>Ga0007794_10000651_pt1 | contig 10667 bp, 12 predicted proteins | sample CryBogmetaGMA5M_FD_60365 | JGI IMG/M metagenome (GOLD analysis project Ga0007794, IMG submission 60365) | Freshwater microbial communities from Crystal Bog, Wisconsin, USA - MA5M | ecosystem: Environmental > Aquatic > Freshwater > Lake | place: Crystal Bog, Wisconsin, USA | collected 2009-07-06
GTGCTTACGAGCTGGAGCTGATGTCTGAAGATGACATCAAGAGTCGTACGAAAGAGATTTAATTTCTAAGCCCACAAAAAAGGCCGCTCACGCGGCCTTTTTTATGCCGAAACACTTAGATGATCAACATAAAACCGTTGATGGTGCAAAGGATGCCCACGATGCCTAAGAAGCAAGGGACCCAGAACAACGCCGTTGTGCCAGTCAGAATCGCGACTGAGGTGAGCACGATGGAGATTTGTAACATCGCCTCAGCATAGTCAAACCACGGGTCCTGACGCAGGGCGATGTCGCGTTCGTGTTCGTGTTCTTTGGCTTTCTCCATCAGCTCTTTTTTACCGTCGCCTGTTTCGGGCTCAGACTCATAGCGAGCGATGTTTTTTTCGTAGTCAGCCAGTTTCTTCTCGGCCAATGTTTTGGCAGTAGGCGAGAGCTTGTCATTGGCCAGTTGGAGGCGCAGTTCGTCAGCAGCGAGTTTGTAGTCGGTCTGGCGAATATTCTTGGCTTGATAGAACGAATAGGCATTCGCAGCCAAGATGTTGTTGCTCATGCTTTCTTTGGAGGCGTTGTTGCCGCCCAAACTGGCAATGGCCAAGCACATGGCTAAGGTTGACACCAACATGGCGCAACGAGTGCGAAATGGATCGCTGCCGTGATCGGGCAATTCTGTCTCTGGAACTTCACTCATGGTTCTTCCTTTTACTCACTGTGGTCGGTTGGTTTTTTGCGCTTACGTTTAGCAAAAAGTTGATAAACGGCAAACACGGCTAATACGACTGCAACGACGCACACCACCAGTTCTGCGGTGGTCAGTTGATGCACAAACTGGTCGACGTAGTCGTAAGTGGACAGTGGCGTAAAAACGTCGGGGTTTTCTTGCTTGTATTTTTCGTAGGAGCCGTTATCCATGATTGCTTTCGGATTAAATTTTACGATTGCTTGTTGGCGGCTGAGATGTGCTTTTCTTCTTCCATCTGCGTGACGATCGATTGCACTTGCTCGTCAGACATTCCCAGTTTGGCTTGCATCATTCTAAGTTTGGCATTTTCTTCATCTGTGACAACCCCATCGGCCAGCGCGGAGCGAACTTCCATCTCATACAGGGCTTGTCGACGCTCCACTTGCGCGGTGTAGGCGGTGGCCACCACACCGGTCAGGATGGCGGCTAGGGCGATGGACAAGATCTGGGTCAAGATCACCAGCAAAGTACCTAAAAAGGTCACCGGATCCACGTTACCCCAGCCGGAGACGATGGTGATGACGAACCAATGCATGGCTGCTGGGATGGAGGGAAACACCTCAGGCTGCTCGTGGCCTTCGATGATGTAGATCAGCGAAGAGAACAGCAAGCAACTGATGAACAGCAAGAACACGGCTGATGAAAAAGAGTCTCTCTCCGCCTTAACGGCAGCCACCATATCTTCAAACGCACTGTTGTAGCGAGAGAGTTTGAAAATTCGCATCAAGCGGAACATGCGCAGCACGCGCAAGTCGGCGCCTGGAAATAACAGCTGGAGGTAGAACGGGACGGTACTGACGAAGTCGATGATGCCGTAGAAGCTGAACACATATTCTTTGCGACCCTGCCATGCCGTGCCGCCGCTGTGGGTGTATTTCTCACCGTACGACCAAACGCGCATGACGAACTCAACCGAGAACACGGCCACGCTGAACATGTCAAACAAGTGGAACTCGTGCGCGAGGGCGTCGTGAATCTCGGGCACGGACTCCAAGATGATGCCAATCACGTTGGCTACCACCAGCAAAGCAATGAAAATTTCGACGAAGTTGCTGTACTTGTCAGGCACTTCACCTTCCATGATTTCGAAGGTGCGGCGCTTGATGCGTTGGTAGGTGGAGAGGGTGGAAATTGCAGTGGTCATGGCGCGCTCATTCGGTGGCGGACGATTTGTTTTTGGCGCGGAGCATCATGGCTTCGACTTGCTCGTCTGATAAGCGGTAATGGGCTTGCAAACGTTTCAGGGTTTCTTTTTCGGCTTCTGACATGTTGCCGTCGGAGAACACCTCACGCAGTTGGGCTTCAAACGCTGCTTTCTTGCGTGCGACTTGGTTGGAGAAGGCTGAGGCCACGATACCGGTCATGATCGCTGCCATACACACGCCTAGGAAGCCTGTGATGAGTGCGATGGCTTCACCTGCCTTGGTCATGGGCTCGACGTTGCCGTAGCCTGAGGTGATGGTCACGATGGACCAATAGATCGAGTGAGGAATCGTGCCAAAGATCTCGGGCTGATGATGGCCTTCCGCGAAGTGCATCAACGAGGCCGACACGATGGTGGCGATGGTCAACAAGAACACGGCAGAGCCAAACGCTTGGCGTTCGGAATGAATGGCATGGAACAAGTCCTGCAGCGCAGTGTTGTACTTGGATAGCTTCAAAATTCGCAGCAAACGCAAGACGCGCAAGATGCGCAAGTCCAAGCCCGGTATGAACATGTGCATGTAGTAGGGCATGGTGGCAAAGAAGTCCACCAAACCAAAAACGCTGAACATGTATTGAAAGCGGCCCTTCCAAGAGCCACCGTTGTCGCTGTCGTACTTCGCGCCTAATGACCATACACGCGAGATGTATTCACCCGTGAAGAACATCACGCTCCAAAACTCCAGCTCGTGAAAGAAATCTTTGTATTCGGCGTGGATCTCGGGGACGGAATCTAGGATCACGGCAGAGCAGTTGACCAACACCACCAAAGTGATGGCCAATTCAACAAAGCGGCTCGCCGTGTGCTTGGGCGAACCGTCCAATATTTCCATCAGGGTGGTCTTAAATCCTGTAGTCATTGCGAAGGTCTAACGAAATTAAATGAAAGAAGGGGTCTCAATAAACAAGCGGTCACACGGGTTGGGTGTGACCGCTTGTTTGAATGCGGACTAGCTCAAACCAAGTGGTTTAGGCTTTGCCTTGTATTTTCTGCCACAAAGCCAGTTCGTTTGATGACAATCGCGCACCTTCTTGTGCGGCTGCTTCAAATTTAGCTTCATCTGTTTGCACACCCAGTTGTCGGATTTGACCCAACAAAACTTTGTAGTGCTCGACAGCCAAGGCAGGGTTTTCGGCAATCTTGTGAATGGGCAGCGGGTTGCGCTCTTCCAGCTCGTGCTCTTTGACCACCACCTCAATCAGTGCGTTGACTTCGGTAACTGTCAAATGCAGGCGCTTGGCTTCTGAACGAATGATTTCAGCTTCTGCCTCACTGATGTGACCATCTTTGAGGATGGCAAACAAGTTAGCTTTCAACTGGTCACGCTCTTTCACCAATTCGTCGCTGAAGGCTGACGCCAACAAGGCAGCAGGGATCGCAAAGATGCCAATGCCCATCAGCGCCAAAACACTGGTGAGTGCGCGTCCAACTGGGGTGACTGGAGAAATGTCGCCATAACCCACGGAGGCCAAGGTGATCACCGCCCAATAGATAGAGGTGGGGATGTTTTCAAACTTCTCAGGCTGTGCGTCGTATTCAAACAAGTAGCCCAAGCTGGCGGTCAAGACTAGCAGCAACATCATGATGAAGGTGGCTGCGCCCATGACAGGCCATTCGCGCACTACCACTTTGACCAACACAGCGGTGGCATCGCTACCGCGCGTGAGTTTGAGCAATCGTGCCAAACGGAAGACTCGCAAGAATCGCAAGTCCATCAAGTGGTGCAAGAACACTTCCAAGAAGAAGGGCAGCACAGCCAAGAAGTCGATGAAGGTCGATGGAGACTTAGCCTGCTTGAGACGACCCAAGAATGCGCCTTTGTAGCCTGGCTCTTCTACGCACGAGTAAATACGCATGCAGTACTCAACCGTGAAGATGCCAACAGCCACAGCGTCCAAGATGACGAATTGCAGATGCAAGATGTAGTGGATGCTCTTGACGGACTCCAAGATCACTGCCATCACGGACAACAACACCCACACCGCAATGAACACCTCAAAGATGTTTTGCATGGTGCCGCCGTAGTTGCTTGGGAACACCAAGGCGTGAACTTTTTGGCGGAAGGTGCGGTCTTTGTTGAGTTCTTTGAATTCGGCGATGGCAGGAATTAAAACGCGGAACAACTTCAAGATTCGCAAGAGTCGCAGGAACCGCAACACGCGCAAGTCAATTGGGATGAACGCCTTCAAGTAGAAGGGTGCAACAGCCAAGAAGTCAATGATGGCAAAGGGGCTAGAAATAAAGCCCAAACGTGAGTTCTTGCGGTTTTTGAACTCCTCGTCTTCTGGCGCGAGGTACAAGCGCAAGGCGTATTCAATGGTGAACACGGCGACGGAAAAGATGTCAAAGAACTCAAACCAGCCTCGGTAAGGTTCGTAGACCGCAGGCACGTGCTCAAACATCAAGCTGAACAAGTTACCGATGATCAGGTAACTGATCCACTTGTCTAAGTCTTTTTGGAAGTTGCCGGGAATGCTGGGGTCCAGCAACCACGAGTACAGCCACTTGCGCATAGGTAAGTGACGGTCAATATTTGCCTCTTCGTCGTGTCCAAGAATAGCTTGAACGTCGAGGTCTTTCAGAAAGTTGTCGCGTTTGTTATCCATGTCAGACCTCAGAATTCGAATTCAGCAACTTTGATCGCATAGCCACCTTTGTCACAAACGGACAAACGCAACTGCATTTTGTAGTCAATGGCGTCGGCATCCACCAACTGTGTGGCAACAAAAGGTGTGGCCGAACCGGGTGGGGTGGGCATCAAGTCTTCCAACAAAATCGCGCCCATCAGGGTGCGGTCAGAGGGCACGCAAGCAGCCACAAAATGTGGCGCAATGTTGAAGAACGGGTTGATCTGATCTTTCAGATCAGAGGTCTGCATGATGTGTGCAAAGCAAGCGCCCCATGTACCGAGGCTACCTGGTTTGGCATCAGCGGCGGGTTTCGTGCCACCTTTGCATTCGGGATGTTGTGTGGTCGCTTCAAAACGCGTGGTACCGGCCTCTGTCAACCAAGCCACCCAAGCTTCGCCATTGGTTTTAGCAGCCTCGGTTTTAAGAGCTTCTTTGTAGTTGACGATGCCGAGTAAGGAGACGGCAATAACGACGATGACTAAAAATCCCAAAAATAGTTTATCTGCAGAATTGGGGCCGAGTTGTCGGTGGTCTTGAGAAGTTGCCATGGAGTTCGCCATTGGATGAGTGGATATCCGGCAGATCTAGAGTGCTAGTGAGCCGGGCGAATGGCGTTGATGATATTCGTAATTGTGGTGGATTTATCGAATTTTCACTCGATATATAGGGAAGTCTCTGATGGTTTTGAGCATTTAAGTGCAAAAAAAACCGCTTTTAAAGCGGTTTTTTTTAGGTGTGTCAGTTCAATGGTTTTGAGAGCTGCGATGTGCCCAGCCAGTCGTGTGCCTTTCCACCAAACTGAATAACTCGTACATGACCATGGCCATCGCACCGACGACCACCAAGCCCGCAAAGGCCAAGCCCATTTGCATGGCTGAGCCCGCAGAAATCAACAGGTACCCAATGCCTTCATTGGCGGCAGTCATTTCAGAAACTGTGGTGCCCACAAATGCCAAGGTGATGGCGACTTTGAGTGAACCGAAAAAATAGGGCATGGAGCGGGGCAAGCCCACCTTCACCAAGACATCCCAGCGCTTGGCACCCAAGACGCGCAGCACGTCTTCGAGCTCAGGTTCCAGGGTCGCCAATCCGGTCGCGATGTTCACCATGATGGGGAAGAAGCTGATCAAGAAGGCGGTCAAGATGGCCGGGCCCACGCCAATGCCAAACCACACCACCAAAATGGGTACAAAGGCCGCTTTGGGTAAGGCATTGAAACCCGTCATGAGCGGGTACACCGCCGCATAAGCCAATCGTGAGCTACCAATGACGAAACCCAAGAGGACGCCCACGACGATGGCGATACCAAAGCCCACCATGGTCACCCAAAACGTACGCCACGCGTGGGCAGCGATGACATCCCGGTATTCCACCATTTGCTCCCAGATTCGCAGCGGCGAAGGAAAGATGAATTCAGACACATGGAAGAGCCAGCACACCGCCTGCCAAATGACCAACGTTGCAAGCAGCAAGCCCCAAGGGGCCCAAGTTTCGAGTTGTTTTTGATTCATGGCGTTGACTGTCCGATCATGGTGCCGACTTTGCGGATGGACCCGATGTGGCCGCGCAACTCGTGCACGATGTCGGTGAACTCAGGCGTGTAGGTGACTTCCAAATCGCGTGGGCGAGGCAAATCAATCTCGCGTTTGACCACAAATCGGCCAGGGCTCTTGCTCATCACATAGACGGTGTCGGCCAAGAAGACGGACTCGCGCAAGTCGTGCGTGACCAAGATGACGTTGAACTTTTGCTCCGTCCACAAGTCGCGCAAGATGCACCACAGTTCTTCTCGGGTGAAGGCATCGAGTGCACCAAATGGCTCATCGAGCAACAGCATTTTTGGCTCATGGATCAGTGCTCGGCAAATGCTGGCGCGCTGTTGCATGCCTCCCGACAGCTCCCACGGAAACTTGCGCTCGTAGCCCTTCAACCCCACGGTTTGTAGCAAGTGGATGGCGCGCGCCTCGTATTCTGCTTTCTTCTCTTTGAAGTTCGAACGGTAAGGTTCGACAATTTCCAAAGGCAACAGCACGTTGTCAAGGGTGGTGCGCCAAGGCAGCAGCGACGGTGATTGAAACGCCATGCCACTGATTTTGAGAGGACCGTTGACAGGCTGACCATCGACATAGATTTGACCGCGGCTGGGTTTTTTCAAACCCGTGGTGAGCTTCATGAAGGTAGATTTGCCACAGCCTGAGGGGCCCACAATGGCGATGAACTCGCCCTGTTTGACTTGCAGGTTGATGTCTTCTACAGCGAAGTGGTTTTGGCTTAGCAGCTCATCGTTGTAGGCGAGCCAGACATTTTGGAAATCGACGAAGTGGTCAGCAGAAGCAGTCATTGATGGGTGGCCTGCTTACTTCTTAACTTTTGGCAGTACGTCAAGTTCCTTGGCCGTAGGCAAAAACGAACCGTTCCAGATGTCTTCTGCTTTGACACGCGTCTTGGTGTTAAAGGCGTCGGACACTTGGGATGCCATCAAAGACAAGCGTGGGCCTTTGATTTGTCCAAAACCTTCCGTGTGTGCGTCTGGGCTATTGATGACGGTGTCGATGGCCAGCTTCAGGCGACGGGTTTCGAGTTCTGAGTTGATGATCCCGTCACGTGCTTTGACTGACTCAATTGCTTTAGCGGGGTCGGCAATCACGTCCTTCGCACCCTTGGTAAACGCAACCAAGAAGGCCTTGATGGCGGCGGGATTTTCTTTGATCAGCTTCGGGCTCGCGATGATGGCGTTGCCATACAGTTTCACGCCGAAGTCTGGGTATTGCATGACCACCACTTCTTCAGCTTTCACACCGCGTGCTTCGATGTTGAGAAGCGAGGTGAAGGTGAAGCCAGTGATGGCATCCACATCACCGCGTACCAACATGGTTTCGCGTAAAGGCGGGTCCATGGACACCCAGTTCACAGCGGGCACGCTGTTGGCCTTGGCAAAGATCGGGAAGGCACGACGGCCTGCATCAAACACGGGGGCGCCGATTTTTTTACCAGTCAAATCTGCGGGGGTTTTGATGCCAGATTTTTTCAAGGCCATGACCGACGCAGGCGTGTTGTTGTAGACCATCATCACGGCGACAGGCTTGTTGGGAGCGTCAGGGTTGTTGGCGTGGAATTCCATCAGAGCGGCCAAGTCGGCAAAGCCCAAGTCGTAGGCCCCCGAGGCGACCCGGTTGACCGCACCGCCTGAGCCGTTGCCCGCGTCGACGGTGACGTCGAGCTTGGCGTCTTTGAAATATCCTTTGGTGACTGGCACCAAGAAGAAAGCGGCAGGGCCTTCAAAACGCCAGTCAAGTTGGAACTTCAAAGGTGTGGTTTGTGCCGAAGCACCCGCAAAAGTAGCAGCCAGTGCCAAACCGAGGGTGGTTTTGAGGAAAGTGCGTTTGATCATGGGAGCCTCTGAAAAACGAAGTGGATGGAGCATGTTGCGTATAACGTTGCAATAAGAGTGCCTGGCTGCAGCGCTTATTTTGGGGCTATGAACTTCAAATTGTGCGCGAGTTTGGTTTGTATACAAGCTGACTGAGCACCAATCAGGTGACATGCACGGTGTCGGTGCGCAAACCATGGATTGGATTGGGCATCAAAAAAGCCAGCAAGGGGCTGGCTTTTTGTGAGGGTCAATGACATGCGCGCTTATTCGGTATCCGCCGCATTGCTGTGTCGTACTGATTTGATCTTGCCCCAACCCAAGACAATCAGTGCGCCCGTGACTGCGCAGGTCATGTGGAACCAAGGGTTGGCTTCGCCAAAGGCTTTGAGCACCACGTCGCTGGCCACGGTCTCACCGCCGACCCAACCGATCAAAGCAGCACCCAAGGTGATGATGATGGGGAAGCGCTCCATGAGTTTGATCATCAAGGTGCTGCCAAAAACCACCAAGGGAATACTGATGGCCAAACCGATGATCAACAACACTTGGTCGCCTTTGGCGGCTGCAGCCACGCCAATCACGTTGTCTAGGCTCATGACCACGTCAGCGATCAAGATGGTACGAATGGCAACAAACAGGTTGCTGTGCTCACTCGCCTCTTCTTCACCTTCTTCTTCTGTTTCTAGCAGTTGTGCGCCAATCCACAGCAGCAGCAAGCCACCGATGATTTGCAAGTATTCCAAGGCCATCAACTTGGCCGCAATCAAAGTCAGGCCGATTCGTAGCACCACAGCCGCACCTGAGCCAAACATGATGGCTTTTTTCTGTTGTTCGGGCGGAAGGCTGCGAGCGGCCAAAGCGATCACCACAGCGTTGTCACCAGACAGGATGATGTTGATCCAAGTGATCATCAGCAAGCCTAGCCAGAAGTCAGTGCTTTGAAGTAGTTCCATGTTTTATTTGCTCCAAAAGGGATGTTGTGTTGCGACCGACGCAGACCGCTCTTTATGAACAAAGAGTGTAACGGCGTCGTGTTCCAAGGGGTGTCGGTATTACTGCTTATGTGACACACGGTACAAACACTAGGTTGAACCGGCCAAGAAAAAGCCCGCTGAAAATCAGCGGGCTGTGGAGGGTTGAGATGTTTCTAGTGGCTGTCGGCTTGACGGGCTGCGTCAATGGCGGCCGAATCATCTTTAGCCGCGCCGTTGAAGAACAGGTTCAGTAGCACCGCTGAGAGGGAGGCCAGCAAGATGCCCGACTCAATCAGGGGGTGCAGGTTGTGCGGCATCCACTGCTTGAAGTTGGGGGCTATCAGCGGGATCATGCCGATGCCGATGGAAATGGCGACAACCAAGCTGTTGAAACGGTTGTTCTTGAAGTCCACCCCGCCCAAGATGCGAATGCCGGTCGCGGCCACCATGCCAAACATCACCAACCCAGCGCCACCCAAGACCACGGTGGGCAAGGATTCGACCAAGGCAGCCATCTTGGGTATAACACCCAAAATGATCAAGATGATGCCGCCCGCCACACACACAAAGCGGCTCTTGACGCCGGTCACGGCGACCAAACCGACGTTTTGCGAAAAGCTGGTGTATGGGAATGTATTGAAGATGCCACCAATGAAGGTGCCCAAACCATCGGTGCGTAAACCACGGGTGAGTGCGGCGCGGTCGACATGACGGTCGGTCATTTCGCCCAAGGCCAAGAACATGCCGGTGGATTCGATCATCACCACGATCATCACCAAAGTCATGGTCAGAATGAGCACGGGGTCGAACACAGGCATACCAAACTGAAAGGGCAGGACTACGCCGAACCATTCAGCTTTACCGACTTTGTCAAAGTTCATCAAGCCCATGCTGGTGGCCACGACGCCACCAATGATGATGCCCAAGAGCACCGAAATGTTGGCGATGAAGCCTTTGGCCAGTTTGGAGATCATCAAGATAGACACCAGCACCAACGAGGCAATCCCCACGCCTGTGAGGTCGGCGTATTTGGGGTTCGGTATCTTGGCCATCAGTGCCAAATCTTTGGGCACCGCTGACAAAGTGGAGCCGGGTGCCGAGGCCGCCGCCGCCGCGTCAGCCAGCCACTTAGCGTGCTCAGGGTTGACGATGGAAGGCGCTGTGGGGCCGAAAGGGTTTCCAAATATCCAGTTGATGCCAATGCGCATCAAGCTGATGCCGATCACAGCAATGATGGTGCCCGTCACCACCGGCGGGAAGAACCGCAACATGCGGCTGACCAGAGGCGCGATCGCCATAGAAATGACGCCAGCGCCAATGATTGCGCCAAAGATAAGCTGTGCACCCGCCTCGCCAGGGTTGGCCCCAGCCATGGCGACCATAGGCGCTACGGCCGCAAAGGTGACGCCCATCATGACGGGCAAGCGAATACCAAACCACTGTGTCGCCCCCCAAGACTGAATCAGGGTGACCAAACCGCAGACAAACAAATCCGCCGAGATGAGCATGGCGACTTGTTCTGGGCTGAGCTTCAAAGCGCGGCCAACGATCAGGGGCACGGCCACAGCGCCTGCGTACATGACAAGCACGTGCTGCAAACCAAGGGCTGCGAGCTTGCCTGTGGGCAGGTGCTCGTCGACGGGATGGGTGGATTGAGTCATGGGTTCTCCTTAAGGATTTTTCGCATACAAAACTGTATACAAAATTGCCTTATTGCTTATTAAGGAGAAACCCTATTTTTTGGTTT
>Ga0007794_10000653_pt1 | contig 10618 bp, 11 predicted proteins | sample CryBogmetaGMA5M_FD_60365 | JGI IMG/M metagenome (GOLD analysis project Ga0007794, IMG submission 60365) | Freshwater microbial communities from Crystal Bog, Wisconsin, USA - MA5M | ecosystem: Environmental > Aquatic > Freshwater > Lake | place: Crystal Bog, Wisconsin, USA | collected 2009-07-06
TTTGTCGTGGCCATGAACAAGCTGGTCTGGCGTCGCCTGTATGGCTTTGCCGAACGCCGCTTCCGGCTGGATTGATATTTGACTAACGGGCAAACAACATGACCACCTCTATCAACCAAGCAGTCTCCGCCACGCCTATTGCCGAGCTGCGTGCAGTCAACAAGTCTTTCGTCACCGCGGGTGGCCACGAATTGAAAGTGCTGGAGCAGATTGACATCGCCGTGCAAGAGGGGGAGTTGCTGGCCCTGCTCGGCCAATCAGGCTCAGGAAAATCGACCATCCTGCGCTGTCTGACCGGCTTGATTGAGCCAACCTCGGGGCGGGTCTTGCACAAGGGCGAAACCTTGCATGGCATCAATGAAGATGCCTCGGTGGTGTTTCAAACCTTCGCGCTCTATCCGTGGTTGACGGTGGAGCAAAACGTGGCTGTCGGTTTAATGGCGCACCAAGTCAGTCGCGCTGAGCGCGATGCGGCGGTCGACCGTGCCATTGAGCTGATTGGTTTGGGTAACTACCACGCGGCTTATCCGCGCGAACTCTCGGGCGGCATGCGCCAACGCGTTGGCATTGCCCGCGCGTTGGTGTCGCAGCCACGACTGCTCTGTCTGGACGAGGCTTTCAGTGCGCTGGATGTGCTGACCGCCGAGAATCTTCGCCAGGAACTTATCAGCTTGTGGCGCTCGCCAGACACGGGCTTGAGCTCGATATTCATGGTCACCCACAGCATTGCGGAAGCAGTCGAGATGGCTACCCGCATTGTGGTGCTGTTCCCCCGTCCAGGTCGGCTCGGTCTGGTGTTGGAGAATTCTCTGCCCTATCCCCGTGATGAAAAAAGCCCGGAGTTTCAACGACTGGTGAGTTTGATTCACGAATGCATCACCACCACCACGCTGCCTGACATTCCGGCAGAAGCGCCCATCGCCGGTCAACCCATTTCGCGGGCACGCAACCGGATGGAGTCGATTCCCTTGGTGCCGGTGGGTCAGATTTTGGGCTTGTTGAGCATCCTGCACGACTCGCCCGAGCTGTCCAATATTTACGATATTTCAGATGAGATTGGCAAGGAGTTTGGCGAAACCATTGCGCTGGTGAAGGCGGCCGAGATTCTGGAGTTAGTTGAAACGCCCAAGCAAGAGGTGCGTTTTACTGAATTGGGGAAACGTTTTGTGGCGGGCGACCGGGAAACCCGGCATGCCATCTTTGCCGAGCAAGTGTTTAAGCTTCGCTTGTTTCACATCATCATTGCCTTGCTTGAAGAATATGAAGAAGTCGACTCGGCACGGGTCATTAAGGACATCGGCAGTGCCTTGCCCTATGACAACCCGGAAAAGACGTTCCAGACCATGATTGCCTGGGGGCGTTACGCTGGTTTGATGGATTTCAATGCCAAGACTGGCATGGTGTTTTTGCCTAAAAATGAGGATGCCGCAGAAGAGTCCGCATGATGCGGCCAGACTAACGACCACTCAGGTATTTTCATGATGGTCGGCTGCATGGTCATGCTTGTTTGCGTTCAAGTGCTGAAGCCAGAGCGTGTCAGCACTGTCCGGTTATTTGGTAATTCCTTTCACTCCAACAACTAAGTAATCAGTTTCCTCAAAAAATGATGTTGGCAATCCCTTGTGCCGTGCCGGTGTGTCAATGGCGAACCAAATGTGAGTATCTTAGGAAAAACTCATATACAACTCAAGGCATTGGCCGCCATGTCCAACAGTGCATTCCTGGCCGCAGTGAAGGCCGTGCCAGCGATTAAAACTGGACGCCCGACCAATACCAAAGCAGAGTAAGCCCTTGCTCAAATAAAACTGACTCAGTCCTTCAGCTTCTGTTGGACGGACTGAGGGTTTTGATCTACCGAAATAACTTGTCAACTTGCAACAAGGTGAGTAGCCCCATCACCGCAAAGATGCCTGCTGCAATGGAGTGAACCAGCTTCATCGGTATCTTCGCCGCGAATTTACTCCCAATGAAAACAGCCGGGACATCTGCCAAGAGCATCCCTAAAGTGGTGCCAGCGATGACCATAACTGGAGTGCCGTAGTGCGCAGCCAAGGCGACAGTCGCAATCTGTGTTTTGTCGCCCATTTCTGCAAGGAAGAAGGTGACCAAGGTGGCGCCAAACACGCCCAGATGCTTGGCGACTTGTGTTTCTTCCTCCTCAATCTTGTCGGGAATCAGGGTCCAGATGGCCATCCCAATAAAAGAGGCCCCTAATACCCAGCGCATGATGTCCGGGCTCACTACCGCAGTAATCCAGGCACCCAAGGCGCCAGCCAGGCCATGATTGACCAGCGTGGCAACCAGAATACCGAGAATGATGGGGATGGGCCTCTTGAAGCGAGCGGCCAGAATAAAGGCGAGAAGTTGCGTCTTGTCGCCAATTTCAGCGAGAGCGACAACACCAGTAGAGACGAATAAAGCTTCCATGAGGGATTCCAAGGCCAGACAAACAACAATGACCACGGAGCCTCCCCGGCCAAACCGGAAGCAACGTGGTCAAAGGTCTTGTCAAGTTTGAAACCGCTTGCACCATGGTCAAACAATGACCAAGTATGTTGACGCAAGCCCCTTCGAATTGCTCGAAGGGAGACTACTCCCCAGTGACGGGCGGATTTTACCCTGCGCGCTTTAAGCAGCCGCGATTTGGAAGCTGGCCTGTATCGCCATGAGCAGACCAACCAGTCCCATCAGCGCGCTGGAAAAGTAAGGCATCTTGCGGGCAAGGTCACCAAAACGCCCCTTACCCAGTCGCTTGCCGACATGACGCGCACCCCAGGCTGCGATGACACCAACGCTCACCAGCGCGATGGCCAGCCCAAGACTAAAGCTTGCGACCATGGCCGCCCCCAGCGAGTATTGTTTCAAGTGCAAGCAAATCATCATGATGGTCACCGAGGCTGGACATGGGACCAATCCACCGGTCAGTCCGAACATGGCAATCTGCCCGGTGGTGACCTTCTGACCGACAAACCGGCGTTTGATGTCTTCGGCATGAGCCCGCTCGTGGGCGTCCTGGTAAGTGCCATCGCCGCCAAGCAAGTCATCGCCAATGTCATGGCTGTGGTGGTGATGCGAGTGCCCGTGGTCATCATGACTATGCACATGGTCCTCCTCCGAGAAATTGACCTCGAAGCGATGAAGATGGTCACCATGGCCCATGCTCAGGACCGCCTCGAACTCATGAGGCTCTGGAATTTCTTGCTTTGATTCCCAAAATAGACCGGAGGGCTGAAGGTCAAAAATTTGCTTTTCGCCATCGGGGCGGATGGTCTCGATGGTGACAGTCTCATGCTCACCCAACGCCTTTGCGGCCATGGACTGATCATACAAATGAAGGCGAAAGCATGGCGGCACACCGGCTTCAAAAACTTCCAGCTCGACAATACCGTGTCCAGTATTGATGACCTTGCCACCGTGAGGAGCGTGGTGATGGGCCTTTGCGGCGGCCTCGTCACGACGCGTGCGCAGAAACATCCAGATTGACACCCCAAGCACTACCAAAGCGGACAGCAGCATGAAGTAGGGTTCAGCTTGCTCGGCAATCAGTTCGTTGCCAAATTTCAATGCAGCTGCGGCAAGTGCCCAAACGATGACGGAATGAGAGAGAGCTGCACACAGCCCCAACAGTGCGGCCTGACCAATGGTGCCTTTAACGGCAATGATGAAGGACGCCATCATAGTCTTGGAGTGCCCGGGTTCCAGTCCGTGCAATGCCCCAAGCAGAATAGCGGTGGGGATAAAGATCCACAGATTGGTGGTTCCTTGTTGAATGAGTTCTGCGATGGGGGGCATTGAGCTGTCCTGACGGGGTTCTATTTATGATTAATATAGTATTGGAAACCCTATACCAACTACAGAGTCAAGAAAAATCTTGGGCCATCTGTTTTACCCCACTGAGAGTTGCGTATGAAAATCGGCGATTTGGCTCAACGTACCCATACCCAAGTAGAAACTATCCGCTTTTACGAACGCGAAGGCCTGCTCCCGGAGCCTGCTCGCAGTGCTGGTAATTACCGCATTTATGGCGACAAGCACTCCGAGCGACTCTCCTTCATCCGGCATTGCCGTAGGCTGGACATGACGCTGGGCGAAATTCGGGTCCTGCTTCGATTCAAGGATGCACCGATTCAGAACTGTCTTGAGGTCAACGAATTGCTTGAAGAGCACATCGGGCACGTATCAGAGCGCATCCGCGAGCTTCGCCAACTTGAAAAACAACTCAAAAATCTGCGTGAAATGTGCCTTGTTGGGCGAGAAGCGCAGCACTGCGGAATACTCAATGAGTTGACCGAAATATCAAAAAATCCAGTTACATCGACTGGTCGTGACGGTCATGTACATGGTGCGCACACGGGCAATGCTCATCGCAAGCCTAGCCACAAACACTGAACGCGATAAAGGGTGCCAGCGATAGCAGCCTAATTAGACGGAGTGGAGGACGCTTAAGCGCCCCCCGACACCTCGCCGCAACGTACTCGAATCACGCTGCAACTGCCAGTATTTTCACTTGCCAATGTGTCAGCCAAGTTACGGAAACTCAACAATGAAGCGTTGTGGCGGGTTCAGCCAACATGCCGTCCACGATGCAGGCTAACTTGCAGCAAACAAACTCGGCGTCAACAAGCACCACTGCGACCTCATCGAGTTCAACTTCCAGCCCAGACGCAATGTTAAAAGCATTGCTGACACAATTGCAGCAAAACCTTGGCTATGGTGCGTCAAGCAGCACGGCGGCGATTGGCGATTTTCTCAGCACACAGGCCTGATTAAAACAACTCAAAACACCGTCTTTTGTTTTTTTGGCATCTAACCCACTCAGATGTCATGTTGATGAAATGACGACACCGCAAAGTGCGCCCAGCAGGGTGCGGCGTTTCATTTCTTGGGCAGGCGATCGTTCAAATCAATCCAGCGGTTGATTTCGGCCAGGATGTCCTTTACCGAAGTGCCGTAGGCCAACTTGGCGACAAGTTGGCCGTCTGGTCCGAGTAGAAATAAGTCCGCCGTGTGGTCCACGGTGTAAACGTTCGGTGCGGCGCCGGGTTCGCGCACTTTTTCAAATTGAACATTGAAGTTTTTAGCAGCCCAGCGCACCAGTTCCAGACTGCCGGTCAAGCCCAGGATGCGCTCATCAAAGTTGCGGGTGTAGGTGTCCAGCATGGGTCCTGTGTCACGCTCTGGATCAATGGTGATAAAGATCGGCTGCACCTGCTTGGCACGCTCACCCAGTGCGACCATCACTTGTTGCATCTCCATCATGGTGGTGGGGCACACGTCCGGGCAGCCGGTAAAACCAAAGGCGATCAGCTGAAAGTGTTCGCGAAAATCTTCTGACAGGATGGCTCGGCCGCTGCCGTTTTGCAGCAGGTAGCGTGGTGAAGGGCGGGCAGCGTCAGGCAACTCAGCCGCAATTGCTGTTGCGCTCAAGCTATTCTGACTGGTTTGGGCAAGAACCGCACCGCTTAGAGTGGTCAGTGCCGCCAGAAACAGGGTCGCTAGGCGACGTTGAATGAGTAATTTGTTCATTGTTGTTGAGTTCCTGCTGGTGCAGGGAAGAAAATAGTTTCATGGTTACGCATAGCTTTGGGTATATTGAGTTGATTCAACGGCAGATAGTTTTCATGAAGGTTTAGAAATCAGACCAACAGCGAGAACAAAGAAAATTTCAAACCCAAAGAGTTAATTCAACCAGCCGACACTGACTGCAACAATCAGGAATACGCCCAATGAAGCCCGGTAAATGACAAACGGCCAAGTGGAGAATCTTTCCAAAAATTTCATCAGACCCCAAATAGCCGCGAAAGCAGAAAGACTGGCAACGAATAGGCCGAACAACAAATGTGCCCATGCTTCAGGCGGAATATGGGCTTGCGACAGCACCCAGAGCTCCTTCAATCCAGCCAATGCGATCGCAGGCAATCCGATCAAAAAAGAAAATTGAGCGGCCTCCTCACGTCGAAAATTCAGAAACAAGGCACCTGTCAAGGTTGACCCGGAACGTGAGACACCTGGAATGAGTGCTCCAACCTGAGCCAACCCAACAATCAGGGCGTCGCGTAAGCGCATGTCTTCTACGCGACGACGATGACTGCAGGTCAACTCCGAGATCCCCATGAGCACCGCCATGCCAATAGATGAAACACCAATGACCATCAATCCTCTCAATGGCGAATTGCAAGCATTCAACACAGAAGAGAGTGCCATCCCAGCAATTCCTATTGGGAGGGTCGCCACCACAATGCCGACGGCAAGTCGAAAGGACGGAGCCTGAAAGTTGCGGGTTCGTATCGCAGCAGAACTACCCGTCAGCACCTTGCGAACATCACGCCAGAAATAACTCAAAACCGCCGCCAAGGCCGCTAACTGCATTGCCGCTGAAAAGGCCGACCCAGGGTCAGTCCAGCCGAGCACGGCAGGAATCACTCGCATGTGGGCCGTTGATGAAATAGGCAGGAGCTCGGTAATGCCTTGAACGACACCCAAAATTCCAATCTGAAGATAGTCCAGCGATGCAAAGCCGATATCCAAGCCTTTGGTACATGATGTTGTCAAATCGACTCCCCTGGATCAAATATGTTGTGCGCTAAGGTTTTACGCTGGGTTGATCCATTTTCTTTGCACAATTAATTTGCAAGAAACTACCGCCATTGAGCCGGATGGATTTCGCATCATCCCAAGTGATTTCCTGGGGCGGTGTGAATCCAAGCACCGCCGTCTCACCTGAGAAGTTAGACCATTTTATTTTTCCATAATGGGCCGTGCCCTGCAAAAGCCCGGCGCTGGATTGGATTTTTACAGTCTCGATGCCGTGTCGGAAATAGAAATAAAACGAGCCCTGTAAGCCGGGGCATTCGTATTGCATCAATGGCGTTGGCTGCGGCATCAGCCCGTTATTACTCACACTTTTATAAATAATGGCGCCGATCACAACGGGCACAGGAAGCCCAAGAAACGCAATCAAAAAATACAACGCGCCTTTTCGCGGAAAAACGGATGGCAGCGTTAAGCGTTGCTTCACAGACAAGGGTTGACGACTGAACTCTGACTCAGTACCTGCTTCAACCATTGCCGTCTTGATCTCTACCGGCGAAATCACGGCCTCTGCTGGTGCGGGCAATGTTGTTACCGCACGGGTTACAAGCAGTTCAGGTTGAATGTCTTGAACAGGGGCAGTAGCTGCCGTGATCACTAACTCACGTGTGGCGTGTCGAACAATCGATTTGGGTTTGGGAAACCGGCGCAGGTTTTCCTGGATGATTTTGCTTTCCAATAAAACAAAGACTGCGCACGCCAGTGGTACTGCCAGTGTCAGACCTGGCAGCTGGGCTGATACCCAAACGGCAATCAACGGGTCTGTCATTCCGATATCGCCTGCAATCCATCCCAGTAAAGCCCCACCAGCCGGAATCAAAATCGGGTAGCGCTTTAAAAGGGTTGTGACAAACAGGCTGCCATACATCAACAGCGGCACGCTCAGTGCCAGACCCAGCACCAGGAAAAACACACTGTTTTGTGAGATCGCGGCTAAGGCCACCACGTTGTCAAGACTCATCGTGACGTCGGCCACCACAATGACGCCAATCGTCGCCCACAGGCTGGGTGCAGATGACGCACCTCCCGCTTCATCGGATTGAGAGATGTCCAGGTCGCTATCTTCCTCAACGAGTAATTTAATGGCGATCCAAATCAGTGCGACCATGCCAAGCAACTTCAAAAGTGGAATGGCAAGCAAAAACGTGACAATGGTCGTGAACAAGATGCGAAGGAAAATGGCGGCCCCGGTGCCCACCATGATGGCCTGTCGCATTTGTTGAGCCGGGAGCCTGCGACAAGCCAGCGCAATCACAATGGCGTTATCACCGCTTAACAAAAGATCCAAAAAAACCACTTGCAGCGTCAAGCCAAGCGAGTGCATACCGCTATCGAATCCCATCATGTTCCAATCGAAAAAGTGGCGGAAGGAACGCTCATCTAGGGCCTGGCACTGGCCGCTGGTCCGGTCTTGAACTCTTTCAAAAACGCGGTATCAGGTGATAAAACCAGGGTGGGCGCAGACTCGGCCAGTGCGCGGCGATAGGTTTGCTGCGTGCGGTAAAACTTGTAAAACTGAGGATCGCGACCGAAAGCCTGAGCAAAAATCTGGTTTGCTTTGGCATCGGCTTCACCATGCGTAATTTTGCTATGTCGCTGCGCTTCAGAAATCAGGACAGCACGTTCTCGATCCGCCTTGGCTTGGATTTGCTGCGCCCACTCAAAACCCTGGGCGCGCAGTTCTTTGGCTTCACGCTGGCGTTCCGATTTCATCCGGTCATAAATCGCCTGACTGGTTTCAAAGGGCAGGTCTGCACGGTGAAACCGAACCTCGGTGATTTCGATTCCAAGTGACTTGGCTTTTTCAACCACTTCTTTCTGGATGTGTTCAACAATCTTGGGGCGTTCAGCGGATAGCAGCGATTTCAGCATGACCTGCCCCAGTTCGCGGCGTAAAGAAGAGCTGACCAACTGTGTCAACTGGGCATTGGCCTGGTCAATGGTACGCAGCGACTGATAAAACCGCAGTGGATCTGCGATCTTGAACCGCACATAGGTTTCCACTTCAAGCCGTTTCTGGTCACCCAGAATGACTTGTTCTGAAGGGGGTGTCAGCGTCAGCAGGCGCGTGTCGTAATAAGACACCGTATCAATCAACGGCCATTTGAAGTTCAAACCCGGCGTTGTGACGAGATCCACCGGCGCACCCATGCGGACCACCAAGGCTTGTTGCATCTCACCGACTGTATAGAGCGATGAGCCCAGGTTCCATAAAACAATCAGAGCGAGACTTGATAGCGCAATGCGAACTTTGGACTTCATGGCTTGGGCTCCTTTGGAACTGTTTTGTCCTTTTCTGCAATTGGCATGTAAGGCACAACACCCGCGACGCCTTTACCTGATGTGTCAATGATGACTTTGGTCGATTTCTTTAATACTTCGTCAGCACTTTCCATGTACATGCGCCAACTGGTGACATCCTTGGCTTGCGCATAGCTCTGGTAAACCGCCAAAAAGCTTTTGGCCTCGCCTTCGGCCAAATCGACGGCTTGTGTTTTGTAGGCTTCTGCATCCTGGCTGATGTGCGATGCCTCGCCCCGAGCCCGGGGAATGATGTCATTCGCATAGGACTCGGCTTCATTGCGCGCGCGTTCCTGGTCAGCGCGGGCACGTTGTACATCGTTAAAGGCGTCAATCACGGCCGCAGGGGGGTCAACCCGTTGCAACTGGATTTGGGTAATCAATACGCCGGCCTTTTCATCGTCCAACAGGCGTTGCAACAATGCCTTGGTTTCATCTGCAATCTGCTGACGCTTGTCGGACAAGGCGGCCTGAATCGGGGTGCGACCAATGACTTCGCGCAAGGCGCTTTCGGCAGCAATCTTGATGGCAAATTCCGGATTCTCGACGCTGAACAAGAATTGCCCGGCGTCCTTGATTCTCCAAAATACAGCGCAGTCGGCTTCGACGATGTTCTCGTCGCCGGTCAGCATCTGCTTGTCGCGGGACGCCGTATTGTTAGTGTTGCCGTCGGTGTTGCTTGCAGGGGTGGCATTTCCGAGTTGAAGCTGGTTTATCTTGGTGACTTTGGGTAACAGCACGGTCTCGACCGGGTAAGGCCAGTGGTAGTGCAAACCGGCCTCAGTGGTGTCCACGCGCTTGCCAAAACGAAGCACCACGCCTTGCTCATCGGGTTGCACTTTGTAGATGCCACCCACGACCCAGACGAACGCCAAGAGCGACACGATCAAATAAAGCCCCTTGCCGCGCAGTCCCGCAATATTGATAAACCGGTCAAGCTTGCCGCTTAGGGTGTTGAACACGGAGCCAAAGGAGACAAGTGCGGGATCGTCAAATGGCTCGTTTTCAGTGTCTTGTTGATGCTCGGACATAGGGCCATTTCATGAAGTGTGATGCAGATTAAGCGAACCATCATCCCGTTGGACGGCCTGCTGCGTGCGCAGTATAGGGGCGTGAATCCGTTCAAATTGCAAGTCCGCGCGACTTTACAAATCAGACATGAAAAACTAAAGATGGAACAAGAATTAGCCCTTGGACAGTACGCACTGGTCTAAGTCAAGCAATGTCGTCAAGCCTATACTAATTTGAACTCGCGAACTTCAAAAGGGTCAAGCCATGCAGCTTAAAAAACTCATCCCCACGGTTTTATTGGCCGTGATGGCAATGGGTGCCAGCGCTCAACCCAACCCTCCGCCAACAGGGAATGGTGGTGGTCGCCCAGGTCAAGCAGGCGGGATTTAGGCGAACACCGTGGCCCACCACCAGAAGGATTGGCTGCTTGCCAAAGCCATGCCAATGGTGCCGCCTGTAACTTTACTGACAGAGAAGGTAAGCTGCTCTCAGGTACTTGTTTTTCGCCTCAACCGGATCGACCGTTGGCATGTCGACCAGTATGGACGGGTGGTCCAATGGGTGGCGCAGGAACTGGAAGTGAGCCGGGTCAAAGTACCGCAGTTCAGGATGGCTCGGGAAAAACCCTGCCACCACCTGCGGCTGTGGATGCTTGCAAGGGACACCCTAATGGATCTGCTTGCTCGTTCAATGGACGAGAAAACAAGGCTGTGAC
>Ga0007794_10000654_pt1 | contig 10616 bp, 4 predicted proteins | sample CryBogmetaGMA5M_FD_60365 | JGI IMG/M metagenome (GOLD analysis project Ga0007794, IMG submission 60365) | Freshwater microbial communities from Crystal Bog, Wisconsin, USA - MA5M | ecosystem: Environmental > Aquatic > Freshwater > Lake | place: Crystal Bog, Wisconsin, USA | collected 2009-07-06
CGAAGAAAGATATGCAATTTATGACGAACTTGACGAGCTTACAAAGGATTATTACGAGACAATAAAAGCTACACTTGACGAGATACTTCCTGAAGCTTTTGCGATAGTAAAAGATACCTGCCGCAGACTTGTCGGCAAGGAATGGGAAGCAGCAGGAACGAAGGTCAACTGGAATATGGTTCCATTCGATGTTCAGTTAATCGGTGCTATCGTTCTACATCAGGGAAAGATTTCGGAAATGGCAACGGGAGAAGGTAAAACACTCGTGGCAACACTTCCCCTGTTCCTTAATTCACTCGCAGGGAAAGGTGTTCACCTTGTAACAGTTAACGATTACCTCGCAAAACGTGACAGTGAATGGATGGGTGAGATATTCAAGTTTCACGGACTGACTGTCGGTGTTATACTTAACGACCAGAGTTCTGAACTGAGAAGAAAGATGTATCACTCGGACATTACGTACGGTACGAACAATGAATTTGGTTTTGACTACCTGAGGGATAATATGGTAACTGAAGTTGACCATCTTGTTCAGAGAGAACATTTCTACGCAATCGTTGACGAAGTTGACTCCGTTCTTGTTGACGAAGCAAGAACACCGCTTATCATATCAGGACCTGTTGAAGCACCAACGCATAAGTTTGACGAGATGAACATCAGGATAAAGAGAGTTGTTGAAGCTCAGAAGACTCTGGTTAACTCATTAACAGGCGAATGCGAAAAGATTCTTGCACAGGAAAAACCGAGTTCCGAGGAACTTGAAAAAGCAGGGTTGTACCTTTTAAGAGCAAATCACGGATTCCCTAAACATAAAAGACTGCAGAAACTTTTATCCGAACCTTCGAATAAAAGACTTATGCTAGATACAGACAACTTTTACAACAGGGACAAGGCAAGAGATATGCATATCGTTGATGATGAGTTGTACTTTGTTATCGATGAAAAGTCACACATTACAGATTTAACAGAAAAAGGACGCGAATACCTTGCACCTTCAGCTCAGGAAAGAGACTTCTTCACTCTGCCTGACCTTGGTTCAGAGATTGCACTTCTGGAGAATGACGATACCATTTCGATTGAAGACAGAGAAACGAAACGCGAACAGCTATATAAAGTGTATGCCGAAAGAAGCGACAGGCTACATACAGTTCAGCAGTTATTAAAAGCATACGGACTTTATGAAAAAGATGTTGAGTATGTTATACAGGATGACAAGATTATGATTGTTGATGAATTCACAGGACGTATACTTGCAGGCAGAAGATATTCTGAAGGACTCCATCAGGCAATCGAAGCCAAAGAAGGTGTTAAAGTTGAGAAGGATACACAGACACTTGCAACAGTAACTTTACAGAATTACTTCAGGCTTTACAAAAAGCTTGCAGGTATGACGGGTACTGCCGAAACAGAAGCACAGGAATTTTTTGAAATATATAAACTCGATGTAGTAGTTATTCCTACAAACGTGAAATGCATAAGAAACGATGAGAATGACCACGTATACAGAACAAGGCGTGAGAAGTACAATGCAGTTAGTGACGAAATCGAAGCAATGAGGAAGATAATGAGACCTGTACTCGTTGGTACTACCAGCGTTGAAGTCTCCGAAACTATTTCAAGAATACTGAAAAGAAAAGGAATACCGCACGAAGTACTTAATGCGAAACAGCATCAGCGTGAAGCACAGATTGTTGCGAATGCAGGTTTACCCGGTGCAATAACGATTGCCACAAACATGGCGGGAAGAGGTACGGACATTAAACTCGGACCAGGTGTTGCAGAAGCAGGCGGACTTCATATCATGGGTACTGAACGACACGAATCAAGACGTATAGACAGACAGTTAAGAGGTCGTGCAGGACGTCAGGGTGACCCCGGTTCATCGAAGTTCTTTTTATCACTCGAGGATGATTTAATGAGATTGTTCGGAAGTGAAAGAATTGCAAACGTTATGCAGAGGCTCGGCGTTGAAGACGGACAGGCAATCGAACACAAGATGATTACGAACTCAGTTGAACGTGCACAGAAGAAAGTGGAAGAGAATAACTTTGCTATCAGAAAAAGACTTCTCGAATATGACAATACGATGAATCAGCAGAGAGAGGTTATTTACGAAAAACGCCGTCAGGCACTTTTAGGCGAAAGACTGAAGGACGAACTGTTTGAGATGGTTGAGAAGAATGTTGAGAAGATTGTCGCGACGCATTTCCCTGAATCGGATATGGACGGGCTTGTTGATGAAGTTCAGAGAACTTTCCTCGTAAGACTTAATCTTACGCCTGAAGGTTTCTTAAGCCACGGTGAAGCAGGGTTAAAGAATTTAATTCTGACAGAGGCAAAAGCATTCTACAAGAGAAAAGAAGACAGATACGGTTCTGAACTGATGGGGAAGATTGAAAGGTTCGCAATGCTCAGTATTATCGATGATAAATGGAAAGAACATTTACGCGAAATGGATGACCTTAAAGAAGGTATCAATTTCAGAGCATACGGACAGAAAGACCCGCTGGTTGAGTACAAGATGGACGGCTTCAAGTTATTCGAAGCAATGCTGGATACTATTGCGATAGATGCTATTAACTTTATATTCAAGTTTACAATACAATCACAGGAAGAGGCAGATATTAAAGGACCTAAATCTGTGAGTACATCAAGACTTCAGACACGTCACGATACTTCTGACGGAATGGGTTACACTGCATCTTCAAACCTTGACCCAGTTGAGAATGAAGCTGCACGCACAGGGAAACATCAGCCTGTACACGTTGCAGAAAAAACAGGACGTAACGACCCTTGTCCATGCGGAAGCGGTAAGAAATACAAAGCATGTCACGGTAAAGGACAATAATGAGGTTCTCAGAGGAAACAATAGACCTCATTCTTGATATAAAAGAATATTCAGGCGGAAAACTTAAGAACGAATTTGAGCTTTCCGCTCTTATTGAGTTTACGATTAACAGGCAAAACAGAAAGACTTTCGAAGACATTATTTTCAGGGCAAAGTTCTTAAAAGGACTCAGTAAAGTAATGGCAGGTTATAACGAAAGCGAAGATAAGAGAGAAAAACTCTTTGCCGAATACTCAGCAGAATTAAGGTCACTTACTGAATTAATTAATACTGCCATCTCAGAGACCGACCCGATTATAAAAGATTCATTCGTGCGCAAGTACTTAGAGTTAACTCCTGAATGTTTTATGAACCTGAATTTATTACTCGAAGACCTTTCGGCGTGTAAGGATTATTTTAACGACAGGAAATTCAGCGTTTAGAACGTTTTAACTTTAGTCTTTTCTTTTGCCTTCACCTTATTCATTTCATCGTACAATTTATTCGACTGTACCATAAATATTTCAATCCTGGACTGTGTTATCTGCGGGAAAGTGTTCCCGTCAGTTTCTATGTGAAGGTATGGCAGGTTCTGAACTGATTCAGGATAACCGTTTCTGTGAAGTTTTCCGAAGCGGTACTTTCCTTCGAGTGTCATTTCTTTGGTGAGTATACCCTCTGCGAGTCTGCTTGGTATGCAGTTAAAAGGCCCTATGGTAATTATACCGCAGGATTCATCGAGTATTTCGCGTAATGATAAACCTACAGTAAGTATACTTTCCCCTATTAATTTTTCAGAGACTAAATCTTTACCGTATTCTATAGTCTTTTCCACGTCAATCATTTCAGAAGAACAAAGGTTAGACTTTGCCAGTATTTTCTTTACTTTCTTTTCTATACGGTGCTGAACCTTTTCTTTAAGGTATAAAGATATTTTCTCCTTTGGTGATAATGCTCTTACTATATTTTTCTTCTGCAGGTAATTTGTGTAATAAATGTATTCAGTTATCGGAGCCGTTTTGACGATGAATCCGTTTTCCGTTAAAACTTTCACCAGGTCGAGACGCGAGTACTCTTCCCTTCTGACGTATATTTCACCAATCAATGAAACTACCTTGGCTTTTTTGAATTCATATTTCAGCGGAATGTGAGATACTTTTTCAGCGAGTACTTCAAGTTGTTTATATACTTTGTTCTTATCCCCGGTCTCGAACTTTTCAACTATTTTAGCCCATTCACTTTCCAGGACTTTCATTCCTTCTTCCTTATTGATGGCAAGAACGTTTATTGCATTTTCAATATCGTGAATAGTATCGGCAATTGTCATACTCAGCCACTGACTGATGAAGAAGTCATTCCCGAAATCGCTGAAAGATGACTCATCGTCCATTGATATAACACCTGCATTCGTTATTCCTGATGTCTGCAGAATGTCCTTAAGCCTTGTATGGTATTGTCCCTGTCTGCAGGGTCCGTAACCGTGAGGCATAAAGAAAAGGGTTTTCATGTTTGAATCATTCTTGCTCTTCAGGTACTCAAGTAAAGAACCAGTAGTTAATAAGAACGGCAGACATTCCTTGCACGTTGCCACTCCCCTTCCTTCTTTAAGTGTTTCGAAAGTCGGAACAGGTAATGGTCTGCAATTCACTCCTAAAGAACGGAATACACCGGCAAAAGCCTCTGCACTGAACCTTCCCATCGATGGAATAAGAACTTCAACTTCCTGAGACTTTAACGGAAATTCATTACCTTTATAATCTTTAACGTATATGTTATGATTCTGGCTGACAACATTAAGAGAATCATATTCCATGAATCTGTCGTCATCAGTTTCATTATTGATAAGTAAATAATTCTTTATTATATCCACTGCTGCCTCAATGCGGGTTTCAACACCAACGTCTGCTGTATGACTGTCAAGTTCAAGAGTCAGAGAAGGTTTCACTCCCATAATCTTCCTGAAATAAGGAATGATGAATGAATCCGGTCCGCAGGAGAAGTTCGTTATAAACACTCCGAACAATTGTTTATGTTCTTTTACGAATCGTGCAGCTGACAGTATTTCGTTACCGCTGTACCAGTACATATTTTCATAAGAGGAATGTTCATCATACGGAAGAAAATCATAAGGAATTATCTTATATCCGTGCGAGGCAATTTTATGAGGAATGTTAAGATTGGCTTCCTGTGCAAAAGCATTGTACGGTCTGCCGAACAATACCAGTGCTATTTCATCAGGATTGTCTTCAATTTCCCTGAGTATTGCTTTGCCTCTTTCTTTGTAATCTATCTTCATCTTATTAAAACTATCTGCAGCGTATGCGAAACTATCATCAAAATCTCTTATTGCGATATTGTTTTCACGGAACATATTAAAGAACACATCTTTTGTCTTATCAAGGCCTTTGGCAAAGTCCAGTACAGGCGAGAGTATTAATGCACTGTTTTCAGTTTCAATCTCATCTCGGAATGTCGATTTAAGGAAATACGATTCGCCCTGAACGAATACACACATTCTGTTGTATTCGAACTTGTCGCGCCCTTCCATCTGTCCTATATGCGGCAGGAATATATAATCAACCTGCTTTGCAATAAGGTTCTGGAAGAACCCGTGAGATATTTCTATAGGATGACAATAAGAGCTTCTTATTTTGTCGGAACCTGATTTATCCACATTATCCGAGAGTACAACTTCAAGCCCGAGTCTTGTGAATAAATTATGATAGAAAGGATACATCGTATTGGTTAATAGACTTCTTGAGATTCCAATCCTCTTGCCCTCACTATTTATCGGTAGAATGTATTTATTAAAGACAAAGTCCTGTCTTACTTTTACCAGATTATTCTTCTCTGCATCGGCAGAAATATTACGGCGTTCGTTGTAGTACTTACTGCATGCACCACCGAACGGATATTTCTTACCATTTATTTCGACCATGTTAATATTACATTTCAGGTCGCATTTTTCCTTACCGCCTGCACACGTGAAACTGTTTGAATACTTAAACTCCCTGTTTATGAGTTCATCCAGGTCATACTGTTTCTCTTCATACAGGCCTAACTCAATCCTGTTCTTTATTTCAAGTGCGACTCCGAACGCACCCATTAAGCCCGGTTCGGGCGGAACGATGATTTCTTTTCCCGTTAGAAGCGACATTGCAAATGGGACAGCTTTATTGTAGCAGACACCACCCTGCATAAACACTTTATTACCGACAGGTCGGTTACCCTTGACTCTGTTCACGTAGTTTAAGCAGATTGAATAAACGAGTCCTGATACAATATCTTCCTGATTTGCACCCTCGTGTCCTGCGTTTTTTATATCGCTTGAAATGAAAGCTGCACACTGGTCGTTAAAGTTAATTGGATTCTTTGCCTTGAAAGCTATATCGGATATTTCAGTATAATGTATGTTTAAAGATTCTTTTGCAGCTTCTTCAAGGAATGAGCCTGTACCCGCAGAGCATGCTTCGTTCATCGCATAGTCACTCGCAACTCCGCTCGTTAAATGAGTATACTTTGCATCCTGACCGCCTATTTCAAATATAGTATCAACTTCTTTATCGAAGAAAGCTGCTGCTACAGCGTGAGATATAATTTCGTTAATATCACCGTCTGTGATTGCGTGCAATGCTGCAATGTGTCTTCCAGAGCCTGTAACACCTATGCCTGTTATGTTTATCTTTGCTGTTATCTGTTTCTTAAGTTCCCTGTAACATTCTATCGATGCTTTAACGGGGTTACCGTTTGTTCTGAGGTATATCGAAGCAAGTATTGCATCATCTGCTTTTCTGACGATAACTGCTTTTGTAGTTGTGGAACCGACATCAAGTCCCAGGACACATACATCACCTTCGGATGCTACACACTTTTCTATAGTTTTAAAAACAACTTTTGCTTCACTGCTGTTTAAAGGTTTGTGGAAAGAAAACTGGTGGCTGTGTTCTTTGAATATGTTATTAGTATCGAATGAATAATGTTTATTCAGACCTTCAATGGCAGCACCGAGTGCTTCAAAATAAGAAGACTGTTCGGGAACTATCGCAAGAGGATAATCCTTCTTTATAAATTCATAAACTGATTTATTCTTCGAGACACCTCCGATAAGTATAACTTTCTTATACTTTTGTTTGGAAAGCAGTTCAACTGTCTTATCAGCAATCATTTTACTTAGACCAGATACTACGTTCGGCATCGGAATGCCTTTGTTTAATGCGTGCGTACAATCGCTTTTACAGAACACAGAGCATCTTCCAGATACGCTGTATGGTGTCTGATTCTCGGAAATATTCACTGCCTCATCAACAGATATATTCATTCTGCTGATTTGCTGGAGGAAGAACTCCCCTGTTCCTGAGGCACATTTATTTCCAGTCATGACATTCTCAAGTCCGCCTTTTTCATTAACGCTGTACACCATAAAGTTCTCTGCACCAAGACTTGCGATTGCAAGTTTCTTACCCGTATGTCCTGTATACCTTAATGCATTTTCTATGCATTTTGGTTCGGGTACGGATGATGCGTTAATAAGGTTCTTGAATTTACGTCCTGTAACTACTACAGAATACTTTGAGAAGTTTTTCTCTGCGAAATACTTCTTTAAGAGTTCTTTTGGATTACCTTCGTGTGCAAACTGTTCAACGGAATTAATTTTGGGCAGAATTCCGCCTGACATCTTTACTATCGAAATAGTGGCAGAGCCGATACAGATTCCAGCGGATAATATTTCCTTTTCAATAAACATTTATGACCCCGATATTAATTCTGCACACTTACGGCCGCTTGTAACAGCCCCTTCAACAGTAGAAGGCAAACCTGTGTTGGTCCAGTCTCCTGCTATAAATAAATTACTGACATTACAAGCTGAATCAATCCTTGAAGCAGCGTTGTTTGTCACTGGCAGAAATGTAGCTCTCTTTTCTCTGAAGTATTTGATCTTTTTAAATTTAATATTTTTAAATTCAGGGAAATAATTCCTTATTTCCTTTTCAACCATTTCACAGACAGTCTCTTTAGTCATACCTTCATATTCAGCGATAGTATACTCAGGAGCACTTACTATCACAGAAACATATTCATCCTTAAAAAACACCCATTGCGAGAACCCGTCAATTATTCCAGCCATACCAAAATAATACTTATTATTAAACCCGTCAGGCATCTTTTCAGGAACCAGAAACACGGATAATATTGAAGCAGGTTTTAATTCTTTATAATTGCCAAAATGCGCAGTAAAAGAATCCTCAGTGAACAATCGTTCAAAATTATAAAACGGTACTGCAGAGACATAATAATCAGAAGTAATATAATCCCCGTTCTCCATTTTCAGCCCTTTAACCTGATTTGCTTCTATTTCAATTTGTTCAACTTTCGAGCTCAGGTTCAGTCCGATTTTACCCTCTGAATATTTAACAAAAGGAACGCAGAATAATTCACTCAGAGACTCACCAGGTACGACCAATGAGAATGCCGTTGGATACTCAAATGCTTTAACCAGTACGTTATAGAATAATTCAGCATCTATATACTCAGGCGGTGCGTTGAAAACTGCGAAGGCGAAGGGTTCCCAGAAATACTTCTTCAGATTATCTGTTTGTTTAAGGTAATCAAGAAGCCAGCTTAGTTTCTTACCTTTCAATCTTTCGGAGAAATCTATTTCAATCATTTCCCTCAGTCTCAGCAATTTAAACTTATCTTTATACGTAAGCGGTGGATAGTTCATAAAACCCTTTGCTATTGAAAGGAAAGGCTCGTCCCCTTTAGCGAAGAACTCCAGTTCATTTCCGTTTTTCTCCTTGAAGAAAACGTGAAGGTTCTGCGACATATTAAGATCAGGAGTCTTGTTCATTTTCTCAAGGAGTTCAAAAGTATTTTCATACCATCCCGCAAGAATATGCTGGCCATTATCGAGAGTCAGACCTGTTTCAGCATCGTAGTAACTGAATGTACGTCCGCCGATTTTTGAAGTGGATTCAAACAGCCTGACGTCGTAACCGCTTTCACGCAGATACACCGCAGCAGAAATACCTGCCAGACCACCTCCGATAATTGATACAGTTTTTCCCATTAATGTGTTTTGTACAGCAATTTATATTTTATAAATACCGAATAAGCCAGTATCAGCTTCCATAATTTTGATATCCTTACGCTGCGATTATAAACATTGAATCCTGACGATTTAATCTTTTCAAGAAGTTTATAATAAATCTTTCCCATAATCTCTGCCGCTATCATATTAGCTTTATCTTCTTCAGTAAGAAATGATTCGGCTTTTGCATAATATTCTAAGGCCCTGCTGTACTCATATTCCATAAGCCTGCGGAATTTATCGTTGTAAACCGAATTCATCAAATCAGTTTCAGTGTAATTATACTTTTTCATATCCTCAAGCGGTATGTATATCCTGTTATTAAGAGCATCTTTCTTTACGTCCCTTAATATGTTCGTCAGTTGCAGTGCCAGTCCGAGATATTCGGCATATTTCTTAATATCCGTATTCTTATAACCGAATATTTCTATCGTCATCAAACCGACTGCCGAAGCAGCACAGTAACAATACCTGTAGAGTTCATCAAAAGTTTCATACCTGTTCTTTTCTATGTCCATCTCCATTCCTTCTATTAAATCAAAGAAAGGTTTATGCGGAATATTGAAAATATTTATCTGTTCTTTCAGTATTGAAAAAAATTCATCGTCAGAATCGTTGTTAAGAGAGTTATTAAGCCTGTCTTTCCATTTCCTTATTTCAACTATCTTCTGTTCAGGTGAGAGTTCTTCGTTATCAACAATATCATCCGTTAATCGGCAAAAAGCATAAATAATCCTCAGACCTTCGCTCTTTGATTTATTCAGGAAAACCGATGAATAGAAGAAATTTGTCTTACTTTTCTTCATTACATCCAGTACTTCCTTATGAGTATTGATGTTCTCCTGCATCAGAATATTGACGTCACTAATATTTTAATTTTGTCAGATTTTGAGAGTTTAACCCTGTCCGATAGAACTTTATACTTTGATTCCTTTATCAATTCGAGTATTTTCATACCGCCTTTAACAGTTGCTTTTATCTCCATCTTTAACCTTCCCTTAAGTAAACCGGTAAGTTCGTTTCCTTCTATGAACATTTGTTCAGTCCTGTCGACTAGATCCTTCATCACTTTCTTAAATTTTTCGTTCTCTACCTTCAGGTACAAATCATCTACAGAATAACCATATTTATCCATTATTTCAGTTGGTATGTATATTCTGCTCATCCTTAAATCAACAGCAATATCCTGCCAGAAATTTGTAAACTGTAATGCCGAGCAGATTTTATCTGACAGAGCATACATATGTTTATCCTTTTCATAATCATAATCAAAAACCCTGAGAACCAGTCTCCCTACGGGGTTCGCAGAATTCTCTGAGTAACCCAGGATATCATCAAACCTTTCATAACGGTTAACATTCACATCCTGCTTGAATGCTTTTAACAGATTAAGCAAATCATCGCTTCGTAAGTTAAGTTTCTTGATTGTATCGTGAAGGGCAACGAAGATATTCCTGAAATGCATTTCAAGATTATCGTCATAATCACCAAAGTTCAGGAGCAGGTCTTCCATAAACTCGAGTTTATCCATCTTATCCGCAGGTTTCAGGTATATTGAATCTGCAATATTATCTGCTGTTCGTGCAAAAGCATATATACTAAATATATAATTTCTCCTGTTTTTAGGTATAAAGAATGACGCAACCGGAAAGTTCTCGTAATTGCTCTTCGTTAAGTTCTCACAATAATAATATGCGGCTT
>Ga0007794_10000656_pt1 | contig 10597 bp, 6 predicted proteins | sample CryBogmetaGMA5M_FD_60365 | JGI IMG/M metagenome (GOLD analysis project Ga0007794, IMG submission 60365) | Freshwater microbial communities from Crystal Bog, Wisconsin, USA - MA5M | ecosystem: Environmental > Aquatic > Freshwater > Lake | place: Crystal Bog, Wisconsin, USA | collected 2009-07-06
GGTAATAGGTCTGACGGGACTTGTTTATTATTACTTTATCTTTTCATTATTTGTGGCAAAACTGGGATTGAATCCTGTATACAGGCTTCCAACGATGCTTGTTCTTGCTATTCCGATAACATTCGGGTATTCAATATACAAATACAGAATTCTCGATACAGAATTTTTTGTTAAAAGAGGTATAGTCTTCACTCTCGCAACAGGTATAACTATAACAGCATACCTTATTGCAATAAACCTGCTGGATACATTGTTTGATTATTACCAGTTTAAGAACAAACAACTTATCACAGTATTAACGATAATACTGGTTATCTTTTCGTTCTCATACATCACAAAATTAATCAAGTCATTCGTTGACAAGAGATTCTATAAGTCACGTTACAATTACAGAAAATCGCTTCTTGATTTCTCTTCTGAGTTATGCTGTCTGAACAGCATTGAAGAAGTTACTTCACAGTTAAACACTACACTCAGAGCAACGATGGGAATAAAGAACCTTGAAGTATGGATTAAAGACATTAACGGGCCGTTAAACGTCATCAGGGACAGTCTCTACTTATATCTTTATCAAAAGGACAGGAACCCAAAATTCCTTTTTGACGTAAATCTGCTGGAGGAGAAAATGCCCGAAGATTACAGCCAGTACTTGAAAGATAAAGGCATTGTACTTTCACTGCCGGTACTGATTAAAGACAATCTGATAGGTTCAATCAATCTCGGAGAAAAGCCGGAGAACTCTCCATACACGGAAGAGGATATAGATTTACTTAAGACTATTTGCTCTAATATATCAATCGTCTATGAAAACTCCAGGCTCAGGCTTGAGGAAATAAAGAAGAATAAGATTGAAGAAGAATTAAAAGTAGCGAAGAATATTCAGGAAGGTCTACTCCCGAATACGAATTTTAATTTTGACAGGCTTGAGATAAGCTGTTCTTCACAGCCTGCAAGGATTATTGGCGGTGACTTCTATGATGTTATAAAGTTAGATGATGACAGGATTCTTGTAGTTATAGCAGATGTTTCGGGAAAAGGTCTTCCTGCAGCACTGTATATGGCGAAGGTACAGGCTCTGATAAGGTTTGCCTCAAGGATTTTTAAAACCCCGAAAGAAATTATATCGGAAGTAAATAAACAGGTATACGATAAGTTCGAGAAGAAATCCTTTGTAACAGTTTCACTCGGTATGTTTGATTTAAAGACAAATAAAGTCAGGTTTATAAGGGCAGGGCATAATCCTGCCATATTTGCGAGGAACGGTTCGATTGAACTTCTCAACACCAGAGGAATAGGTCTTGGTCTGGACAGGGATGACCTGTTTAACAAAAACCTTGATGAGTATGAAATACAACTCGACAAGGAAAGTCTGCTGCTGTTCTATACAGACGGTCTGAACGAGGCAATGAATTCACACAAAGAAGAATTCGGAATGGAAAGACTCATAAACATAGTGAAGCAGCACAAGGGTTTACGTCCTGCCGAAATAAGTAATAACCTTTCAGAAGAGGTAAAAAACTTTGTACACAACGCAGAACAGCACGACGACATAACTTTAGTGGTAGTTAAAACGTATTAAAAGTAAGATAAACTTTTAAAGAAATGAAATTATTTAAAAACATAAGCGAAAACAACAGGAGATTCCTGATACTTGTACTGGCATTCATCTGTCTGCTGCTTAATATAATCGCTTTTGAGAATAATTTTATATCGAAAAGAATGACTACAGATGACTGTCTGTGGATTGATACGAAGCACAAGGACACTGCTCACACAAAGTTAATCATTACACAGATAATCAAGGACGGCGTGGCAGACCAGGCAGGACTTAAAGACGGTGATATACTTATTGCAATAAACGGCGTAGAATTCACAGAGACTTTATTGCCGATGGATTTACTGAACAGGTACAGCAATGAATATATTACTTATACAATTGTACGCAACGGTCAGATTCTTGATGCAAAAATATGGGTGTATAAGTTTATAAGTTACAGCTTTTTAATCTTCTGGGTAATCGGGCTTGCATTTTTATTCGTAGGTACAATCGTTGGTTATTCAAAGCCGAAGGAATCCACGTCAAAGTTATTCTTTTTCTTCAGTTGTGCCGCATCAATCGGTTTGATACTATATTCCGGTACAAGTCCTATCGGTGCCATAAATCCGAGTATGCTATCTTCCTGGCAAAAAATTACAGTTACCACGATAAATATTCTGTTTATTGCCGGTATGCTGTTGATACCGCCATTGTACGTACATTTATTCAGCACTTTCCCGGTTAAATATGAGTTTAAAAGGAGAAAGTTGTTTATCGTACTTGCTTATGTAATTGCAATAACGCCTGAAGTTGTGTTGTTAATAATTGGTGGGAATAACAGTACGCTTATGAATGTATTCTTAACTGCTATTCCTGTTTTATACTTCTTTGCTGGTTCAAGATTCTTCAGGAAATCTCTTAAGAAAGTTACAGACCCTGTTCTAAAAAAATCATTATCTATAATAAGCAAAGGCTTTATGATTGGCGGCGCAGGTATTGCTTATTACTTGTTGTACACGAAGATTAATAATCAGCCTGTATTTCTTATTAATCCTTTATACCTGATACCAACAATACTTGTGATAGCAATACCGATTTCTTTCGGTTACTCTATCATGAAATACAGGATACTTGACACAGAATTCCTTGTTAAGAAGAGTCTGGTATTCGGAATAGTAACAATCGGAATAATATTATTATACCTTGTACTTGTATATTTCATGAATTCATACTTCAAGGAAGTGTTTAAAGGCAACAATCAGTTACTGATAATTACTTTTATAATTATATTCACTTTCTCGTTTGATTTTGTGAACAAACGTGCTAAAGCATTTGTAGATAAACAGTTCTTCAGGGAAAATTACAATTACAGAAAATCGTTACTGGAATTCTCAAAAGATATCTCATACATATCAAACACAGAGGACTTAATCAGTAAAATAAGGGATTTCCTTATGAACACTGTTGGCATAGAGGCATTCAACTTAAGAGTAATAAACCAGAGGTACATTAAATCACTCGACCTCAGCCATAAAGAAATAGATGTATTACTGAAGAAGATACTTACGGGAAATCAGGAAGCAATACTGGTTAATGCATTTAACGTACACGAAATAGGCCTTACGGATACTGAAAAAGCACAGTTAAAAGAAATCAGTTTAATCATCCCGATATATTTAAAGGATGAACTCTTAGGTGCATTAACATTCGGTATGAAACATTCAGGAAAAGCATTCTCAGAAGAAGATATTGACCTGCTCAAATCCTTTGCATCGCAGAGTGCTATATCACTTGAGAACACACGTTTGAATGTTGAGCAGATTAACAAGCAGAAATACGAGGACGAAGTTAACATTGCAAAAAGAATTCAGTACAGCCTGTTACCCGATAATAATATTATACACACAAAGATGGACATTGCAGGTTATTCCGAGCCTGCGCGTGAAATAGGAGGTGACTTCTACGATATAATAAAACTCTCAGATGATCGTGTACTTGTAGCTATTGCAGACGTTTCAGACAAAGGTATTCCTGCAGCTCTTTATATGTCGCAGGTTCAGGCAATGCTTCAGTTTGCATCGGAAATATTTGTATCGCCGATGGAAATACTGACTGAAATAAACAAGCAGATATACGACCAGCTGAACAGGTATTCATTTGTAACGATATTAATCTCAATATTCGACGTTAAGAATAACATAGTAAAGGTTGCAAGGGCAGGGCACACGCCATTAATCAGAGTAAGAAACGGCAAGTCCGAGAATATTTACACAAAAGGAATAGGTATAGGACTCGACAGACAGGATATCTTTAATAAAAATATCGAAGAAGTAACAATGGAATTAAAGGAAGGTGATGTATACTTTATGTACTCAGACGGAGTATCAGAAGCAATGGACGAAAAGAGAGAACTGTTTGGCAGTGAAAATGTTGAGAGAATTGTTAAGGATAATAGTAACGGAACACCGGAAATGCTAAAGACAAACCTGCTAAGCGGGTTGTCAGATTTCAGGAAGACTGCATCGATTAACGACGATATAACATTTGTAGGGATAAAGATAATGAAAGACTAAAACTATAAGTTAGTGAAAAAAGAAAGGGGCTGATATTAAATCAGCCCCTTTTGTTTTAAAGGTCAATTGAGTGTTCTATGTTTTCTGTTATAATACGAACACGTATGTGTGTGTTCTCATCGCTGTGCACAGTACCCCATATAAGTGCAAGTTGCTGCAACTGAATTTCGGGTTTATACTTTGCGGACAGCCCTATAACAACTTCTCTGACGTTCAGCAAATGCGCAACATTCATTATCGAGAAGAATGCATTGTTCGTCGGTATAACGATAGGAATAACAGGTTTACCAATCTTTTCAGCAACGTTAACAACTTCACTGAATAAGTGCAGTTCATCAGATTTAAGTTCTTTCCTAACGTCAGTATTAATCTTATCAGTGAACACACGTGCAATCATAACTATAATATCTGTTTTCTCTGTATCGGTTTCGTTGATAATCTTCTTCAGGTGGTCCAGATTATTCGGGTCACGAACAGCGACCATAACTCTGTCAGGAAGTTCACTTTCGATAGCTTCCGGAGTTATCTGGCTTTCATCATCAAGGTTGAAATGTTCAAGCACTTTCATATTCTCATCACTATGGAATTCATCTTCACTGATTTGTTTTTCTTTCATTATCTTGTGTTTATTAATATAACCCGAGATAGTAAACAGAATGAAAAATGTTGCAGTAAAGACTAATCCTGAAACAGTTGCGATTGGTTTAGTGAATAAATTGGCAATTGCAACGAATAAAAGTATCATAAATATTGAACCAAGACCGAAAGGAATTTCTTTCCCTCCGATTTTCAGGTTAAGCGGTACTCTCCATTCGCGCGGCCGTTTATCTTTAAACCTTAAAACAACCATAGAGAATGCGTTAAACGTTAAACTCCATATAACGCCGAATGCATAAGCCTCAGCGAGCAGAATAATATCACCGCGTGAAAGTATTATCGTCAATATCTGCATAAACGCAATCATATTAAGCATGCGGTATGTCGTTCCGAATCTCTTATGAGGTTTACGGAACCAGTCAGTTAAAACTTTATCTTCTGCAACTCTGTTCAAAACTCCGTTTGCACCTATTATAGAAGTATTCACTGCACCTGAGAGAATAAGCACACCAACGATAACAACGAATGCCTGAATTACAAGTCTTAACCATACAGGGCCGATAAGAAACATCGCAATACCGCCAATCAGATTATCTATATAAAGCGGACGAACTGCATCGGGTATCAGCATAATTCCGAGGAATGAAACTCCGGGAGTTACTATCATACTGAACACGAAAATAATCATCGCAGCTTTTTTGAAGTTCTTAAGTTTCGGATATTCAACTTCGCGGTAAACCTGAGCAAGAGTTTCCTCGCCGCTCAAAGCAAGAAGTGAGTGGCCGAATGCTATAATAACACTGAATATAGTAATAGATTTTATCCATTCCATATCTTTCAGCCAGCCGTAAGACTCATCAGTAAGCGTCAAAGTGAATTTCGGTAAATGTGTGAGGAAAGGTTCGTTTTTCATATACACCGTTACAACACCCCATACGATTACAAGTGCAGCCATAATAGATGTAATGATGAAAATCTTGAGAGCTTTATCCGATGATTCCTCAATCCCCTTTACATTTTCCCACCAGAAATATATAACTATAACTGTAGCAACAATCATAGCGAAGAAGTTTCTGTCAAGAACGATATCATAGCCCGCGAGTTTGGCTGTATCGTTTAAAAGTCCGGTTAAATACTGTCCGCCCGAAACTGCGCTGATAGGTCCTGTCAGGACATAATCAAAGACAAGTGCCGAGACGGATATTTTAGCAAACCATTCACCGAGTGCGGATTTTACAACGCGGTAAACACCGCCGCGTGTAAACATACCAACCGCTTCAATATACACAGACCGGACTGCGTATGAAAAAAGCATAACGGCGAGAATGAAGTAAGGTGCAATAGTGCCGATAAACTGTTCGGCAATACCGCCTATGTAATAAGCTGTTGAACCAAGGTCTCCTATAACAACTGCCGCAGCGCGCCAGTAGGAGATAAATGTGAACATTACTGTGGTAAGAACAATTACTTTAGTACTCTTTGCCATCCCTGTTGGCTTAGTAGAGTGTGATTCAGTATCCATTATTTATTTTATAATATCTATGTTTTATCAAGTGCTAAAATAAGTGAAAAGATTATCATTTGAAAGACAGATTTTGTAAATATGATTTAAGCATCTTTTTGAATGACAATAATACGATTAATTAATGCTATATTATAACTTACCGAACATTTCCTCAAGTTTATTGAAACGGTAACTGAAAATCTGTTCCAGTTGCCTTTTCACGACCAGGGAATTCATAATCTTACCGATAAATCCGAATCCCACTTTATAATGAAGAATATCCACCATCTCAATACCTCCGTTTATTTCATAGAACTTATGCTGATGGTGCCAGAATTTATATGGCCCGAACCTCTGTTCATCCACAAAATATTTATAATCATCAACGTGAGTAATCTCCGTAGCCCAGTTTAAAGGAATTCCAAAAAGGGGATGGACTTTATACGTAATAATCATTCCAGGGTACATTTTTGCTTCACGGTATTCCGATGTCACTTCGAAACCCATCTTTTCAGGTGTTATAGCTTTAAGGTTATCGGGTGAAGAGAAAAAATCCCATGCTGTCTGTAAATCAATCGGTAATCGTTGAACTGTCTTCAAAAAATGCATATATATAGTATTTAAAATTCGATAGTTTTAACATAAATATAATAATAAATGTTCAGAGAATGGGCTACCTTGACGATTTTAATCTGCTAAATGAGATTTATACAGAAAGCAAAGAGACAATTCAGATTCCAGGAAGCGATGTAGAAATAAGAAATTACAGATTTACTTCAGATGACAGTGAATATTATCCTGATACAAATTACTTTAAAGATTCTGTAAAGAAGAAACTCTCACAAGACTCTGCTGTAAGAACAAAATCCTTTATTGAAAATACTTCAGAAGCGGAAGCATACAACAAAGAGTTTATATATCCTGTGTACAGCAGACCAGGTAAAAGCAAAAAACTTATAATCCTTTTTCACGGCTTGAACGAAGGCGGCTGGGAAAAATACCATTCCTGGGCAAAGAAACTGGTGGAACTGACAGGGCAGACAGTTCTGTCATTCCCGATATCACATCACATAAACCGCAGACCAAAGAACTGGATTGCTTCAAGGACGATGAATGCACTGGGTAAGGAAAGACAAAAGTTATTCGGAGCAGATGAATGTTCATTCCTGAACTCAGCAATAAGCACACGGCTTCATCTGAGCCCTGAAATATTCTTCTGGTCAGGAATAAGAAGTTATTACGATGTACAGAAACTGATGAATGAAATAAGAAGCGGAGGATTTAAAGAAATTGACAAAGACTGCAGCATATCATTATTCGGGTATTCGATAGGGGCATTCCTGATTGAAACATTGATAATGGGGAAGCAGGAAATGTTTGCAGACTCAAAAGCAGTATTGTTCTGCGGCGGTTCGACAATGGACTTAATGAATCTAACTTCAAAGTTCATATGTGACAGTGTTGCAGACAGGGCGATGACAGATTTCTACGTAAATAATTTCGAGAACGAAATACAATCAAACGAATACCTGAAAAAGTACTTCACGGAAAACGTAGAAGACGGAATGGTCTTCAGGTCACTTCTGAATATGAACAGGTTTTCAGACTTCCGTGTGAACAAGTTAAAGAGGTTTGAGAAACAGATACTGGCAATACCATTAAAGATGGATGATGTAGTCACGACAGATTCGGTAAGAAAGACGCTCACTGAAAAGGGATTGGACATAAGAATTAACGAAATGCATTTCCCGATTGAATACGACCACGTACTGCCGTTCCCGATAGGCGAGAAGATAAAAGATGAGACCGACAGATGTTTTAAGCAGGTATTTTCAGTCGTAGCGGAATGGTTAGAATAAAATCATTAAATAATCTATATTTTGCAAATTTATAATTTATGAAGACAATAATATACTCGTTTTATATGGTTTCGGTGTTTATGATAGCCGTTGCATTGCTTGGCGGCAGTCTCACCAGGCCGCTGGTTGACGGTTATTCGATGAAGACGATACAGACAATCGGAATCGATAAGGCGAAAATCGATACGATGGATGTGCTGATTGATAATTCAATATACAACATGAACCTGATGATGTACAAGATAGAAAAGTTAAAGAACACATTGACTTTGCAGGACGATAATACTAAACCGATTGATTTCAGGAATTACAAATATCTTTACAACTCTGTTTATATGCCGATAGTTTCGGCGGTTTCATACGTAATGAGGATAGTGATAGGGTTTACAGGAATATTTATTTTAATGTTAACTGCTTTAGTCCATTCCATATCATCTTATTTATCTCTGCGAAAGCGTGTAACTGTCTTAGAGCAAAAACTCGGTATACAGAAACAATAAATGGAATTTATAGCGGCGTGTATCTGTTAGAACCTTTTTAATCAAACAATAAATTATCAGAAATGGAAAGAAAAGAGTGGCTTGAAAAACTTGGGGGAGTAATCGACGCCAGAGACTCAGAATTATTTGCTTCATACTTTACTGAAGACGGTATATTCAGGTTTGGGAATGCAGAGCCTGTAAAAGGCAGAAGAGCAGTAGCAGATTATGTTGCAGCATTCTTTAATATGATAAAGGGCAGCGAACATAAAGTTGTAAATCACTGGGAGCAGGGCGGCAATATAATCTGGCAGGGCGAAGTTGAATATACGAGACTTGACGGAAAGAAAGTGAAAGTACAGTTTGCGAATATATTTTATATGAAGGGTGAACTGATAGACCAGTATTTAATATATATTGATAATACACCGTTATTTGCTTCTTAGTTGTCCGTTGTCCGTTGATAGTTAGTGGTTATAATCGCGGGTATATTTGATGGTGGAATGCACGCAATATTATATTAAATCAGGAATTTATGTAAGATTGTTACTAATGGGGATGCGTATACTACGAATATCGGTTTAAGAACATTATTTACATTGCTTTTCCCCGTAAAATCAACTAATTTTAACGTTTGTTTTAACTTATTATATAAATTTTAAATTCTAAAGGAGTTGTTCGAGTAATGACTACAAAACAAAAGTCGACACACGGTACCGGCGTTATGAATAAAATGCGCGATAGTATGCCATATATTATAGTATTTCTAATTATCGCCTTCGTTGGTCTTATAGTTTTTGAATGGGGTATGAATTACCTCGGCATGAGAGGCGGCGACAGGACAGTTTTTGGTAAAGTGAACGGCGAAGAGATTACTTACCAGGAATACGAAAAGATGCTTCAGCAGCAGCTTGAAAACATGAGACAGCAAAGCGGAGGAAAAGATGTTGATGATGCTACCCTCGAACAATTAAAAGAACAGGTATGGAATTCACTGGTTCAGCAGACCCTGACAAAACAGGAGATTGCCAGACTCGGAATAACAGTTTCTGATAATGAAATACTTGAGGTAATATACAAAAATCCTGAGCAGTTGCCCGAAGCAATCAAGAAAAACTTCATGGATTCAACAGGTGTGTTTAATGCCGATTTCTATCAGCAGGCACTTGGTATGAAGACAAAAGAAGCAACACAGTTCTGGAATCAGGTGGAAGCATACATGAGAGAAGTTATTCTTTCAGATAAACTTCAGACATACATCACTGCATCAGTAATCGTAACAGAAAACGATGTATTGCAGAAATACAAAGATGATAACATAAAAGCAAGTTTCAAATATGCATTTCTTGACGTAAACTCAGTTACCGATACAACACAGTTCCTCGTATCGGAAGAAGATATGAAGTCATACTTCAACGAACACAAAGATGAATTCAAGCAGGAAGAAGCAGTAAAGTTTAAGTACGTTGTATTCTCAGATGCTTCGACTCTTGACGACACAAATTCCTTAAAGAAACAAATGGAATTTCTTGTAAAGGATGTAAAGAATGCAAAACTTGAAGATTCAACATTAATAAAACTCGTAAATGATAATTCATCTGCTCCGTTTAAAGCAGACTTCCAGAAACCAAGTCAGATTGGTGCAGCGGGCAAGAATGCACTTAACTTCCTTTTCAGTTCAAAGCCTGGTGAAACATCAGGTTTACTGATGGATCAGGACGGTTTCAAGATTCTCAGATTGCTTGAAGTTAAAGAAGGTGAAGATACATACGTTAACGCAGCACACATTTTAATAAACTTTGGAACTGATACAGCGGCAGCAAAGAAACAGATAGAAGATATATTAAAACGTGCAAAGAGCGGAGAGTCGTTCGATAAATTAGCCGCCGAACTTTCACAGGACCCGTCTGCAAAACAGAACAGCGGTGACCTTGGCTGGTTTACAAAGGGCGCGATGGTAAAGGAATTTGAAGATGCGGCGATGAACGGAAAAGTCGGTGACATAGTAGGACCCGTAAAAACACAATTCGGATGGCACATAATAAAGA
>Ga0007794_10000657_pt1 | contig 10596 bp, 8 predicted proteins | sample CryBogmetaGMA5M_FD_60365 | JGI IMG/M metagenome (GOLD analysis project Ga0007794, IMG submission 60365) | Freshwater microbial communities from Crystal Bog, Wisconsin, USA - MA5M | ecosystem: Environmental > Aquatic > Freshwater > Lake | place: Crystal Bog, Wisconsin, USA | collected 2009-07-06
AAAATGGCTTTTCGGCTAGGCACGAGGAGCGACGTTTACTTTCCCGTAAACGAGCAACGAGTAACAACGCCGAAAACCATTTTGCTAAGAGCATATATAGCCACCAATTATGGTACTTCAATTTGGCCAATAATACTTTCTATGACATTGTCGGTAGACACATTCTCGGCTTCAGCTTCGTAGGTGAGTATTAGCCTATGCCTTAGTACATCCGCTGCCATATATTTAATGTCATCAGGAATTACATAGCCTCTCTGTTGTAATAAGGCATATGATTTAGCAACCTTCATCAAACAGATTGAAGCTCTAGGGGAGGCACCATATTCTAAATAACTTTTGAGCTTACCTAATCCATAATCCTCTGGTCTTCTGCTGGCGTATACAATATCCACAATATAATTTTTCAGCTTATCATCTATATATACATCTCTGGCAATCTGCTGTAAACGTTGAATTGCCTCCATATTGAGCACTGCATTTATATTGTTTTCATAATTAACATTCTCAGTTAGATTAAGTATGTCTTTTTCATGTTTTTTATCAGGATAGCCAACCTTAATCTTCATCATAAATCTATCGATTTGGGCTTCAGGCAGAGGATATGTACCTTCCTGCTCTATAGGATTTTGCGTAGCTAATACAAAGAAGGGATCCGGTAAAATAAAGGTTTCATCTCCTATTGTTACTTGTTTCTCTTGCATTGCTTCTAAGAGGGCTGACTGCACCTTGGCGGGAGACCTATTGATTTCATCTGCTAGTATAATATTAGCAAATAAGGGACCTTTTTTCGTGAAATAATTACCATTCTGTTGATTATAAATCATGGTACCCACAATATCCGCAGGCAATAAATCTGGCGTAAATTGAATTCGCTTAAACGAACAACTGATTACTTTTGCCAAGGTTTTTATAGTAAGGGTCTTTGCCAAACCGGGTAACCCCTCTAGCAATACATGCCCACCACTTATAAGAGATATAAGGATCTTCTCCAGCATATCTTCCTGCCCGATTATAACCTTTTTTAGCTCCTGTTTAATATTTACAACTAACGTTGCCTCTCCCGCGATTTTGTTATTTAATTCCTCAATATTAACCATTTATTTTTACCCCCTTTTATTTTTATGTTTTAATACTCGATTCAGCTGGTTTGTCTTTCTTCTGAGCCACTTTCTCAGTTTTGGTTTCTTTAGTGGGAGTAGCTGTCTTGCTAGTGTCTGGGCTTTCGGCTTTTCCTTTATAATCATTAATATGAAACCCTGACCCCTTGAAAGCTATACCGACATTAGAAATAACTCTATAAATCTCACACTTACATTTAGGGCATACCTTTAGAGAATCATCATGTATGCTCTGAGTTATCTCAAAATTATTTCCGCAATCATCACATCTGTAGTCGTATTTTGGCATTTAGAACCTTCTATCTTTTTAAATTTTATGAGATGTAATTATATCTACAAAAATTTAAAAAATTCAACTAGGCAATTTAATTTAATTTAATTTTTTGATATATACTGGTTACCTCTCTGTCACTTTGTGACATCTCCCCTGTTAGGGGAGACTTTGTGGGGGGAACTGATTTAAAATGAGGTACTCTTGACTCGCTATATCAATATTCAAGGACATAACGAGATAAATGGATACAAGTTTATATATAAAATATACGATATATTATTTAGTTGTAATGAGTTTAAAGATGATCTAGACGACTTGAATGGCTATCTTTCTGCTGAGGCCATAAAAGAACTTGAATAATGGAATGGGGGGCTAAGATGTTAATACAAAATATTGCTAGAATAATTATAGGTGTATATGTGCTGTCTTTGTTGGTAGTAAATTCCTTTTCTGAAGTAATTGACGGCATTGCCTATATGGAATATGGCTTAGGAGCAAGAATAATGGCTCTTGGCGGTGCGAGTAGAGCTTTTTCAAACGATGCTTCCTCCGGTTATTGGAATCCTGCTATGTTACCGAAGATAATTGAAGTGAATTTTTCTGCTATGAACGCTGATATTGTTAATTTTTTTGAACCTTCAAAATATAATCACTATAGTGTTTCTATACCTTTTACTCCCAATGATGCTGTAGCCTTGAATTATGTGAGCATAATATGGCCGGGATTTGAGATTCATAACAACGATAGATCTAATCCAGAAGGATATTTTAATATAACAAAAAGCGTTGCAATGCTTAGTTATGGTAGAAAAATATCCGACCATCTAAGTATTGGGGTTACTGGGAAATACGGCACAAGGAAAGTGTATACTTACGAAGACGGAGTAATAGCAGTGGATATAGGGTATTTGCTAAATTTTAATAATCTATCTTTTGGAGGAAGCGTGCGTAACATTTATTGCAAGAAAGTTGGAGAGGAGGCTGATACCTATATGATGGATGCAGATATTATGGATGCAGATTTAGGAATGCTTGTAGATTTAGATACAATTAAAATAGGTGTTGATGTGTCTAACCTTATGCGAGGCAATCCAAATATCTACGCAGGTATAGAATATACATTAATTGAGCTAAATGACAATGTAAACCTAAAATGCAGAGTAGGCAGGAATACAAATAATGATATCACTTTAGGAATTGGTGCTCTTGTTACTCCTCTAAATATTGATTATGCCTATTTATCTAGGGGTACTGGAGCAGAACAGATGTTCTCTGTAGGATTAGAATTATTTAAGGCGGTCAAAGGGTCAATCGACCTTAAGAAGATTTGAATTGGATTAAAAACTGCTATTTGATTTCCAAACTTTCTGATTATATTCAAGAAACTATCTACTTGTCATTTTTAATAAGAAACTTCATAATTGTGAACATTGAATGGTGAATGTAGGGAATATTTAGAAATGATAAGAGATACTGTAGAAAGCAACTTTGATTACGAGGGGATGTAAGGTGAAACCTAGTAAAATTCTTGTGTATGGCGATGTGATGCTGGATAAGTACTTTATCGGAAGTGTTTCCCGAATATCGCCGGAAGCACCTGTTCCCATTGTAAAAGTAAACAAAGAAATGAAAACCTTGGGTGGTTCTGCCAATGTTGCCAATAATATTTCCTCCCTAAAGATGAGCTCTACCCTGCTTGGTATCGTGGGAGACGATATTTACCATCAAGAGCTTGCTGATTTATGTAGCCATGCCAATATAATTTTTTTACCTGTAATATCTAATTTTCCCACTATTACAAAAATCAGAGTAATAGGTGAACATCAACAAATCACCAGATTGGATTTTGAAGATAAAATAATTATTAATCCTCAGGATTTGGAAAATATTAAAAAAATTATTAACAAATTAGACCACCTTGAAGCCATCATAATATCAGATTATAACAAAGGTTCTGTAAGCGATGAAATGTGTGCTTTTTTATTAAAATTTGCCAAAAAAGAAAATATTCCAGTGTTTATAGACCCCAAGGGAAACAATTGGCTTAAATATAACGGTGCCTATATGTTGACTCCTAATGTAAAAGAGATTTGCGAAATTCTAGGAAGGAATATTCCTAATAATGATATGGACATTGAGCAAGCTGGGAAAGAAGTTTTTGCTAAATACGATTTCCAGAATCTGCTCATTACACGTTCGGAAAAAGGAATGACCTTACTTAACAAAAATAATGGACATCTCAAAGCTTATCACATTCCCACCAAAGCCAGAGAGGTATACGATGTCTCTGGTGCCGGCGACACTGTAATCGCAGTTGTGGCCTGGGCTACGGTGGAAGGTAAAAGCATTGAAGAAGCTATTCATCTCGCTAATATTGCAGCTGGTATTGTAGTAAGCAAACTAGGTACTGTACCAATCGAGCTTGAGGAATTGCTGTGTGAAATCCATCAAATAAATTCAAAAATAATTACAGCGGACACACTAAAGACAACCATTAAAAACATTAAGGCTAAAGGCAAAAGAATTGTGTTTACTAATGGCTGTTTCGATATACTTCATCGTGGACACACCGATTATCTAAGGAAAGCCAAAGAGCTTGGAGACCTTCTCATCATTGGGGTAAACAGCGATGAGTCCGTTAGAAGATTAAAGGGAGATGGTCGCCCTGTAAACAATACAGAAGACAGAACTGACCTTTTGTCGCATTTGGAATTCGTTGATTATGTGGTGGTCTTTAATGAAGACACACCCTATGAATTAATTAAAATAATTGCCCCTGATATTCTGGCAAAAGGGGGAGATTATAAGGCAGAAAACGTAGTAGGTAGAGAATTTGCAAAAGACGTAATTATTATACCTTTTGTAAAGGGCTATTCCTCTACAGAAACTCTGAGAAAACTAAGCCTAAATGACAGTAGTATACAATAAAGCATAATAAAGGAGGATTTTTTATGAAAGAAGAAATTACGATTGGGGTATTTGGTGGTAGCGGATTCTATCAGTTTGGAGAAGACATAACAGAAATAAGAATGGACACACCCTATGGTTTACCCAGTAGCCAAATCTTTGTCAGTACAATAGAAGGAAAGAAAACGGCTTTTCTGCCAAGACACGGAGTCCAACACATATATCCGCCACAAGAAATTAACTATAGAGCGAATGTCTGGGCAATGAAAGAACTTGGGGTTAAGTATTTATTTGGACCATGTGCTGTTGGCTCCCTCCAGAAAAATATTAAAATTGGTGATATTGTATTTTGCGACCAATTTATTGATCAGACCTCTGGACGCAAGGACACTTTTTATCACGGTCCCGTAACCACCCATATTTCCTCTGCCGAACCCTATTGTCCAGAGCTAAGAAAACTAGCCTTTAAACATGCTGACAAAATGGACATTAGCTATCACAAAAATGGGACAGTAGTAGTAATACAAGGACCTAGGTTCTCTTCTAAGGCAGAATCTCAATGGTATACAAAAGAAGGTTGGGATGTAATAAATATGACTCAATATCCAGAAGTAATGCTGGCTAGAGAGCTAGAAATGTGCTACCTCAATATTTCCATAATCACGGATTATGATTGTGGGCTAGCAGACCAGGTAAAACACGTTCCCGTTCCAGAAATTATGAGTACCTTTAATAAGAATATCCATAAAATAAAGAAATTAATTAGTGAAATAATTAAAGACTTGAACCCAGAGGATACCTGTTCTTGTCATAAGGCCTTGGAGAATGCTAGGTTTTAGTGGAATGATTATTAGACATCTTGAATTTAGGCAAATAGGGCTTGAATTATTTAACCTTGGCTATAATAATTCTCACAGTGGCAATATTAGCATTTGTAAAAACAAGGATATTTTCATCACTCATACCGGCTCAATGCTACACCGACTCAAGCCTTGGGATATTGTAAGAATTAATAATAACCAAAGTGGTAAAAAAGACAAGGAAGCCTCTATGGAGTTGCCTGTGCATCGAACAATATACACCTCTGCAAAAAATGCAGAAGCAGTTATTCATGCTCACGCACCCTACTCCATAGCTATGGCAGACGGTAAGGAGCAAATTATCCCCTACGACCATGAAGGGCTACATTACTTTAAAAGTATTCCCATAATTACTGTGAGCTGTGGTATTGCGTCCAAAGAAGTTGCTGAGTGTATTTCGCAATACACCAACACCAACAATTCCGTAATAGTAGCAAAACATGGAATCTTTGCTTGGGGAAAAGATTTAAACGAAGCCTTAAAATATCTTACAGTTACCGAATCTATATGCAGACTAAATTTTCTAATGGAGGCAAGAAATGTTACCAAAAACAATTGAAATAAAAAATAAACGGGTATATATGATCAATCAGCTTTTAATCCCTCAGGAGCTAAAAATAATTGAAATATCAACAATTGAAGAAATGTTTGACGCCATAAGAACCATGATTGTGCGAGGGGCTCCTGCCATAGGAGTTTCCGGGGCCATAGGGCTAGCTCTCTTCATAAAATCATCACCAGGTGATGTTAATCCTGAAAATTTAAGAAAGGCAGCCGCCTATTTAATCAGTGCCAGACCTACAGCGGTTAATCTGGCTTGGGCTGTAAACAAAACTCTTAGTTTTGCTTTAAGCCTAAACGACACAAAGCTACTTCAAGACAAAATCTGGGAATTTGTAAGCAATTTGGCAGAGGAGGATGAGCGAATCAACCGAGCAATAGGAAATATTGGAGCCAATCACTTGCATCCCAGCCAAAAACTTACCATACTAACCCACTGCAACGCTGGCTCATTGGCTACAGTATACTGGGGTACCGCATTGGGAGTAATTAGAGAGCTTCAGGCTAGGAATATGCTAAAACAGGTTTTTGCCGATGAAACTCGCCCTCGACTGCAAGGAGGCAAAATTACTGCTTGGGAATTGATGCAGGATAAAATACCGGTAACTGTAATAACCGACAACATGGCTGCCTATGTAATGAAAAACCAGCTTGTTGATGCGGTAATAGTGGGTGCAGATAGAATTGCCGCCAATGGGGATACTGCCAACAAGATAGGAACCTACTCTTTGGCAATTAATGCCGACTACCACAAAGTACCTTTTTATATAGCCGCACCTATTTCTACCTTTGATTTTGATATTAAGCAGGGCGATGATATTGAAATAGAACAAAGAGAGAGCACCGAAGTGACCCACATTAATGGAACCAACATACTTCCAGCCTCAGTTGATGTAATAAACCCCTCTTTTGACGTTACTCCAGCTTCATTAATTACAGGAATAATAACCGAAAAAGCTGTAATTCAGGGCGACTTTACTGCGACTATCCAAAACCTACTCCGCTAGAATCCAAGGGCTATAATGCCTTAAACATAAGTACGACAGCTGTAGACAGAGAAACAGCGAAGATGATGCTACAGCTAGTTATTTCAGCAGTCTATGTGATAGAACCTTTTGGAGCACTGTGTCTTGGAGCTTGTCATCATATAAGCCAAATAAGTCGGCTCTATTGGCGTAGCTCTTATAGCTATGATAGGCCCAATGTTTGGTAGCTCCACTTTCGAAGATATCCAAAAGGTCGTTTAACCACTTCTTTTGACTAGTGCTGTTCATAGCATTATTAGCACTTAGATTTGAAGGATTAGTAACCCCAAACTCTCCACAAAAAACAGGAACATTATTATGTTGAGCCCATTTGTCATAATACTCATTAATAAAGTTATGTAAGTAGTTGCGGTCTACTCTTACTACCTTCACTTTATTTATGGCAAAAGAAAGGGAAACATTATAAGCCTCATTCGAGTCTGCCTTTACCCAAGAACTAACTCGGTATTCATATTCACTATCGATAGGATAAAAAACCGACATCGCTCCACCATCCTGTGCCCACCTCGCCCAAGGGTTCTGATGGCTCCAAGTAGCATTGGTACCGTCTATAAAAAGAGAGCCGGAATCATCACCTAGGTGACTATTGCCTTTATCCCAGTAAGCAACAATACCCTTACTGCCTTCATCTGCAAGAAAATACCAGCCTGCTGGCTTGTCTGAGGGCTGTGGCGTCTGCACCCAACCCGAAAAAGATTTGGCTAATTTGAAATTAGCATTTGGCACATTAAGCCTGCTTATCTTTCTAGTTTCTTTATTCCTTCTTTCAAGTACAATATCATCAAACCATACTTTCCCCTTAAGCTTTCCAGCCGAAAGATTAAGATTAAACATGTCTTCGCCTACATTCACACTGCACTTTAGCTGCTCTGTAAAATCTACCCAATAGCCTTTTACATATTCCCAGTCATTTCGCTTAGTATTTTTTATATAGGGATTATCGTAAAATCCACCCTTATAAGTGGCATTATATCGACTAAAGGGATAGGAGGCACCTAATTCGAAATAATCAGAATCAAAAAAACCTTGATGAGTAAATTCTATCGGCTGATAGAAGTGATACTCATACAGCACATTATCATCAGCCAGCTTTTTGAAGGGTTCCTCGTTTAAAAAATAGCTTTCCTTGTTGTGTAACGCTTTATTTACAGGATCAGCTATGATAACAATATGATCATCGTTATTCTTTCTAAGCACATGGATTACTCCGTTATAGATATCGTAAAGCTTGGCTTCAGAGAATCTCGCACTGCATTCTGGTTCATTTACGATATCATAACCGGCAATAGTTGGCTCATAATTATAACGCCTAGAGATTTTGTCCCAAAACTCAACTATGTTATAACCTGCTTTAATCAAATCACCTTTATAAAAGCCCTCTGCTTTACCAGCTTTAATATCGTTAGACATACCAAAAAAGTGTAAGTTTAGTATTAGGTATATTCCTTGCAGGCGAGCAGATTTAATCTGGGTATCTAAATATTTAAAGAAGTTTTCCTCATTGCTACTATTAAGCCAATCATATTGGATATAAAATCTTACCATGTTGGCACCAGCATTATGCATATTCTGGTAATCAGCTAAACCAAGATTATAAGTTTGATTAAAAAGCTCTAGAGGATTGGTTAGATTATAAACACCATTTGTTAAACCAAAGCCCCTTAAAATAATTTTTGAGTTTTTATCATTAACAATATCTGTATTATTAATCCTCAGGAATTCATCTCTACCAAAACCATATAAATATAAGCGTAATAACTGGTTATCAGTAATAACCGAAACAATATAGCTGGTATCTTGTAAAGAGGTCTTATTCCTATCATAAACATGGACATTAATTAACCATTTACCCTTGGCTAATACTAAATTGCCAGTAGCAGTATCGCTATAAATCTTTAGATTAGAGGAAATATGGGTTTCATCTTGAAAGGCTTCAACCATAACTGTCTTAGCGTTATTTTTGATACCCTCAACGCTTACTGCTACCTTGTATTTTGTTAAAGTTGGTTTTGGTAAAACATTAAAAAAAATTGTGAGGACAACAATAAAACCAATAATTATAAAAAGAATTTTTTTAAGCACAAAAAATTATATATTCTTTAAGGGACGTTTGTCAAATATTAGTACATAATTTCAGCATAGGGTATATATCCAACTTTTAATAAGCCGTTATGTGTGGTGACGCCAATCAACTCGTAAGCATAAACGGTAGGCTTTGCCTTGGGTCGTTGAGGGAAGAATTTATTGCTCATTTAATTCTTCTTTTGATGTAAGCTGGTTTCTGGCAATCGCAATGGATAAATGTAATTTTTGTTCCAATAATTTTAGGCTCGGCAAATGGGTAAGATATTGAGCTACTTTTATATTGCTTTGTTCTAATTGTTATTCTTTTTTGACGTCCCATAAAAGCAAAATCGCTCCCCATTTCAATAATGAATGTTTGTAATTCTGCTAATATAGCACTTTCTAAATCTTTTTCAGAAAACTTATCTGATAGCCCTAAGAAATCAAGAAAATAGGGATCGCGAAAAACTTATTTAATTGCTTTAATAAAGAGTAGGACACCCTATTCCGTTTTATGACAGCATCCTAACGGAAACTTGATGAGAAAACAATAGAAGTGGTTTGGAAGGCTTCACCTTTGATGTTTAAGACACCGTGAAAAAGCAGGTAAAGTAAATTCTTTAATTATTTTTCATCTCTGGTGATTTTCTTTCATTTTGCTGACGATATATATCAATATGAACAAATTAATCTCCACGAGCTCTACTATCATCCCACCTACACTCTCTACACTCGCTGTCCAGCGTAAAACGGAGAGCATGGTTCCGGCTGTTTGCAAAAGCTTGGGGCTTGGGGCTCTAATTACTCTTGGCAATATCTTTATCCAAACTATTTTTGGCGATAATGAGCGTTCGCTATTGACAAACTTATTTTCGCTGGAAACAGTGTATGAAACCTTGGCATTGACTGGGTTATCAACCTTATTTCTTTCCAAGATATCCTTGAAAAATCGTGCCTTAGATAACCTGTCGAAGGAAAACATGGCATTGCGTCTTGAGCTAGCGTTTCAGAGCCAGTCACTGACTAAATTATCTCTTAGTAAGAATGAATTTATAACGCAAACTTCGCAAAAATCAATAGAAAAAATTGAGATTACAACGAATCACATGGAAGCAATAAAAAAAATTTTAATAAAAATGTCCGGTTCTTCTGATGAAGTTTTGTTGGAATCTTTGCTTCAGCAGATTAATCTTCTGATGAAGTGCTCTACTGGGTATATTGGTGTTTTTGATAAGAGTGATAATTTTATGGTATCAGCTATGACAAAAGATTTGCGGGATATTGATAATTCGTCAAACAAAGCTGAATCGTTTGCCTCTTCTGTTTGGTTAAAAGAGCCGTTATTTGATTTTAATAAAAACGGGCTATGCATTAATAATGAGCCCCATAAGCTTCCGTTGTTTTCTGTATCGCTCGAAAATAGCATGGCTCTTCAGTTTAGAGATGTTAATAAAAATGTTGGAATTATAGTATGTTCCAATCGAAAATCACCCTTCCGAGAAGAACAAATGGAGCTGGCAAAAACTCTGGTTGCGTATATTGGACCAGCCTTAAATCATTGCCTTGAGCGTCGCAGCTCAATCCGCGATTTGACGACAATAAAAAACGAATTATTTTCGCTGAATAACCAACTTCAATCAATATTACATGCCTTGCCTGATGAGCTGTTTGAAATTGACAATGAGGGAATCTGCCTTTCCTATTATTCTTCACAAAAATATTTACTCGAAAGAGGAAATATAAATGTTGTAGGATATAATCTATCT
>Ga0007794_10000659_pt1 | contig 10587 bp, 9 predicted proteins | sample CryBogmetaGMA5M_FD_60365 | JGI IMG/M metagenome (GOLD analysis project Ga0007794, IMG submission 60365) | Freshwater microbial communities from Crystal Bog, Wisconsin, USA - MA5M | ecosystem: Environmental > Aquatic > Freshwater > Lake | place: Crystal Bog, Wisconsin, USA | collected 2009-07-06
GAGTTGCCTGGATTGGACGAGCGTTCGCCGCTTATTCCACTCATCACCTCCAACCGTGAAAACTGTTTGGGCTCCCAATGCCCCAAGTTCAAAACCTGTCACGTCAACGCAGCACGTCGTGAGGCCCTAGGCGCTGATGTGGTGGTGATCAACCACCATTTGTTTTTTGCCGACATGGCCGTTCGTGAAACGGGCATGGCCGAGTTGTTACCGAGTGTGCGTGTGGTGATCTTCGACGAAGCGCATCAACTCAATGAAACCGGCGTGAACTTCTTAGGCCATCAACTTGGGACATCCCAGTTATTGGATGTGACGCGTGACATGCTGGCCACCGGTCTTCAATTAGCGCGTGGCTTAGTGGATTGGCAAGGCGTTTGTTCTGCGCTTGAGCGCGCTGCGCGTGAACTTCGGTTGGTGGGTGGCAAACGCCCGGGGGCAGTGAAGCTACGTTGGACAGGTGATGCGCCTGAGGGTATTCATGCTGGTACATGGGAACAGTCGCTCCAAGATGTGGGTGCGGCCTGCGTGCAAGCCTTGCAATCGCTGGACACCGTCAGTGAAATGGCGCCGGACTTCATGCGCCTGCATGACCGCGTATCCGAGATCGCCAAACGCGTGGATGCCTTCTTGAACCCGTGCGCACCCGATGCCGTTCGGTGGATGGATGTGAGTGCCTCGCAAATGCGTTTGATGGAGGCGCCTCTTGATATCGCGCAAACTGTGCGCGAGCGTTTGATGAAGCAAGCCCCCTCGGGCAACACGGAGGAGGCTTCTGATGAATTACCCCCTTGGCACGACGAACCCCTGCTTGAGGACGCCTTGGAAGGGCGTGTCATCGCAGCAGAGTCAGACACACGTCCCCGTAGCTGGGTCTTCACGTCGGCCACGTTGGGGGATGACCCACGTTTGCGTTGGTTCACAGAGCCTTGCGGCCTCGAGTCTGCCACCGTGTTACGGGTCAGTAGCCCGTTTGATTACCCTGCACAAGCATGCCTCTACGTGCCACGCGACATCGTGAAGCCGAACGATCCGGCACACAGCGCACAAGTGGCGACCATTGCCAGTGATGCCGTGCGTCGCATAGGCGGGCGTACCTTGGTGCTCACCACCACGTTGCGCGCGTTGCGTGCCATTGGTGATGTGATGAAGCAGCAGCTCGAGGGTTCAGGCATCGAAGTTCTTGTGCAAGGCGAGTGGCCCAAGCGGCATTTGATGGAACGGTTTCGTGAGGGCGCGCAAGCCGGCGAGGGCGGTTGCGTGTTGGTGGCCTCTGCCACTTTCTGGGAAGGGTTTGATGTGCCGGGTGATGCGCTGCAGTTGGTGGTCATCGACAAGTTGCCGTTCCCTCCCCCCAACGACCCGTTGGTAGAGGCCCGAAGCAAACGCTTAGAAGCCCAAGGCCGCAGCCCCTTCAATGATTACTTCGTGCCAGAAGCGGTGGTGGCTCTGAAGCAAGGGGCTGGGCGTTTGATTCGCCGCGAGAGCGATCAGGGCGTGTTGGTTTTGTGTGACAACCGCTTGGTCACGACTGGCTATGGTCGCCGTTTGATGGCTTCGTTACCGCCGATGCGTCAGCTGCAGACGCCCGAGGCGTTGGCTCAGTCTTTAGACGAGATCAGCCAAGCCAACCTCACCAAAGCTTCCACCACGGCTTTTTAACGATCGCGCGCTCTGGATAGAGAAACAGGGTGTCGGGATAGGTCTTTTCAAGCACACGCTTGGTGTCATCACGCAACTGGTTCAACCCTAATTTGTCGTAACACTGATACATGATGAACAAGGCTTCTTCCACTGCAGGGACGTCGCGGTATTCCTGTACCGTTGTTTGCGCACGGTTGATGGCCGCTACGTAGGCACCACGTTTGTAGTAGAAGCGTGCGACGTGTACATCGGAACGAGCCAATGAGTTTTTGATGAACGCCATGCGAAGGCGTGCATCTTCAGAGTATTTGGAGTTTGGAAAGCGGGTCACCAACTCACGGAAAGCTTCGAACGATTCTTTGGCTTGTTTGGGGTCACGTTCGGCCAAATCTTGTTCGGCGACGGAGGACAACATACCGAGGTTGTCATTGAAGTTGACCAAACCTTTCAGGTACAGCGCGTAGTCCAGAGCAGGGCTTGCGGGATGCAGCTTGATGAAGCGATCCAGTGTGGCCACGGCTTGAACGGGCTCGTTGGTTTTGTATTGCGCCCAAGCTTTGTCAAGCTGTGCCTGTTGCGCGAGAGGGGTGCCTGCGGCACGGCCTTCGAGCTTTTCGTACATGCCGATGGCTTTGTCGTAACCGCCTGCAGCCATCTCGTCTTTGGCTTCGTTATAGAGCTTGTCGACACTCCAATCTTTGGTGGGGTCATAGGTGCTGTTCGCACAGCCCGATAAAAGAATGGCACAGGTCAGTCCAATGGACGGCCATACAGTCGATAATTTGAGTCGTAACACCACAGGTCAACCTCTTGAAGCAAAGTAAATCCATTCTATCGGCTCCGCCGCCATCTCAAACACCAACGCAGGAGGATGTTTTGCTGGATGAGCATGTCGACCCGATGGATGGCCCTGAGGTGGAAACCCGTGAGCTCTCCATTCCATCGGAGATGCATGGCGAGCGCCTCGACCGCGCTTTGGCCTTGTTGCTGCCCGAGTTCTCGCGCAGCTTTTCGCAACAATTGCTCAGCGAGGGCTGCGTGAGCTGTGTGATGCCGACGTCGCGCGTGATGAGCAAGGCCTCTGCCAAGGTTCGCATGGGTGAGCGTTACCAGCTCATCTTGAAGCCGACGCCGCAAAGCCAAGCCTTTAAACCTGAAAACATTCCTCTGCACGTCATTTACGAAGATGCCGAGCTGCGTGTGCTCTTTAAGCCTGCCGGATTGGTGGTTCACCCCGCCCCAGGTAACTGGAGCGGCACGTTGTTAAATGGTTTGTTGGCGCTTGACCCACAAGCCGTGATGCTGCCCCGTGCGGGCATCGTCCATCGTTTAGACAAAGACACCAGTGGCTTGATGGTGGTGGCACGCACACGCCGCGCCATGGATGCCTTGGTGGCCATGATCGCCGAGCGGCATGTGCACCGCGAATACTTGGCAGTGGCCTACCGCAAGTGGAGTGGCGTCCTTGTGCGTGATGTGGTGGCGGCCATTGGTCGCGACTACCGCAACCGCCTGCGCATGGCGGTGGTGGACCTTGAGCGTTTGCCTGGCAAAGAGGCCCACACCACATTTGAATGCTTGAGTAGCCAAGAAGAGGCTTGTTTGGTCAAGTGCATCTTGCATACCGGCCGAACCCACCAAATTCGTGTCCACATGGCGCACTTTGGTCACCCGTTGGTGGGCGATTCGCTCTATGCAGGCCCCATGACACTGGGGATTGGCCGCCAAGCCTTGCACGCCTTTCGATTGAGCTTTGACCACCCCATCACCGGTGAGCCGCTTCAGTTTGAAGCGCCTTTGCCTGAGGATATTGTTCAGTTGTTAGATGGTTTGGGCCTGAAACAACCGGCCTAAGGGTATTCCGTAGCGTCTCCGTTACAATAAGGGTTCACGCTTGTGAAAGCGGTGGGCCCTTTGGCTCTGACTTGGCGATATATCGCCCCTACTCGCCTCGAGATGAATTTTCGGGGCCCTTTCCTCGACCCTTGACCCGGAACTCTCACGATGAACACCGTGGATGCCAAGCGCGTACTTGAGACCGCCCTAATTTGCTCACACCAACCGATCCAGATTCGCGATTTGCGCGTGCTGTTTCAAGATGCCTTGGGCGCAGACACGATCCGCACCCTGTTGGAAGAGTTGCAACTCGACTGGGCGCAGCGTGGCGTCGAACTTGTCCAAGTGGCCACGGGTTGGCGCTTTCAAAGTCGACCTGATATGCGCGAGTTCTTGGACCGTTTGAACCCCGAAAAACCCCCTAAATATTCACGCGCCGTGATGGAGACCTTGGCCATCATCGCCTACCGTCAGCCAGTCACGCGCGGCGACATGGAAGACGTACGTGGCGTGACGATCAACTCGCTGGTGCTTAAACAGCTGGAAGACCGGGGATGGGTTGAAGCCATTGGTCATCGTGAAACCGTGGGTCGTCCTGCGCTGTTTGCCACCACGCGTCAGTTTTTGGATGATTTGGGGCTCGCCTCGCTTGATCAATTGCCCGTGTACGACACCGCCCAAGCCCAAGCCAATGCCTTTGCTCGTTTGGGCCAAGACGAGCCCACGCCGCAAATGGATATGGCCCTCGAATCGCACGAAGGCGAGGTGGTTGCCCATTCAGATGCCGAAGGCAATGCCCCAATTTTTGAACTTTCCTCACCCAGAGACCCCGCCCCAAAAGGCGATGAACCGAATGAACACTAAAAACCACGACTTGGGTGATAAGCCAACCACTGCGCCCCAAGAGTTCTTGGATGACGATGACACCGTTTTCGATTTTGATGACGTCGTATCCGGCGAATTCGATGCTGAGCTGATTCGCGCTGACGCAGCGCCTGAAAAACGCGTGTTGTTACCTCAGCCTGAATCACCTAAGTTGCACAAAGTCTTGGCTCAATCAGGTTTGGGGTCTCGCATTGAGATGGAACGCATGATTGCAGAAGGCCATGTGGCCGTGAACAACGAAGTGGCCCACACCGGTCAGCGCGTGCAGTTTGGCGATCAAATCAAGGTCAATGGCCGTCCGGTCAAGGTGCGCATTGCACCACCACCACCCCGCGTGATTGCGTACCACAAGCCTGCGGGCGAAGTGGTGACGACCGATGACCCGCAAAACCGACCCACCGTGTTCCGTCGCTTGCCGCGCCTGTATCAGGGCAAATGGCAATCGGTCGGTCGCCTGGACTTGAACACCGAAGGTTTGTTGTTGTTCACCAGTTCGGGTGAATTGGCGAACCAACTCATGCACCCCCGCTTTGGGTTACAGCGCGAATACGCCGTGCGCTCGTTGGGTAAGCTCAGCAAAGACCAAAAAGAACAGCTTCTTACCGGTATTGAACTCGACGATGGTCTCGCCCAATTTGGCTCGATCGAAGAGGGCGGTGGTGAAGGCTCCAATTGCTGGTATCGCGTGACTATTTCTGAAGGCCGCAACCGTGAAGTGCGACGCATGTTCGAAGCCGCTGGCCACGCCGTCAGTCGCCTGATCCGTATTCGCTATGGCGCCATGGTGTTGCCACGTGGTTTGAAGCGCGGCGCATTTGTCGAGCTGGGCGAGCGTGACATCCGCGCCTTGATGGAAGCTGCGGGTGCGGAGGCGCCAATGCAAAGCGGTCCATCACACAACAACCGCACCGAGCGTGCCAGCAGTCGCCGTCGCGGCAATAGCATTGGTCCTCGCCCGTCCACGCCACGCGCGCCTGAAGAGCGCAAGAGTGGCCCCGAGCGCTTGGTGCGCACGGAGCGCCGCCGCGGTGGCAAACCACCTGAACGCGCGCCTCAGCCGGATCCGATGCAAACCTCGGTTGGTTTCATTGGTGGCGACAGCTACGCGATCGAGCGCCAACGTAAAAAAGACGGCCAAAAAGCCTTCAAAGCCGGCTTGGTCGGCGGTTCTCGTCCTTCGAGCAGCACGGCACCTCGCCGTGGTGGTACGTCTGGCGGTAGTTTTGGAGGTGGTCGATCAGGTGGCGGCAGCTCTGATGGCGGCAATCGCGGTCGTGGTGGGCGCTAATCACACCAAATTCGCCTGCGCGTCCAAGGGAAATCCCTTGAAACGGTTAAAATAGCAGGTTACGCATATCGCGCACAAAAGTTTCAATAACAGTCAAAACAGGGAAATTCCAAATGACCATCGAACGTACTCTCTCCATCATCAAGCCTGACGCAGTTGCTAAGAACGTCATCGGCCAAATCTACGCTCGATTCGAAGCTGCTGGCTTGAAAGTGATCGCTGCGCGCATGGCTCACCTGTCACGCGGCGAAGCTGAACAGTTCTACGCAGTCCACAGCGCACGTCCTTTCTTCAAGGATTTGGTTGATTTCATGATCTCTGGCCCTGTCATGATCCAAGTGTTGCAAGGCGAAGGCGCTATCTTGAAAAACCGTGACTTGATGGGTGCTACCAACCCTAAAGACGCTGCTCCTGGCACCATCCGCGCTGACTTCGCTGACAGCATCGATGCCAACGCTGTGCACGGTTCCGACGCTGCTGAGACTGCCGCTGTTGAAATCGGCTTCTTCTTCGCTGGCATGAACGTTTACGGTCACTAAAAGCCATTCGACGCGGTTGGCGACAACCGCGTTGGCGAATAAAAATGACGGCCAACCTGCTAGATTTTGATCTCGACGGTTTGGCCGTTTTTTGTGAGCGCTTGGGCGAGAAACGCTTTCGTGCCACGCAGCTGTTCCGGTGGATTCACCAAAAAGGCGCACAAGACTTTGATCAGATGTCTGATCTTGCTAAGTCATTGCGCGAAAAGCTGAAAGCCTGCGCTCAGGTCCAGCCATTAACCCCCATTTCCAGACACGATTCCGCCGACGGCACCATCAAGTGGTTGTTCGACGTGGGTGACGGCAACGCCGTCGAAACCGTGTTCATTCCCGAAGCCGATCGCGGTACGCTTTGCATCTCATCCCAAGCCGGTTGTGCCGTGGGCTGCCGCTTTTGCTCGACGGGTCATCAAGGTTTTAGTCGCAACCTCACCACCGGCGAAATTTTGTCGCAACTGTGGTTTGCCGAGCACACCCTGCGCAAGCAGTTCAACACCACTGACCGTGTCATCTCCAATGTGGTGATGATGGGCATGGGTGAGCCGTTGCAGAATTACAGCGCCTTGGTTCCTGCCCTTCGATCGATGTTGGACGATCATGGCTATGGCCTGTCGCGTCGCCGTGTCACTGTGTCTACCTCGGGCGTGGTGCCCATGATCGACCGCTTGGGGCTGGATGCGCCCGTGGCTTTGGCGGTGTCATTGCACGCACCCACTGACGCCTTGCGCGACAACTTGGTCCCGCTCAACCGTAAATACCCATTGCACGAGTTGATGGACGCTTGTCGCCGCTACTTGGCCCATGCGCCGCGCGACTTCATCACCTTTGAATATTGCATGTTGGATGGCGTCAACGACCAGCCAGAACACGCGCAAGCTTTGATTGATTTGGTCAAACCTAAGCGTGGGCAGGGCGAGCCCGTGCCGTGCAAATTTAATCTGATTCCCTTCAATCCGTTTCCCGCATCGGGTCTGACACGTTCGAGTGTTGCCACGGTCAAGGCGTTTGCCGAGTTGCTCAGCGCCGCCGGCATCATCACCACCGTGCGTAAAACGCGGGGTGATGACATCGATGCGGCCTGCGGCCAACTGGCTGGTGACGTCAAAGACCGCACCAAGGTGGATGCGCGCATGGCTAAGCAGCGGGTGATTCCGTTGATACAGGTGCCGACATGAGATGGCCCCGTGTTGTCGCCTGCATCGGGTTGTTGTGCTTGGTCTGCTTGGGTTTACAGGCCTGTAGCACTGAGACGTCACGCCTTGACACGCTCACGCAAACCGAACCCGACAGCACGCGCCTACGCGCCATGCGTCGGCTGAGTTTGGCAAGCGCGTATTTCGAACAAGGTCAAAACGACATCGCACAACAAGAAGTTCGGGCGGCTTTGCAGATCGACCCCAAGTTTGCCGAGGCCTACAGCTTGCTGGGCTTGATTCACCAGCGCGACAACGCTGTCGTCTTGGCTGAGCAAAGTTTCGAGCAGGGCTTGCAGTTGGCTTCTTTGCCGCTTGTGCGATCGGCTGATTTGGCTGCGATTGAACACAACTATGGTTGGTTCTTGTGCCAACAAAACCGCTTCTCTGAAGCTCAAATCCAGCTGACACGTGCTGTATCGCAACCCGGCTATCGCCAAGTTGGGAAAACTTGGATGGCCTTGGGGCTTTGCCAAGTCCGTGCGGGTGCGACATCTGAGGCCCGTCTGAGTTTCCAACACGCCTTGGCCATCGAGCCAAGCAACGCTGTATCTCGCTACCAATGGGCGTTGCTAGATTGGCAAGATCGTCAACTCAGCAACGCGCAAGCCACACTCGCCCCCCTGAATGCCGGCGAACAAGTCAGTGCCGAAAGCTTGTGGTTGGGCATCAAGATCGCCCGTGCCTTGACGCAGCCACATGACCTACGCAAACTCTCTCAACAATTGACACAACAATTTCCCAACTCTGCGCAGGCGACAGCTTGGGCTCAGAGAAAATTTGAAGACTGATGACAGAAGAAACAACAACACTCATTTCCCCCACCGTGACAGCGGGCACTTTGCTGCGCCAAAGCCGTGAGGACCATGGTTTCAAACTCGATGTTCTGGCGCATGCTTTGCGCGTGTCCCCCGCAAAGTTAGAGGCCCTCGAGGCCGATCGTCTGGATGATCTGCCCGATACCATGTTTGCGCGCGCTTTGGCCTTGGCCGTTTGTCGCCAGCTCAAGATGGAAGCAGCGCCTGTGATGGCTTTGTTGCCCGGTCAAGATGTGTCTCGCTTGGCACCTAAAAATGAACGTGGTTTGGATTTCCCTTTAGATCGCCCCTCGTTCTTGCCTCAATCCAGCTTCTTGGTGGTTGTGCGTATATTTACGCCCATCCGTTGGGCTGCTCTTGCCATCTTGGTGCTCGCTTTGGTGCTTGGCTTGTGGCCTGAAATTCATGGCTTGTTGGTCTTCAAAGACGAACCAGCCCATGTGCCGGTCGTTGTGCCGGCGATTGCACTGCCGTCGATAGAGATCGTGGCACCCCTTGTCGATCTTCAAAAACCTGCCAACGTTGTCGTCACCACCGTACATTCAGCAGCGGTGACCAGCCAAGCAGCCAGTGCCACAGGAGTCCCGGATGCCCGCTAAGGCTCAGTCGCAAGGCATCGCCTTGTCCCAACCGAAAGCTCGTCGCAGCTTGCAAGCGCGCGTGTCTTGGGGTGACCATGTCGTCACCGTGGGCGGCGATGCCCCCGTGCGTGTGCAGTCCATGACCAATACCGACACGGTGGATGCGATTGGTACTGCGATTCAAATCAAAGAGTTGGCTTTAGCGGGCTCAGAGATGGTGCGCATCACCGTCAACACGCCCGAGGCCGCAGCGGCCGTGCCGTATGTGCGCGAACAGCTCGACAAAATGGGCATCAACGTCCCGTTAATTGGCGATTTTCACTACAACGGCCACCGCTTGCTGACCGAGTTCCCCGATTGTGCGCAGGCTTTGTCCAAGTACCGCATCAATCCTGGAAACGTGGGTAAGGGTGACAAGCATGACAGGCAGTTTGGCCAGATGATTGAAGCCGCGATGCGTTACAACAAAGCCGTACGCATCGGTGTGAACTGGGGCAGTCTTGACCAAGAGTTGCTGGCTAAATTGATGGACGACAACGCTCAGCGCGCAAACCCTTTCGACGCTAAGCAAGTGATGTACGAAGCGCTGATCACCTCGGCCATTGATTCGGCCAAGTTGGCGCAAAGCATGGGTATGCCGCCCGAACAAATTTTGCTCAGCTGCAAAGTGAGTGGTGTTCAAGACCTGATCGCGGTTTACCGCGAGTTGGCCCAGCGCTGCAACTACCCGCTGCATTTGGGTTTGACGGAAGCTGGCATGGCCACGCGCGGAACAGTGGCCTCCACCACGGCTTTGTCCATCTTGCTGCAGGAGGGCATTGGCGACACCATCCGTGTCTCGCTCACCCCACAACCGGGCGAGGCACGCACCCAAGAGGTGGTGATCGCTTCTGAGATTTTGCAAGCCCTTGGCCTGCGCACCTTTGTGCCAAGCGTGACCGCATGCCCCGGTTGCGGTCGCACCACCAGCACGACCTTCCAAGAAATGGCCAAATCGATTGATGATTTCTTGCGCGCCCAAATGCCGGTGTGGCGCAAACAATACCCAGGTGTTGAAGGCCTCAAAGTTGCTGTGATGGGGTGCATCGTGAACGGTCCGGGCGAAAGCAAGCATGCAGACGTCGGCATCAGCCTGCCAGGCAACGGAGAGGCGCCAGCTGCGCCGGTGTTCATTGACGGCGAGAAAGCCATGACTTTGCGCGGTGACAACATCGCACAAGAGTTCCACCAAATTGTTGAAAACTACATTGAAAAGCGCTTTGGTTAATCCCGGCGCATGACTACTGTGACGACCGAAAACAAAACAACAACCAAACCTGCCAAAGCGCAAGCGCTGACTGCCGTCAAAGGCATGAACGACTTGCTGCCCCCAGCCTCCGCCCAATGGGAGTGGCTGGAGGACAAAGTGCGGGGTCTGATGGCACGTCATGCGTATCGCAACCTGCGCACGCCCATCGTCGAACCCACGGCTTTGTTCGTCCGTGGTTTGGGCGAGGTGACCGACATTGTGGAAAAGGAGATGTACTCCTTTGAAGACCGTTTGAACGGCGAGCAACTCACCCTGCGCCCAGAAGCCACAGCCGGTGTCGTGCGCGCCGTGGTCGAACACAACCTGCTCTATGACGGCGGCAAACGCTTGTATTACATGGGCCCTATGTTTCGCCATGAGCGGCCCCAACGCGGTCGCTACCGCCAGTTTCACCAAATCGGAGCGGAGGCCTTGGGCTTTCCCGGTGCGGAGGTGGATGCGGAACTCATTTTGTTGGCCGCCACGCTTTGGCAAGAGTTGGGTTTGCAAGACGTACG
>Ga0007794_10000660_pt1 | contig 10573 bp, 9 predicted proteins | sample CryBogmetaGMA5M_FD_60365 | JGI IMG/M metagenome (GOLD analysis project Ga0007794, IMG submission 60365) | Freshwater microbial communities from Crystal Bog, Wisconsin, USA - MA5M | ecosystem: Environmental > Aquatic > Freshwater > Lake | place: Crystal Bog, Wisconsin, USA | collected 2009-07-06
TCTCGTGAATCAACCGCATGGTGCGGAACGCATCAAACCAGCCGTGGAAAGCTCCCCGTAATTGGGCCGCGCCACGGCTGTTCTTTTTCAGATTAGCCCACGCACCCCTGAAGCCGGCCTGTTCCAGAAAACCGTGCAGCACCGGAGCGATCCGGGCGGCAGATTCCAGCAGTCCGGCGGCATCGGCTTCCAGATTGTCCGCCACGCACGCCAGCCATTCCCCCACTATTGCAAACAGTTCCGGCTGATAAAAGAGCAGCCGCCCTTCCCCTTCGTTTAGCATATCACCCACGGCGCGTCCGGTGCCGAAGGGGACCCGGTGCGATGAGCGGGGTGAGGGGAACACGACGGTTCCGGTCAGGGATGCTACGCCGGAGGTTTTGTGAATCTGTTGGAGGAAATAGAAATCCTCCCCGGCCAGACGGCGGTTCATCCCGCCGGAGGCGACGTAGGCCGAGGCCCGGCAGGCCATGGCGCTCCCCACGGTGTGGAAGGCGTATGGTGATCCGGCCAGTTCAAGGCCGAGCACATAGACCCGGAGGAACAGTTCGTACCGATCGATGGCGGACTGCGCGGCTGGATCGGTGGCCGGGCGGTGGCGGTAGGGGATGCTGGCACCCCCCGCCGATGTGCCGGAAAAGTGTCGGGTGATGGCCGGGAGATAGTCGGGCTGTACGATAGTGTCAGCGTCAAGACAGATCAAGAGCGGATCGCCTGTGGTGTAGTCTAGAAGCGGCAGCGCCAGGTCGAGGCCGATTTTCCGGGCCAGGCCGACCCCCTGGCGAAGCGGGAGTTCGCTGCCGGTCGATGCGGCATCCACCCAGGCCAGATGTTCCAGCCGGTACTGCTTCTGCCAGAGCGACAGCAGTTTCAGCGTTGCCTGATTATCGGTATATTCCGCTGCTGTGGCATCAGCACGCTGGTTGACTACGATCAGGATCAGAAATTGGTCCAGCAGGTCTGCCGGGTTACGGGAGAGTGATTCCAGAGTATGGGGGAGGTTGGCGGCTTCGGCCAGCGAGGGGATGACGATCGCCCCGGCATAGCGGCGCGGGACGGAACCGGTGATCGCCCGGGTGGAGGCTCCGGCGTGCCGTTTCAGATAGGCGGTTATCTGCGCGGGGAGGCGTGTGTCAGGCATGGGCGGAACGGGTCAATCCGTGCCCCACCGTTTGTACAGGTCATGTTCGACACCGAGCTGGTCCAGCACCTTGCCCACGACGAAGTCCACCAGATCCAGAACCGATTCCGGCCTGCTGTAGAAAGCGGGCATGGCCGGAATAATCCGTGCGCCGCTCCGGGACAGCTTCAGCATGTTTTCCAGATGAATATCGGACAGGGGCGTTTCCCGGGGGACCAGCAGCAGCGGCCGCCGCTCCTTGAGCATGACATCGGCGCACCGCTCGATCAGGTTGCCGGAAGTGCCGACGGCGATACGGGCCAGTGTCCCCATACTGCAGGGGCAGACCACCATGGCGTCCGGGGCCGACGAGCCGCTGGCGGCACCGCAGAACAGGTCGTCCGGGTGTACCAGGGTAACGCCGGCATTTATTTCCAGATGGTCATGGAGGCGCTGCAGCGCTTTACTCAGATCACCGGACAGGTCAAGGCCGGTTTCTTCCCGGCAGACCGCCGTGCCACTGCAGCTGGCGCTGAATGTTACCTGATAGCCGGAAAGGCAGAGCTGTTCCACCAGCCGGAGTCCGTACATGGAACCGGAGGCGCCGGTCAGTGCGACAAAAATGTGTTTAGCCATTATGGTTACCTCGTCAGGATATCAGCCGCCGTGAAAAGTACAATGGTAACGCTGATATACCCGTTCATGTTGAAAAACGCCGCATCCAGTTTTTTCAGATCTCCGGCCCGGAGCAGCCAGTGTTCGTACAGCAGCATGGCCGTGGACGTCAAAATCCCGGTCAGGAAAAATGCCCCCAGCCCCATGGTGCTATACAGGGTGAGGAGCAGGGCGATCATGATCAGGTGGAACAGGCGGGCTGCCCAGAGCGAGCCGTTGATGCCGAGCAGGACCGGGATGGAGTGGAGTCCTGCGGTGCGGTCAAAGTCAAGATCCTGAAGCGCGTACAGGATATCGAATCCGGCGACCCAGAACAGGACAATACACCCCAAAATCAGCGCCGGCGGGTCAATAGTGCCGCGAATCGCCACCCATGCCCCCATTGGGGCCGCCGCCAGACAGATCCCGAGCACCACATGAGCCAGCGCTGTGAAGCGTTTGCAGTAGGAATACAGCACCAGGAAAAAGAGGGCGACCGGAGAGAGCATGAGGCAGAGCGGATTCAGCATCCAGGCCGACACCAGCATCAGCGCGGTTGCCGCCGTGATAAAGAAAAACGTCATCCCCGTGCCGATCAGCCCTGCCGGAATGGCGCGAACGGCGGTGCGGGGGTTGCGGGCGTCAATGTTGGCGTCAATCAGCCGGTTCATGGCCATGGCTGCAGTGCGGGCGCCGACCATGGCCAGTATGATCCAGACCGTCTGGCGGAGGGACGGGAGCCCCCCTGCGGCCAGCAGCGCGCCGGTAAAGGCGAAGGGGAGGGCAAAGATCGTGTGGGCAAACTTGATCATTTCCAGGAAGATGCCGATTTTTGCAACAATGGTGGTCACGGTAACGAGTACTCCTTCCAGCGTTGTTCAACAAGGGTCGCAACTGCGGCGGAAATTTTCACCGGGGAGCGGGGGAGGCGGCTGCCGGTCGCGTCAATGGCGATCCGGCCGGAAGCGGGGTCATGAACGATATCGTGCGCGCCATCCGTGACGTTGATGCTCCGCCATACCGCCCGCGATAAGCCGGTTATCCCTGCATCGGCAGAAACAAACAGCAGGAGCCGTGCCGATCTGAACCAGGGGAGAGCCCAGAGCCGGGCGGAAATGTTCCGTACCATGGCCGGGTCCGGGTTTTCAAGGGAAATGATGGCGCTTTGGTGGAAAACCGTTTCAACGGGGTAGCGGATGTCAACGACCGACGGCACCAGCCTGCGCAGAAACGCCAGCTGCAGCCGCTCCCACGCCTCTGCCATCCAGCAGTCCTCCATGGGGGGCGGGCCGACCACTGTGGCCGGAATGACCGCATCCACGCGGTGGCTGATGGCCGTGACCCGCAGCAGCGGGGCCGGGGCTGCAGGGGAATAGTAACCGGAATGATTGCCGAACGGCCCTTCTGTGACGGTCTCGCCCGGTTCAACAAAACCCTCGATGACAACTTCCGCACCGGCCGGAACGATCAGCGGTACGGTGCGGCAGGGGGCGGTGGCGAGCGGTGCGCCGCGCAGGAAACCGGCAAAGGTCAGTTCATCCAGATCACCCGGAAGCGGAAACATGGCGCTGAACAGCAGCGCCGGATCGCCGCCGAGGAGAACCGCCACCGGCATTGGTCTGCCGACTCGTCGATACAGTTCGGCATGACGGGCCGCCCCGCTCCCCTCTTTCCACTGGATGGCCGCAGCACGCTCACCGCGTACCTGAACCCGGTACAGTCCACAGTTGGGGGTGCCGCCGTCCGGATCAGTCGTGATTACCTGGGCCAGAGTTATGTAGCGGGGATGTCCTTCGGCAGAGCCATCATCGGGCCAGCCCTGCAGAAAGGGGAACCGGGTCAGATCCGGGGGGGGCATGGGAATCAGGGCCGGGTCAGGCTTCTCAAAAACATGGGGGGCAAAACGGGTGAATTCCGGCAGTGCGGCTATCTGGCGGTCAAGGGAATCGGCATCCGGTTCAGGGATCAGGGCAAGCAGGCGGTCAAGGCGCAGGGTTAATTCATCCAGATCCCCGATCCCCAGTGCCCGGCAGACGCGCTTTTGTGAGCCGAACAGGTTCGCGGCAACCGGAAATCTGCTGCCGAGCGGATTTTCGAAGAGGAGTGCCGTCCCGCCGTCGTGTTCTGCGCACACCCTGCCGACCACGGCAGCCATTTCCAGCACCGGATCGACTGATACGGGTATGCGGGAAAGGCTGCCGTCGGACTCAAGGTGGTTGATGAACTGGCGGAGTGGGGACGAGGACATGAAGTTATTCGAATCGGTTGCGGTAGTACTCCCCACCCCTCCTGCGCAGGATCGCCAGGTGGTAGAGTTCGTCGTATTTTTGCGCGGCGGCTTCCCAGGTAAAGCGCTTCTTCATACCGTTTTTGCGGAGCGCGGCCAATCCTTTGGGATTGTTGAAGAAGGTCCAGGCCGCCCAACCGACTGTATCGAACAGCGCCGTGGCGCTGTGGTTCCAGAATTTGAAGCCGTCGCCGGTCATGACCGCTTCGTTGAAGTTCTCCACGCTGTCGTCCAGACCGCCGGTGGCGCGGACGATAGGAGGTGTGCCGTAGGCGAGGGAATACATCTGGTTCAGTCCGCACGGTTCAAAGGCGGACGGCATGACGAAAAAGTCGGAGCCGGCTTCGACCTTGTGAGCAAGGCCTTCGTTGTAGCCGATGTAACAGGCGAATTTTTCCGGATACAGGGCGGCAATGTCGCCGAAATAGAAGTGTGCCCAGGGTTCACCGTTGCCAACGACGACGAATTGGCAATCCATCTCCATGATGCGGTGAATCGCCTCGGCCAGGATGTCGGTACCTTTCTGCTTGACCATGCGGGAAACAATGCCGAACAGCGGCACATCGTCCCGCTGGGGCAGTCCCATGGCCTTCTGGAGATCGCGCTTGCAGGCCGCCTTCCCTTTTTTGACGGTGCGGGGGGTGTAGTTGGTCGCCAGGAACCGGTCGGTGGCCGGGTCCCATTCTTCATAATCGACGCCGTTCAGGATGCCGGTGAGGTCGGCGGCCCGGTCACGAATCGCCCCTTCAAGCCCCCAGCCGAATGCGTCGGTCTGAATCTCACGGGCGTACTCTTCGCTGACGGTGTTGAGCAGGGTGGCGTGGTAAATGCCGCCTTTAAGCAGGTTGACCTGATCGTCCATTTCAAGCTCAAGGTAGTTGAAATACTTCCAGCCGACCCCGAGCACGTCCATCAGGCCGGGATAGAAGTTGCCCTGGTGCTGCATGTTGTGGAGCGTCAGCAGTGATGCAGCGTTGCCGACATAACGGTCGTGCAGATAAGAGCTGTTGAGCAGTACAGGGATGACGCCGGTGTGCCAATCGTGGGCGTGGATTACGTCCGGGGTGAAGTTGAGCATCTTGCACAACTCCAGCGAAGCTTTGGACAGGAATACAAAGCGGTTATCGTTGTCCAGATACCCTTCACCCCCCTGCTGGTACAGGCCGGTGCGGCCGTAATATGCTTCATGTTCCAGAAGGTACACCGGTACGTCAGATCCGGGCAGTCGTCCCTCCCAGACGCCGCAGTACTGGTGGCCGATGGCACCCATGGGGACGACCAGCGTCCCGGGGAGCAGCGTCAACCCGAACTTCTCCGGGTTGACGCTGTAGTAGCGGGGAAGTACGACCCGTACATCATGTCCCATGCGCGCCAGATATTTCGGCAGGGCGCCGACAACATCGCCGAGCCCCCCTTCCTTGGCAAAAGGTGCGGCCTCGGAAGCGCTGAACAGTATGGAAAGCGGCATGGAATGTTTCGACGTGTAAGAAACTGACATATTATTTAGGCACGCTTTCCCAGTCTTTTAGAAATTTTTCGATTCCGGCATCGGTCAGGGGGTGTTTGGCAAGCTGGATCATGACCGAGTAGGGGATGGTGGCAACGTCTGCGCCGATCAGGGCCGAGTTAAGGACATGAATCGGGTTGCGTACGCTGGCGACGATGATTTCGGCCATGTAGCCGTAGTTGTCAAAGATGGTGCGGATCTCTTCGATGATCCCCATGCCGTCCTGGGAGATATCGTCAAGGCGCCCCACAAAGGGGGATACATAGGTCGCACCGGCTTTGGCGGCCAGCAGCGCCTGCATGGGGGTAAAGATAAGGGTGACGTTTGTTTTGATCCCTTTTTCGGTCAGGGCCTTGCACGCCTTGAGCCCTTCGGGGGTCATGGGCAGCTTGACGACGATGTTTTTATGGATCTTTGCCAGATCTTTCCCTTCCTTGATCATCCCCGGTGCGTCCAGGGCGATGACTTCGGCTGAGATCGGGCCGTCAACGATGGAAACGATCTCCTTGATGACGTCCTTGAATTTACGCCCGGACTTGGCAATCAGTGACGGGTTGGTGGTTACGCCGTCAACAAGGCCGAGTGAATGTGCTTCCCGGATTTCACGTACATCTGCGGTGTCGATAAAAAATTTCATCTGTTCCTCCGTTTTTATGGTGAAGAAGTATGGTCAAGCTGTTCGCGATATTTTTCAAGACAGTTCATGGAGCAGAAATAGTGCCGCTGGCCGTCGTGCCTGCCGATGATGGCACTTCCCTCGGAAACGTAGACGCCGCAGACCGGGTCGCGGTGTGTTTCTTCACCGGCATCGTGGTTTTTCGTCGGCGTATCAGGCGTTTTTTTCCCCGCAACCATCGAAATGACAATACGGTACCCGATGTACAGTAGCAGGCACATCACCAGGAATCTGATCACTCTCGTTCCTCCAGTTACATTTTCACAACGGTCTCCCCGGACTCCAGCAAGGCCAGAAGCTGACGTATTGTTTTCCCGAGCAGGGGATGCAGCAGATCCGGCGCGATTTCAGACAGTGGCTGCAGGACGAAACGGCGCTCCGCAAGGCGCGGATGAGGGACTTCAAGATGTTCTTCCGTAATGGTTTCATCGCCGTACAGCAGAAGGTCGAGATCCATTGTGCGCGGCCCCTGATGAAGCAATCTGACCCGCTGGAACGTTTCGTCTTCAATGCGGAGCAGTCGGGTCAGCAGCGTGCGGGCGTCAAGCTCTGTTGAGAGTCTGAGTACGGCGTTGCAGAACGCATCCTGAGGAACAGTACCGACCGGTGAGGTCTCATAAAAAGAAGAGAGCGCCGTAACTCTGCTGCCCGGCAGCCTGCCGATTTCGGCAATGGCCTGCAGCATGTTGCGCTCGCGATCTCCGATGTTTGAGCCAAGCGCTATATAAGCTTCCGTTTCCACGGCGGTGATTAAAGCATAACGGCTTCGGTGCGTCAACCGGAACCCCTCTCTTTACAGCAAAAAACACCCTGGCAACCAGGAGGGAACGCTGCCAGGGCAATGGGGATTCGGGGGAATCCCCGCAATCTTTATTTCGTCTTCAGTATACCCGCTCCCTGAGCGTATGGCAAGGAGCAATTACGGTAACCTGCCGATATCACGAATAAAACAGGCTAATGTTGCCATTCGGGCAGGGACGCCGCGATCCCCTCGGCCAGAGAGGGGTAGCGCAGTGTCACGGCAAGACGCTCCCGCATCCGGCTGTTGTCAACGATCCGTGACTGGCTGACGTAGGAAAACATCAGCGGCGACATGACCTGCCGTGCTTCGGCCAGGGTCACCAGCGGCTGGCGCGGCAGTCCGAGGGCATCGGCGCAGGCATTGAAGTAGGAGGTCATGCTTGACGGCTGCCCGTCGCTGATATTGAACAGAGTGCCGTCAACATCCTTCCCGGCCGCTGCAATGCAGAGCGCCGCCAGGTCATCGGCATGGATGCGGTTGCTCGGGCCGGACTCCTTCTCGTGCAACAGCGGCTGACCCTGGCTGATCTGCATCAACGGCAGGCGCCCGGGACCGTAGATTCCGCTGACCCGGAGGATGACGACCGGAATATTTCTGGCTGCCCCATACTCGCAAAAAGCATTCTCGGCGTCCAGGCGGCGCTTGCCCATTGCCGAGTCCGGGACGGTCGGAGATGCCTCCGTGACAACAGCGCCGTCGGCTCCGCCGTAGACGGAAGTGGCACTCATGTAGATGATTTTCGCCGGGTCGCCCCCCTCACTCATCCGGGCGATGAAGTTTCTGGCGCGACTGTCCGCAATACCTCCCCCCGGTGGCGGGACAAGGTAGAAAAGTATGCACCCTGCCAGATTAAGCGGTGGGATAGCGGACGGGTCATCGAGAGTCGCCACAACGGTAGTAAACCGGGCGGATTGCAACTTTGCCCCCTGCTCCGGCGACCTGACCATACAGGTAACCGCTGCCCCGGAGTTCTGATATGCGCGGGCGATCCGTTCACCGATGTATCCGCATCCTGCGATGAAAATGGTCTGCACAGGCCGTCTCCCTACTTCAACAGCGACTTGACCAGCGGTATCATGCCACCGGTCGCGGAACCGAGCGCCGCCGTACGCTCACTCTCGGTCATATATTTTTTTAGATATTTCTTTGCCGTCTTTCTGCTTCCGGCAATGGTTTCCGCCATCTTGCACAGAATCCCCAGCGGCACCCCGTTGCGGTACCCCTGCACCAGTTTTTCAATCTCTTCACACCGCTGCTGTTCTGTCCAGGTTTTGAACAGGTGCGCCCCCAGGTCATTGGAGCTGTCGAGCATATATTCTCTCCCGATGGTGGTAATAAAAAAGCCCCGCAGATTGCTCTGCGGGGCTGGATACTAGCATTTCAGAAACCTGCTGACTACTTTTTCTCGCTTGTGTCGTCGTAGCTGAGTGCGGCCAGTTTCTGGTAGTAGGCAAAATGTGCTTTTGTCCACTCACCGGCTTTCTTCATGAGCGCGCCTGCCGCTTCCGGATTGGCTTTTTTCAGCATACGGTAGCGGTTTTCAGCGTTGGTGTACTCTTCAAAGCTGATGGTAGCCGCTTTGCTGTCAAGCTGCAGCGGGTTTTTGTTCTCCAGCGACAGTGCCGGATTGTAGCGGTACAGTGGCCAGTAGCCGGACTGAACTGCACGTCTCTGGGCATCAACGCCCTCTGTCATGTTGATGCCGTGGGCGATGCAGTGTGAGTAGGCTAGAATGAGCGACGGACCGTCAAAGGCTTCCGCCTCAAGCATTGCCTTGACACACTGGGCCGGGTTGGAGAGCGCTACGGTGGCAACATATACCGAACCGTAGGACATGGCGATCATTCCCAGGTCTTTCTTTGATACCTGTTTACCGCCGGCGGCAAACTGGGCGACAGCACCCATGGGGGTTGATTTAGAAGCCTGTCCGCCGGTGTTGGAGTACACCTCGGTATCGAGAACAAACAGGTTGATATTTTTACCGGATGCGATGACATGGTCAAGGCCGCCGAAGCCGATATCGTATGCCCAGCCGTCTCCGCCGATGCACCAGACCGATTTTTTGACAAGATAGTCAGCAATCGGAGTGAGCAGTTTGGCTGTGGCGTTTTTGCTTCCTTTAAGAGCGGCTTTCAGTTTGTCCACGCGGGCACGCTGTGCTTCGATGCCGGTCTGGGTTGACTGGTCAGCAGCAACCAGGTCCTTGAACAGTTTGGCGTTGGCAGCAAATGCCTTGTTGCCGGCGAGTTCAGCAACATACTCAAGGGCAGCTTTGGAGAATTGGTCAACGGTCAGGCGCATACCGAAACCGAACTCGGCGTTGTCTTCGAACAGAGAGTTCGACCAGGCCGGCCCACGGCCGTCAGCGCGCTGCGCATAGGGGGTGGTGGGGAGGTTGCCGCCGTAGATAGAGGAACAGCCGGTGGCGTTGGCAACAAGCATCCGGTCACCGAACAGCTGGGTCAGAAGCTTCAGATACGGTGTCTCGCCGCAGCCGGCGCAGGCACCGGAAAACTCGAACAGCGGGCGGACCAGCTGGTTGCTGCGCAGGGTTTCTAGTTTAACGTGTGATGAGTCCACATCCGGCAGGCCGAGGAAGAAGTAGAAGTTTTCGGCTTCCGTAGCACGCAGCGGCGGCTGGAAGTGCATATCCAGAGCTTTGTGTCCAGCGGTCTGCTTGTCTTTGCCGGGGCAGTTGTGGGAGCAGGCACCGCAACCGGTGCAGTCTTCAGGAGCAACCTGGACGGTGTATTTTTTGCCGGCCATTTCCGGAATTTTGCAGTCGGTTGATTTGAAGGTTGCCGGAGCGCCCTTCAGCAGTTTGCCGTCATAGGCTTTGGTACGTACTGCGGCATGCGGGCAGACGAAGGAGCAGATACCGCACTGGATGCAGATTTTTTCGTCCCATACCGGGATTTCAACAGTGATGTTGCGTTTTTCGTACTGTGAGGTCGCGGTGGGGAACGTACCGTCGGCCGGCATTTTTGAAACCGGCAGATCGTCGCCAAGGCCGGCAACGATGACGCCGGTAACCTCTTTCACAAATTTTGGCGCTTTGCTGGAAACGGCAGCAGCCATTTTCAGCTTGCTGGTGACCTTTGCCGGAACCGTAACTTCGTAGAAGTTGTTCAGGCCGGCGTCAACAGCCTTGTAGTTCATGTCCAGCACCGCTTCTCCGGCTTTACCGTAGGACTTTTTGATGGCTCCCTTGATGGAGGAGACGGCATCCTTCAGCGGGATGATGTTGGAAATTTTGAAGAACGCGGACTGCATAATAACGTTAATGCGGGGTCCAAGGCCGATTTCATTGCCAAGTTTGACGCCGTCGATGACAAAAAACTTGAGTTTTTTGCTGATTATCTGCTGCTGCACCTCTTTAGGAATGGTGTCCCAAACCTCATTCGGCCCGAAGGGAGCGTTCAACAGGAAGGTGGCACCCTCTTTGGCGCGGGCCAGCAGGTCATATTTTTCCAGGAACGAGAAGTTGTGGCAGGCCACAAAATCAGCCTCTTGTACCAGATACGGCG
>Ga0007794_10000664_pt1 | contig 10541 bp, 8 predicted proteins | sample CryBogmetaGMA5M_FD_60365 | JGI IMG/M metagenome (GOLD analysis project Ga0007794, IMG submission 60365) | Freshwater microbial communities from Crystal Bog, Wisconsin, USA - MA5M | ecosystem: Environmental > Aquatic > Freshwater > Lake | place: Crystal Bog, Wisconsin, USA | collected 2009-07-06
TCATGATGGCCAAGATGGTCTACGTCTGGCTTGATCAGTTGAGCCGTTCCCACGGGTTCCCCATCACCCGTCTTGATCAGGTGCCGGACACGGAACTTGACCGACTGGCGGCCAGGGGGTTCACCGGCCTCTGGCTGATAGGGCTGTGGGAGCGTTCCCCCGCATCCCAGCGGATCAAGCAGATCTGCGGGAATCCGGATGCCATCGCTTCGGCCTACTCGCTGTATGACTATGAAGTGGCCGCTGATCTTGGTGGGTGGGAAGCTCTGGCGAGCCTCCGTGAGCGTGCCGGCCGCCGTGGTATACGATTGGCAAGCGATATGGTGCCGAATCACACCGGCATCTATTCCCGCTGGGTGATCCAGCACCCGGACTGGTTCGTCCAGACCGATTATCCTCCGTTCCCGACCTACCAGTTCACCGGTGAAGACCTTTCTTCCGACCCTGCGGTAACTCTGCAGGTGGAGGACGGCTACTGGAACAAGAGCGATGCCGCCGTCGTCTTCAAGCACTATGATCGGGGCAATGGACGGACCCGTTATATCTACCACGGCAATGACGGCACCAGTATCCCCTGGAACGATACGGCGCAGCTTAACTACCTGATCCCGGAGCTGCGGGAAGCGGTCATCCAGACCATCCTCCATGTGGCCCGTAATTTCCCGATCATCCGCTTTGATGCCGCCATGACCCTGGCAAAAAAGCATTACCAGCGTCTCTGGTTTCCGCTGCGCGGTCTTGGCGGCGGAGTACCGTCCCGTGTTGAGCATGGCATGAGCAAGGATGAGTTTAACGCGGTTTTCCCGGTGGAGTTCTGGCGTGAGGTGGTGGACCGTGTCGCTGCGGAGGCGCCCGGTACGCTGCTGCTGGCGGAGGCGTTCTGGATGATGGAGGGGTATTTCGTCAGAACCCTCGGTATGCACCGGGTCTACAACAGCGCTTTTATGAACATGCTCAAGGCCGAGGAAAACGCCAAGTACCGTAAAACCATCAAAAACGTGCTGGAATTCAATCACGAAATTCTCAAGCGCTTCGTCAATTTCATGAATAACCCGGATGAAAAAACGGCGGTTGCCCAGTTCGGTTCGCAGGGGAAGTATTTCGGCGCCTGCGTTCTGCTGATAACCATGCCCGGTCTGCCGATGTTCGGCCATGGTCAGATCGAGGGCTTTCACGAAAAATACGGCATGGAGTACAAGCGTGCCTATTGGGACGAACAGGTTGATGAGGGGCTGGTTCGCGGGCACGAAATGTGGATTTTCCCGCTGCTGCGTCGCCGATGGCTTTTCTCGGAATCGGAAAACTTCGTTCTGTACGATTTCCATGCCGGTGACAGCGTCGATGAAAATGTGTTCGCCTATTCCAACCGGGTAGGTGATCACAAGGCGCTGGTGCTGTACCATAACTGCCATGAGGTAACGTCCGGATGGATCAGGGAGTCAGCATCCTTTGCGGTCACCTGCGAAACCGAGGGGGGGGCTCTGACCCGGACCTCGCTGGCAGAGGCGCTCGCCGCAACAAACGAAGCCGGGTGCTATATTGCATTTCGTGACCAGACCGAGGGATTGGAGTATCTCCGCTCGGCGCGTGAACTGCATGAACAGGGACTGTACGTGGAACTGAAGGAGTATCAATTCCACGTATTCATGGATTTCCGGGAAGTCCGCGATGATCAGGACGGCTCGTGGCTGCTGCTGTACACCCACCTGAATGGCGCGGGTGTCGTTTCTCTTGAGGAGCAGCGTAAACAGCTCCGTTACGCCGGGCTTAACAGCGACTTCCGTGCGATTTTTGAGTTTTTGCGTACAAGCGGGGAGGCGAAAAAACCTGCTGTGACAGCCGCCGGGCTGCAGGAAGCGGTGGACCGGTTTCTCCTGAGCGCCCGCACCGAGGAACTGGCGGTACCGCCGACCTCTGCGCCACGCAGCGGTGCCGGCAAAGTGAAACGGAAGACAGCGCTGCGGCCGAGCAGTGCTGTTGAACAGCTCGCCCGTTTCTCCGCTCTCAAGGGGCACCGGACGACAGCCAAAGAAGCAGGTCTGTTTCAAGCACGTCTGGACGCACGCTTTTCCGACCTGGCGGCAGAATCGTTCCTGCTGGCATGGCTGGTGCTGCGCGAAACTCCGCTTGACCCGGTCAGCCGGGGGCTCGACGTAACACTGCGGAGTTTTCTGCTGCGCGATGATGACGCCCTGTTCAGCAGCCGTGCCGTCGGGCTGATGACCGCGCTTCTGGAGTGGTGGCGCTTAGCGGGAGACGATGTCGGGACACCCGGCCTGAAAGGGCTGCAGAAGCTCTTTACCCTGGGGGCGTGCCGGAAATATCTGCTGCATCACGAAAGCGAGGGGACCGAATGGTTCAATAAGGAACGCTTTGAAGAGTTGTGCGAATGGGTCACCCTGCTGCTTCTGGTTGAGGGGGGGGGCACGGCGCTTACCGCCCGGTCCGTTTCCACGCGGACAGGAACTGCAGAGCGCACCCTGGGCCTCGCTACAACGCTGGCCCGTGATGTGGGGTACCGCAGCCGCCTTTTCTCCGAGTTACCGGAGAAAGCTCTAAAGCCGCAGCCGCCACGGGGTAAAAAACCGGTGGCGTAAGCTTGGGGGGATTATATTCACAACGTAGAAAGGCCGGCAAAAATGCCGGCCTTTCTACGTTGTCAGGAAGAGTGTTTGTAACCTATCAGGCGAACGGATTCCTGATGGTTATGGTCTGGTCGCGGCGCGGCCCGACCGAGACAAGAACTATCTGGCAGCCGGCCAGTTCTTCCAGGCGGCGCACATAGGACCGGGCGGTTGCCGGCAGTTCATCAAAGCTGCGGGCACCGGTAATATCCTGATTCCACCCTGGAAGTTCTTCATACACCGGCTGGCATTTTTCGAACAGCTCCAGTTGAGCCGGGAGGGTTTCAAGGGTCTTGCCGTTACAGGTATAGCCGGTGCAGACTTTTATCGTATCAAATTCCGAGAGGACATCAAGCTTGGTCAGGGCGATGCCGGTCAGGCCGTTAACCCGGACAGCATAGCGGATCACCATGGCGTCAAACCAGCCGCAGCGACGAGGCCGGCCGGTGGTGGCACCAAACTCGCCGCCGATTCTGCGGAGCTCTTCACCAACATGATCCTGCAGTTCCGTGGGGAACGGGCCGCTGCCGACGCGGGTAACATAGGCCTTGGATATGCCGATGATTTCGTGAATTTCACGCGGGCTGACACCGGAGCCGGTACAGGCACCGCCGGAGCAGGTTGACGATGAAGTGACAAAGGGATAGGTGCCGTGGTCGATATCCAGCAGGGTTCCCTGGGCGCCTTCGAAGAGCGCCTTTTTACCGGCTTTGAGGTCCTTGTTTAGAATCAGTGCGGTATCGGCAACGTAGCGTCGGAGGACATTAGCGTACCCCTGGTATTCGGCGAAAATTTCGTCGAAGCTGCAGGGGGGCTCGCCGAGAAAATTCACCAGCAGGAAATTCTTCTCGACCAGAAACTCTTTCAATTTGCGGGCAAAGGTGTCGGCGTCAATGAGATCCATCAGGCGGATGCCACGGCGGCCGATCTTGTCTTCATAGCAGGGGCCGATGCCGCGACCGGTGGTGCCGATCTTTTTGTCGCCGCTTTTAGCTTCGCGGGCGATGTCGATCCGCTTGTGGTACGGCATGATAATGTGCATGGATTCGGACAGGAGCAGGCAGGAATCGTCCTTGATTCTGCCGGACTCTTTCAGTTTGGTGATTTCCTTGATGAATACTTCCGGGTCAAGGACAACACCGTTGCCGATTATGCAGCGTTTTCCCTCGTGCAGAATACCGGAAGGAATCAGGTGCAGAACTACTTTTTCAGTGCCGACTACCAGGGTGTGTCCGGCGTTGTTGCCCCCCTGATAGCGGACAACGTCATCGGCATGTTCCGTGTAAATATCGACGACCTTACCCTTGCCCTCATCGCCCCATTGGGCGCCAACTACGACTACGTTTGCCATGTTCAGTTTTCTCCCCGACTTTTTTCGATATGGTTCATAAGTCCCGGTTGAGCAATCATGCTCTTCTCGATCGGGATCGTGCATCCATCACTGATGCGGACTGCTCGATACGGCTCATTGTCATCTCCGACCACAAGCATGCAGCGGATATTCATTTTCTGTGCATATTCAAAAGACCGGGCATAGTCGCGGCGAATGATGTCGCGAGATGTCGTATACCCGAGGGAACGAAGCTGACGGGCTACCTGCAGCACGTTCCGCCGGTCGTTACTGGTGTTGAACAGCAGGAAATCAGTGGCGGCGCATCCCTGCAGTTCCGGACGCCGCTCCACCGTTTGCAGCAGGTTAAGCAGATTGAAAGTGAAGCCGGTGGCCGGGGCAGCGAAGCCATAGCGAGCGGTCAGGCTGTCGTACCGGCCGCCGCTGCAGACAGGTTCACCGAAGCCTGCAACAAAACCTTCAAAGGTGATTCCGGAGTGGTAATCCAGTCCCCGCGTTTCCCCCAGATCTATGGAGAGGAAATCCGTAACGCCGTGAATATCAAGAATCTCCAGCACCTGCTGCAGGCTGTCAAGAGCGGCCCGGGAACGGGGGTTGGCAGCAATGTTCTGCGCAGTTTCCAGTACCTCCCGTCCGCCGAACAGGCGCGGCAGCGCACTTATCTCACGGGCAGATTCGGGGGAGACCGTATGTCCCTTGAGCAGTGAGGCCACCGCAGAGCTGTCTTTGCGTGACACTGCATCACGCAGCTGCCGGAGCGGTTCACCGCTTAAACCGGAGGCCTGAAAAACCCCCTGACAAAATTCCACCTGCCCGAGATCAATAGTGAAGTTGTCCAGCCCCAGCACCTTCATGGCTTCAATGGCCATGACAATCATCTCGGCGTCGGCTTCGGGGGAATCAAGCCCGATCAACTCAACACCGGTCTGGAAAATCTCGCGACTCCGCCCGGCCTGCACTTCGGTTTGACGCAAGACCCGACCGCTGTAACTGATGCGGTACGGCAGCGGCAGGGATGACATGCGGGTGGCTGCAATACGGGCTATCTGAGGGGTTATATCGGGGGGGAGCGCCAGCAGTCTTCCGGATTGGCGGTCATCAAAACGGTAGGTTTTGCCCTTGAGTTCCTCACCCATGCCGGTGGCCAGTACCTCTTCATACTCAAGCCGTGGGGTGATGATACGACGAAAACCCCATAATTCGAATACGCGCAGCAGGCGGCTTTCAATGGAGTCTATTTTTGCGGCCGCCTCGGGGAGAAAATCACTGACGCCCCGGGGGAGTGCTATATCGTTGGGTGAAAGATTCATGTATCCTTTTACTGCACCTGAGGTGCGGATTGCCGACAGTGCCGAAGCGGCGGGATTGTCGCAAAAACCCTTCGTCATGTCAAAACAAAAGGTCCCCGGCGGGGCGCCCGTGCCTAACGGGTGCTTCCGGTTGCCGGGACTATGTCGCCAGGGGCATCGGTCGTGCTGACGGGAGCGCTGGGGGCCGGTGCCTGAGGCGGAGCTTCAACCGCCGGTGCCGGTGCGGCGGGGGCAGCCTTCTGTGCCGCTTCACCAGCCGGTTTCACTGTATTGTCCTGAACGGGAGCCGGCTTGACGTCGGCCGGTTTCTGCTCCGCTTTTTTACCGGAGTGGGAAACCAGGGAGGCTATCTCATCAAACACTCTTCCGTAGACTTCCGGCTCCGGTGTTTCCTGGAATTTCCAGTCGCTTCTTTTCTGCTCAAGAATCCGGCGGATGCCATCAATGGATTTGAAGCGGACCTCGGTTTTCCGGGACAGGTTTGCTTCCGATTCACTGAAGTCCGGATACTGAAGGTTGACCAGTGGATAGTAGGTCAGCAGGTGGGCACGAAAATTCGGGTATTCCCACAGAACAGTGCCGTCAGGGGCGATGATCTGGGCGGTGACGGTCAAAAAGTTGTAATTGGTCTCAAGGGATGCCAGCAGATTGCCGGAGAAAATTTTGCTGGTTTTAGTCAGCCCGCTTACCACCACTACCATGAGGGCGTCCAGGCGATTGTTTTTGATATAGGCGCCGATTTCATCATTCTTCCAGAAATATTTATTGTACTGGATATCGGCATCGTTACGTTTTTCGCGCCGCGCAATCAGCTTGCTGAATAGCTGTTGCGGATCATCGCTCAGTTGGGTAACCGCGTAGAAGCTGCCGGTGGCCTGAATTTTACGCAGCAGGAATGGTTCGCTTTTCCGGTTGAGGTCGGCCATAAGCGGGAGCAGGAGCTCTTTTTGCGGGTAGATGATGTCTGAATCGGCATCCACGAAAATCGGAGCGACCCCGAGCGTCTTGATTTTTTCGGCAATATTATCAGCAGGGATATTGAAATGATTCTGGGCACAACCGAACTGTGTCACAGCGACAAGAAACAAACCAACGACGAACCGTTTCATGAATAAACTCCGAGTAAGCGTAATGTGGGCGGCACCAACGTAATTCCAGTAATCTTATAGCAGAAAAACAGGCTGTTTTCTACTCAATTTGAATGCTGTCCCATGAGTCCCGACAGCGCTGTGGATGCTCAATTTTATTGACAAAATGCGGCTTTTTTTCGTATCGTCTCAAAACGAAACCTGCTTATCGAGAGTGGTGGAGGGAAAAGGCCCTGCGAAGCCACAGCAACCGGTCATTATGACGCCAGGTGCTAAATCCTGCCGAAAGGCAAAGATGAGAGGTGTGCTGTGTATATTACCGGCCCCTTCTCATATTCATGCGAAGGGTTTTTTTATGTCTGAAGGGTACATCAGGGAAAACTCCATAACCTTTGAATCGGGCATCCGTCTTGACAGCGGAAGGATTCTGGCGCCGATCTCTTTGGTGTACGAGACCTACGGCACACTGAACGAGCTCAAGAGCAACGCTATTCTGGTTGAACATGCCTGGACCGGCGATGCCCATCTGGCCGGGAAGCGGAACGCGTTGGAAACCAAGCCGGGCTGGTGGGACGCCATTGTCGGCCCGGGGCGGCTGCTTGACACCGACCGCTATTTTATTATCTGTTCAAATGTCATCGGCTCCTGCTTTGGTTCTACCGGCCCCACCTCAATCAATCCCAAAACCGGCAAACGGTATAATCTTTCCTTTCCGGTAGTTACCATCCGCGACATGGTCCGCGCCCAGAAACTGCTGATCGAAACGCTCGGGATCAGCAAGCTGCTGACGGTCATGGGGGGGAGCATGGGCGGTATGCAGGCTCTGGAGTGGGCAACCCAGTATCCGGACAGCATCGCGTCGGCTATTGTGCTGGCAACAACCCCGCGCCCGTCGCCCCAGGCCATTTCGCTCAACGCCGTTGCCCGCTGGGCAATTTTTAACGATCCGACCTGGCGCAAGGGAGAATACAAGCACAACCCCAAGGACGGCCTGGCGCTGGCACGCGGTATCGGGCACATCACATTTTTGTCCGATGAATCGATGAACTCGAAATTCGGCCGGCGTTTTTCCGCCCGGGACGGCCAGTTCGATTTTTTCGGCCAGTTCGAGGTCGAACGCTACCTGAATTACAACGGGTACAGTTTTGTCGATCGTTTCGATGCCAACTCGTTTCTCTATCTGGCCAAATCACTGGACCTGTACGATGTTGCCTGGGGGTATGAATCCCTTGCGGAAGCATTCAGCCAGGTTCAGGTGCCGATTCAATTTTATGCCTTCAGCTCCGACTGGCTCTATCCCTCCTACCAGACGGAGGAAATGGTCACCTGCCTTACAGAGCTGGGGAAACCTGTCGAATATCACCTGATCACGTCGGCGTACGGTCACGATGCCTTTCTCCTGGAACATGAAACCTTTGCCCCGCTGGTGCGGGATTTCCTCGGCAGGGTCTGAAACGGTGAACAATTCCGAACGGAAAAAACCGGCAGCCGAATTCAAGGATGATCGGCTGTTCAGGGCGCTACGGCATGGTGTCGGTAAAGCGATTGCCGACTTTAGTCTGATTGAGGAAGGGGATCGTATCGCGGTGGCGGTTTCCGGCGGTAAGGATTCCTACACGCTGCTGCTGTTACTGGAGGATCTACGCAGAAGGGCTCCGGTACGGTTCGAGCTGGTCGCGGTCAATATTGATTCCGGCTATCCCGGCTACCGCACGGATACTATTGAAAAATTCTTCCAGGATCACGGCTTTTCCTACCGGATGGTGCCGAGTGAGCACTATGCCATTATTCAGGAAAAACGCCGTCCCGGCTCTTCCTACTGTTCGATCTGTTCACGCCTGAAACGGGGGGCGCTTTACGAAGCTGCCCAGACATTGGGATGTAACAAATTGGCGCTTGGCCATCATCAGGATGATTTCATCGAAACATTGCTGCTGAATCAGTTCTTTGTCGGATCACTTAAGTCAATGGCCGCATCCATGCTGGCTGACAACGGTGTCATTACCGTGATCAGGCCGCTGGTATATCTTCCTGAAGAAGATATCATCACATTTTCCCGCCAGGCGGAACTTCCGGTCGTCTGCTGCTGCTGTCCGGTCTGCGGCACCGCCGATATGCAGCGCAAGCGGATGAAGCGGCTGCTCAAGGAGCTGCAGGCGGATATTCCCCACGTGAAGAGCAGCCTCCTGAAATCCCTGTCAAATGTTCACCCCCGCCATCTGCTTGATCCTTTGCTGCACCGGGACCCGCCGGTCGCGTGACTGTACGCCATGCTTCTTTGGCGCATCAGACCGGCTCCGTCTCCGTACCCTGATCCCCAGATCCGCCAGCATATCCATGGCTGAATACCAGCCGCCGATCGCCACCACAGCAACACCTGCTATCATGATTGCTTCCATATGCCCTCCCCCATTCTTTTCTATGAACGAGAGCATACCAGAGGAGTACGACAGAATATGTCATTTCAATATTTGGCGGGGTAATCTGCTACGGGTGAGGTGTGCACCAGCCCTGTTTCAGAGCATGGCATCAATCGCATCAAAATCGATATAGCGCTCGGCAATGGAATTGATCAGATCAATCTTTTCCAGATCCTCCGGTCCAATTTTTGACACATGCTCCCGGAGCCGGTAAAAAATTTCCGAAGATGTTTCCTTGATGCGGATATACGGGATTCTGCTATCGTCCAGAATCCGCTGGGTAATGTTGGAAACCGGCACGTGGCCGGCAATTATCAGACCGGCCAGACGGGCCTTGTATTCCGGGATGTGGTGCAGCGCCGAGGCGGTCACGAGCAGTTCGTCCCGCGAACTGGTCACGATCAGCAGGGTTGAAGCTTCCAGGTGATCAATGACAATCTGCGAAGAAGCGGCACCGAGCTGGATGGTGTGGCAGAGCCGGCTCCGCTCGGTAGCATCAGCATGAAGCGGCAGGCCGAGCAGCTCCGAAACATGCAGCAGGGTCGGGTCTGCCAAAGTCGGGAGGTAATCGAACGCGCTGGTGACCATTTTCCCACTGCCGGCAAAGGCTTTCTGCAGATACCCCAGCGTGTCTAACCGTTTTTCCGCAACCAGCTTGTTGGCCATGATGATGCGGACATCGGCATTTTCGCGCTGGTACAGCGCCAGATTAAGCTCCACCGCATCAATAACATTACCAATTCCGCCGCCGGTTACCAGCAGAACCGGTGCATTAAGTTCAGCGGCTACCCTGGCATTATTCATGCCGATGACGGAGCCAACCCCACCGTGCCCGGCCCCCTCGATAATCAGGAAGTCATATTTTTTTTCCAGCTCGGCGCAGGCGGCCTTTATTGCCCTGCAGGGTGCGTCGGAGTCTATATCGCCGTCAAGAAACCGCCGGGTTGTTCCCGGGGCCAGCGTCACGGGAGACATGAGTGACACATCATCCTCTACGCCGAAAACGCTGGAGAACATGGCGGCATCCTTGTCAACAATGACGCCGTTGAATTCCACCCACTTGGGGCCGAGCGGCTTCATAAAACCGACTCTTGCATACTTTTTACGTGCCAGATGCATCAGGGAAAGACTGATGGTCGTTTTGCCGCAATGCTGACCGGTTGCACCGATGAATATCTTTTTACACATATTCTCTCCCATCCCTTGCCAATTATGCCCGCACTGAGCGTTACACGAAACTGGAAGCACAATGCCAGAAATATACCATAACTTCAATAGATAGCCGCAAACAGGTGAAAAATTTCAACAGGATGGCCATTGGTCCGCGCCCAAAATTGAATTGACAGGGGAGCGGCAATCATCTACCTTGACCAAAAGCTGGGGGAGTTTCGACTGAGAGCGGTGTATCCGCGACCCTTCGTACCTGATCCGGGTAATGCCGGCGTAGGGAAGCGCGACCGACTGATGTATTAAACAAGCCGCTGCTGCGGTTTTTTTTGTTTGCGGAGGTTGATATGCAGATTGTTTTGAATGGTGATTCTGTGGAGACGGCCGATGGATGCACTGTTGAGGCGCTGCTGCTGCAGCTCGGTATCAGCCGGGAGCGTGTGGCGGTTGAGCTGAATACCGATATTGTCCCTAAGGCCGGCTATGAAAACCAGCTTCTTTCAGATGGCGATAAAATAGAAATAGTACATTTTGTTGGTGGAGGATAGCTGGTATGTCACAGACTGCGGATAAATTGATAA
>Ga0007794_10000665_pt1 | contig 10526 bp, 6 predicted proteins | sample CryBogmetaGMA5M_FD_60365 | JGI IMG/M metagenome (GOLD analysis project Ga0007794, IMG submission 60365) | Freshwater microbial communities from Crystal Bog, Wisconsin, USA - MA5M | ecosystem: Environmental > Aquatic > Freshwater > Lake | place: Crystal Bog, Wisconsin, USA | collected 2009-07-06
GAGTGCTGCCTTTCAGCACGAAGCGGTCGAAATCAGTGTCGATGAAACTCATGAGGAGGGAACGGTCGAGCAACTGCTGTTCGAGGTGGATAGAGATGAGCGGACAGCATCCGTGGCACGGATTCTCAACCACTATCGTCCGGACTCGACACTGGTGTTCTGCAATACCAGGAAAGAATGTCAGGAGGTGGCTGAAGCTCTGGTAAAGGCCGGTTTCTCGGCATTGGCGATCCATGGTGATATGGAACAGCGTGAGCGCGACGAGGTGCTGGTGCGGTTTGCCAACAGAAGTGTTGCCGTACTGGTTGGTACTGACGTGGCCGCCCGGGGGCTGGATATCAAGGATCTTTCGGCGGTGATCAATTATGAACTGCCCCGCGATCCTGAAATCCATGTCCACCGCATAGGACGCACCGGGCGGGCCGGGGAGCGGGGACTGGCCCTGAGTCTGATGACGGCGCAGGAAACACGGCGGGTGCAGGCGATTGAGAACTCTCTCGGCAGCAGTATTCCCCGGGGAGATCTCGATTCGCTGGCTGCTGCCGCCGGTAAACCCCCGGCACCGCCAATGGTATCGCTCTGCATCGACGGCGGCCGGAAAAACAAACTGCGCCCCGGCGATATTCTGGGCGCCCTGACCGGTGAGGAGGGGATTACGGGGAGTGAGGTCGGCAAGATCGACGTTCTCGAATTCCATACCTATGTGGCGATTGAGCGATCAAGCGTTGGCCGGGCCCTGGCCTGTCTGGGGAGAAATAAGATCAAGGGGCGCTTTTACAAGGTGCGGCAGATTTGGTGATGGGATATCAGAGAGACTGCGGCAACCGCCACAGTTGACATTTCCCGGCGCCTTACATAGACTGACTGCCATGATTTTACCGGGTGATCAATGAACATTACACGCGCATACGGCCATATTATTGCGGCAACCCTGCTCGCCATATATCTGGTCCTGCCGGCAACGCTGTTTGCCCGCTCCGTCACCCCGGAATCCATCACTCCCTCTGTGCAGGCTGTTGTCTGCAGCACGGCGCCCGATGAACCATGCGGCGGCTGCCCCTGTTCCGATCAACAGGGTGATCTGCCCGGCTGCTGTGACACCGTTTTTTGCAGCTGCCCGTGCCATGCGGCGCCTCCTGGCCAGGGATTACATTCCGCCTATGCACCGATAGTGGTGAACCTTCACGTTTCGGAACCATTCTGGTTGTTACCGCAGGTATACCGCACTATTTTTGTCCCTCCGCAAAACCATTCCTGACCGGCTTTCCAGCTTGATATCCGGTTGATTCCCTAGCTGCCATACCTCAACGTACACTACTTACCCACCCCGAAGATTCATCCGGGAGTGGTGGTACACATTTCAAGGAGAGCGTACACGTGACAAACCCGAAAAAAGATATTCTTCAGTCCCTCTGGGATTTTTTCTGTTCGCTAAAGCTGACCATGGCCCTGCTGATCTCTCTGGCACTCATTTCGATCATCGGCACGATTATCCCCCAGGGTATCCCCCCACAGGAATATCTGGCCAAGATCAGCCAGGCAAAACTGACGTTTTACAAAGCAGCCGGTTTTTTCGATATGTACCATTCGTGGTGGTTCATTCTGCTGCTGTACCTGTTGACCGTCAACCTGATCGCCTGTTCCGTCAAACGGCTGCCGTATATCTGGAAGATCGTCACCCAACCGGTAACGGTTCTGGATGCCGCTCTGGAGCGTTCCCTGAGCAACCTGACCACGATCAAAAGCCCGGGTGTGCCGGAAGCGGTCGGGGAGCGGGTTGCTGCCTTCCTGAAAACCGAGTTCGCCCAGCCGGTGGTGACTCAAAGCGACGGTGCGCTGCACCTCTTCGCCCAGAAAACCCCCTGGTGCCGCCTGTCGGTCTATTGCGTTCATCTCAGCGTCATTATCATCTTCATCGGCTCCATAATCGGCTCGCTTTTCGGCTATAAAGGTTTTGTGAATATCACCGAGGGGGGGAGTGTTTCCAAAGTAGTGTCCCGGTCGGAAAAGGAGCTCCCGCTGGGTTTTTCCCTCCGTCTGGAGCAGTTCAGCATCGCCAAATACGCCAATGGAACACCAAAGGAATTCAAGAGTATTCTGACGGTGCTGGAGAACGGCAGGCCGGTGCCTGATTATACGAACGTCCGGGTGATCGTTAACGATCCGCTGACCTATAAGGGAATTACCTTTTACCAGTCCAGTTACGGCAATGCGGGGAATTACTTTTTCACCGCCAGTGATCTTGACGGCAAAAATGCCGTATCTCTGACCGTTGCCGGCCAGGGGTCGGTCAGCCTGCCGGACGGCAGCAGCATGCATGTGACAGAGGCGACAAATGACGTGTCGCAATTTATTCCGGAACTGTCGGGCCCGGCGGCACAGGTGGAGATGCACACAGCGGACGGCAAGGCTGAAAGTTTCGTCGTGTATGCCAAACATCCGGAGCTGAACATCAAACACGCACAGGAACACGGCAAGGGGCCGGTTCTCCATTATAAAGGCGCCGAGGAGAAGATGTACACCGGCCTTCAGGTAGCCAAGGATCCGGGCGTGGAGATCGTCTGGCTCGGTTGCCTCCTGATGGTGGTCGGTATTTACTCCGCATTCTTCTTGTCTCATCGTCGCGTCTGGGTGCGCATTCAGGATGGGGCGGTCACGATCGGCGGGAATGCCAGCAAAAACCAGGGAGGCTTCCAGTTGGCGTTTGAGGTGCTTGTGGATCGGCTCAAAGCAGAGCTTACCAAGGAGAAACTAACATGACAAGTTCACTGTTTTTCAATATAACGACCTTTGCCTATCTGGCCTCCATGCTGATTTTTTTCACTTTTCTGGCTGTACGGGCAAAGGCTCTTGGTACAGCAGCAATCGCGGTGGCATATGGTGGTTTGTTTGCACAGACTGTGGCCATCGGCCTGCGCTGGAAGGAATCCTACGACATGGGGATGGGGCATGCCCCGCTCTCAAACCTGTACGAGTCGGTGGTGTTCTTCTCCTGGACAATTGTGCTGATCTATGTGCTGCTTGACCTCAAGTTCACCTATCGGGTGATTGGCGCATTTGTCATGCCATTTGCACTGCTCGGCATGGCCTGGGCACAACTTGGCATGAACACAGGTATTGAACCGCTCGTGCCGGCGCTGCAGAGTAACTGGCTCCTGTACCATGTAATAACCTGCTTTCTCGGCTATGCCGCATTTGCTGTGGCCTGCGGTATCTCAATCATGTATCTGATAAAGGCCGGCAGCGAAGAATCTGCTGAAAAGCCGGCAGGAAATGCCCTGTTGGCGATGTTTCCTCCCATAAAGGTGCTGGATGATCTTAACTATCGGGCAATCATGGTCGGCTTTCCGTTGTTGACACTCGGAATAATTACCGGCGCTGCCTGGGCTAACTACGCCTGGGGCACCTATTGGAGTTGGGACCCAAAGGAAACCTGGTCGTTGATCGTCTGGTTCGTGTACGCCGCTTTTCTTCACGCACGAATTACCAAGGGGTGGGTAGGCAAGCGGGCTGCGTGGCTTTCAATAGTCGGCTTCGCCGCAACTATTTTCTGCTATCTGGGCGTAAATCTGTTCCTGTCAGGCTTGCACAGTTACGGCGGGAAATAGAATGATGCCTATCGCTCGCGAATAGGATTCCTCTTAACGAAGGAGAGCAGCGTCAGCAGGGAAAACAGCTGACCCCGTGCCGGCCAACATGGTTGTAGGGTTCGTGCCGTGAACGAAGGCCATCGCAAGCAAAGGGCTGCTCAAAGGATATAGACGGGAAGAAGTGCCGTAGCCGCTGTGTCTATCTTCCGGGTAGATTTGTGCTATAATCACGAGGATCAAAATTTATAAGTATATTTTCTGGCACGTCGGTCACACAGCATCGGCCCTGTCATGTTTTTTCGGTAATGACTCGTTACAAATCAGGTACAAAGGCGGCTCCATTATGAAAAACAGGTTCATAGTTATTCTGATACTCCTTGCCGTTATTTTGCCGTTCATGTCATCTCTGGTCGGTTTCTACACCGACTGGCTCTTTTTCGTTGAGACCGGTTTTTCAACGGTATTCACCACGGTACTGTATGCCAAAACAGGGGTGGGGCTCTGCGTCGGTGCCCTCCTGTTCGCTGGTATTTCGATAAATCTTTTTTATGCGAACAGAGCGCAGTTTCCCTACAGAGGAGTATTTGTTGTGGGGGGGAACAACTTCCGGATTAACAGTGATGAGGTGGTGCGCTTTGTCAAGCCGGTAAGTATCCTCGCCAGCGTGCTCCTTGCGCTTCTTGCCGGCAACTGGGGGAGTATGCAGTGGGAGGAGGTGCTGCTTTTCACCAACGGGGCGAATGTCGGTACCGTTGACCCGATTATCGGTAAGGATGTCGGTTTTTATCTGTTCAGCCTGCCGTTCTGGGCGCTGTTGAGAGGTTTCACCAGCTTTGTTCTTCTGGCCTCAGCGGCGATTGTCGGGGCGGTGTACTTTGTGCGCGGCGGCATTGTTCTGAATGAGCGCGGGGTGACGATTGACGAAAAAGTGCGTCGCCATCTGGCGGTTCTGGTGGGACTTTTTTCCGGCGTGGTCGCCGCCGGTTTCTATCTGGACAGCTTCAGTCTGCTCTACTCCCACAACGGTTCTTTTTATGGCGCAGGGTATGCTGATGTCAATTCCCGGCTGCTGACCTACAGAACCCTGACCTTTCTGACGCCGCTGGCGGGGGTGATGCTGGCGGTCGGGATCTGGAAAGGGGCCTGGCGTTCGGCGCTGCTGCCGCCGGCCATCGTTGTCGCCCTCTACGTAGTCGGTATCCGGGTCTATCCCGGCTTATTGCAGAAATTCAAGGTCGCGCCGAACGAGCTGGCTCTGGAAATGCCCTATATCGAGAACAACCTCAAGTTTACCCGCTTCGGCTTTGATCTGGAAAAAATTGAAACGATACCCTTCGATGTGGACACCAAGCTTTCCGCCGCAGATATCGCCAACAACGGCGCCACCATCAAGAACATCCGCCTCTGGGACCATGCCCCGCTGCTCAAAACCTACAGCCAGCTCCAGCAGATCCGAACCTATTACAAGTTTTTCGATGTGGATAACGACCGCTATACGGTCAACGGTCAGTACACCCAGGTGATGCTGTCGCCGCGTGAACTTTCCTATGCCGATCTCCCGAGCAAAAACTGGATCAACGAGCGCCTCATCTTCACCCACGGCAACGGCATAACCTTCGGCCCGGTCAGCCGGATCAGCAAGGAGGGGCTGCCGGAGTTTTTCGTCAAGGATATCCCCCCGGTCAGTCTGGCGGATATCAAGGTTACCCGTCCGGAAATCTATTTCGGCGAACTGTCCAACGATTACGTCGTAGTCAAGACGAAAGTCCCGGAATTCAGCTACCCAACCGCTTCGGGCAATATCAACACAACCTATGCCGGTAAAGGGGGGGTGCCGATCAATTCACTCCTCAAAAAGTCCCTCTTTGCCGCCAAATTCAAAACAGAGAAAATCCTGCTGTCCACGGACATCACTCCGGAGAGCCGCATCATCTACAACCGCAATATCAACGAGCGGGTCAGGGCCATAGCCCCCTTCCTCCGTTTTGATGGCGACCCCTACATGGTGGTGGACGAAAAGGGGGGGCTCAAGTGGATCATCGACGCCTATACCTACTCCAACCGTCTTCCCTATTCAAAGCCGCTCCAGGGGGGTATCAATTATATGCGTAACTCCGTCAAGGCGGTTATTGACGCTTATGACGGTTCGCTCAGTTTTTATGTCAGCGACCCGAAGGATATTCTGGTGACGGTGTATGCCCGGATGTTCCCCGGACTCTTCAAGCCGCTGACCGCCATGCCGGACGACCTGCGTCGGCACCTGCGCTACCCGCACCAGTTCCTCCAGATTCAGGCCGCCATGTTTAACGCCTACCACATGACCGACCCGAAGGTTTTTTACAACAAGGAGAACCTCTGGCAGGTTCCGGCAGTGGGCGAGAAACCGATGGAGCCGTACTACACCATCATGAAACTGCCGGGTGAAAAGGTGGAGGAATACATCCTGCTGCTACCGTTTACCCCTTCCAAACGTGACAATCTGGCGGCATGGCTGACGGCGCGCTGTGACGGGGCGAACTACGGGAAAATCCGGGCCTACACCTTCCCGAGGGACCGGCTGATCTACGGCCCGAAGCAGATCGACGCCCGTATAAACCAGGATTCCTTCATTTCCCAGCAGCTGACACTCTGGAACCAGCGCGGGTCGGAGGTTATCCGGGGCAGTCTGCTCGTGATTCCGATTGAAAAATCATTACTCTACGTCCAGCCGCTGTTTCTTGCGGCTGATAAGGACGGGCTGCCGGAATTGAAGAGGGTGATTGTTGCCTTTGGCGATGAGGTGGTCATGGAGGAGAATCTGGAGCTTGCCCTGCAGCGGCTTTTCGGCGGTAAAAAAACGGTCGCCGCACCCGTCGCCGCTTCCCCCGGAACGGCGGCGGATGCGAAAGCGTCACCGGCGGCACTGGCCAAGGAAGCCATGGCCATCTACGAAAAGGCGACTACCCTGCAGCGCCAGGGGAACTGGGCCGGGTATGGAGATGAGTTGCGCCGGCTGGAGCAAACTTTGAAGCGAATGGCGAAGTAGACATACTGTCTAAGTAGGGGACAGGATGTGCCATCATCCCCCGGGGCTGGATACTGCCATTTGCAGAGTTAATCGTGGAATAAATGTAACTTCACAATACGCCCTTTGAATTACTTGTAAGTTTACTGAAATAGGTTGAAGATGGGAAATATGGCATAAATTAAAGAGAGCTGCATTCCCAGTCAAGTCAGTCAACCCGAGACAGGAGGCATTATGAGCAAGCTTTGGACTAGCCTAATCCCCATTCTGGCAGCGCTATCGATTTCCATGATTCCAACTCCTACCGGCCTGGAACCGTATGCCTGGTACTACTTTTCAATTTTTGTAGGCGTTGTTCTGGCACTGATACTGGAACCTATTCCCGCTGCTGCGGTAGGTCTGCTCGGCGTGGTGCTCTGCGCCTCGCTCATGCTGGTACCGGCTCCGCCGGAGCCAGCAAAAGCACCTCCCCCTAAAGCTGCAGCCACTTCACCATCTAAAACTGACCCAACCAAACCCGAGCTTGCAAAATCACCGGCATCTCAACCTGAAAAAATTAAACTGGAAACTCCCAAAACTGGAACTAACGCTGCCAACCCCTCTGTTCCCACTCCCCCCGCTGTTGTCTCTTCAGAAAAGAAAGATGCCGACAAAATAGCTGGCGCCGCACCGCCTGCCGTGAAACCTGCCGTTAAACCGATTCCAAAGAAACCCACTCCGGCCGATGAAATAAGATGGGCTCTGGCCGGTTTTTCCAACAGCACGGTATGGCTGATCTTTACCGCTTTCATGTTTGCCCTTGGGTATGAAAAAACCGGACTGGGGAAGCGTATCGCTTTGGTTCTCATCAAATTACTGGGGAAGAGGACACTCGGACTGGGATATGCCATTGCACTGGCAGACCTTGCACTGGCACCGTTCATGCCTTCCAACACCGCACGTAGTGGCGGGACAATTTTCCCGATCATCAAAAATATTCCAGGCCTTTACAACTCCTCCCCCGACAATGAACCACGTAAAATTGGCGGCTATCTCATGTGGACGGCCCTTGCCACAACATCAGTCACCAGTTCAATGTTCCTGACCGGGTTGGCGCCGAACCTTCTTGCGGTATCGCTGACAGAAAAAACAATCGGCTTAAAGATCGGCTGGATGGAGTGGTTCACCGCTTTTGCTCCGATCGGTATAGTCCTCTTCATTGCGGTGCCTTGGCTCGCATATATTCTCTACCCACCTACCCTCAAAACCTCCGAAGATGCTCCACGCTGGGCTGCGGATGAACTCAGCAAGCTGGGCCCTTTTTCCAAACATGAGTTCATCATGGCTGCTCTCGCTGTTTTGGCGCTTATTGGCTGGATTTTTTCCGGACAATATCTGGATGCAACCCTGGTTGCACTCATTGCACTAACCCTTATGATCCTTACAAAAGTCATCTCGTGGGATGACATCATTGGTCTCAAACCGGCATGGAACGTTCTGGTCTGGTTTGCCACTCTGGTTACACTGGCAGACGGACTGGCTAAAGTCGGCTTTCTTAAATGGTTTGCCACTCTAAGCGCCAAGGCAATGGTCGGCTACCAGCCAAGCACCGTAATGGTTCTACTCGTCATACTCTTCTTCGTCATGCACTATCTCTTTGCAAGCTCCACGGCACATGTGACCGCCCTGCTCCCGGTATTTTTAACCACAGCATCCGTAATCCCGGGTATCAACATGCGCATAACGGCCCTCCTCCTCTGTTTAAGCCTTGGCCTTCTGGGGATTATAACCCCATACGCTACCGGCCCCAGTCCTATCTACTACGGCAGCGGCTATATCGGCCGAAAAGACTTCTGGGTGCAGGGCTTCATTTTTGGTGCAATTTTCCTTGCCGCACTTATATTGATCGGAGTTCCGTATCTCATGTCCATCGCAGGCTGACAACCAACATTGAACTTGTAACGCGAAAGTCGTGAGAATAATTATAAAATATCGCTGCTCTTGCGGGTGATTTTACTACCCCCCAATTTAAATCAGTGGTTTCCGCACAAAAGGAGAATCTATGACTGGGGGCAACATTTCCTTGACCAAATTTCCAGGTGATATAGTGAGTGGATATTTAGCCCATTTGGTTAGTGATTTGTTTCGTATAACCCAGAGCATTTCTTTGTGTTTTTCGTGCTTTTTTGTGGCTAACTGCTTTTTCTAGGATTAAATACACACCGCCACACGGGAGGTTAGAATATGTACCAGGATTTCCGCAGACCGTTCCTGCTGTTTACCGCCCTGTTACTGGCAGCCATCACCCTGGCGCCGTTCCCGGCGCACTCTGCCGGACACAAGCCCCGGGTTGTGGTCCTGGCCACCGGCGGGACCATCGCCGGCAGCGGAGCAAGTGAAACAACCACCGTCGGCTACAAGGCGGCCGTATTTTCGGTGGAGCATATTCTGCGCTCGGTGCCATCGTTGAAGGAATTAGCCGATGTGCGCGGAGAACAAATCTTCCAGATCGCCAGCGAAAATATAACCCCTGCCCATTGGTTGACTCTTTCCCGTCGTGTTTCTGCCCTGCTTGCGGACAAGGAGGTGCATGGAGTAGTTATCACCCACGGCACCGACACGATGGAAGAAACCGCTTATTTTCTCCACCTGACGGTGCACAGTGACAAACCGGTGGTTCTGGTCGGTTCCATGCGTCCCGGCACGGCCATCAGTGCTGACGGGCCGATAAATCTGTACAATGCCGTCGCACTGGCAGCTTCTCCATCCGGTACCGGGAGAGGCGTGATGGTCGTTATGAACGATCGCATCAGCAGCGCCCGCGAGGTCACCAAGACCAACACCTTCACCGCCGATACTTTCAAGTCACACGACCTGGGTGAGCTTGGCTATCTGCAGGCGGGGAAACCCTATTTCTACCGTATGCCGGTCCGCCGCCACACCAGTAACAGCATATTCTCCGTTGACAACCTTGAGAGCCTCCCCGTTGTTGAGATACTGCTTGGTTATGGCGGCAGCGGACGGGAGCAGATTGACCGGGCCGTGGCAGCGGGGGCCAAGGGGATTGTCTTTGCCGGTACCGGCAACGGCAGCCTTTCCGTGGGAGCACTGGCAGGGTTGAGTGCAGCTGCCGCCAAAGGGGTTGCCGTTGTCAGAGCAAGCCGTGTCGGCAGTGGTATCGTCACGCACAATGCGGATATTGCTGACGACACACTTGGTTTTTGCACCTCGGACAACCTGCTGCCGCAGAAGGCACGCATCCTCCTGATGCTTGGCTTGACCGTAACCGGTGTCCCTGACAAACTTCAGAGTTTTTTTGATAGCTACTGATCAATAACGGCACCAGCCCGATGCCGTAAATGAGAGCTTCAAAGCAGAAAAGGACCTATGCCTTATGGCGTAGGTCCTTTTTTGTTTCTGGTGCTGCAATCTGTTTGAAACGTCAGTCTGATTAGTAATGATCTACCGCCTATCCCTTCTCCCTGAGGGAGAAGGTGGCCGAAGGCCGGTTGAGGGGGGCAACGATGCTGTTCAATCCAGCACTTCCCCCTCACCCCGCCCTCTCCCTCAGGGAGAGGGAATTATAAGCGGGAGATTCGTTCCACTCAGGAATGTTAGTAACTTAAGGCGTTGGGGAGCGGGTCTGTTGTCTGGGAGAATCTGTGAGTTGGCGTTTCTCACCAAAAAGTCCCCTCACCCGGATGGATGAGGGGACTTTTTGGAGTGCTGCCGGTTTCTGCTTCTGCAGAGAACAGGGTGATCAGAAAAGGAAGGAACCGTTATTTCAGTGTCACCTGCGGACTGGCCACGGCAGCACTGTTAACATCTGTCACTTTGACATTTTTCAGTATAAAGTCGGCAGCCTTCGTCGTAGATGATGAAACATCAATGATCAGTATGGCCACATCGGTCCCCGTAAAGCCTCCGGTTGTAACGACATTAAAATGGACGGA
>Ga0007794_10000667_pt1 | contig 10521 bp, 9 predicted proteins | sample CryBogmetaGMA5M_FD_60365 | JGI IMG/M metagenome (GOLD analysis project Ga0007794, IMG submission 60365) | Freshwater microbial communities from Crystal Bog, Wisconsin, USA - MA5M | ecosystem: Environmental > Aquatic > Freshwater > Lake | place: Crystal Bog, Wisconsin, USA | collected 2009-07-06
GAAGAAGAGGAAGCCCAGCATCTTGGGGCGCGAGGCCACCATGACGAAGAGCAGGATCACCGTGACCATGGAGCTGAAGGGGTGGGCCTTGATGAAGCCGTATTCCTTGAACGAGGCGTAGCGCATGGTGCTGACCATGAGGAAGGACAGGACGTAGACGAGCACCAGGCAGGCCGTGGGCAGCACCTGGGCGGCCCAGGCCTCGGGCAGGTACGGGGCAAAGAGGATCAGCGTGGCGATGGTGCTGGCCTGGGCCGGGATGGGCAGGCCCACGAAGAACTTCTTGCTGGTCACCGCGGACTGCACGTTGAAGCGCGCCAGACGAAGCGCCCCGCAGGCGATGAGCAAAAACGAGGCCGTGAGGCCCAGGGTGCCGTAGCTGTGCAGCTGCCAGAAATATACGGTGAGCGCCGGGGTGACGCCAAAGGCCACGAGATCGGCCAGCGAGTCGAACTGCACACCGAACTCGCTGGTGGTGTTGGTCAGCCGGGCCACCTTCCCGTCCAGGCCGTCGAACAGGCAGGAGCCCAGGATGCACAGGGCGCAGTTCTCGTAGAGCCCCTCAATGGCCCAGATCATCCCCAGAAAGCCCAGGAACAGGCTCGCGGTGGTGAACAGGTTCGGCAGGATGTACACGCCCTTGTGGCGCGGCAGTGCCTTTTCCTTGGCCATTGGGACTCCTGAAGGCGCTCCGGTTTATGCTACTTGCGCACGGCGATGGCTGTCTCGCCCGCGCGCACGGTTTCGCCCACGTAGACCTTCACAGCATAGCCGTCGGGCAGGTAGAGGTCAACTCTGGACCCGAACTTGATCAGGCCGAAGCGCTCGCCCCGGCGCAGGATGTCCCCGGACTCGGCCCAGCAGACGATGCGCCGCGCGATGAGTCCCGCGATCTGGACCACGGTGAAGCGCTCCTCGCCCCGGCCCAGGACCACGATGTTGCGCTCGTTGTCTGTGCTGGCCTTGTCCAGGCTGGCGTTGAAGTACTTGCCCGGGATGTAGCGGACGAGCTCCACGCTGCCCTCCACGGGCGCGCGGTTCACGTGCACATCGAACACGTTCATGAACACGCAGACCACCTGGCGGATCTGGCCGGAGACCGGGTCCGGCGCAAAGTCCACCTTGACCACCCGGCCGTCCGCCGGGGAGACCACGGCGTCCAGGTCCTCGGGTGCCACGCGCTCGGGATCGCGGAAGAAATGCACCACGAACCCGGTGACCACGAGCAGGATCAACGCCAGGAGCCACCAGCCCATGGCCGCGAAGACAAGGGTGGCGAAGGCCGAGAGGCCGATGGAGGGCAGGCCCTCCAGGCTCAGTCCGATGGTCGGTTTGCGCATGCGCTTGTCAACTCCTTGGTCTCACCAATGTGGCCGCAGCCGGTGCTGGGGAATTACCCGCCATTGCGCCCCAGGTCAACAGCAGCGGGCTTGGCAATTTGCCGGCGCCAGGGTACTGGAAGCACATGGAACCAGTCACCCATCTGGCAGCCGGGCTGCTCACGGCCCAGGCCCTGCGCCCGCGCCTGGACAATCCGCGCGGGCTCACGCTGCTCTGCGCCGTGGCGGCCACCATCCCGGACATCGACGTGCTGAGCGGCTGGCTCGACCCCGAGTTCTACCTGCTCTACCACCGGGGCCTGACCCATTCCCTGTTCGCCCTGCCGCTCTTGGCCCTGCTCCTGGCCGTGTCGGCCCGGACGCTCGGCGCCAGGATCTCCCTGCGCGCCGCCTTCCTGGCCGCCAGCCTTGGCCTGGCCGGGCACCTGTTTCTGGACGTGGTCACGGCCTTCGGCACGCGGCTCTTCGCGCCCTTCTCGGACCTGCGCGTGAGCCTGGAGGGCCTCTACGTCATCGACCCGCCCTTCACGTTAAGCCTGCTGCTCCTGGCCTTCCTGGCGCGCGCAGGATCAAGACGCCCGGAGGAGCGCAAGGCCCGCCTGGCCCTGCTCGGCCTGGGGCTGCTGGTCCTGTATCCGGCCCTGGGCATTGCCCTGCGCACAAACATCCAGGGCCGCTATGAGCAGCTGCTGACCCGGCGCGGCGAGGCCTTTGACCGCGTGGCCGTGACCCCGGACGCGCTCGCGCCCTGGTACTGGAAGGTGGTGGTGGACGCGGGAGAGGACATGCTCGTGACCACGGTCAACCCCGTGGACCTCACGGCCAGCTATCCGGTGCTGCATCTGAAGCGCGCCGACCGCGCGGAACTGCGGCGCCTGGGGCAGGAGGCCAGCGTGTTCGGCACCTTTGCCTGGTTCGCGGAACACCCCTTTGCCGAGCCCGCCAAGGCCCCGGCTGGCAGCCACGCCACGCGCTACGCCGACGCCACCTTCCTGAACTCCGGGCCGGTTCTGCACGCGCTCTATGGGGAGAGCGCGGTCTTCGCGGAGTTCACGGCCATCATGGACGAGGCCGGGCGGCTCATGGCCTGGCGCGACGAAAAGGGCCGGGAGCACAAGGTGCGGCCTTACGGCTGCGTGAACTAGCGGCCGATGCCGTAGTGCTTGAGCCCGAAGCGGGACAAAAGCGAACGCGAATAGAGGTTGCGGCCGTCGAAGATCACCGGCTCGGCCAGCTGCTTGGCGATGCCCGCGAAGTCCGGGTTGCGGAACTGGTTCCAGTCCGTGACCACGGCCAGGGCGTCGGCACCGGCAAGGGCCGCGTACTGGGAATCCATAAGCTCAACCAGCGGGTTTCCGGAGAGCTCGGCCTGGGCGCGCCCCCCTGCCACGGGGTCAAAGGCCTGGACACGCATGCCCGCAGCCGTCAGCTCGCGGATGATGTCAAAGGCCGGGGCCTCGCGCACGTCATCGGTGTTGGCCTTGAAGGCCAGGCCCCACAGGGCCAGCGTCCGGCCGGCCACCCCGCCCAGCGGCGCGAAATGGGCCAGCACCTTGTCGGCCAGCACGGTCTTCTGCCGGGCGTTGACCGCGTCCACCGCGGCAATGAGCCCGGCCTCGTAGCCCGCCTCACGCGCCGTGCCCAGGAAGGCCTTGACGTCCTTGGGGAAACAGGAGCCGCCGTAGCCCACGCCGGGGTAAATGAAATCATAGCCGATACGGTGATCACTGCCGATCCCTAGGCGCACCTCGGAGACATCCGCGCCCACGCGCTCGCAGATGTTGGCCACCTCGTTGATGAAGGAGATCTTGGTGGCCAGCATGCAGTTGGCCGCGTACTTGGTCATCTCCGCGCTGCGCACGCCCATGATGATGAGCTTCTCGCGGCTGCGCGCAAAGGGCGCGTACAGCGCCTTCAGCATCTCCGCGCTCTTCGGGTTCTCGGTGCCCACGATGACGCGGTCGGGCTTCATGAAGTCCTGCACCGCGTCGCCCTCTTTCAGAAACTCCGGGTTGGAGACCACGTCGAATTCGACTGTAGCCCCGCGCGCGGCCAGCTCGCGGGTGAGGATGGCACGCACGCGGTCGGCCGTGCCCACGGGCACCGTGGACTTGTTGACCACGATAAGCGGCGTGCTCATGGTCCGGCCGATCTCCTGGGCCACGGCGTCGACGAAGCAGAGGTCGCAGGTCCCGTCGTCGCCCGAAGGGGTGCCCACGCAGATGAAGGCGAACTCCGCGCCCATGCCGTCAAAGGACAGGCCCTCGGCCAGATCCGTGGTGAACACGAGGCGGCCCTCGGCAAAGTTCCGGCGCACCAGCTCCGCCAGGCCGGGTTCGAAGATGTGGATGTTCCCGGCGCGCAGGGTGTCCACGACGTGCTGGCTTTTGTCCACGCAGCGCACGTGGTTGCCCATTTCCGAGAGGCAGGCCGCGGTGACCAGGCCGACGTAGCCGGTGCCGACGATGCAGACGTTCATAGGTTCTCCTCGCTCATGCGGATCAATGGCTGCGGACCGCTTGGGGGTACCTGCACCCAGGCCCGTTGTCAACGCGGGGAGACCGATCCGCTCAGGGGCCGGTTGCCTTTGCCACCCGGAAGGCGTAAGATTCCGCCTGAGCTAGCAATCTCCGGAGGTATGCATGCCCCTTCTGTGCGTCAATGTGGACCACATCGCCACCCTGCGCCAGGCCCGCCTGGGCCGCGACCCCGACCCTGTTCTGGGGGCCCATGAGGCCGAACTGGGCGGCGCGTCCGGCATCATCGTGCACCTGCGCGAGGACCGCCGCCACATCCAGGACCGCGACGTGGAGATCCTGCGCCGCACGGTCGGCACCAAGCTGAACCTGGAGATGGCGGCAACGGCCGAGATGCAGGACATCGCCCTGCGCCTCCGGCCGGACACCGTGTGCCTGGTGCCCGAGAAGCGCCAGGAGCTGACCACCGAGGGGGGCCTCAACTGCATCGGCCGCGAGGGCGAGCTCTCGGCCTTCCTGGCCCCGCTTTTGGCCCAGGACATCGAGGCCAGCCTGTTCATCGACGCCGACCCGGCCCAGATCGAGGCCGCGAGCAAGACCGGCGCGCAGTTCATCGAGATCCACACCGGCCACTACGTCGACGCCGTGAGCCCGGCCGCGACCAAGGCCGAGCTGGAGAAGATTCTGTCCGGCATCCGCCACGCCCAGGGCCTGGGCCTCAAGGTCAACCTGGGCCACGGCCTGAACTACGTGAACGTCCTGCCCTTTGCCCACGTGCCGGGCATTGTCGAGTACTCCATCGGCCACAGCATCGTTGCCCGCGCCGCGTACGTCGGCCTGCGCCAGGCCACCCGCGACATGGTCGAGATCCTGCGCGGCTTCTGCGATTGAGGGCGCGCGCGTGATCCTGGGCATCGGGCTGGACGTGGCGGAGATCCCGCGCATCCGCGAGTCGCTCACGCGCTTCGGCGTGCGCTTCACCCGGCGCGTGCTCACCGAGGCCGAGGCCGCCGGGATGCCCACAGCCGACCCCGCACCCTACGTGGCCGCGCGTTTCGCCGCCAAGGAGGCCGCGGCCAAGGCGCTCGGCACAGGCTTTGCCCTGGGCGTGACCCAGACAAGCATCGAGGTCCTGCGCCTGCCCTCGGGCGCCCCGGCCTTGCAGCTGCACGGCAAAGCCCTTGAAATTGCGGACAAGATGGGCGTACAGAGGATACACGTCTCCCTGACCCACGGCCGCGACGTTGCCGCCGCCACCGTGATCCTGGAGGGCGCGAGCTGATTGACGAGGGCGCCGGACCCGTGCCCGCGCGCCAAGCACAAGGAGCCTGCAATGCCCAAGCCCCCACGGTCCATGCAGCCGGGCCTGTTCGACCCCCTGCCCAGCCCGGCGGAGATGTCCGCCTGGGACAAAAGCGCCATCCAGGACTTCGGCCTCAAGGCCGAGCTGCTCATGGAGAACGCCGGTGCCGCGGCGCTCGCCGTCCTGCGCGAGGCGTACGGCCCGCTTGACGGCGCGCTGGTGCTGCTCATCGCCGGGGGCGGCAACAACGGCGGCGATGCCTTTGTGCTGGCCCGCAGGCTGCTGGACGAGGGCGCCGAGCCCCTGGTGCTGCACACCCGGCCCATCTCCGCCTACCGCGCCCAGGCGCGCTACCACCTGGACCTGGCCCGGCGCGCCGGGGTCCTCTGCCGCCACCTCACCCCTGGCCGCGCCAAGGCCGTGCTCTCGGGCTGCGAGGCCCCGGATATTCTGGTCGACGGGCTCCTGGGCACGGGCTTCAGCGGGGAGCTTTCGCCCGAGGCCCTGGCCCTGGTGCAGGGCATGAACGCCCTGGGCGCGAACTGTTTCGTCCTGGCCCTGGACTCGCCCTCGGGCCTGGACGGGCTCACGGGCCAGCCCCGGCCCGAGGCCGTGCGCGCGGATGTTACCGTGGCCTTCCACGCGCCCAAGCTGGGCACGGTTTTGCCCCAGGCCGCGCCCTATGTGGGCAGCCTGATCACCCGGGCCATCGGCATCCCGCGCGCGGTCATGGACCAGACCCCGCCGCGCCAGGTGCTGCTCACCGAGCGCCTGTTCAGCCTGCTACCGCCACCAAACGCAGAGATGCACAAGGGCCGCGCCGGGCACGTGCTGGTGCTGGGCGGCAGCGAGGGCCTGACCGGAGCGGCGCAGCTCTGCGCCCTGGGCGCGCTGCGCGCCGGGGCCGGGCTGGTCACCGTGGGCTGCCCGCGCGGGGTCTTGGCCGAGGTCAAGGCCGGGATTCCGGACATCATGGCCCTGGGCCTCGGCCAGGGGGTGACCTGGACCCCGGACTGCATGGACTCGCTGATCCCGACCCTTGGCCGCTACGACTGCGTGGTCATCGGGCCGGGCCTGGGCCGCAACCAGGAGGCCGCAGAGTTCCTGGCGCTCTTCCCCCGGGCCTTTGCCCAGGCCTTTGACCGCGGCTGGGCCACCCCGTGCATCTACGACGCCGACGCGCTCTTTCACCTGGCCCAGAACCCGAAGCTCATGAGCGAGCTGCCGGGCGACGCCGTGCTCACCCCGCACCCCGGCGAGATGGCCCGGCTGCTCGGCATGGGCATGGGCGAGGTCCAGGCCGACCGCGTCACGGCCGCGCACCGCTTCCTGGCCACGCACCCCCAGGTGCTGACGCTCAAGGGCGCGGGCACACTGGTGGGCCAGGGCGAGATGCTGCACCTCTCGCCCATCGTCACGCCCAACCTGGCCGTGGGCGGCTCCGGCGACGTGCTGGCCGGGGTCATCGCCGCGATTTTGGCGCGCGGCATCAAGCCCCTGCCTGCGGCAGCCCTCGGCGTCTACTGGCACGGGCTCTGCGGGCTGGCCCTGGCGCAAGATTTCCCCGGCCGGGGCAACCTCCCCACGGAGATCGCCCATACACTTCCACTCGTCCTCAAGGAGCACATGCCATGCTGAAGGCGCTTGACATCATGACCCCCAACCCCGTGACCCTGTCGCCGGACACCGACATCCGCACCGCCGCGACCCTGCTGCTGGAAAAGAAGATCAACGGCGCGCCCGTGGTCGACGAAAAGGGCCGCCTGGTGGGCGTGCTCTGCCAGAGCGACCTGGTGGCGCAGCAGAAGCAGGTCACCCTGCCCTCGGTCTTTGCCCTGCTCGACGGCTTCATCGCCCTTTCCAGCCGCGACGACTTCGAGCGCGAGATGCAGAAGATCGCCGCCACCAAGGTGGCCCAGGCCATGACCGCGGACCCCAAGACCGTGACCCCGCAGACGCCCATCGACGAGATCGCCACGATCATGGTCAACGAGAAGCTGTTCACCCTGCCCGTGGTGGACTCGGGCAGGCTCGTGGGCGTGGTGGGCAAGGAAGACATCCTGCGCACCCTGCTGGGCCACGCCGGATAAAACGCGGTGGCGGGCGTGCTGCTCCACCTGCCTGGGGCCGAGGACACCCTTGCGCTGGGCACGGTGCTCGGCCGCGGACTGGCGAGAATATCGCCGCCCGTGGCCCTGCTGCTGGCCGGGCCGCTGGGCTCCGGCAAGACCACGCTGGTGCGCGGGCTGGTGTCTGTGCTGGCCGGCGCCGACGCGGCCGAGGTCGCCAGCCCCAGCTTCAACCTGGTGAATCTGTACCCCACCCGGCCCCGGGTGGCCCATTTCGACCTCTACCGCCTGGGCGGCATCCTGCCGGAGGAATTCGAGGAACTGCTCGATGCGCCAAACACCCTGCTCGTGGCCGAGTGGATCGACCGGGTGGCGGAAAACCTGTGGCCCGGCGAGGCCCTGCACCTCGAATGGCTGCCGGTTAGCTCTGGACGGGCGCTCAAAATCAGGGCATGGGGAAAGGCGGCCAGCGCCCTGCTTGAGGACCTGGCCCCGGCGCTCAACCATTGGCAGAAGGGTTCAGGTGTATGAAGAACATCGTGGTCCAGAAATTCGGCGGCACCTCTGTGCGCAACCTCGAGTGCATGAGGCAGGTGCTGCAAAACGTCCGGCGGCCCCTGGCCGCGGGCAGCAAGGTCATCGTGGTGCTCTCGGCCATGGCCGGGGAGACCAACCGACTGCTGGCCCTGGCCAAGGAGTGGTCGTCCTGTCCGGACGCGGCCGAGCTCGACAGCCTCGTGTCCACCGGCGAGCAGATCTCCGTGGCGCTGTTTGCCATCATGGCCAAGGACGAGGGCATCAACTGCCGCTCGGTGCTCGGCTTCCAGGTGCCCATCGTGAGCAACGACTCCTACGGCAAGGCCCGCATCGGGAGTATTGACAGCGAAAAATTGATCGGGATGCTTGAGGACCACGACGTGCTCGTGGTGGCCGGGTTCCAGGGCGTGGACGAGCACGGGCGCATCACCACGCTCGGCCGCGGGGGTTCGGACACCTCGGCCGTGGCCGTGGCTGCGGCGCTCAAGGCCGATGTTTGCGAAATCTACACCGACGTGCCGGGCGTGTTCACCACGGACCCGAACATGTGCGCCGAGGCGAGGAAGCTCGACCGCATCTCCTACGACGAGATGCTGGAGATGGCCAGCATGGGCGCCAAGGTGCTGCAAATCCGCTCCGTTGAATTTGCAAAAAAATATAACGTTGTCGTGCATGTGCGCTCCACCTTCAGTGATGAGCCCGGCACCATAGTCACTCAGGAGGATGCAAACATGGAAACAGTCCAGGTCTCCGGCGTCGCCTACGACAAGGATCAGGCCCAGGTCACGCTGGTGGGCGTGCTCGACGAGCCCGGGGTCTGCGCCTCGGTCTTCACGCCCATCGCGGAGAAGAAGATCCTGGTGGACATGATCGTGCAGAACCCGAGCAAGGAGGGCCGCACGGACATCACCTTCACCGTGGGCCGGGCCGACCTGGACGCCACCCTGAGGCTCATGGAGGCCCTCAAGCCCGAGATCGGCTTCAAGGCCCTGCTGTCGGACAAGAGCGTGTCCAAGGTCTCGGTCATCGGGGTCGGCATGCGCAACCACTCCGGCGTGGCGGCGCAGGCCTTCCGCGCCATGCGCGACGAGAACATCAACATCCTGATGATCAGCACCTCGGAGATCAAGCTCTCCTGCCTCATCGAGGACAAGTACACGGAACTCGCGGTGCGCACCCTGCACCAGACCTTTGTCGGACAGGAGCAAGTGGGGTAGTTTCATCATGCGCCAGGTCAGCATCTACGACACGACCCTCAGGGACGGCACCCAGGCGGAAGAACTGCACCTCACCACCGAGGACAAGATCCGCATCGCGGTCAAGCTGGACGAGCTGGGGCTCCAGTACATCGAGGGCGGCTGGCCCGGCTCCAACCCCACGGACAAGCTGTTCTTCAAGGAAATCAAGAACTACTCCCTGAAGAACGCCAAGGTCGCGGCCTTTGGCAGCACGCACAACGCCAAGAGCGCGCCGGACGCCGACCCGAACCTCAAGGCCATCCTGGACGCGCGCGTGGAGGTGGCGACCATCTTCGGCAAGACCTGGGACTTCCACGTGACCCACGCCCTGCGCGTAACGCTTCCACGCAACCTGGAGCTCATCACGGGCAGCCTGGCTGCGCTGCGCGGCGGGGTGCGCGAGCTGTTCTTCGACGCCGAGCACTTCTTCGACGGCTTCAAGGCCAACCCGGACTATGCGCTCTCCTGCCTCAAGGCCGCGCAACAGGCCGGGGCCGACGTGCTGGTGCTCTGCGACACCAACGGCGGCACCATGACCAGCGAACTGGCCGCGATCTTCGCCCAGGTCCAGGCCGCCCTGCCCGGCGTGGCCCTTGGCATCCACACCCACAACGACGCCGAGCTGGCCGTGGCCAACTCGCTCGAAGCCGTGCGCCTGGGCGCAACGCAGGTACAGGGCACGGTGAACGGCTACGGCGAGCGCTGCGGCAACGCCAACCTCTGCTCCATCATCCCCAGCCTGGAGCTCAAGATGGGGGTCAGCTGCATCGGGCCGGAAAACCTGAAGAAGCTGACCAGCGTGGCCAACTACGTGGCCGAGACCGTGAACCTGCGGCCCTTCCCGCGCCAGCCCTACGTGGGCGGCTCGGCCTTCTCGCACAAGGCCGGGATGCACGTCAGCGCCGTGGTCAAGAACCCCGAGACGTACGAACACATCCGGCCCGAGCTGGTGGGCAACGCCAACCGCATCCTGCTCTCGGATTTGGCCGGGCGCAGCAACATCCTGTTCAAGGCCAAGCAGTACGGCTACGACCTGGACAAGGACGATCCGGCGGTGATGGACCTCCTGGCCGAGCTCAAGCGCCGCGAGGCCACGGGCTACGAGTACTCCGTGGCCGAGGCCAGCTACGAGATCCTGTTCTTCCGCATGATGGGCTGGAGCAAGCGCTACTTCCAGCTGGTGAACTACCGTGTGCTGGACGCCGTGAACGAAGAGAACGAGCCCTTCTCCGAGGCCACGGTGATGCTTCAGGTGCGCGGCGAGGTGGCCCACACGGCGGCCACGGGCCGCGGCCCGGTGAACGCGCTGGACATGGCCCTCCGGCGGGCGCTGGAGCCCTCCTACCCGGGCCTGACCCAGATGCGCCTCTTGGACTTCAAGGTGCGCGTCATGTCGCTGGCCAGCAAGGACGGCGGCGGCACGGCCTCCTTCGTGCGCGTGCTCATCGAGTCCGGCGACAAGAAGGACCACTGGACCACGGTGGGCGTGTCGCACAACATCATCGAGGCCAGCTGGCAGGCGCTGGTGGACTCCATCAACTACAAGCTGTTCAAGGA
>Ga0007794_10000668_pt1 | contig 10515 bp, 5 predicted proteins | sample CryBogmetaGMA5M_FD_60365 | JGI IMG/M metagenome (GOLD analysis project Ga0007794, IMG submission 60365) | Freshwater microbial communities from Crystal Bog, Wisconsin, USA - MA5M | ecosystem: Environmental > Aquatic > Freshwater > Lake | place: Crystal Bog, Wisconsin, USA | collected 2009-07-06
GCATTGTGGATTTCAGGAATGAAGGGTTCCCGGCAATACTTGCAGTTACGTGTATTCATGGTAGGCCTCCCTGCCATGAATTTTAGCCGGAAATCGAGGTAATAACGAGGAAAGGACGGCTAGGCTTGATCTGCGCCCAGACCAAACAAATCAGGGATCGGGGGAGAGCGTTTACCGCTTTTCAATCAACTTCTCTAGTTCCTTGAATCCCTTGAGACGGCCATCGGCCAAACCGTTCTGGACGATCAAATCCATCGCATCCGAGATCGCCATCAGTGACGCCGACACCGTGATCTTGTGGCATTTGTCGAACCATTCGCAGTCGATACAGGCAACGACATCCTGGCCGTGCAGCATCGTTTCAGCCTGGCATCCGAAACACTCGGGTAGTTTGATTTTTTGATTCATCTCATTACCTCATTCCTCATCTACGGATTTTCACGGCGGGATGATGAAGGACTCAACGTGGTTACTTCCAATAAGCATTTTTATTGTGTCAAGTAGATGTGGAGTACTTTCTACTAAACCCTTTCGGGGATCTCGGCCAAATACGTACCAAATCTTCCCCTTACCAGGAAATTTTTCCATAAAAATGATGAACTTTCCACCAATCAATTGCCGCTCGAGTTTTAAAACGGAAGACTCTGTGCTAATTGGATAAAAGATAAGAATAGTGATCTTGGAATTCGTCACACTGCCGAATTGCCCCAGCCCATCTTTATCTCTTAAAATCTCACATACCTGCGTGAGATAATATGAAGTTCCACCATTTTTTCCTACACCTTCAACCCTGCCGACAAAGATACTCTCCGCCTGCTGTACTAGCGTACGCAAAGTTTCTTTTTCAGCAGCAACAGATTGTGAAGTTAATTGCCCACAACAATTCACCACAATCAAAGTGTGAATTATCACGCTCAAGCCTAACTTTAGAATCTGTTTCATAAACCTGTTATATAAAGTGCAAGCATAGCATCGTGTTTGTCATCAGAATGTTGTTCCGACGATTCCGCCACCACCGTCTCTCGTTCCAACGATAGAGAAACCCCACGTTACTCCCGAGTCACCAAGGCAAACAGGAGGATCTAAATAATCTTTCAGTGTAAGAGCATACTCCCACGTCAAATCGACATTGCCACTGTATTCAGGCCCGTAGGGCCCCGAACTAGTGTCCCAGAGAGGCCCAGGAGCACCAACTTCAAGGTCGGGCCAAGAACGACTTCCAGGCCCGCGGTCATCAACCCATGTTATAGTTGCCTCCTGTTTGATCTTTACCCCAGCAAGACTAACAGTAGGAGGATCCACTGTTACCGTAACTGAAACTTGCTCAAGCCGAACAAGAAAATCTCGTGTAGAAGAGTTGTAGGAGAACGTCTGAAAACGCCGAGGGCTGACTACCCACGTAACAGAGCAACATGATGATGCCTTTGTTGCTGATTTGCCAAGCCGATCGAATTTATTCAATGGGGAATTTGCAAATGAGGCATACAAATTCCTTCCGCCCCTTTCATGAATCGGATCGCGGCTCACCCATCTCGCTAATTCAGAGTTGAAGTATCTGTGGCCGTAATAATACAGCCCCGTTTCCGCATCCAAAAATTTCGTCGAGAACCTAAACGGATTCACATCGGCGAGAGCGCCGGTTTTGCTGATCGTGTTGCCGTATGGATCGAACTGGTACTGGGCCAGGAATGCACCGTTGGTGCCGACCAAATCGGTAACATTGCCGTTCGCGTCATAGGCGTAGAAGGCGTCTGTGCCGTTGAAGTCAGCAGACAGGATGCCGCCGATGGGGTCGTAGCGGTAGTTGAAGGTGTTGGTTCCCATAGCCGCATCTTCCAGTTCGCTACGGATATTATAGGCGAAGAAGTTGGAGATGCTAGTGGAAAGATCGAAATCAGCCCGCTGGGTACGGCGCCCGATTTCATCGTTTGTGTAGTCGAACCGGTGCAGCTGAACACCCCCGAAACCATTGGTAATGCTGGCGATCAGGTTGCGGTTGGGCTCGTAGGAGCGCATGAGGGCAAAGCCGGAGACTGTGGTGTAACCTTGGACGAGGTCGCTGCCGGGGAGGTAGGAGTAGGAGGCAACGGACGCAACAGTTGAAGAAACGGAGGAGAAGCGGCCGACGGAGTCGTAGGTGTAGTTGACGGAGTAGTTGGGGCCTACGGCGAAGCCGGATGGACGGCCGAGATTGTCGAAACCGTACTGCAACACGCACTGGGTGTTGGTTTCGCCCGACAACTGGAGGGCATCGTTGTAGGTGAAGGTACGGGTACCCGTGGCGTCGGTGATGGTGGTCTGGCGTCCGAGACGGTCGTAGGCGAAAGCCACGCCGGGGGTGTTGCCACTGTAGCGCATGGACGATAACTGACCTAACGAATCAGAATCTTGATTCAGCCAGCGTTGATCCATACCGTCATGGCGCCTTTCTCCCGGTTCGCCCAGGCATAGTTCGGTATGGCCGTCAGGGTGACTGGCTGTTGGCTGGCATTCATGGCCTTGCCCTGGATGACGGTCACGCCGCCCAGAAATTCCGGACGGTGCTCCGCGTGGAGTTCCGAGTCCTGAGGCAGGACAAGGCCGGTGATGTCCACCCCGGGATGATCAGCCGCCTCGATGCAATAGATGACCGGGCCACGCATCAGCGCCACCTTGCCTTTATCGGCCTGGACATTCTCATGGGCGACGACACGGCGAACGGGCATCGGTAGATCCAGCTCCACCACGTCGCCTGGCTGCCAACAACGCTTCAGGTGAACATAGCCGTCGGTCTGCGGCGTGGCGTCAGCCGGCTGGCCGTTGAGGGTCAAACCGACCGGCGGGACTTTCGTCCCGGCAAACCGGTAGAGGTCGCTGGGCACGGGCCGCCCCAGCGCCCAGCCCGGAATGCGCAGGCGCAGGGTGAAATCGGCCGCCTTGTCCGGCGTAACCGTCAGCCGCACACGACCGTTCCACGGATAGTCGGTCTGCTGGGCCAACTTGACCGTCACCTTATCGTCGATGGCGAACGTCGCCTCGCCGGCCAGGTAGAGGTTGACGGTCGCCTGCCGCGGGCCGCAGGCAAAGGCCAGCCCGCCGACCTGCGGAATGATGCGCGCCAGGTTCGTCGGGCAGCACGCAATCCCGATCCATGACCGCCGGGCATCGCCCTCGGGATTGAAGAGATGGTTCTCGTAGAAGAACTGGGATCCGGAGATCGAAATCCCGGAGAGCACGCCGTTGTACAGCGCCAGCTCCATTACGTCGGCATACTTGGCCTGCCCCTTCAGCAGGGCCATCCGGTATTGCCACAGCACATGGGCGATGGCCGCACAGGATTCACAATACGCCGTGTCATTGGGCAGCAGATAGGGATCACCGAAGCCCTCGTCATCATACTGGCCCGAGCCGATGCTGCCGGTGACGTAAAGCTTGTGGCTCACGACGTCATTCCAGATGTCATCCAGCGCCTGCTCGTAGCCCGGGGCGTCCATGAAGCGGAGAATATCGGCCATCGCCGCATACATGTAACCGGCCCGCACGGCATGGCCCACGGCCTCGTGCTGGTCGACAACCGGCTTATGGTCCTGCATGCGACCGTTGCGATACCGGAGCTGGGCATGCCAGAACTCACGACGCTTCTCGCCTTCCAGCGGGCCTTCCGGCTTGACCGGCATCACTTGCGTTGAGGGATCAAAGGGCTTGCGCTCCGTCCCGTGGGCATAGCCCCGTTCATCGAGGAAGAACCGCGACAGGTCGAGGTAACGCCGCTCGCCGGTGGCGCGGTACAGCTTGACCAGGGCCAGCTCCACTTCCTGATGCCCGTCCACCTCGTAGCGTTTGCCTTCGCCGAAGAGGCCGTCGATGTGGTCGGCAAACCGCCGCGCGGACTCCAGCACCCGGGGATCCCCGGTCAGCCGGTAATGCTCAACCGCCATCTCGAAATAATGGCCCGCATTGTACATCTGGTGCCCCAGGGTCAGATCGTCCCACCGCTTGGCGAGATCCTTGACGATGTGATAGGCGATCAGGAACCCGTCCTCCTGCTGGGCCGCCAGGACGCGGTCCATCATGCTTTCAACACGCAGGAGCAGGCGGCTGTCGTCGCGGAGCTGCAGGGAGTACAGCGCTCCCTCCAGGGCCTTGTACAAATCGGAATCAAAGGCCCCGTGCCCCTGCAGGGGGCCATCGAAGACGCCCGCCGCCTTGTCGAAGTTGGTGACGTGCCCCCGTTCCTCCAGACAGTTCAACTCATGGGGAATGGTGACCTCATGGTGGGTTTTCAACCTCGGCCCCCAGAACCCGCCGCCCAGCTTCACCTGCGAGCTGTGAACCTCGCACAGCCCGTGCACCGGAGGCAGGTCGGCGCCGGCCGGAAGCGGTGTGTTAACGCTGGATACTGCTTGTTGTGGCTTGATCATGTTTTGCTCCTTTAGATAATCATCGGTGGAGGTGGCGCATCGAACTCGGGCAGGAAATGGGTGCAGGTTTTCTCGCCCTCTACAAAAACCGCGCGGATGTGGTGAATGAAGTTCGGCAGCGTGGTCTGGTAGCTGATCAACGTGCCTTCGCAACCCCGGTCGATAATGGTCTCGGCATGCTTGGCCAGGTAGCGCCCGGCCAGATCCAGGGCCCGCGCGCAGGTCTCCTTGACCGTCTGCTTCTGCGCGGCATCCAGGCTGTCGGGATGATCATGGTCGCAAAAGGCATTGAGGGACTTCATCGTCTGGGCGCACTCCAGCTGGAGCAGCGTGCATTCCACCCGGTTGATCAGGAACCGGAGGAGTTCGCGGCCCGCCGGCCGGGTTGCCGTCTGCAGGCAGGACTCCAGCCCGGGAATGGTCTCTGCGAAACGCCGCTTCGCCTCGTCAATGGCGTCATTGTCCCACTTCCGGGTCCACCTCAGCCCGGGTCGCACCCAGCAGCCGCTGGCACAAAACCCGATATTGAACATTTTCTCCCGCGCCAGGTCGTCAAGGTCGTCCAGTTCCTGCATGATGCCGGCATAGCGGTCTGCCTCCTTCACCCCGAAGACACGGGCATAATCCCGGTAGAACCCGGCGGGGTCGATAGGTCCCTGGATGAACGCCCGGGCGGCATACGCGATGCACACCCTGTTTTCGGCCGTGCGCCAGTGGTTGAGCGCCACGCCCGTGACCTGCGCCTCACCCGTGAGTGACTTCGCAAACTCCAGCATCTGCCGGGCGCCCACCACGGAATTCTGCTGCAGGTACATGTTGCCGTCGAATTCGATCCACCCGTAGAGCATGGACCTCAGGACGCTCTGCCGGGTAAACCCCATCTGCCTGAGGTTGGCCACAGCCCGCCGCGCCCCATGCGCAGGGAGAAACGCCAGCGACACGCCCTCGGGCGTATAGCGCTGCATCAGGGCATGCACGACACGGTTGGAATCAGGGCACGTGATGTAGGCGCCGATCGCCAGGGCGGGCCTCGCGGCACCCGGCGCGGCCCGAAGCGCCTCGACAATCCGGATGTTGCGGGCGCAGTTTCGGATCCCGCCCTCCAGTTGATGCAGGCCATCCTTGAGCGAGGCCATCAGCGCCGCATCGTCGAGCACCGACTGGCCGAAGAGATCCACCAGATACGCCTTGAGCTCAACCGCCTTCAGGGTCCGCTCGGAATTGCCGCATTCGGGCGTGATCAGCTCGAAGGTGTCGATCGCGGGATACAGCGCGATCACGTCCCGGCAGATTGCCACGCCCTCGGCGTGGGTCTTCCCGGCCGGTTCAACGGAGAACTGCACGTGGAGGCCGCAGCGCTTGCATTCAGCGATCACCGCATTGAGCCATTCGGTGGCCATCCTGCTGCGCAGTTCGGGCTGCTCGATGACCGCCTCGATCTCGGGAATGCAGTAGATGGCGCGGTTGCGGATATTCCGGGTGAACAGCTCCCGGTCGGGCAGGTCGAAGCGCGTTCCATAGAAGAAGTTGCCGCCGTGCTTGAACTCGCCGTCCTTCACATACCCGAACCATTGCCCGTTATAGCTGTGGAACGTGATGTGGTTCATCCCCATGCGGGCCATGTTGCGGATGTAGTCCTTGGCTTCGGCCAGGGGGTACGACGAGATGTCCATCGCGAAATTGATGTGCTGCCGGATGCCGCGCTGCCGCACGAACGGCGTCGTGACCTGCTCCCCCTCCGTCAGGGCTGACAGATCGAGCTGGTCGGGAAGGATGGGCCCCAGAATGTCAAAGTGGATCCCGCATGTTCCCAGCATCGCATAGACGGCGTGCAACACACAGGCCTCATCATGGCCTGCCAGCGTGACGACCGTGCGCCGCCCCTGCTTCACCACACGCACCGCAAAACTGGTCTCCTTCAGACCGGGCTCCTTTGACAGGGTAAAGCAATAATCCGCCTGCACCACGTCGGTCGTCTTCAGCAGGTCGGTCGTCTTCTCCAGGAAGGACTGCAAGTCGTGGGCCGCATAGGCCAGTGTCGGGTGTGAGCTATTGGTAATGATACAGGCGGTTTTCATGGTCTGGTATTCCCTCTTTAGTGTTCCCTATTCCACAGTGAATTGGTAGGTCCCGGCGCCGACCTCGAAGATGGCCGCAGTCGTGTCCCGGCCAAGACTGCGGACTCCCGGCGATTCCCCGGCCGGGAGTCCGCCCTCGCGGATTTTGGAGGCCGCGGCCGCCGGAACCCGGACGGACGCTATGGCGTTGACGGGAATGGTGATGTCCAGCGTCAGGCGCTTGCCGTCCAGTGCCCACCCGCTCCGGATGGTTCCACGGACCGACTCGTGGCTGGCCTTGACCCACGTCAGGTCGCCGACAATCTGAGGGGCGATGATGATCCGGTCGAACCCGATGGCTCCGGGCTCACACTGGATACCCCCCAGGAATTTGAAAAACCATGCGCTGACGGATCCGAACATGGGATGGTTGTGCGAGAAGATACCGGCGTCCAGCGCCCAATGTTCCCACAGGGTCGTCGCGCCGTTCTCCAGCATGTAGCCCCAACCGGGAAAAGTCTTCCGGGTGACGATGGTGTAGGCGATATCCGCCCGCCCAGTCTGGCCCAGCGCCTGCAACAGGCAGTCGGTGCCGAAAATCCCGGTACTCAGGTGCCCCTGGTGGGTGGTCATGACATCATCGACGAGCACGGCCAGCGCCGCCGCCCGGTCCTGTTCGGACAGCAGTCCCAGCGCCAGGGCAAACGCCTGGTTCGCCTGGCTGGCGTTGTCGACCCGCCCGGTCTTCGCGTCCAGGAACGTGCGGTTGAAGGCATCGCGGATCCGGCCTGCCAGGGCGTCATAGCACCGGGCCTCGCCGGTCTTGCCCAGGATTTCGGCGAAGTCGCGGCACAGACAGGCGGTCCAGTAATAGTAGGCAGTACTGCTGACCGCCGTCGAGCGGGGCGCCAGCGTCTCGTGATCACCCAGGCACTGGGTCAGGATATGGTCCTGGGCCTTGGATTCCAGAAACGCCATCCAGCGGCCGGTGGCATCGTCCTGCTCGGCCAGCAGCCTGAGGTTGCCGTAGTGCTGGAGCAGCCGCTTCTGCAGGACGGGATGGGCCGTACCCCAGAGCATCGGGCCGGCCCCCTCGCCCAGGCCATTGTCGGCCACCCCGGTGAAGGGCGCGGTTTCGGTGAAACCGCCGTTGGGCCTCACCGCATCCTGAAGGTCCTCAACCGCCTTGGCATAGAAGCCGGACATGTCGAAGTTGTAGATGGCCGCCTCGCTGCAGGCGACAATATCGCCGCCGTAACCGAACTTCTCGCGGTGCGGGCAATCCGACTCGACGCCAAAGAGGTTGCTGAGCAGGGAACGGCGGAAGGCATCCTGGATCCGGTTGAGCATCGGGTTGGAACAGGAAAACGAGCCGGCGGACCTGACCGCCGAATACAGGGCCAGCCCCTCGAGTGCTTCCAGCGCAGGACGACCCGGATAGCCGGCCACCTCCACATAGCGGAACCCGTGGAACGTGAAGCGGGGAGTGTAGACCTCTTCCCCGTCGCCCTTCAGGATGATGGTGTAACGATGGAAGGCATCGGCAGGGGCGCCGGGACCGCCCTTGGAGCGCCCCGTCTTGATCTGCCCGCAGGCAACGGTCTTGGGATTCAACGTCCCGTCCGGCATGAGCAGTTCGCCGAAGGTCAGCGTCATGGTGTCGCCGGCCTTGCCCCGGGCGCGGAGCCGGACCCACCCCGCGAAATTCTCACCCAGGTCAAAGACGAAAAGGCCTGGAGCCGGTTCGGTCATCGCGACCGGCTTGATGATCCGGCCCACCTTGATCGGGGGTGCGGCCTGCGCCCGCAACGGGCCCAGCACGTCCGTGGCGGCAACCGCCGCCTGCCACCCGCGGTCGTTGAACCCGGGGCGGTCCCACCCGGGAATCTCGCGCCGCGCGTCATAAACCTCACCCAGATAGACGCTATTCCTGAGAATGGGGCCGTCCGCCGTTTTCCAGGTTTCATCGGTGACGACTTCCCCCGTCGTGCCGTCGGTGTACTCGATGTTCAGCTGAAGGATGACCCGCGGCCGGCCCACGGTCAGATGCTCGCGGAGGTTGAGATGCCCCCACATCCGCAGCGGAAGCGGGTTGTACCAGCCGTTCCCGAGCATGACGCCAAGCGCATTCCCGCCCGGCTGAATCAACGTGGTGACATCATAGGTGGAATAGAGCACGCGCTTGCCGTAGCTGGTCCAGCCGGGGTCAAGCACCTGGTCGCCTACCTTGGAACCGTTGAGGTGAAGCTCGTAGTATCCCAGGCCGCTGACATGCAGACGGGCCTTGCGGATCGGGCGGGCCGCCGCAAAGTCCTTCCGCAGGAGCGGGGCGGGGTTGTCCTTATAGAAATCCTCATCCTGCTGCGGCAGGGGCTGGTCGTGGCAGATCCATTTGCCACGCCAGTCTTGCGGGGAAAGAAGCGCCATCTCCCACCATTGCGGCTCGCTGTCGGGTCCCGGCCGGCCCTCCCGGTCCCACACGCGGACCTTCCACCAGACCCGCATGCCGGAGTGGAGCGGCCGGCCTTCGTAGAGGATGCCCACCGATCGGTCGGATATCACCCGGCCGCTGTCCCAGAGATCAGGGGTGTTGGCGGCGAGCGCCCCGGGCGTCCCGGCCACCAGAATCTGATAGGCGGTCTGCCTGTCGCCACGAAGAGGAGATTCCAGGATCCAGCCCAGCATCGGGCGCGTCACGTCAATGCCGAGCGGACAGACCCGTTGCTCGCAAGTCAAGGCGCTGACAACCATCCCCCCGCCAGACGGCGTCATATTCCCCTCAAAAGCTGCCCGTTCCGTTGCCACAATCTCTCCTCTGTATTCCGATGCCCACGACCCGATCCCTCCCGCCATTTGCAAGTTCGCCACAATCCATTTTTGAAACCGGAAAGTCAATAGCGGCTGCGGGGACAGACTACCGTTCCCAAAATAAGCGGGCTGACGCCGCCCGGGGGCGGCGTCCACCAGCAATTGAAGTGACAAATCTTGCGTCCGTCGGATTTATCTGGCAACCTTTTGCCGTTTTATCAGAAGACAGCATGAATTCGGGGAGGTAGCATAACGCCATGAAAACACCGGTACTTAACGTCACGCTTGAACCCAAGTCCATCAAGGCCGCCACGGCCAAAATCAAGTTCCGCACCCAGGCCTTCATCAACGGCCGCTATGTGAATGCCGCATCCGGCAAGACATATGTCTCGACAAACCCCGCCACCGGCCAGCCCCTCGCCAAGATCGCCGCCTGCGAGGCCGCCGACGTGGACGCCGCCGTCAAGGCCGCCCGCCGCGCGTTTGACCAGGGCGTCTGGGCCAAGCGCTCCCCCACCGAGCGCAAGCATGTCCTGCTGCGTTTCGCCGACCTCGTTGAGAAAAACCTCGGCGAACTGGCCCTGCTCGACTGCCTGGACGCCGGCAAGCCGATCACGGATTGCCTGACGATGGACCTGCCCGACTCCGTGCACTGTTTCCGCTGGCATGCCGAGGCGATTGACAAGGAATACGAGAAGGTCTCGCCCACCGGCCCGGGCAATGTCGCGATGATCGTGCGCGAACCGCTGGGCGTCGTTGGAGCCATCCTGCCCTGGAATTTCCCGTTCCAGATGGCCGCCTGGAAGCTCGGCCCCATCCTCGCCACCGGCAACAGCGTGGTCCTTAAACCGGCCCGGCAGACGGCCCTGAGCGTCCTGCGCCTGGCCGAAATCGCCGCCGAGGCGGGAATTCCAGACGGCGTTCTCAACGTCGTGCCCGGCAGTGGCGCCGTGATCGGCGCGGCGCTCTGCCGTCATCCCGATGTCGACGCCGCGGCCTTCACCGGCTCGACTGAAGTGGGTCGCCAGCTGCTGCAGTATTCGGCCGAATCCAACCTCAAGCGCATCATGCTGGAACTGGGCGGCAAGAACCCGCAGGTTGTGTTCGAGGACGCCGGCGACGTGGATTACATCGCCCGCCAGGCCCTGAGCAGCGTCTTCTGGAACATGGGGGAAAACTGCAGCTCCGGCTCGCGCCTGATCGTCCACCGCAAGTTCAAGGACAAGCTCCTGTCCCGCATGATCGAGCTG
>Ga0007794_10000670_pt1 | contig 10501 bp, 21 predicted proteins | sample CryBogmetaGMA5M_FD_60365 | JGI IMG/M metagenome (GOLD analysis project Ga0007794, IMG submission 60365) | Freshwater microbial communities from Crystal Bog, Wisconsin, USA - MA5M | ecosystem: Environmental > Aquatic > Freshwater > Lake | place: Crystal Bog, Wisconsin, USA | collected 2009-07-06
CTAAAGGAGAATACACATGAAAGTAACTGAACCAGCTAAAGAGCAAACCTGCGTCGTCTTCAGCTACATCCCATTCGTCGACCTCAGCGAAATAAACCAATATATGGGAAAACTGAACGAAAGCACCGCCGACAAAGACAAACTAACAACCACCGTCGAAAAAAGCATCATGGACGCGCAAGACAAAATGCCAATCTCAAGAGGAGTGCTATGGTGCAACGACAACGAAAGCAACACCACCGCCGCCATGATCATCCTCGAACACAGCGCCAAAGAATTACAGGAACACATGCTCGCCTGGGCCGACGGTAAATCAACCAGATTCTCATGGTTCATCGAAAGAGAACACAATAACTATACATCCCCATCCAAATACTCCCTAGGAATAATAGCTGATCCCCAGCAAAGCATCGACAGATTCAAACTCGCGCACAACATCTTCAGCCCAACCCAAGAGCTCCAAGACGACAACAACTACAAAGTATACAGCGTACCCATCATTTCCACTCAGGAAACCGACACCTCCGTCATCGAACTAAACCAAGCGCTAAACAAAAACCTCTACACCGACGTACAGACACTAAGTATCGGCTTCGTCAACATCGAAGACATACTCAACGACGACGGGGAATTAGATCGAGAGAAATTTAATAAATTAGTCGACACCTACGGATGGATGGTACTAGACAAAATCCCCAACGTAAAACTCAAAGAAGAAGAATAATGTTCCAATTTGTGACATTTCACCATAGAATTGACCCTAACGCTCCGCCCGCGTCCCCCATACTCTTACTCGGCATATTCTTATTCATATTGACACTAATAATCATAGCCGTTTGGATCTGCAAAGACGATAACATAAACGATAATTAACCCCATTGCTCCGCCATGGCTTGCGCGATCCCATCATAGGTCTTAGACCTCAACTTCCACCGGTCCTTCGACGGCGGCAAATAATGCATCCTATTCCTCTCCCGGTGCGGCAACGCCATCATCTCCGCCTTCACATTATTGGTACCCACCAGCGCCGGCAGGCCCTTCAACCATAAACAAGTCGCCTTCTGCTCAGTGTGACCAAACATCCAAGGCTGAACCACCTGCGCATAACCAACCCCCACCAACTCCCGCGCATACTTATGCATAATAGGATTCTCAACACAAACCCTCGCCACATCCGCATGATACAACAGCTTAAAGAATTCCGCCGCTTCCGCCAACCTATCCCAGCGCGAAGGATCCTTATGAAGCCAACACACGCCCGCGTTCGTCATATACGTGCACGGTGGATGCGCGACCATCAGGTCCCAAGTTTGAGCCCCTGGCCCGTTGATAAGGTGCATCACATCCCCCATTATATGATTAGGAGACCCATCATCCGCGGGAAGCAAATCACAAGACCAGGCTTCATGCCCCTTAGACGCGAAGGCACGCCGGACCGTTCCACTGTATTCACACGCGACAAGAACACGCATAATTTTCACCCTCTAAAATAACAATACATATATATACAAAAATTCCCCCGGCAACAGCATCGCCGAGGGAATCTAAATGGAATTTAAATAGAATTAATTATAACAAATCGACAGTCAACATCTCTTGATCGAGCTTCAGAAAATAAGAAAACTCAATCCTATGGGTAGGCACAAGTCTATCAGGATCAGTAACTGTCCACACATTCACCCGCCAATGATCACCAAACACATTGTGAGCATCAGTTTGATAATGATTATTAGGATAAGTCCCTGACTGCCTCATCAACCGATGAACAGCGCTGGTAACATGGTCAAGGTTAGATTTCTCGGACTTTGGCTTCTTAACCACAGTTTCACCCGCCTTAATTGTTTTCATCACCAAATGCCTCCCATAATTAAAGGAACATGTTAATCACATGATACTTTGTAACAAGGAATAGAGCACCAGCAATATTGTAGGGGAAGAATGCCCACCTAAACAGGGGCCGACCAACACGACCAGCCCCACACCCTTCCCCCAAAAAATCTTTGAACAATAAACGAACAAACCAATAGATTAATTACAAGTATTAAAAAAGTATGAACCATACACTAATAATCATTGCTCTCATAATTACCCAAGACCCACGCAACGCTCCATGCGTCAACGGTAACTGCCCAATACAGAACAATAACCAAAATAACCAACAAATAAACCTCCCACTCCGGGCACGGGACGACACCATCGGCGCCAGCCGGCTCGATTTCAAATATATTGACCAACAAGTACACAGCCTAAAAACCTGCATAAGCACCGGGAGTAAAACCCCCCTAGAATATGCCCTAACATGCAAAGACGCCAGACTCCGCGCCGCCGCCAACCTGGTTGCCGCCGACTACGGGACAGAATTCCTGCCAGACCTGATCAAAAACATCACCGACGAAGACATAGCCGTCCAACAAACCGCACGCCAAAGCCTAGTACGCCTGGCAAGAAAAGCCTACAACATAACCACCCCAATCCAAACCATCACCGGGCCCAAAGAACCAATCGACTTCGGACCAATGGCGTCAGACAACAGCACCCAGGCCAGCACCTCCCAGACAATGTGGGAACTATGGCACCGTGCACTAAAACCCGAAAACATAGCCAACATAAACAAACCCAAAGACCTACAGGTAAATATAAAGGGAGTACAACCCAAACCCAAATAAAGGAAAGAGAACATGAAAAAGACCCTAATCGCCCTCCTGGCCGCAGCCATCCTCCTCAGCGCAACCAATATCGCCGATGCACGCGAAAGAAAATTCACGCCACTCAAAAAACTCCGTGAAAGACTAAAAGAAGCCAACCGCGGCCTAATCAACCGGGCCCTGACCAGGATAGAAACCAGAAGAAACAAAGTAAATTATGTAGAAATGGACGCCCAACCAATCATCAGGTTAACCAGCAAAGGTTGCGCCAACGGGAACTGCCCGATACAAGCATACGACTTCTAACCCATTTCCTTCCAGGAAACCATTAATCCCCAATGACACCAATCACCACCACCGTCGAACTAGACACAGTCACAGCCGCCAACCTGGGGACCAACGGCGGCTACAGACAAAACCCAACCATAAACAACCACACCAACACAAGCGCCACCTACCCGGCCAAAATAATAAGCACAAGCAACACCGGCACCAACATACAAACAATCCGCGCAATAACCATCACCGCCTACCCAACATACAACCCAAACAACAACAACCCAACCCAAAACATCCTAAGCGCCACCAACCCGACCAACCCAACTCACTCTACAAACCCCACAAACCCAACCAACCCCACAGAGCCCCAAAATACCGACATAAGCATATCAACCAGCATCATCCTCACCTTCGACGCCATCTCCAAAACCATCTACACTATCCTACAACCCAGCGGACCAGATATAAGCCCATACCTCCAAATGCAAATCTGCAACTGGACCGGCTACCTAAACGCCACCCCAAAAGGATCAACCAACATAATACCCTACAACGGCGCCCTCGCCGGAGAAAACAAAACAACCGACCCCAACCTAAAAAACACAACCATCACCTTCACCACAACAAACACCGCCAAAACCACAAACGGCATCACCGCCATCTGGACCTACAAAGGACAACCCATCAACAAAGAAACACATGACCTATTAACCCGCCAAGGATACAACATACCCCTCCCTGGGAATAGCGGCTACGCCCAAAGCAACATCAACCTCATCCTCACCCTCTCAGGCCCCACCTCATAACCCACCTCCTAAATAGACCCGTTTCCTCCTAGGAAACCATTCACCTCCCCATAATCCCCTGTAACAAAAAACACCCACATCTGCAATTGCAAAAGCATAGATTGCAATTGCCCCAACGCGCAAAAAAGACAAAAAAGCGCTAATGAATAACCCAAAAAAGAAGGAAAAAAGACGAAAATTGCAAGCATGCGAAAATTGCGTCGCGTAAAAAAGGAAAAAAGAGAAATAGTGGACTGACTCAACTCTCTGCTTCTCGCCCATTTCTAAATTTTCATCTTCTTTTTTTATTTCCCAAACGTTTTTTTCGAAGTAATTAATAGTGGGCGTTCAACGAACGATATCCCCTTTTTTTCCTTTTTTTCCCTAATGGTCAGGATGTATAATTTCTTTTTTTTGGTTTTCTGGGATTTTCTTTAAGGAGTTATAGATGGAACATTCGCGCCCCGCGTTTATCGTTTTGGATGAGTTTGCTAAATTACTCCGTGAGGTGGCTGAGCTTAGGTTAGAAAACGAAAGGCTTAAAGAGACGATAGATAATATTAATAGTCGTCCTAGCGTTATCAAGCCTAGCGTTATCAAGGTAGAAGATAATAAGAGTCATTATGATGTGATTGAATCTAGTCTTTTTTCGGCTGCGCCTGATCTTCTTTCCTCTTTAGAGGCTACTTGTAGGATTCTTCAGTTCGATTTGGTTTATTCTTTCGATGGCACTGAGTGGAGGAGTAAACCTGTTTGTTCTAATGAGGCTAGAAAGGTAGCCGTTGATAAGGCTGTTTCTGCCATTAGGAGGGCTTATGGCATTGGGCTTGAGCGTTTTGTGCCTGTTTCTAGTGTTAAGTCTTCCGATAAGTCCTCTGATATTAACCTTTCGCTTAATAAGATGGCTCCTGAGATGTTTACCGTTTTGAGTAGTGTGTTGGAGAGGCTTGTTATTCTTTCTGAGTCTCGGCTTAAGGAGCATGGGTCGGCGTGGTATGGTTATGCTTGGTATCCTGAGTCTTTTGATTTATGTATTAGTGATATTCGGGCTATTATTAGTAAAGTTAGGGGGGATTAATGAGTTATTCTTCTGGCCCTTGGGAGGTTGCTACTTCTCTTGATCCAACGGTCTGTTTTTCTATAAAAAGCGATGGTGCTTTGATTGCTCAGATCGTAAAGACTGGTTCTCCTATGAGACCTAAAGAATCTATTGGTAATCCTAATTGGTTTATTGATAATGATCTTGATAATGTGACGACTTTGGCTAATGCTAACTTGATTTCTTCGGCTCCGGATTTATTGAGGGCTCTAGAGCTTTCTTTAGAGGCTTTGATAATGGCTTATCCTAAGTATAAGCATGATAGGGTTAGGCAGAGTGAAGCTATTGCTTTAGCTCGAGCTACCATTTCAAAAGCGACTGGAGAACAGAAATGAACGATTATGATATGCAAGCATGGCAAAGGGCATTAGATAACGCTCATTATGAAATGAATGAGATTAAAAAAACGCTAGACGCTAATAGTAAACTTAACGCGGCAGCACCAGATCTTCTAGAAGCTCTTGTCATGATTCGTTCTTGGGATGATTACAATTACCAAAAAAAACTAGACATGATACCCATAAAAATCAGATTGTTTTTAGAAGAAGCCATAAGAAAAGCAACAGGAGAAAAACATGAGTAATTTAAATGGAGATAGTGGTTGGAATGACCCAAAGAATTGGGATGGCTCAGATTTTTGGAACTCTCAACCAATCAACTCTAATAGAACAATCATGACATCAGAAGTGAAAAAAATAAACGAAAACAATATTGTTATCGACCCAAATGCACAGAAGTTGTATACGAATGGGAAGGAATTTAATATGGAATCTTATTCTTTTACTTCTACTCCTAGTTCCGAATTTGTTGAAATAAAACTTTTAGTAAACTTTAACAAACCAATAACAGGAGAACAAAAATGAATGATGTAAAAAATAGTAACTGGGAATGGGATGGCTCTAATTCTTGGGCATCTCAACCAACCAACATTATACTTAACGCAGTAGCACCTGAGCTTTTGGAGGCTTTAAGACGATCAACTGCACTTTTGGAATGGGAATCAAAGTGGTTAATGGGTGACGATCTGGCAAATCATGAGCGATCAATAGTTATACAACTATCTAAGAAAGCAATTGCTAAAACAACAGGAGAACAGAAATGAGTGATGCAAAAATGTTTTGGAAGGTTCAAAAAGAACTTTGCAAAGATAATCTTATTGGGATTCAAGCAATTGGAGATGATGAATTTCTCATTGCTCTGGTCTTTGAGCCTGATAATGCCAAGCTCATCGCAGCAGCACCTCAGTTGCTGGATGCTCTGCAATTTGCATTGGAAAGACTGAAAATAGTAGAAAGAGAAAGTGATTACGATCACCGAACTTTCCATCAAGGTATAGCTATAGACAAAGCTATTGCAGCCATAAACAAAGCAACAGGAGAACAATCATGAGTAATAATGTGTATCTAAATCTTGACGAGATAAATGCTTTAATTTCTGGCTTACATAACTTGATTGAACAAGAAGAGAATCAGCACTGCTCAGCAGATTCTGCTAATGACCTAATTTATAAGTTGTTAGAACTAAAAGAAAAAGTTTTAGCCATAGCCAAAGCAACAGGAGAACAGAAATGAGATACGAACCACCACACGGTCTGAATTATTTCGAAAGAGATTGTCTCAGTCATCTCGTAGATGCGTGGAACACCTTCATAAAACTTGACGATCAACACCCACAGGATCGTAGTGAGTTCTGCACAGCGATACACGACGCACAAAAAATAATCGCACTTCGAGTGGCTCGCAGAGTTGATAAAGACATATGGCTTCAAAACAATACAGGAGAAATATCATGAATGACCTAGAAAAAAAAGATCAATGGGAAATTATGAAATTCATTCAACTTGATAGTCATCCGCAACAAACGATTCTTGATAATTTGCAAACTGGACTTCAGATTGCTGCGACCATCAATATGGAAAATCTTTTAGATAGTATGATGTTTAATGGCAAAGAAAAAACTGCAGCAATGCTAGGAAAAGAACTGATTGATTTATTAAGCCCAAATGGTAAACTAACAGATAGTATTAATCCATTTTAAATCTATCCATCAGCTTTTTAGAAAAATGATTAATTCTCTAGTTAGTCTATGTCAAACGCAGAAGGAAAACCCATGACAGTAATTAGTGATTTAAAACAGAAGATTTCTAAATTGGATATTTTGATTAATTGTGTTCAATATACACACAATCCTGCTATGGCTAACACATTGTACAACAATGAGGTTAAATTAATTCTAAAAGAGCTTCAAGAAAATATGTCAACATTAGCTTGCGATTTAGTTTTGGAGATTGCTAAAGAAGACGATGCCAATGAAGGCATACTTTGGAACGCAAAACATATTCGTGAAGAAAGAGCAAAAAAGCAATAGGAGAACATGGCGGCGGCTCCGGATTTACTTAAGGCGCTGGAGCTTTCTTTAGAGGCTTTGACAATGGCTTATCCTAAGTATAAGCATGATAGGGTTAGGCAGAGTGAAGCTATCATTTTAGCTCGCGCTGCCATTACCAAGGCTAAAGGTGGAGGGATGTGATTTGCGTTTTACCTTTTAGTGGTTATTATTATTATGCAGTTGTCTTCTTGGTTTGTTGGGTGTGGTATTTGTTTTATGAAGTATTTTATGCGGTGTGTTTTTTTGAGTTTATTTAGTGCTTTTCGGAATTGCTGTATGTTTTTGGGGTCGGTGTTTATGTCTTCTATTATGTAGGTGCCTTTTGGTTTTAGTTTCTGGATGCTGTTCTTTAAAAAGTTTATGTTGGTTTCAAGGGTGTGTTGTCCGTCGTCTACGATTATGTCGAAGGTTTTTGTTTTTAGGCTCGGGTGGTTCCACATTTCTTGTATGGTTTTTGCGTCTTTTTGGTCTACGTAGTGGGTTTGGATTTTTTCTTCGTTTTTTAGTATTGTTTTATCGATGTCTGCGCCGTGTATGGTGGCGTTTGGGAAGTATTCTTTCCATCCTCTGAGTGAGGCGCTTGGTGTTCCTCCTTGTCCCATGTTATTAGGGATTTGGGGGTTTTGGCTTCCTATTCCTATTTCGAATACATTTTTTATTTTATTTCTTTTTTTCCCGATTAATTTATGGTATTCTGGGGTGTAATTGTGGCGTCCGTGCCCTTTGTCACTTCCGTGTTTTGTCATTATTATGCAGAGTGGTGTTTGGTTCATTTTTTTCTTTTATAGTTTTAATATTGCATGCTTGTTAGTGTTCCGTCGCTTCTTAGGAGGCGAAATTTTATTTCTTTATGTAGGTTTACGGTTATGTTGTCTTGGTCTAGTGTTTGTTTTAGGTAGGTTTCGGCGTGTAATTTCTGGGGGTAATGGTAGATTTTTTGGTATCTGGAACAGTAGCTGGTGAAGGCTTTGTGGTTTAGGATGGCGTATCTGTCGTTATATCCTCCCCAGCTTGACTGTAGTGGGATTATTGCGTCTTCTGGGTTTTTTAACCATTCTGGGTTTAATGCTGTGTCGTGGTGGATGTCGCTTCTTAGTAATATGTATTTGTTGTAATGTTTATTTTGACTTTGGAGGGTGTGATATAATAAGTGTAGGGAATATAGTTGTTTTAGGGCGTTAAAAGTGCTGAGTAGGGAGTGTTCTTCGTATGCTCCGCCGTATGTGTTATTTAGGTATTTGTTTAATTGATATAGGGTTAGGTATTGTGTGGAGTTTTCTTTTTCTAGTTCGTCGTATATTATCTGGGCGAAGTTTATGTGTTTTAGTATGGTTGTGTGGTCGATTGGGTGGTTTTCGTTTTGTCTTGGGTTTGTGTAGGTTTTTTGCTGGCTGGTGAGCAGGATGTATTCGCTGGTTTGGTGGAGGTGTTGGTGTATTTGGGTCTGGAACAGCTGGGCTAATGGGTCGAAGTTTTTTACTTGTCCCATTAGGATTATTACATTTTCTTTTTGCGGTGTGTGGTTCATTGTGGTATTTTATATGCCCATGAGCTGTCTTTGAATGTTTTTACGTTTTTTTCTCCATATATTTCGTCTACTGCTTGTTTTACTCCGCTATGGTAGTCGTGTCCACTTATTATTCCGCCTGGTTTTACTTTTTCTTTCCAAGCGATTATGTCGTTTTTTACGGATTGATAGTCGTGGTCTGCGTCTATATATATTAGGTGGTAGGTGTGGTTGGGTGTTTCTTTTGCGAGTATATTAGAATTTATTTTTCTTTCTATTATATTTGGGTTTCTTTTTTTGGTTTTTAGGAAGTCTTGATATACTACTTGTGCTCTTTGTTCTGGTTTTATAAATTCTTCCCAGATGTCGCAGCAGGTTATTTCTTTGACGTACTGGGCTATGAGTTCTGCTGATGCTCCGGCGTATGATCCTATTTCTATGGCTGTCCAGTTTTTATCTATTTTATAGTAATCTAGTAGGTCTTTTAGGCCGTGCAGTCTGTTTATGGCTGGCATTTGGTCGTTGTAGTATTCGTCTGAGTGGATTTCTGTTATTCTGTATCGGGCGAGGATGTGTTCCATTTTCTTTCCTTTTGATGGTGTTTTTATGTACCTTTCTTTTACACTTTATTTTTAAGTGGGCTCTTGGGTTTATTTTTTGCTTAGGATGCAAGGGAGATGTGTTCTTAGGGCTCGGCGGGCTATTTCTCTTTTACTACTAGGCCTCTGACCAGTATTAGTGCTTGGATTTCTTGAAATTGCTCTGGTGTTACCGGCACAAGATCGTGATTATCTGGGTTTACTAGTATTCTTTTATCTAATAGGCTATCTATGGTCTTTAGCGTATTTGCGTTTTGTTTACCGATACTATACCCAGCTGCGTAGGCCATTATTAATAGGATTATTGTTAATATGGTTACGATGTGTTCTTTTTTCATCTTTTTTATTGTCGCTGGCTTGGATAGTCGTGGCGCCCGCCGGGGAGGATTTTTTGGCCGCATGCTCGACACACTGCGCCGCTCCCAGCGGTTCTGGCCAAGTGGGCTTTTGTCCTTTCTGAACTAGCTAGCTGAGCGGCTAGCGCTGGTCCTGGATTCGCGGAACGCACATACTTAGGAGGAAGCGCGTTTATTCTCCTCTCCAATTCTGCGTGTGCTTCTTCTTCGCTCATACCACTCTGATCTGACGCTTCAAGGAGGTATAATAATCGATTTATGCTTTCATCAACCGAGCCGCCTTTTGCGAAGGGGTTTTCTTTTCTGCCTTCTTTTTTGGCGAAGGGGTTGCCTTTTCCGTCATCTTTTTTGTCAAATGGTTTTTCTTTTGGCGATTTTGCTTTTTTTTGCAAAAACGTGGGCATATTTCCCATAGCGTCGCCAGTTTCTTTTTTCTTTTTTGTCGGCGTTTCGAGATCTTCGTTCATTATTCTTGATACACTATCGATATTATATTCTGCCATGTTCTTTCTCCTATATTAGTTATATTTTATTCGAATGAATTAATTTAGTATCAATATCCTGCGTAGTCTCTGAGCTTGCCATATAGTTTATCGAGGAATCTTGATTGGTCTATTACTTTTTTGAATCTCTGTTTTTCTGATTCTGTGTTTCCAGCTTTGCTTAAGGTGTTCTTGAGTTTATCCTTCGTTTGGCCAAGAAAGGCTATTTCTGTAAGGATTTCTTCGAAATTAGATAAGTTACGGATGAAGTCGTATAGGTCACCGAGGTATTGGCGCTGTACATTTACATTCTTATATTTTAGATATAATTTATCTAATGATTCTATATTTAATTTGGATT
>Ga0007794_10000673_pt1 | contig 10467 bp, 10 predicted proteins | sample CryBogmetaGMA5M_FD_60365 | JGI IMG/M metagenome (GOLD analysis project Ga0007794, IMG submission 60365) | Freshwater microbial communities from Crystal Bog, Wisconsin, USA - MA5M | ecosystem: Environmental > Aquatic > Freshwater > Lake | place: Crystal Bog, Wisconsin, USA | collected 2009-07-06
ACTTAATCACCGTGTTTTAAAATTAGATCATGGTCAATTGGTTGCGAGTTAAATTATGAAACGGGGTAACAAAAATCGTATTAAGAAAGATCCACCGGTTAGAGTAATAAAACAGGAAATTCGTCAGACTGCTTTGGCGGGTGGTAACTTTGCAGATAAAGTAAATGCATATCGTGATCAACATGCTCATGCTTTGTTTTCGAGTTTGGGCCGACTTGTCGCTACTCCATTTATTTCAATAATGACTATCGCTGTTTTAGCGATTGCTATTGCATTGGCTAGTGGATTTTATATCTTGGTATCCAATCTCCAGCAGTTGACGACTAATTTAGAAACAAGTAATCAAATATCGTTGTTTTTGCGCGATGATGTTTCAGATGCGCATGCTAAAAAATTAGTTGATAGCATTAAGTTGGATAATAATGTTAAATCGGTAAAGTTAATAACCAAAGAACAGGCTTTAGAAGAGTTTAAAACCTATAGTGGTTTTGGTGTCGCTATTAATGCCTTGGCAACAAATCCACTACCCATTGTGCTCCAAGTTTTACCTAAAAATGCATTAAATGATAAGGAAGCATTAAGTGCATTATTGAAAATTTTTCAGCAATCACCGGAGGTGGATTTTGCCCAGATGGATTTACAATGGGTTGAGCGTCTTCAATCGATTATTTCATTAGCACGTCTTTTTGCTAATTTGCTTAGTGTGTTATTAGGAGCGGCCGTCTTATTCATAGTCGGTAATTCTGTGCGTTTAGAATTACACAATCGACGTGATGAAGTGGTTATTTCAAAATTAGTAGGCGCTACTGATGCCTTTATACGGCGGCCATTTTTATACACTGGCTTTTGGATTGGTTTTATTTCAGGTGTATTAGCATGGTTCATTGTGGCGATATTGATGTTGATATTAAATAATTCTGTTGAAGAATTGTCAGGTCTTTATGGTGGGAACTTCCATTTACTATTTTTAAATTTTACAGAAACTATTGTGTTAATCTTTTTGTCTTCGTTTCTGGGCGTATTAGGTTCTTGGGCTGTCCTTTTTTTTCAGCTTCAGTACACTAAAGCCAGTTAAAAATACCTTGTAAAAAATTATTAGCACACTTGCTTAGAGAGTGCTAAAATTCATATAAAGTTATTTTTTGGGAGTTGTCATGAGTAATGCATTAGCTTTACCTATTAATTTATCTGTTGGAACATTTGATGCGTATTTAAATTTAGTTCGTCAGATGCCTAGATTGACATCTGAACAGGAGCGCGATTTAACGTTAAGATTCAGAGATCAAGGCGATTTAGATGCTGCTCGTGAATTAGTCATGACTAATTTACGCTTTGTAGTGCATGTTGCTAGAGGTTATAGTGGTTATGGATTATCAATGCCTGATATTATTCAAGAAGGTAATATTGGGTTAATGAAAGCGGTAAAACGTTTTGATCCTGATGTTGGTGTGCGGTTAGTTTCTTTCGCTGTGCATTGGATTAAAGCGGAAATTCATGAGTATGTGATTAAAAACTGGGGCATTGTAAAGATTGCAACGACCAAGGCGCAACGTAAGTTATTTTTTAACCTGCGTAAATCAAAACAAGATTTAGGATGGTTGTCTAATACCGAGGCTATGGCAATTGCAGAAGATTTAAATGTTGATTTGAGTGATGTCTATGAGATGGAGAAACGTTTAGGTAGTCACGATATGTCGTTTGATATGCCAGTAGATGAGTCTGCAGAAGACGGCGCTGCATATCCATCAAATTATCTTCAGCAATATGGAGCTGATCCTTCCGTAATACTTGAAAACGCTGATTGGGAAGGGCATGGCCAAGATTTGTTGTCAGATGCAATGGCTGAACTGGATGAGCGAAGTTTTGATATACTTTCCAGTCGCTGGTTAGTCGATAAAAAGGCGACTTTGCATGAGTTAGCTGAGCGCTATAATGTTTCTGCAGAGAGAATTCGACAGCTTGAGCAAAATGCAATGAAAAAAATCAGAACATCACTCTCTGTTGACGCTTAATATAGTTTTAAATACCAATAGAACAATCGTTTAAATAAGGCTCTTCGAAAGTAAAGTAGAGCCTTATTTATTATCTGGCTAGATGTTTATATTATTTAGAATCCTGAAATGTTTATTAAGGATTCTAATTTATTGTATTAAGCCGGATTTAATAAGTTTAATACGGCTTGTGCCTGCTCTGCTGCCTCGTGTCCCAAGCTGGTTAAATAACCACCATCTTCTTGTGTTACCAGTCCCTTGTTGTATAAGCGTTTTGTTGCTGCGATTGATTCTGGGGCTGCGGTTTTATGTACTTTAATACCTTCCTGTGTAGTACTTAGGTTATAGCGAACTAGAATATTTATTTCGTCTACAAGGTCTTGAGTATAGGGCATAATGAATCCTTACAATGTGTCATTTTAATCCGCTATCATAATGCTATTTCAATCTAACGAGTAACTTTTTCATGGGATGTTTACAGTGATTAACGATAAGGTATTGAGATAAAAGAAAGTATTTTTTTGATTTCGGCGATATTGAGAATAAATGACCTTTTAATGTCAATATCGGCGTACAGAGCTATCAGAACTGCATGACCATGCGTCGATTCCACCCGATAAATTTGCAATATTTTTAAATCCAGATTGAATTAAATAATTAGCTGCCTGTTGACTACGCATCCCATGGTGGCAGATGACGATAATTTCACGGTCTTTATCTAGCTCATTTAAGCGGTTAGGAATTTGGTTAAGCGGAATCAGAATACTATTGGTGATGTTAGCATATTGAAATTCATGAGGTTCTCTTACATCAAGTAAGAATAAGTTTTCTTTTTGCTGAATTTTATTTTTTAGCTCTATTGCAGATAGTTGTTTTACAAACATAGGAATCCTTATTGATTAATGAATCGTTTTAGTCGCTGAATGGCAATGGTCAATTTATCTATAGATGTGGTATAGGCAAAACGTAGCATTAGATGGGCTTTGTGATGACCAAAGTCAATTCCAGGTGTAATAGCAACTGCTTCAGATTCTAAAAAGTCCACTGCGAATTGATAGCTATTATGAGTAAATTTTTCACAATTAGCGTAAATGTAAAACGCACCTTCCGGTTTAATGTTGATTTCAAAGCCTAATTTAATTAATGCATCATATAGAAAATCCCTTCGAGCAGCAAATTCGGTGCGTCGAAATTCAAGTTCTGTGAGTGTATCAATATCAAAAGAAGCTAAAGCCGCATATTGTGATTGGGTAGATGTCGCAATATAAATGTTTTGGGCTAATTTTTCAGTGGCTTCAATAAACTCATCAGGCACTATTAACCAACCGATGCGCCACCCCGTCATGCCAAAATATTTCGAAAAACTATTAATTACAAATACATTGTCACTGAATGCAAGGGCTGTTGTTGCAGTTTGATCATAAACCAAGCCGTGATATATTTCATCTGAAAAAAAGCAGCCGCCTAAACTATTAACCGTTTTAATGGCCTGCTCTAATTCTTCCGCACTTATTAATGTACCTGTAGGGTTAGAAGGGGAGGCTATTAGCGCTCCTTTAGTATTCGAGTTCCAATGGCTTTTAATCAGATTTGCATTGAGTTGAAACCGGGTGTCTGCATTGACTGGAATATTTTTGCACTTGGCGCCAAATAAAGCGGCAAAATTATTGTTACAAGGGTAGCAAGGGTCTGATATCAATAATTCTTCATTTGGGTTAAGACTGGTACCAAAAGCTAATAAGAATGCACCAGAAGCGCCAGGAGTTATAAATATTTGTTGCCAGTCTATAGTTACTTTGTAATATGTTTGGTAAAAGGCTGCAATTTTGTGACGTAACTCAGGTAATCCAGCGGCAGGGGTATATTTAACGTGACCGGTTTTTAGGTGTGCAATGCCAGCATTGATGACTGCTTGTGGGGTAGGAAAGTCAGGTTCACCGATTTCTAGGTGAATAACATCTTTGCCTTGAGCCTCTAATTCTTTAGCGCGGCGTAATAATTCCATAACATGAAACGAAGATATTTCAGAGTTTCGCTGTGCTAGACGTTCGCGCATAAGGGTATAGTATCCATAGATAAAATTAAATGATACCAATAATACTTGCTAACTGGGTATTATTCTGCTAAAAATGCCCAGTTTTTATTTATCCTGTCTATAGGAGTTAATGGATGACCGATAGTACTAAAGCGACTGCCTCACCTTTCAGTTTTAAGCCTTATAAAGAAACAGAAGGCGAAGAATATATGAATGAACTTCAATTAAAACATTTTGAGGGTATTCTTAAAAATTGGAAAGCAGAATTAATGCATGAAGTAGATCGTACTGTGCATCACATGCAAGATGATGCTGCTAATTTCCCAGATCCTAATGATCGAGCGACGCAAGAATCAGAATTTAGTCTTGAGTTGAGAACCCGTGACCGTGAAAGGAAATTGATTAAGAAAATTGATGACTCTCTTAAAGAGATTGAATCGGGCGATTATGGCTTTTGTGAGTCCTGTGGCATAGAAATAGGTATACGCCGCCTTGAAGCAAGACCTACGGCTAGTTTATGTATTGATTGTAAAACTCTCGATGAAATTCGGGAAAAACAAATGGGTTAAATTAAGTTTGTTGTGCCTGATCAACAAATTTATATCGGCCGGTTCGCGCCTTCGCCTACCGGTCCTTTACACTTAGGATCAATTTTTACCGCCTTGGCGGGTTATTTACAGGCTCGATCGTGCAACGGAAAGTGGTTGTTGCGTATTGATGATCTTGATACGCCAAGAAATATCAAAGGTTCGGTTGATAATATCTTACGAGCCTTGGATACCCTAGGTCTAAATTGGGATGAGAGCGTTTCTTTTCAAAGTCAATCGATTGATTATTATCAAGAAGTTCTTGATAAATTAAACAAAGAAGAGCAAATCTATCCTTGTCGATGCAGTCGAAAAGGTCGAACAGCTCGCTATGATGGATTTTGCCGTCATAATCATTTTAATCTTGAAATTCCACATGCTTATCGTGTTAAGACTGATGACACTGTTATTTCATTCAATGATGAATTACAGGGGCTTATGACTTATCCAATTGATGAACAGGGCGATTTTATTTTAAAAAGAAAAGATCAGATTATTGCTTACCAATTTGCAGTAGTAGTTGATGATCAACTACAAGCTGTTAATCATGTGGTGAGAGGCTGTGATTTGTTAGATTCGACCCCCAAACAAATATACCTGCAAAAGTTGTTGGGATATAAAACGCCAGTTTATATGCACGTCCCCATTATTATTAATGAAGAAGGCTTCAAGCTCAGTAAACAAACGAAGGCTTTAGCTGTTGATTTTAAAAGGCCCAGTGAAGTTATTTTTTATGTATTGAGCTTATTAAAGCAAAATCCACCAAAGGAATTTCAACAAGCTACAGTAACAGAGTTGCTGGATTGGGCTATAGAACATTGGAGTCCAATGACCTTAAAAAATTGTAATGCGATCAATAAATCAGGTTGGTAAATGAAAGTTATTTTATCCATTGATCCCGTTAGGTTTCCATTAACGGGTATAGGTCGTTACACATTTGAGCTAGCTAAACACCTAAAGGAAGTCTCGGAGATTCAAGAGCTTCTTTTTTTATCTGGATATCGTTTTACTCAACTCCCAATTCCTAAAGAAGCGACGTCATCTACGAATAGTGGGATAGCCACAAATAATTTTCGACGAACAATTCTTAAGAGTTCGTTAGCTATAGATCTATACAGTCGTATTTCCCCATTGATAAAGCGTTACGCATTAAAGCAATATTCGCAATACTTATTTCATGGCCCAAATTTCTATTTGCCGCCATTTAGTGGGCCAAGTGTCTGTACTTTTCATGATCTATCGGTCTTTACCTGGGCGTTTTGTCACCCATCTGAGCGAGTTAGGTATATGAGTAAGGAAATCGAATTAACCCTTAAGAGGGCAGATATGTTGATAACTGATTCCGAATACATTCGGCAAGAAGTAGCTGCTTATTTTGCTTGGCCTCTAAATAAAATTCGTGCAGTTCCGCTGGCTTGTTCGAATGATTTTCATCCTAGAGGAGTCAATGAGTTAATGCCGGTGTTAGCCAAGCAGGGTTTAACTTTTCAGGGTTACAGCTTATATGTAGGGACGATCGAGCCACGAAAAAACTTAGAAGGGTTATTTGATGCTTATGCTTTGTTGCCATTAGCTACCAGGAAAAAATGGCCGCTGGTCTTGATCGGTTTTAAGGGATGGCGAAGTGAGCATTTGCATGCACGCATTAAAGCAGCGGTATCCGAAGGATGGGCTCATTATTTGGGGTTTGTTAAAGCCGAGGAGTTACCTTTATTATATTCAGGCGCACGTATTTTTGTGTTTCCTTCTCATTATGAAGGTTTTGGTTTGCCAGTACTTGAAGCAATGGCTTCTGGGATTCCTGTTGTTTGTTCAAATATCTCGACGCTGAAAGAGGTAGTTGGAAATGCTGCTGCGATTTGTGATCCCAAAGATGTCGAAACCTTAAGTGAATTGATTAAAATGGCTTTAGAGGATGATAATTGGCGAGTGCAATCAATAATAAACGGATTGGTACAAGCCGATGGCTTTAGTTGGAAACGTTGTGCTGAAGAAACATTGTCGGTTTATCAAGAATTGATGTAATGAGTCGTAAGCCAAAACGTATTCTACATTTTTACCGTACAGCTTTTCCAGATACTATGGGAGGTATTGAACAAGTTATTCACCAACTTGCAGCCGGAACGAGTCAAACAGGGATTGAGGTTGATGTGCTTTCTCTAAGTCCTGACAAAGAGCCAAAATCTGTTGAGATTAATGGTTATTGGTCGCATCGTGCTCACTTAGACTTTCAATTGGCATCAACAGGGATTTCATGGTCAGCATTTAGACAATTTTCTCGATTGGCTAAAAAGGCTGATGTAATTCATTATCATTTTCCCTGGCCTTTTATGGATGTAGTGCATTTTGTTACGGGTGTAAAGAAGCCCACTATAGTGACTTATCATTCTGATATTATCAGACAAAAAGAACTGCTATTTATATATCGACCACTAATGAATAGATTCCTTGGGAGTGTTGATCGTATCGTTGCGACATCCCCAAACTATAGGGCAACAAGTCAAGTGATGGTGAGGTATTCCGATAAAACTAGCGTTATTCCTATTGGTTTGGATAAGGCAACCTATCCAAAACCCTCCCAAGATCGGATGAAATATTGGAGTGAGAGGTTAGGTGGAAAGTTTTTCTTATTTATTGGTGTTATTCGTTATTACAAAGGTCTGCACATTTTATTAAGTGCGTCGAAAGGAACTGATTATCCAATCGTTATAGTGGGTGCTGGGCCAATTGAACAGCAATTAAAAATCGAGGTGACAAGACTTGGGCTGGAGAGAGTACATTTTTTGGGTTTTTTACCTGATGAAGATAAAGTTGCGCTTTTAACGCTCTGTTATAGTGTTGTTTTTCCATCACATTTACGTTCAGAGGCTTTTGGTATTTCCCTTTTAGAAGGGGCAATGTATGGTAAGCCGTTGATCTCTAGTGAGATTGGTACGGGTACAACTTTTATTAACATTGCAAATGAAACGGGGCTGGTTGTGCCGCCCAGTGATCCCATAGCATTACGTGAAGCCATGCAATATTTATGGCAACATCCAGAACAGGCGGCCATTATGGGTAAAAAAGCCCAAGAGCGCTATTGGCGTCTTTTTACTGCTGAGCGAATGGTTAATTCGTATGTGGATTTATATAAGGAGTTAATGGACGAGAGTATTAAATCCAGAGGATCTAAACAATCTGATAGATAGTTAAAGTTAAAAGCTGAATATTTTTTGATTGTAAATTATGTAATAATAGGCCACTAATTTAAGTGGTTTTCAATTGTGAGCAAATGACAAAAACAAATAAATCTGATTTGGAAAAGGCTTTAAACTTATGTAAAGGCGCCTTTATATGGGCTGCAGTTTTTAGTATGGTCATTAATATATTGCAACTTGTCCCAACAATTTATATGTTGCAATTATATGATCGAGTCGTTCCAACAGGCAATCGTTCAACATTACTTATGCTAACATTAATAATGTTAGTATTGTTTTTAACTTTGGGCGCTTTGGAATGGGTACGCTCTCAAATTTTGGTAAGAGTTAGTTCCCGATTGGAAACATTGCTTAATGAAAGATTATTTAATATTTGTTATAAACAAGCGCTTTATTCAGGTGGGCAACAGGCTTCATCTCAAGCGTTGGATGATTTAACTTCGTTAAGACAATTTTTGACCGGAAATGGCCTTTTTGCTTTTTTTGATGTGCCTTGGTTACCTGTTTATATAGCTGTTATGTTTGTTTTTCATCCCTATTATGGATGGGCGGCTATAGGCGTTGCTATTATTCTAATTATTGTTGCGATAATCCAAGAGAGATCTACGGCAAAAATACTGGATGAAGCCAATGCCTTGGCAAATGTAGGGCGGGGATTGGTAAATAAAAATTTGAGAAACGCAGAAGTTATTGAATCAATGGGTATGTTGCAGAATATCCAGCGGCGTTGGGTAGAAGGTACCAGACAGGTTCTTGTTTTACAGGCAACAGCAAGCTCTCGAGCGGGGTTAGTGAGTGGCCTATCAAAAGTTATTCGAATGTCTTCACAATCTTTGATTTTAGCTTTAGGTGCGTATTTAGTTATAGAGAATGAAATAACAGGCGGGTTGATGATCGCCGGTTCTATATTATTAGGCCGTGCACTTGCTCCGATAGATATGATGATTGGCTCATGGAAAGGATTTATCGGCGCTCGTGGTCAATACAGTAGACTTAATGAGCTATTACGTCAGGTTCCATCCGACATTGATAAAATGACTTTACCTGATCCTGAAGGTTTGTTTCAGATTGAAGGTGCAGTAGTCGTTCCCCCAGGAGCAAAAGTGCCGGCATTAAAAGGCATTACTTTGACGATAGCTAAGGGCGATGTGGTAGGCGTTATTGGACCAAGTGGCTCAGGAAAATCAACTTTTGCTCGGGCGTTACTTGGGATCTGGCCAACATCGAATGGCAAGGTTCGTTTAGATGGCGCTGATGTTTTTGCATGGAATCGTAAAGAATTAGGTCCCTTTATTGGTTATTTGCCTCAAGATATAGAGCTTTTTGAAGGCACTATTAGTGAAAACATAGCCAGATTTGGTGATATAGATCCAGAAAAAGTGGTTAATGCGGCCAAAATGGCTGATGTCCATAGTATGATTTTACGTTTACCGCAAGGATATGATACGCATATAGGAGCTGGTGGGGGTAATCTTTCGGGGGGACAGCGTCAACGAATTGGTTTGGCTAGGGCTTTGTATGGAGATCCAGTTATTGTTGTATTGGATGAGCCGAACTCAAATTTAGATGAACAAGGTGAGGTGGCCTTAGGTAATGCTATCAGTAAATTAAAGCAAAAAAATGCCACAGTCATTGTCATTACCCATCGTAATAACGTGTTGGTTAACGTAGATAAATTACTTATATTGAATGATGGGCTTTTATCTATCTATGGGCCTAAGGATCAAGTCATTGCTCATTTGCAAAAACAGCAAGTTGTTGCTACGCAAGAGAATCCACCCTCAGAGTCACCTGCTACTCCTTTAAAATCACCTGTTTAATGTACCTATGAATAAAAGGCTTGCACAACTAACTACAGAAAATGGCACAATGATTGTTACTGATGATAGTTCAATACGTGCCATCGGTATTATTATCATGGTTGTCACCATTGGTATTCTAGGGGGCTGGGGTTATCTGGCGCCGATTGATAGCGCCGCCTTAGCGCCGGGTTTTGTTACCGTCAAATCACATAGAAAAACAATACAACATTTAGATGGAGGTATCGTTAGCAAATTGCTCGCTAAGGATGGTGATATTGTTAATGAAGGAGACGTTTTACTCATATTGGATGGTACTGAAGTTAAAGCTCAATTAGAGATTCTTCGCGGACAGCATATAACATTAGAGGCGCAATTGGCTAGGCTTATCGCGGAACGAGATCAGCATAATCAAATTAAATTTCCTAATGATTTGCAGAATGTTTCAGACCCTCATATATTTGAAGCAAGACAGGGCGAAACCCAAATATTTAATGCGAGAAAAAATGCCTATCAAGGTGAAATATCCGTTTTAAATCAAAGGGCCAATCAGCTGATTTCAAAAATTAAAGGGTTAGAAGGTCAGCGTCGCAGTAAACAGGAATTAATAAAATCCTATGGGGAAGAAGCTCATGATTTAAAAGAATTATTAGCTGAGGGTTATGCAAATAAGCAACGGCTCCGAGATATTGAACGCAATTATGAAAACGCTACAGGAGAGGTGGCTGCTTTAACAGCTGAGATTGCAAGTAGTGAGATTCAAATCGGTGAGACAAAACTACAAATTCTGCAATTACAAAAGAAATTTCAGGAGGAAGTTGCAGCAAAACTTGGTGAAGCCCAGTCTCAGCTTTATGA
>Ga0007794_10000675_pt1 | contig 10453 bp, 8 predicted proteins | sample CryBogmetaGMA5M_FD_60365 | JGI IMG/M metagenome (GOLD analysis project Ga0007794, IMG submission 60365) | Freshwater microbial communities from Crystal Bog, Wisconsin, USA - MA5M | ecosystem: Environmental > Aquatic > Freshwater > Lake | place: Crystal Bog, Wisconsin, USA | collected 2009-07-06
TCCTTAACCTTCACCGTGTCGAAGATCTCAATCAACTTGCCTGATACCTTCATGCTGCTCCCTTGACCACTAATGGATTTTGAAAACTGTCGAGACTCTATGGCAAGCCGCAGGCGAACGAAAGAAGAATCCGATCAGAGCAAGAAAAAGAACCTGAGGTGGCCGCTCTTCAGACGCCCTTAGCGTAGCCTAAGCTAAGGCGAGAAGGTAGCAATAGACTTAAGTCAGACCTGTTGCACAACCCATGATACCAGGGTTGTGCACGCGATTACATCATGCGGATTTCGCCCGGTCCTCGACCTTCCCAAGGGCGCGCAGGAGGCCGTCGAGGATCGTGATCGGATGAGGGGGGCAGCCGGGAATGTAGACATCCACCGGCACCACGGCCCCTGCCCCGTTGCAGGTCTCGGCATGGTCCACATAGGGCCCGCCGTTGATGGCACAGGCACCGACGGCAATCACCACCCTTGGCTCGGGCACGGCGTCGTAGGTCTTCCTGAGCGCCAGCTCCATGTTCTTCGTCACCGGCCCGGTGATCAAGACGCCGTCGGCATGACGCGGTGATGCCACGAACTGAATCCCGAAGCGCCCCAGGTCGAACACCACGGTATTCAGGACATTGCAGTCAGCCTCACAGGCATTGCATCCGCCGGCACAGACCTGTCTCAACTTGAGGGATCGCCCGAACAGCTTCCGGGATCTCTCATCCAGCGCCGCCTTCAGTTCAGGTTCCTTGGCGCCAACGATCAGCGACTGACGGTCACGCGAGGCGAGCTGGGGGTCACGACTGAACCGGATTGCCCCCGCCGGGCAGGCCTTCTCACACTCCCCGCAAAACAGGCACCGCCCCAGGTCGATCGTGACTTCCCCGCCCCGTTCAGCCAGCGCACCCACCGGGCAAACCCCGGCACAGGCAGCCAGCGTGCCTCCGAACCTGGACTGGTCAATGACCGGCAGTCCCCGGAACCGTTCGGGCAAGACCGGTGGTTGCCGGGGATACTTGATCGTACGATGCCGCTGTTTCAGCCGCGCCAGGATAATGCTAAACATGGTCCACCTCTACTTCACAAATCGTGTCCGCAATAGGACAGGTTGAAACTCTTGTTACACAGGGGAAAGTCGGAAATCTGCTGGTTCCGCAACGCCATCGCCAACCCCATCCAGTTATGAAAAGACGGATCCACAATCTTATAGCGGGCGAATCGCCCATCCCTCCCGGTAAGCGCCACGTGGCAGATGGCCCCCCGCCAGCCCTCCATCAGGGACACCACCAGGGAATCGGGGGCCATCGGCTTAACCTCGCCCTTCACCGGCCCACCCACGGGCATCTGCAACTGCTCGCGGATAAAATCACCCGACCGTTGGATTTCTAGCCAGCGGATATAGGCACGCTCAAAGACATCCCCGCTCACGCCGGTGGAAACGGGAATCTGAGCAAAACGAAACATTCCCGTGGGGAAATCCTGACGAACGTCGAACTCGGCTCCGCATGCCCGGGCGGCAGGCCCCACCAGGCCAATCTCACGGCAGGTCTCAAGCGAAAGCTTTCCGGTCTCCTCAAACCGGCTCATGACCGACGGTGAATCCCACAACAGGTTCACGGCATTGGCCACATCGGCCATCGTGCTTTCCAACCGCTTGAGCAGTTCGGCAACGCCTTCTGCGGTTACATCACAGTCAACACCCCCCGGACGGACCAGTCCGCGCCCAAAACGGTTCCCGCACAGGATCGCCGTCATGTTCAGGAAATCGCCCCGCAGCCGGCCGCAGTACGATGCCGTGGGAAGGAAGCCCACATCACCAGCCAGTGCACCCAGGTCGCCGGTATGGTTCGCCAGGCGTTCGAGCTCAAGGGCTATCCCCCGCAGGACCTGGGCCCGGGCCGGAGCCGCACACCCTGACAGGGCCTCCACTGCCTGGCAATATGCCGTGGCATGCCCGATGGTGGTGTCACCCGACAAGGTTTCCATGTAGTGGATCGTCCGTTTGTCCGGGCCGCCCGTTACGGCGCGCTCAACCCCGCGATGCTGGTAGCCCAGCGAGATTTCGAGATGGAATACCTGTTCCCCGTGGCACTGGAACCGGAAGTGACCCGGCTCGATAATGCCGGCATGAACGGGCCCGACGGCCACTTCATGCACCTCATCACCCTCCACCCGGTAATAGTCCATGACCCCGACAAGCGGCGCATCAGGCCCTGTCCTCCCCCAGGCATCGTGACCGGGACGGATGGACTTCACAAAGCGAACGGGCTTGAGCCAGGGATGGCCTTCGGGGCGCAATCCGAACTGTTCTGCGATTTCACGCTCAAACAAATGAACCTGGGGGCACTCGGGCGTAAGGGACGGGAACGAGTCGCCCACGACCCGAGTCCGGGCCACGCGCAGCTGCCCTTGCTCGCGGAAAGCAAGCACCGCGTAAAGATCAGCCCCAGCCTCCCCCTCGGGGATATGCCCGAACAAGGCCGCCACCCTGGTGCCATCCTCAACGGCCTCACTGATGGACACCCGGAAAGTGGCGCCATCCAGCTCCGGAACATCCCGACGGGCAACAGCCACACCGTTTCGCACAGAGGTCCATTTCAGGATTGCAGTCATGGCTTCACCTCCAGATAGACCAACGCATCGTGAATCGCGGAGATCAGGGAATTGGGTATATATAAGCCGAGCATGATTGAAAGGCCAAGGAGCACCAGAATGGGAATCACCAACTGTGGCCGATCCCGGTAAGGAGTGGCCTCCGCCTGCGGCGAGGGCGATCCCTGAACCACCCGCAATACCGTCGTCCCCATTCCGATGAAGACAATCGCCAGTACCGCCAGGTAAAGGGCCGATATGGCATAATGCCCGCCGTTGATGGCGCCCGTCAGGATCGTGAACTCACTGATGAACGGTCCGCCGGGCGGCGACCCCGTGACGATCAGGAATCCCGCCAGGAAGGTGACCCCCGACACCGGAAGACGCCGCATGGCGCCCCGCACGTCATCGGTCAGTTTGCTGTCATAGGCCCGGTGGATGTTGCCCGCCGACAGGAACAGCACACCCTTGGTCACCCCGTTGGTAATCATATGCAGGAGGGCGCCGAAGGCCGCCAGCCCGCCCAGTCCGATCCCCAGGACCAGAATACCCATATGCTCGACACTGGAGTAGGCAAGCATCCGCTTGAAGTCCCGTTGGCGGACCATGAAGACCGCGGCAACGGCCATGGATAGCAGCCCGATGAACACGAGGATTTCACGGGCAAACGCCGCCTCGGGCGTGGCCTGGCAAATCTGGTAGATCCGCAGAATTGACAGGAACGCGCAACTGGTGACGCCGCCCGCTAACAGGGCCCCGACCAGTCCAGGTGCCTCGCCATAGGCATCCGGTTTCCATGTATGCATGGGTGCCAGCCCCATCTTGGTTCCATACCCCACCAGGAGCAGCACGAAGGCCGCATGCAGCCAGGGACGCGACAAATGGGGCGCCATTCTCACCAGATCATCCAGAAGCAGGGTCGGCTTCAACGAAGGATCTCCCCCATAGATGGAGGAATACGCCAGGAAGAAGGAACCCAGCAACGCAAGGGCAATGCCCACCGAACCAATCAGCAGGTATTTCCAGGTTGCCTCAAGCGACCGCGGGCTATGGTTGAAAAACAGGAGCGGCGCGGTGCAAAGCGTCGTCGCCTCAATCGCAACCCACATCAACCCGAGATGATGCGAAAGCACAACGAGCGTCATCATCCCCAGCATCCCCAGCAGACAGGCGCAGAAGAAACGGTTCTGGCGTTTTTCCCGCAAGGCCAGATACGCCGGGGCATAAAACCCGCAGACTGTAAAAATCACACTGATGAGGCCAAGCACCAGCTTGCCGAGCGGGTCGAGCACAAGCCACCCCTGAAGCCCCGACACGGCATGCCCCCCCGCAAGTGCCCATGCCGTCATGCCCAGATGAGCCACTCCACCCAGGGGAACCAGCCATGGACGCCAACGGTTCGACGGCACGCAAAGCGCCGCGACCGCGAACATCACCGGAACCAGAAACAAGAGAAAAGCCATGATCTACTCCTTTAACTCCGACAGCATGTTCGTGCTCACCGACGAGAACTCCCTGCTGATCTTATGAATGATGATGCCCATCACAAAGATGGCGACAAACAAGTCAAGCAGCACCCCTAGTTCCACCAGGAACGGGATGGCCTCCATCAACAGGAGCCCGAAAATGAACACCCCGTTTTCAAGGATCAGGTATCCGACCACCTGCGTAATCGCCTTGGACCGGGTGGTCAGGATCAGGAAGCCGGTCAGCACGGTTGACAATGATGCGGGCACAATCAGCGAACTCATGTGCTCATGGTCAATCGGCAGGGTTTTCGAAAACAGGAGTGCCAGTGCGGTACCCACCGCCCCGAGGAACAGGGAGGCCACAAACCCCACAATCGGCTCGACCTCGCGGCGCACCACCACCTCGCGCACGGCATGAAACAGCATGCGGGGGATCACCACGCCCTTGAGCGCCATCGTAGCCGCGGCCATCATGATCACCCAGACCAGATAACTTCCGAAGCTCCCGTGCGCCAGGACGATCAGCACCCCCAGCAGCATCCCCTGCACCGCGACCGCCTGGATCAATGTGCGCAACCGGCTCGCCCCCAGCGCCACGAAGTTCAGCAGCAGTATAACAACCAGAATGGGATCAATGTATTCTTTCATCGTTTCACCTCAGCAACAGGATCACGCCAAACGCCGACAACAGGCAGGCCGCCACCAGGAACGTGGGTATGAAAACCATGCGGAACCGGGCCATCATCGACTCCACCACGCCAATCAGCACCGCAAGCGCAAGCATCCCGCCGATAAACAGCCCCCAGTCGGCCCACGGGTTGCTCATCTCGAACGGCGCGACGACGCGAAGCAGGACCGCTCCCATCACAAAAAGCTTGATGGCCGCCCCGTAGAGAATCATCCCGAAGGCGGGGCCGCTGTGGTCCAGCACCATGACCTCGTGAATCATCGTCAATTCCAGATGGGTGTTGGGATCATCAAACGGAATGCGGCAGTTCTCCACCAGCAGGACAATGAAGAGGCTCGACGCCACCAGCACCAGGGAGGGGGCCGCCGCCCCGGCCCCGAGGGGAAAAGCCCCGTCCAGCATCGTGTTGAGGGACAGTGAGGCCGACAACTTGGCCAGGACGAGGAAACCGAAAAACAACGCCGGCTCCGCCAAGCAGGAGAACGTCACCTCGCGCGCCGCCCCCATCCCCTCAAAGGCCGACCCGGTGTCCAGGGCAGCCGATGCCGTGAAGAACCGGCCTAATGCAAAGAGGTAGGCAAAGAGGATCATATCCCCGTTAAATGACAGGGGCGCACTGTGCCCGCCGAAGGGGATCAGCATCCCGGCCAGCAGCGCCGTCGCCAGCCCGACCACCGGGCCCGCCCGGAAAACCCAGGTAGTGGTCGTACTGAAGACAGACCCTTTCCGGAAGAGTTTTCCGATGTCGTAATAAGGCTGCAGCACCGGCGGCCCGATGCGACCCGCAAACAATGCCTTGGTCTTGCCGATGACCCCCAGTAGCAGCGGCGGCATGACCAGTAACAGGGCAATATGGACTAACGTATGGCTCATGAGTTTTTCCCGTTTATCTCCACAACAAAAGCGCCATCAGAAACATGACGATATAAAAAAGGTAGGCATGAATGTTACCAGCCTGAATAAACCGAAGGGAGGCAAGAGCCTTGGCGCCAAGCCGGAATGCCGGTTTAAGAATAACATCCAGCATGATGTCCGGCACATGACTCTTGAACGACGTCCGTCCCAAAAAAACCGCCTCGACGCCAGGGCGACTCACCCGGGGACGTTGGATCCAGGCAAAGAGTCCTCCCAGGATCTGGGCGAACGACGAGGCTGTGTATTGCATCCGGGCTGAAGGTGCCGCATAACCGCAATCCCATGTGACCCCGGAGGCGGCACCACCATGAGATATCCGCCTGGCCCACCCCAGGCCGGCCAGGCCGAGCAAAACCACCAGAGTCAGCGACCCCAGACTCACCCACCCCAGCGGCGCCAGGGTGGCCAATCCCGGCACCGTCGCGGTACCTGCGGGAAACCAGGCGCTGATTCCCTGATCCAGCACGGGGGCCACCGCCATCGGGGCGAGCCCGATGAACAGGCATAGCAACGTCAAGACCAGCATCGGCCCCCTCATGGTCCTCCCGACTTCATGGGCATGCTCACAATGGCGTGAACGCGCCGTACCCAGGAAGACGGCGCCAAACGCCTTGACGAAACAGGCCAGCGCCAGGGCGCCGATCAGTGCCAGCACCGGGGCGACAAAAGCCGCTCCGGACCAGGACATTGCCTGCCCGATACCCATCGACCGGAACGCCCCGAGATAGATCAGGAGCTCACTCACAAACCCGTTCAAGGGCGGAAGACCGCAAATGGCAATTGCCCCCACGGCGAAGAACAGGGCCGTAAAAGGCATCACCCGCGCCAGGCCGCCCATATGGTCCATGTCGCGGGAATGGGTCCCATGAATCACCGCCCCGGCACTCAGGAACAGCAGGGCTTTGAAAAGACCATGGTTCCAGACATGCAGCAGGGCGCCGGCCATTCCGAGAACAACCCACTCCACGCAATTGAGCGAGCGCCCGACCAACGCCAATCCGACTCCCATCACGATAATTCCGATGTTTTCAATACTGTGATAGGCCAGCAGCCGCTTCAGGTCGTGCTGTCCGAGGGCCATCACCACGCCCAGGACACCCGACACTCCCCCCAGCACCAGCAGGAGCCCCCCCCACCAGACCGGCGGATCGGGCAACCAGGAGGTAATCCGGATCAACCCGTAAATGCCAATCTTGATGAGCACTCCCGACATCAGGGCTGATACATGGCTCGGGGTCATCGCATGGGCACTGGGCAGCCAGATATGCATGGGCATCAAGCCCGCCTTACAGCCGAAGGCCAGCACCGCCAATACAAACAAGGCGGTCACAGTGCCCGTCCCTGCCAGGGTGGCTGGCAGCGGGCCGAGCGCATAGGATCCCGTCGCCACCCGCATCAGGGCAAAAAGGGCAAACAGGCACAACGTGGACAGATGGGTTGTGACCAGGTAAAGCCAGCCCGCCTCCCGTACCGCACGGTCCTCATCCTCCGTCGTCACAAGGAAGAACGCGCTGAGCGCCATGACTTCCCAGGAAATCAGGAACAGGATCGTATTGGCAGCCACCGCCACAGCGGCCAGCGCCGCTGTGACCAATCCGTAAAACAACCGCAATTTCCGGCCATTATGCGGGTGTGCCGTCTGGCTCCAATACTCGAGCCCGTAGATGCTGCCGAGCGCCGGAACCAGAAAAACAGGGAGCAGGAAGATCACAGCCAGGCCATCCACGCGCAGCACGGCACCCGCGGCGGGAACACTCCAAAGGGACCAAAGGGCACCGGCCATACCGGTCACGGACCCAGCCACAGCCAGTCGAACTGAAATCTGCTGGCCCCTGCAGTCGTGGCCGGGATAAAACAGGCCTGGCACGCCACTTATGGCATGAAGCGCAATCCCCAGGATAATCAGCCACTCATTCATGAATAATCCATTGCCGGATACCCAGCCAGGCAAACGCCACCAGCAAGACCACTACAAAATAAATCATGTAGACTTGTATCTTTCCCTGCTGGACCCAACGCAGACGGGTGATATGCCCCATCAACCACTCAAAGAAGGGCTGATACAGTACCCGGCTCAGGGTATCGGGGTACCCCGTGGTCATCCCCCCTCTTTTCGGGAACAGTCCCTCCGGAGAAATGACCCGCGTCTTGGGGCGCAACCCCGCGGGCAGGATCCGCGTGACGATCAACTCGGAGAAGGACTGGCCCGTGTACTGTATTCTTGGAGTGGCTGCGGGATAGCCACACCCCCAGGTCTCATCCGTCTTCGAGCGCTTTCTCCAGACTGAGGCGGCGAACAAGAGGGCAACCACACCGATCAGGCACCAAATGACCCAGTTCATCAGTCCCAACACTGGAAGCGGCGAGGAGGGGGAATCCAGAACCGCCATAAACGACGCCGCGGGAATGGCGAAGACAAACTCAACAGTGCGGGAAAAGACGACGATGAGGGCACGAGGGAATAAAGCGACCAACACGCAACATCCGGCAAGAACGCCCAGGGGCACGGTCATCCAGCGGGAGGATTCATGGGCGTGGCGGGCTTCATCGCTCCGCCCCGACCCAAGCAGCACGATACCGATGAGGCGCACAAAACAGATCATCGCCAGCCCGCCGACAAGGGCGAGCACGCCGACCATCACCATTAGAATAATCGGACTGAAGCCGGAAAACCTCAATGCCCCGTTCAACAGCGACATATAAATCAGCCATTCGCTTACAAACCCGTTCAAGGGTGGCACCGCGGCGATGGCAAGAGCCCCTATGACCATCGCTACACCTGTCCTGGGCATGCGCGACATCAATCCGCCCAGCCGTTCCATATCCTTGGTCCCGGTCCCATGCAGGATACTCCCGGCGCCCAGGAACATCAGCCCCTTCATCAGGGAATGGTTCCAGACATGCAGTAACCCGCCAGCGAGGCCCAGCATCGCCACCACGGGGTGACCCCGGGTCAGCCCCCACAAACCAACCCCCAGCGCCATGACAATCAAGCCGATGTTCTCAATACTCGAGTAAGCCAAGGCGCGCTTGATGTCACGCTGGAACAGGGCAAGCGTCACCCCCAGCAGCGCGCCCAGCACGCCGATACCAATCAACAGGGGCCCCCACCAGGTGGCAGGCGGCCCCAGAAACATCATCATCCGCAGGATGCCGTAAAGACCCACCTTGATCATGACACCCGACATCAGAGCCGAAACATGACTGGGCGCAGCAGGATGGGCCTCGGGCAGCCAGATGTGGAAAGGAACAAATCCCGCCTTCGTGCCGAATCCCACCACGGCCATGACAAAAAGAATCGCGGCGAGAGTCGGTGACAACGGTCCGGCGGCGAGGAACCGGTCGAAATCAAGCGAGCCGGCCTGCCGCCCCAGAACAAGGAAAAGGGCCAGCAGGAATGCCGCCCCCACATGCGCGGCAATCAGGTAGATCCACCCTGCGGGCCGCACTTCCTTCTTCTCATGCTCAAAGGTCACCAGGAAGAAGGCTGACAACGACATCACTTCCCAGGCCACCAGGAACAGCAGGGCGTGACGGGCCAGCATCACCAGAGTCATCCCCAGAATAAACACGTTAAAGAAAAACCAGTGCGAGCGCATGGATTTCCGATCCCGGAAAGCCCGCATATACTCGCCACCATAGACTGCCGCCAGCGGGGTGAGTATGAAAACGGGAAGCAGGAAAAAGGCGGACAGGGCATCAAGCTGGATATAAAATTCACCATTGGGGACATTCCAGGCGAGGCGCAAGGATTCTGCGCCCGCACCGCCCAATGTTCGCAGCACAGGCCACAACCCGATGACAGACCCGACCACGGCGCCCCCTACCCCGAACCGGGACGACAATCCCGGCCTTCGTCCCAAAAGGAACGACAGCAACCCGCCCCCCAGAAAGCACGCCATGGATATCAATAACGCAGTCATGTATAGGCTCAATGCTCAACAGCCGGCTTGGGCGCCGGAGTAACCACGGCACGCGCAGCCTCCAGGATTTCATCCCGGGATCCCTGCCTGTCAACGACCGCCTTGAACCCGGGATCCCGCAGTGCATGCGCCAACCGCGAGAGCATGTACAAATGAATCCGGACGGTCGGGCTCACCAGCGTGAACAGCGTGTGCACCGGTTTGTCGTCTATTGCACCGAACTCGATCGGCTTCTCAAGAAAGCACAGGCAGATTGCAGGATGGTTGACCGACAAGACAATGGGATTGCGGACATGGGGAATCGCGATGCCATCACCGATGCCGGTTGAAGCCATGGACTCCCGGGCAAGCAGCACACGCAAGAGAAGTTCCCGGTCCGTATCAGGCGGCAGTTTCATGACTCCCACCACGGAACGCAGGGCCGATTCCTTGTCGGTCCCTTCCAACCGGTAAAAAATGCCACCCGTATCAAGGGTATCCGCGAAATCCGGCATGAGCTCAACGGATGAATCCGGTTCGGCGAACATCTCGGTGGAAACATTGATTTTCTGGGCATTGGCCCATTCCAGCAACTCCGCACGGTTGAACCGGTACTGCTCATTGACCTTATAGGCGGGGAGCTGTCCCTGCTGAATCCATCGGTAGATGGACTTCTCGGAAACATTCAGAATTCGCGCCACATCTCGAACACCCAATTGCATAGCATCACCATGAGAGTAGATTTGGACAAATAAGGACATTACCTACAACCATGTCCCCTAAAAGTCAATGGAGTTCGAGCCTAGTTGGGGCCTTAGGGCAACCCTGATCACACCGATTCCGCTCCGAAGTGAGGGATAACGGAGCGGTTTCGGGCGTTTCCTCACTCTCTCCGTTCAATAC
>Ga0007794_10000676_pt1 | contig 10453 bp, 8 predicted proteins | sample CryBogmetaGMA5M_FD_60365 | JGI IMG/M metagenome (GOLD analysis project Ga0007794, IMG submission 60365) | Freshwater microbial communities from Crystal Bog, Wisconsin, USA - MA5M | ecosystem: Environmental > Aquatic > Freshwater > Lake | place: Crystal Bog, Wisconsin, USA | collected 2009-07-06
CGCCAGCTGCGCCAGGTCAAAGGTGTGCAGGGCAAAGCCCAGGGCCGCCAGCCCCAGGGCTGCGTTCTTGAGCAGCTCCTGGCGCAGGGCCGAGCCCACGACGAACAGCACGGTGCCCAGGAAGTACAGGCCGATGACGAGGATCGGGAGCAAATCAGGCAGGGCCATGCAGGATCTCCGTGATCTGGTCGTGCAGTTGGGGCGGAATGTGGGCCATGAGCTCCGCCTGGGCCAGGGCCGTGTCGCCAAGCTTCAAGGCTTCCAGCAGGCGAGAGTCCACCAGCTTGCGGAAAATTCCGGTGTTGGCCTCGGTGTCCTGGCCCAGGGCCAAAACAAGGGGCCTGAGCCGCCCCATGAGGTCGAGGAACAGGGCATACTCCTGACCATAGGCTTCCTGCAAGTCCTTGCGGATGCGCTTGGCCAGGGCCGGGCTCTGGCCGCCCGTGGACACGGCCAGGGTCAGGTCGCCGCGCTGCACAGTGGCCGGAACGATGAAGGAGCACTGTTCCGGCTGGTCCACGATGTTGCAGAGCACCCCGCGCGCCCGGCACAGCTCGCTGATCTGCTGGTTGACCTCAGCGCTGCTGGTGGAGGCAATGGCCAGGAACACCTCGTCCAAGTCGGACTCCTGGAAGTCGCGCTGGGCAAACCTGAGGCCGGGCCGCTCAAGCAGCTTGCCCAGGGCCGCATCCGGCTGATTGCGGTCAATGACCAGGATGCTGGCAGCATGAGCGTCGGCCAGGGTCTCGATCTTGCGCAGGCCCACCTGGCCCGCGCCCACCACGAGGCAACTGCGGCCCTCAAGGCTCACGAACATGGGGTAGTAGCGCATCGTGCAAGCATAGCAAATCCTTGCCCGGTCTGTAAAATGGCAATGCAGGCATTCTTGCCAGATTCCCCGGCCCTGGGATAGGGTGCCTGAACATTGCGTCAACATCCCGCACAGGAGACCCGCCCGGCCCATGTCCGCCTCCCTCGTCATCCAGCTGGCCCGCTTCGGCGACCTCGTGCAGACCAAGCGCCTGCTGCTCTCGCTCTTGCGGGAGCCGGACAGCCAGGTCCACCTGTGCCTGGACGAGTCCCTGGCGCCGCTGGCCCGGCTCTTGTACCCCACAGTGGTCCTGCATCCCGTCACGGCCCATGGCACGGCCCTGGCCAGGCTTGCGCCAGCTGAACAGGCGCGCCTGCTGCTCACGAAGAACGTCCCGGCCTTCCGTGAACTCGCGGCCATCCCTTTTGCGCGCGTGTACAACCTCAATTTTTCGCCCCTGAACTTCCGCCTGGCCGCGCTGTTCGATCCTGCGCTGGTGCGCGGGCATGTGTGGAAAGACGGCCAGGAGGTTGTGGGCCAGTGGGCCAGGCTGGCCATGCGCTGGTCCTCCATGCGCCGCATTGGCCTGAACATCGCCGACTTCTGGGCCTGGCACCACCCGGCGCCAATTTCAGCGGCGGAGGTCAATCCCGTGGCCAAAGGCCGGGGCAAGGGCCTGGGCGTGGTCCTGGCCGGACGCGAGTCCCGGCGTTCCCTGCCGCCCAAGGTCCTGGCCGGGCTCGTCACGGCCCTCCTTGACCTGCACGGCGGGGGGCTCACGCTGCTCGGGAGTCAATCCGAGGCCCAGGCTGCGCGCCAGCTTGCGCGCGAACTTCCGGCCCGGCACGCGTCCCAGGTTCGCAACCTGTGCGGGGCCACGGACTGGGCCGGGCTGGTGGACGCGGTCGGGGGTCTGGACCAGTTGTTGACCCCGGATACCGGCACCATGCACCTAGCCGCACATTTGGGCGTGCCGGTGCTGGCCAGCTTCCTGTCCTCGGCCTGGTGCTTGGAGACCGGCCCCTACGGCCTCGGGCATCTGGTGCTCCAGGCCAATGTGGACTGCGCGCCCTGCCTGGAGTCCCAGCCCTGTTCTTCCCTGGTGGAAGCACAGGTGGAATGCCTGCGCCCCTTCAGCGCGCCCGGGCTGGTGCGCTATCTTGCCACGCGCGAGGCCGGGCACCTGCCGCAGGGCCTCACGGCCTTTGCCTCCACCACGGACAGCCTGGGCCTGACCTTCACGGCCCTGGCCGGGCCGGACAGCCAGGCCCCGCTTCGCGGGCACTTCCGCGACTTTTTATCCGCACATTTAGGGGCAGGGCAGGGCGGCCAGCCCTCGGTTGTGCTGAACGAGCTGGCCGAGCGCCTGTACACCGAGCGCGACTGGCTGGTGCCGGACCTGGAATCCTCCTGGGCCAGATTAGGGACCCTGGACAGTGAATTGGAAGTTAATGCTGTTATTGCAGGATGTTAAAGAAAGTCTAGACATTATCTATACCATTGTTTCTGTGAATTTGCGATCAGGAATGGCAGGAATGCGCAGATGGATACGTAACGCTGCAAGGGGGCGCAGGTGAGGATACTGGTGGTGCTGCCGCTCTATGGCGGCTCCCTGCCCATCGGCAGGTATTGTACGGCGGCCCTGCGCCAGTTGGGGCACCTGGTGGAGGTGTTCGAGGCCCCGGACTTTTACCCCGCGTACAAGGCCCTTGGCGGGCTCAAGGTGGGCTCTGACCGCCTGCAATACTTGGAGAACAGCTACCTGCAGGTGCTCTCCCATGCCGTGCTGGCCAAGGTCGAGACCTTTGAGCCGGACCTGGTGCTGGCCCAGGCCCAGGCTCCGCTGTCCATCCAGGCCTTGAAGCGCCTGAAGCGCGATGGCGTGGCCACGGCCATGTGGTTCGTGGAGGACTTCCGGCTGTTCACCTACTGGAAGGGCTTTGCCCCGCATTACGATTTCTTCGCGGTGATCCAGAAGGAAGAGATATTTGAGGAATTGCAGACCATTGGCGTGGAGAACGCCCTGTACCTGCCCCTGGCCGCCCACCCGGAAGTTCACAAACCACTTGAACTATCCCCGGCCGAGCAGCGCAGGTTCGGCTCGGACGTGTCCTTCATGGGCGCAGGCTACCCCAACCGCCGCGTGGCCTTCCGCGAGCTCATCCGCCATGATTTCAAGCTCTGGGGCACGGAATGGGACGGCGACAGTGTGCTCGCGCCCTTTGTGCAGCTCGCTGGGGCGCGGGTGTCCAGCGAGGACTGCGTGCGCATCTTCAACGCCACAAAGGTGAACATCAACCTGCACTCCAGCGTGCAGGCCAGGGAGCTGGTCACGGGCGGGGACTTCATCAACCCGCGCACCTTCGAGATCGCGGCCTGCCGCGCCTTCCAGCTGGTGGACCGCCGCAGCCTCATGCCCGAATCCTTTGCCGACGACGAGCTGGCGACCTTTGGCAGCATGGACGAGCTGCAGGACAAGATCGCGCACTTCCTGATTCATGCCGAGGAGCGCGAGGGCTTTGCCGCGCGCGGCCAGGCCCGAGTGCTCAAGGAACACACCTACGCTGCGCGCATGCAGACCCTGCTTGATTTCGTGGCCGCGCGCCGGCCCGGCTGGCCCAAGCCCCGCGCCCAGGTCCAGGCCGCCCAGGGCCTGCCGACAGAGCTGGCCCAGGACATCTCAGGCCTGCTGGAACGCTTGGCCCTTCCGGCAGACACCAGCTTCGAGGATCTGGTCTGGGCCATCCGCCAGCAGCAGGGCAAGCTGGCTGAGCTCGACGCCGCGGTCCTGTTCCTGGACGAGTGGCGCAAGCTCTACAGCAAGAAGGGCGGGCAGGGGGCTTAGGGCTGTTTACGGCTTTCGGGGCGCGCGCTTCCGCGACGCCAGCCAGGTGTGCAGCCTGGCTTCGGCGCCCTCGTTTTTTGGAAAATAGAACTGGGCCTTGCGCTGGGCCAGCTCGTGCGGCAGGTATTCCTGCTCCACCCAGGCCTGGGGAAAGGCGTGCGGGTACTTGTAGCCCCGGCCGTAGCCCCATTCCTTGTGCAGGGTGGTGCTGGCGTTGCGCAAATGCAGGGGCACGGGCAGAAGCCCGTTCTCCCGGACCTCCTTCAGCGCATTCAGGTACGCGGCATAGCTGGCGTTGTTCTTGGGCGCCAGGGCCAGGTAGATCACGGTCTCGGCCAGCGGGATGAAGCCCTCGGGCATGCCCGTGAACTCCACGGCCTGCTGGCAGGCCACGGCCAGCGGCAGGGCCTGGGGGTCGCCCAGGCCGATGTCCTCCGAGGCCGAGAGGATGAGCCTGCGGCAGATGAAGCGCGGGTCTTCGCCGCTCTCCAGCAGACAGGCCAGGTAGTAGAGCCCGGCGTCGGCATCGCTGCCGCGGATGGACTTGATGAGCGCCGAGGCCAGCTCGTAGTGCGAGTCCGCGTCGCGGTCGCCGCGGATGACCAGCTCGGGCAGGGCCTGGCGCAGATCCTCGATGCCCAGCTTTTCCTTGGGCATGGCCGCCACGTGTTCCACGAGATTCAGCAGGGCCCGGCCGTCGCCCGCGGACATGGACGCCAATAGATCAAAGATCTCGTCCGGCCACTCCAGGCCGAGGACCTGGGCCCCGCGCCGGGCCATGCGTGAGAGCTCCTCCCGCGTGAGCGCCCGGAAGCGCAGCACATGCAGCCTGGAGAGCAGCTGGCGCGTGATGGAAAAGGACGGGTTCTCGGTGGTGGTGGCGAGCAGCACGATCTCGCCGCTTTCGAGGATGGGCAGAAAGAAGTCCTGCTGGGCCTTGGAGAAGCGGTGGATCTCGTCCAGGATGAGCACCTCCACCCCTTCCAGGCGCTTGCGCAGGGTGGCCAGGCCAGCCTCGGGCGCGCTCACGCGCAGCCACTTCTTGCCCGCGGCCTTGGCCATGAGCATGGCCAGGGTGGACTTGCCGCAGCCCGGCGGGCCGAAGAAGAGCAGGCTCGGCAGGCGCGGGCCCTGGGCAAAGGCCGCGATGCGCTCCAGCAGATGGCTCTGGCCCACGAACTCGGACAGGGCTTGGGGCCGGATCTTGTCCGCCAGCGGCTGCTTTTCGGTGATCTCGATGCGCATGGCGTCTCCGAATCCTTGTCAGTCCCTAGCGTGTGCGGCCGAAGTGGGCCAGGCTCAAGCAGTACAGGGCTGCGGTCTCCCACCGAAGCGGCCGCGGCCCCAGGCTCAGGGGTTCAAAGCCGGCCCGGGCCAAGCGTTCGGCCTCAGAGCGTTCAAGGCCGCCTTCGGGACCGAGGACCACCAGATTGCGGCCCGCAGCCAGGGCTGCCGGGTCGGGCCGGGCGTCAAGCGTTGCGCCTTCATCAAGCATGTAGCATCCGTCGTATTCTGCCGCAACGCGCACAAGCCCCTCCACACCCCCGGCCAGCACGCCCAGTTCCGGCAGCCAGGTTGCGCCGCACTGCTTGGCCGCCTGCACGCTTTTCTCGCGCCAGGAATCCTTGGCCACCTGCGGCGGCTCGCCCTGGCTGCGCGCGGCAGCCCAGAACAGCAGGCCCAGGGCGTCCAGCTCCACGGCCTTTTCCAGCAGCCAGTCGCGGCGGGAGGACTTGTTCCAGCCCAGCGCCAGCACCAGGCCCGAGGCGGGCCGGGGCTCCATTGTCAGGGATTGCGCCTCCAGCTCGGCGCGGTCCTTGCCGCTCACCGCAACAAGCTGGAACAGGCCCCAGCGCCCCTGGCCGTCGAAGAGCCGCACCGTGTCGCCGGGTTTGGCGCGCAGCACGCCGAGCAGATGCCTGGCCTCCGGGCCGGTGAGCAGCACGCGCGCCTGGTCCTGGCCGGGCCAGAGTTCCGGCAGGAGGTGGTAGGAGTTCAGGCGTGCCATGGGGTTCAGGAAGGGGCCGGGCGCAAAGCCCAACCCCCGGCTGGCTACAGTTCCTGGGCCACCAGGGACTCGAAGGTTTCGCGCCTGCGGGCCACGATGGCCTGGTCGCCGTCCACCAGGATCTCCGCGGCCCTGGGCCGGGTGTTGTAGTTGGAGGACATGGTGAAGCCATACGCCCCGGCAGAGTAAACGGCCAGGCGTTCGCCCTGGCGCACCTCGGCTAGCTGCCGGTCCTTGGCCAGGAAGTCGCCGGACTCGCAGATGGGACCGACCACGTCCACGTCCTGGGCCGGGCGGCCCTGGGGCACGACCTCGTCCACGCGGTGGAAGGAGCCGTACAGCGAGGGCCGCAGCAGGTCGTTCATGGCCGCGTCCACGATGACGAAGTTCTTGCTCGGGGTCTGTTTGGTGTACAGCACCTCGGTGACCAGGATGCCGGCGTTGCCCACGATGACCCGGCCGGGCTCAAGGATGAGCTTGAGGGGCAGGTGGCCCAGCGCCTTGGTCAGGGCTGCGCCGAACTCGCTCGGGTGCGGGGGCTCCTCCTCGTTGTAGTTGATGCCCAGGCCCCCGCCCAGGTCCAGGTAGCGGATGTTGAGATTCAGGCCCTTGAGCTTGTCGTAGAAGATGAGCAGCTTGTCCAGCGCCTCCAGGAAGGGCTCGATGGTCGTGAGCTGGGAGCCGATGTGGCAGTCGATGCCCACAGGCTCCACCGCGGGCAGGTCCCGGGCCAGGGCGTATGCCTCCAGCGCGTTGTCGATGTTCAGGCCGAACTTGTTCTTCTTCAGGCCCGTGGAGATGTACGGGTGGGTCTTGGGGTCCACGTCCGGGTTGATGCGGAAGCTGACCTGGGCGGTTTTGCCCATGTCGCGCGCCACTTCGTTGATGCGCAGGAGCTCCTGCACGGACTCCACGTTGAACATGAGAATGCCGGCATCGAGCGCCTGCCTGATCTCCGCGGGCTTCTTGCCCACGCCGGAGTACACGATCTTCTCGGCCGGGACCCCGGCCAACAGCGCGCGGTACAGCTCGCCGCCGGACACGATGTCCATGCCTGCGCCGAGCGAAGCCAGCAGGCGCAGCACGTGCAGGTTGGAGTTGGCCTTGACCGAATAGCAGGTCAGATGCTCCATGGACGAGAAGGCCGAGTCAAAGGCCTGGAAATGGCGCGTGAGCGTGGCCGTGGAGTAGACGTACAGCGGGGTGCCGAAGCGCTCGGCCAGTTCCTGCACGCTCACGCCTTCGGCAAACAGGGTGCCGTTTCTGTGCTCAAAATGGTGCATGGGGGATTGTTGCTCCTGTGACGGGGATTTATTTCGGGGCGCTGAGCATGAGCTCGCTCGCCACCGGGGAAATGCCGGGAAAGACGCTGAAGCCCACCACCTGCACGCGGTAGGTCTTTTGGGGGTCGAGCTCGCAGGCCGTGACGGCCACGCGGTTCATGTCCTTGCGCAGGCCAGCGGCGCCAGGGGCGAAGATCAGCGTGCTGCGCGGGGTAAAGGGGCAGGAGGCGCAGCCGTCGCCCGGGGCTGTGCCCACGGGCTCGAGCAGGACGTTCACGGTGTCCAGGTTCTGCCAGTTGCCGGAGAGCTCGCAGTTCAGGATGACGCAGCCCTGGTTGCGCTGGACCTCCACGCTGCGCCAGCGGAACTTGTCCTCGCTGGCCACGGGCGTGGGCCACTCGCGCTTGCCGCAGGCAGTGCAGAGCAGCAGGGCGGCCAGCAGCAGGGCCGCGGAGCGGGGGACAGGCAGGTTCTGGTGCTTGGTCATTGCGGGGTCACGCTCTTTTTCCATTCATGCAGCAGGGTCAGGGCAGCCAGCGGTGTCAGCCCGTCGAGATTGAGGCGCCTGAGTTCCACCAGCACCGGGCTTTCCGGCTCCGGGGCCTGGGGTTCGGGCTGGCTCATGCCCGGGAGCAGGCTCTGCCGGGCGAGAGCGGCCTGGGACGCGCCCGAACGCTCATTTTGCGATTTTTCCTCGAGCGACGCAAGGATTTCCCGTGCGCGCTGGACCACGGTCTGGGGCACTCCGGCCAGCCGCGCCACCTCGATGCCGTAGCTCTTGTCCGCCGGGCCAGGCACCAGCTTGCGCAAAAACACGATCTCGCCCTTCCATTCGCGCACCGCGATGTTCAGGTTGCGCAGGCCCGGGATGCGGCCTTCAAGCGAGGTCAGCTCAAAGTAGTGCGTGGCAAAGAGCGTGCGGATGCCCCCGCGCCCGCGCCGGGACAGCTCCTCCACCACGGCCCAGGCCAGGGCCAGGCCGTCGAAGGTGCTGGTGCCGCGGCCTATCTCGTCCAGGATGACCAGGCTGCGCTGCGTGGCCTGGCGCAGGATGCGCGCGGTCTCCATCATCTCGACCATGAAGGTGCTCTGGCCGCGCGCCAAGTTGTCCGAGGCGCCCACGCGCGAGAACACGCGGTCCACGAGCCCCAGGCGCGCGGAGCGGGCCGGCACAAAGGAGCCCATCTGGGCCAGGATCGTGATGAGCGCCACCTGGCGCAGCACCGTGGACTTGCCGGCCATGTTCGGGCCGGTGATGAGCAGGATGCGCCGCGTCTCGTCCAGCCGCAGGTCGTTGGGGATGTAATTGGCCTGGCCGCAGGCGGCCTCGACCACGGGGTGGCGGCCCTGGATGATCTCGGTCTCGATGCCCTCGTGCAGCTCCGGCCGGGACCAGTCGTTCTGGCGCGCGGCCTCGGCCAGGCCCTGCCAGTAGTCCAGCGCGGCCAGGCCCCCGGCCATGAACATGAAGCGCGTGCGTAAGGACGCCAGACGTTCGCGCAGCTCGCCAAACAAGCGGTATTCCAACGACTTGCGCTCGTCGGCCGCGGAGAGCAGGCGCTCCTCCAGGTCTTTCAGCTCGCTCGTGATGTAGCGCTCGCAGTTGACCAGCGTCTGGCGGCGGAGGAAATGCTCCGGCACCTGGCCCTGATAGCTGTGGGAGATCTCCAGGTAGTAGCCGAAGACCTTGTTGTAGCCGAGTTTCAGTTTCGGGATGGCGCAGGCGTCGCGCTCGCGCTCCAGCATGGTCTGGATGCGCGCCTCGCCGTGCTCGGTGAGGTTGATGAGCTCGTCCAGCTCTGCCTGGTAGCCGGGCAAAAAAAGACCGCCGTCGGTGATGACCAGCGGCGGGGAGTCCACCAGGGCACTAGTCAGCACCTCGGCCACGTCAATCATGGAGTCCCAGGACTTGAGCAGGCTGTTCAACTCGGCCGGTGCAGCCTCACCAGCACTGGTTGCAGACTGCTGCAGGAGTGCGAAGATACCCGGCAGGCGGGTGAGGCTCTCGCGCACAGCCACAAGGTCGCGCGGCGTGGCGCGGGAAAGCGCGATGCGCGTGGCCAGGCGCTCCAGGTCGCGCACGTCGGACAGGCTTTTGCGCAGCTCAACGCGTAGGGCGTCGTTCTTGAACAAAAACTCCACCACCTCCTGGGTGCGCTGCACCGGGGCCAGCTCCCTCCAGGGCTGTCGTAGTCTCGACTCAAGCAAACGCCCGCCCATGGCGGTCTGGGTGAAGTCCAGCACCTGCCAGAGGGTGCCTGGCCCGGTACGGCCGTCCAGCCTGCGGAAGATCTCCAGGTTGCGCTCGGTCACCTCGTCCAGGATCAGGTGCTTGGAGAGGTCCAGCACCCGGAATTCGCCCAGCGGCGGGGTCTCGGTCTTCTGGGTGCGTTTCAGGTAGCCCAGGATGGCGCCGAGAGCCCGCACCAGCTCCGGCTTGTCGGCCAGATCCAGGGTGGAGAGCTCCGGCGCGTTCTGCGAGGCCAACACGGCATCAACGCCCCCGGCCAGGTCAAAGGAGCTGGGACTCGCCAGCTGCGTCACCTGGGCAGCCAGTTCGAAATGTTGCGGGGGAATCTTTTTGCCAGGCGGCAAAAGAATCTCCCGGGGTGCGATCTTGACCGCCCACTGCCAGAGCTCGGTCTCGCGCCGGGAAAACAGGCCCGACCACTCCGAGGTGGAAAAGTCCACCCAGCCCAGGCCCCCGGCGCCCTTGTCCGCGTCCCAGAAGAGCGCGGCCAGGTAATTGTGGGTCTTTGCGGAGAGCGAGAGATCGTCCACAACCGTGCCCGGGGTCAGCACGCGCGTCACGGCGCGCTTGACCAACCCCTTGGCCTGCCGCGGGTCTTCGATCTGGTCGCAGACCGCGATCTTGTAGCCCTTGTCCAGGAGCTGGGCCAGGTAGCTGTCCACGGCGTGGTGCGGCACCCCGCACATGGGCACCTTGGCCTCAGAGCCCGGGTTGCGCGAGGTCAGGGTGATCTGGAGCTCACGCGCGGCCACCTCGGCGTCCTCGAAGAAGAGCTCGAAAAAGTCGCCCATGCGGAAGAAGAGCAGGGCGTCCGGGTGCTCGGCCTTGACCTGCCTGTACTGCTCGAACATGGGCGTGAGTTTCGGGGCGTTCATGGGCGCGTCCATGTTGGAGCCTGGCGACCCGGCGGTCAGGAGAATTCCTGGCGGAAGAGGATGCTGTGCCAGGCGCGGCAGCGCGGGCAGACAAAGAAGGTCTTGTCCCAGCGGAAGCCGCAGGACTGGCAGACAAAGCGCTTGGACTTGCGCGCGTGGCTGATGAAGTAGGCCAGCTGGTCGCGCAGAAACGGCGTCAGGTCCTGGCCCACGAGCACCAGGCTCACCAGCTCCAGGCGCGCCAGCCAGAAGTCCGCGTTGAGCACGAGCGACTTTTCCAGCCAGTGCTTGGCGTTCTCCAGGTCAGCCTCGAAGAGATAGAGCTTGGCGCAGTAGTAGCAGAGCAGGGCGTCGGGCGGGAAGGTCGCCAGCACCTCGAC
>Ga0007794_10000677_pt1 | contig 10446 bp, 13 predicted proteins | sample CryBogmetaGMA5M_FD_60365 | JGI IMG/M metagenome (GOLD analysis project Ga0007794, IMG submission 60365) | Freshwater microbial communities from Crystal Bog, Wisconsin, USA - MA5M | ecosystem: Environmental > Aquatic > Freshwater > Lake | place: Crystal Bog, Wisconsin, USA | collected 2009-07-06
GTTCTAAAGCGCGTAAGTTCGCCCGCCAAATATCGCCGTCCCCACCCGCACCATCGTGCTACCCGCATGCACGGCGGCTTCTAGGTCGCCGGTCATACCCATCGACAAGGTGTCAAACTGGGGCAGGTTCAATGCGGCTTTCACCTCGTCAAACAAGGCGCGTGCTTTGGTGTGCCCTGCCACTTGCGCGTCAAAGCCATCCACAGGGTCGGGGATGGTCATGAGGCCTCGCAAAACCATGCGGGGCAGCTTGGACACTTCCGCAGCCAGCACCAACACCTCGGCAGGGGCAATGCCTGATTTGGTTTCACCACCGTCGATGTTGACTTGCAAACACACGTTGAGCGGGGGCAAATGGGCGGGGCGTTGATCGCTTAAGCGCTGGGCGATTTTGAGGCGGTCTACGGTGTGCGCCCAATCGAAGTGCTCGGCGACAAGCTTGGTTTTATTGCTCTGAATGGGACCGATGCAGTGCCACACCAGCGCGTGAGCGTTGCCTTGCAAAGCGGTGATTTTGTCTACCCCTTCTTGGATGTAGTTCTCTCCAAAATCGTATTGCCCAGACGCGGCCACTTGGCGCACATCGTCGGCGCTGAACGTTTTGGAGACGGCCAGCAACCGCACGCTGTGGGCAGGGCGGCCACTGGCCGCGCAGGCAGCAGCGATGCGCGCTTGCACGGCGTGAAGTTTGTCACTTAAGGCTTGGTCTGAGGTATTCATCTTAGGTGTGACTTTAACAAGGAGACCGCATGCCCACCACGGCGCTAACTTTGAATCAACTACTCTCCCTCGCGGTGGCGCAGCACGCCTCTGACCTGCATCTGTCGGCAGGGCGCGTGCCGATGGCGCGCACTCAGGGTGTGATGGTGGCGCTGCACTCACACGCAGAGCCCCACCCCGTGCTTGACAATGACACGCTGCGCGGGATGTTGGTCAAGCTCATGGACGAAGCCCAACACACGCAATTTATGCAAGGCCAAGAGGTGGACTTTGCGTTCGCCGTGCCTGAACTCGGACGATTCCGTGCCAACGCCTTCTTGCACCAACAGGGTTGCGGCATCGTGATGCGTCACATCCCTTGCACCACGCCTGCATTGGCCGCTTTGCACGCGCCGCCGGTGCTGACGGCACTGCTTCAGCAGGTGGGCTTGTTGCTGGTGACGGGGCCCACCGGCTCTGGCAAATCCACCACTTTGGCTGCGTTGGTGCAGCACCTGAACACCCACACCCAGCAACACATCGTGACGCTGGAAGACCCGATCGAATTTGTGCATGTCAGCGACCGATGCCTGATTACCCAGCGCGAGATGGGGGCCCACAGCCACAGCTTTGCCAACGCGCTGCGCGCCGCCTTGCGTGAAGACCCGGATGTGATTTTGGTGGGTGAGCTGCGCGACCTAGAGACCATACGTCTTGCGCTAACCGCCGCCGAGACTGGCCACTTGGTCCTGGCCAGTTTGCACACACGGAGCGCGGCGGCCACGGTGGAGCGCATGGTCGATGTGTTTGATGCGCACGAGAAGGCCTTGGTACGCACCCAGCTCAGCGATGCTCTGATAGGCGTGGTGTCGCAAATGCTTTGCCCGACACCTTCTGGCGACGGCCGCATGGCAGTGTTTGAAACATTGGTGGCTACGCCCGCCATTCGCCACCTGATCCGTGAAGGCAAAACCGCGCAAATGCAGAGTGCGCTGCAAACCGGCGCGGCCCACGGCATGCAGACGATGGCGCAAGCGCTCCAAGCCGCTCGCGATAGCGGTCGAGTGGTTGCCTGAGTGACACAAGGGTCATGTCCGAGCCCCTATGATTCAACGCAAACAACCCTCCCACTGAAACACCGTATGTCCAGCATCAACACCAAACCCTACGAACCCACAGCCCCTGCCCACGTTGCCTTCATTGGCATGGGCGTGATGGGCTACCCCATGGCGGGCCACTTGGCCACCGCAGGCCATGCCGTGACCGTCTACAACCGCTCACCCGCCAAATCTGAAGCTTGGGTGAAAGAGTTTGGCCACAGCTTGGCCCCCAAGAGCGCCCCCACGCCTCGCGAAGCGGCCAAAGGCGCAAGCATTGTGTTTTGCTGCGTTGGCAACGACGAAGATTTACGCTCCGTGGTGTATGGCGCAGACGGTGTTTTGGCAGGCATGGCGCCGGGCACGGTGTTGGTGGACCACACCACCGCGTCAGCAGACGTGGCCCGTGAGATTTACACCGCGGCCAAGAACCTGGGCATCCACTTCATCGACGCACCCGTATCGGGTGGGCAAGGTGGCGCTCAAAACGGCCTTCTGACCGTGATGTGCGGGGGCGACGCCCCTGTGTTCGAACGTGTCAAACCGGTGGCCATGGCTTTCTCTCGTGCCTTCACCCTGATGGGCGAGCCTGGCGCGGGCCAGCTGACCAAGATGGTGAATCAAATCTGTATCGCTGGCATGGTGCAAGGCCTGAGCGAAGCGATTGCCTTTGGCGGCAAAGCCGGCCTCGATATGAACCTCGTCCTTGACGTGATCGGCAAAGGCGCAGCGCAGAGCTGGCAGCTCGACAACCGCGGCAAAACTATGGTGGCGGACAAGTTTGACTTTGGCTTTGCAGTGGACTGGATGCGAAAAGATTTGGGCCTCGTGTTTGACGAAGCTAAACGCAACGGCGCGGTTTTACCCGTCACGCAGATGGTGGACCAGTTCTACGGCGACGTCCAAAAGATGGGCGGCAATCGCTGGGATACGTCTAGCTTGATCAAGCGTTTGCGCTGAACATCAGGCACCCAAAAAAAATCCCTGCAACTGAAACTTGCAGGGATTTTTGGTTTGGCTTGCCGTGATTTATTTGATCGGCGTGGCCACCGGTTGTTGCGGCGTGTTGAGCGGCACATTTGACTTGCCGCCTGAGCGCGAGGCGTCATCCGAACGCTTGGGTTGCATAGAGTTCAACTCCTCTTCGGTGATGTACTCAAACACACGCACCACGCGCTTCACGCCACTCACACCACGCACCACGTCGGTGGCGCGCTTGGCCTCACGTTGTGTCACGCGGCCCATGAGGTAGATCGTGCCGCGCTCGCCCACCACTTTGAATACGTTGGCAAACACATCTTCGCTGTCCACCATGGCGGCTTTGACCTTGGCCACCAACAACACGTCACTTGAACGATCGCCAAAACTGGACGCTGAGCCAATCGCCAACTCGTTCACCACGGCGCGCACGTTTTGCACGCGGCCAATCAATGTTTCGATCTGCGAGCGAACGGCGTCATTGGACACCTCGCCCGTGATCAACACTTGACGGTTGTAGCTGGTGAAGTTGACGTGTTCTTTGTTGCCAAAGTTTTCACGAATGGCGCTCGCGCTTCGCTGCTCAATGCTCTCGTCTTCGACTTGAATACCTGTGGTGCGGCGATCGCTGGCCACCATCGCGCCACCAATCACGCCACCAAACAGCAAAGGCGCTGCGCATGAGGCCAGCCCCAAACACATCACCAGGGTGGACAACAAAGATGCAGTGGATTTGTTCAGCAGTTTCATTCTTTACCTTCTTGATCGCCTAGCAGTTGTGTGTCAACGCCATCGCAGATGCAATGGATGACGAGCAAATGCACTTCTTGAATTCGCGCTGTGCGGTCATGTGGCACACAGATGTGCACGTCTGTTTCACGCAGCACTTGGTTCATCTTGCCGCCGCCTTTGCCGGTCAGGGCCACCACGGTCATGTCACGCTCGTGGGCCGCTTCAATCGCAGCCAACACGTTGGGGGAGCTGCCACTGGTCGTGATCGCCAAGAGCACGTCGCCGGATTGACCTAGGGCGCGCACTTGTTTAGAGAAGATTTGGTCGTAGCTGTAATCATTGGCAATCGCCGTGATGATGGAGCTATCGGTGGTGAGTGCAAATGCGCCCAACTCTGGACGCTCGCGTTCAAAGCGGCCCACAAACTCAGCTGCAAAGTGTTGCGCATCTGCGGCGGAACCGCCGTTGCCGCACGCCAGTACTTTGCCACCGCTGGTGACGCTGGCCAGCATGGCTGACACAGCTGCGGCAATGGGTTTAGACAAGACTTGCGCGGCCTGGTATTTGAGGTCGGCGGAGTCGATGAAGTGTTGTTCGATTCGTTGCTCTAGCATGGGGTAATGATACCTTTTGTGTCTGTCGTTTTGTTGTTGCTCATTGCGCGTCAAAAGCAGCGGGGTACCACTCTAATTTCTCGCCCTCTAGGGCCACCACATCAAATCGACAGGGGGGCTCTTGGCGCAGCTTCAACAAGAAATGCCTTGCTGCAAACACAATGCGCCGTTGTTTGACGGGGGTGATGCTGCTTAACGCACCCCCGTAATCGCGTGCGCTCCGCTGGCGCACCTCCACAAACACGAGGGTGCCATCGGCATCGCGCAGGATTAAATCTATTTCCCCGCCACCCCGCCCGGGCGTCCGATAATTGCGTTGCACCAGCTGCAGGCCTTGGGTTTGCAAATGCTGTAACGCGCGGTCTTCAGCCGCATCCCCTTTTTGCTTGGTGGTTGAGCTTGATGCTTCGATCTTGAGCTTTTGCATAGCCCCTCCGTCATGAGTGCCAACTACGATTCCGCATTAACAGCCGCCAACGCGGCGGCCGCCGTGCAACATTATCCAATCGGGTCGTTGTACGTGGTTGCAACTCCAATTGGCAATTTAGCTGATATCTCCCTACGTGCGCTCCACGTCCTTGGCCTTTGCGACACCTTGGCCTGCGAGGACACACGCCATAGCCAAACCCTGCTGCGAGCCTATGGCATCGACAAGTCCTCCTCCCAATGGTTAGCGGTTCACCAGCACAACGAAGCCGAAGCCGCTGAAGAGGTGATTCGCCGCCTACAAGCCGGTCAGCGCGTCGCATACGTCAGCGATGCCGGCACGCCTGCGGTGAGCGACCCTGGTGCGCGTTTGGTTTGGCAAGTACAGCGCGCAGGTCTGCGCGTCGTGCCCATGCCAGGCGCGAGCAGTGTGACCGCGCTCTTGAGCGCCTGCGGCACGCCTGCACATGACTCATCGGGCTTTGTGTTCGTCGGGTTTTTACCTTCAAAAGCCACCGAGCGCGCCCATGCAGTTGACGTATTGGGACAAGAGCCCCGCACGCAAGTGCTACTGGAAGCCCCGCACCGCATTGAGGCGCTGGCAGCGGCGCTGGGAGCCTTGGGCTCACGCCCTGTGACGGTGGGCCGAGAGCTGACCAAACAGTTTGAAGAGATCGCCACTGTTGCCGCAGAAGACTTGGCGGGCTGGATTGCTGCCAGCCCACAACGCACACGGGGAGAATTTGCTTTGGTACTGCATGCCCAAGCACAAGAGCGCGTCGAGGGGGCAGACAACGATCGATTGCTGACCATCTTGATGCAAGAGCTCCCGCTCAAAACGGCAGTCAAAGTGGCAGCGGAACTGAGTGGCGAAGCAAAGAACGCTTTGTATGACCGAGCGCTGTTGTTGAAACAGGCCGCCAACGGCTGAGAAAGATGGTGCGGCTGGCGGGGATCGAACCCACGACCCTTGGCTTCGGAGGCCAATACTCTATCCACTGAGCTACAGCCGCACTTTTCTCGTTTGGCATTGTAGGCGCCCCGCTATAATTAACGCTGTTTTAAAGCCACCGCACAGGATTTAAGTATGAGCAACCAGCACCACGAAGAAGATCACACAGGTCCTATCAAGACCCCCAAGCAGCTTTTATTGGCTGTTCTGTACTCGTTTGTGCTGCCTGTGTTCATCATTATTGGTTTGGTTGCTTATGTAACTTCCGCCAACAAGCCACAGGCTGGATCTTCTAACGAACCTGAAGCGATTGCTGCGCGTATCCAAAAAGTGGGCGCTGTTGAAATCAAAGATGCCAACCGTGCAGCACGCAGCGGTGAAGATGTGTTCAAAGCACAATGTTCAGCTTGTCACGCCACTGGCGTTGCTGGCTCTCCCAAGTTTGGCGATGCTGGCGCTTGGGGTCCTCGCATCGGCAAAGGTTTTGATGCCTTGTTGACTTCGGCCCTCAAAGGCAAAGGCGCCATGGGCCCACAAAGCGGCGGCGATTTTGAAGATTTCGAAATTGCTCGTGGTGTGGTCTACATGGCCAACGCAGCTGGCGCTAAGTTCACAGAACCTAAGAAGCCTGAAGCGAAATAAGCGTCTCACGCACCATCAAAAAAAACCGGCTGTTAGCCGGTTTTTTTATTCTTGGTTTCCAATCTGCACCTTTTGCGGGCTTCTGATGTAGCCAAAGCGCTCCGGCAATTCTCGGGTGATGGCCTCTTGCGGCACCCACAAGCCCGCCTCTATGAGGTCGGCAGCTTGTAGGACGTCCTGGGTATGGACCAAGCCAAACCCCTGTTCTGTGTCGAGGTAAAGACGCCCATGCTCATCCACGATGCAGCGTTGCATGCGTGCTTCGTTGCCTGTGTGTGACTGGATGCGGCCGTCAGGTTGTAATCGCCAGACCCAGGGGGTGGCCTCTAACTCCACGTACACGCGTTGTGGTCCGTTTTGGAAAAACCAATTGCCTTGTTTGTCCGATTCGTAGTTGCGGCAAATGAACGCGATCAGCTTCTCGTGGGACAGCCTAGAACCTTTGTGCTGGGTGAAGACCCCCTTTGCTTGCGCCTCTTCATCCCGCATGTACCAATCACCGCGAGCGTCTAGCCCAAGCCAGCCATAACAATCTGGCACGTTGGGCCATTTCGCCATGGCTTGTTGAACGATGTTATCCATGTGTCATCCACTCCAAAACGGCCCAAGGCATTTCTTTTAAATCGCCAGGAAAGCGGCCTGATGTAAAACCCACATGACCGCCCTCATACGGCTGCCACAAGGTGACGGCGTCGCTGACTTGGTCTTGTGTTGGCAAACAACTCGCCGGCATAAAAGGGTCATTTCGTGCATTCAGTACGAGCGCCGGCACGCGCACACGCGACAAGCCTAGTTTGGCACTGGCGCGCGACCAATAGTCGTCTGTCCCCATGAACCCGTGGAGCGGGGCAGTAAAGACGTCGTCAAATGCATAAAGGGTCTGTGCTGCCATCAATTCTTGCGGGTCAAAGAGGCCTGGAAATTGTTGCAGTTTTTGCATGGCTCGGGGTTTCATCGTGGCCAAGAACATGCGGGCATAAACCGCCTTGTTCAAGCCTGTGTCGATGGCGTGGCCGCTGGCCGCCAAATCGATGGGAGAACACACAGAGGCAATGGCATCCACCACTTGGGTCGCTGTTTGTCCCATTTCTCCAGCCCAGCGCATCAACGCGTTGCCGCCTAAAGAAATACCCACAGCAAACAACGGCCCGCTATGTTGTGCTCGAAATCTCTTCAGCATCCAATCGATTTCTTCAAAGTCACCCGAGTGATAAGCCCTAGGTGCCCAGTTGATTTCACCGCTGCAGCCCCGAAAGTGGACCACCGCCATATCCCATCCGCGTTGAGACACTTCCGCAGCAAACGCTTCGGCGTAATGGCTGCTTGATGACCCTTCCAACCCATGAAACAGGATGAGCAAGGGCTTGTCTTGCTCTTTGTGTGGCTCTGGGTATGGCTCTTGAACTAGCCAATCGATGTCGACGAAGTCACCGTCTGGCGTATCCCAACGCTCACGTGACCAACTGGGGGCTCGCTGTCCATGTCTTGGTGCTAGCTTCGCGGCGTAAATTGTTTGTGCGTTACCGCCCGGCAACCACCAAGGCGCACGGTAGTTCCAGATCAATGCAAAACCTGCGGGGCTTCGTGTGTCTCGGTATGGCTTGTGGCGCTGCCAGGACTGGCGTGATGTGCCACCATCCGCCATCCTTGCGGGGTGCGCTGATAAACGTTGGTAGCGACCACCACGGCTTCTTGCGTGCCGTCGGTGGTGAGTAAGGCAATGCGCTCTTGCACGTTGTGCATGGCGCTGGTCAATGACTCGACTTTGCAGACATGCTCGGGTCTGGCCGCGATCGTGCCGTTGGCAAACATAGCCTCAAATGCAGCGCGTATGCTGGCGTTGCCAATTAGCCGAGGGCCGCCTGGATGTACGCACACGATGTCGTCTTCATCGGCCCAGCAGGCCATGAGTTTTTCGATATCACCGGTTTGTAATGCCTCGTAGAACTGCGCCTCAATATGATCGGCGCTGCCCCCGACTGTGGCTGCTAGAAGTTTGGCTTTAGACATGGGCTAAATTGTCCACTTTTTTCGAGCATTAAAAAAGCCCCGGTCGCGAGACGGGGGCTTTTGAATGCGAAAGCGCAACCGAATTATCTGTGTGCGCGGAAGCGACGCAAGGCCGACAACTCAGCCGCCAAGATGGTGAGCTCTGCGCGAGCACGAGCCATATCGACGTCTGTTTTAGCGTTCTTGATGGCTTCTTCAGCCGCGAGTTTGGCAGCGTTTGCTTTTTCCTCGTCCATGTCTTTGCCGCGCACCGCGGTGTCTGACATGACCGTGACGCAATCAGGTTGCACTTCAAGAATGCCGCCTGCAACGAACACAAACTCTTCACCACCATCAGCCAACTGAATGCGCACCGAACCGGGACGGATGCGTGAAATCAGCGGCGTGTGGCGCGGATAAATACCGAGCTCGCCCGCCTCGCCTGGCAAAGCCACAAAAGTGGCTTCGCCGGAGAAGATGGACTCTTCTGCGCTGACGACATCTACGTGGATGGTTCTCATAGGATCTCTCAGATCTTTTTAGCTTTTTCGAACGCTTCGTCGATGGTACCGACCATGTAGAAGGCTTGCTCAGGCAAATGGTCACACTCGCCGTTCACAATCATCTTGAAACCACGGATGGTTTCAGCCAAGGTCACGTATTTACCGGGTGAACCAGTGAACACTTCAGCGACGTGGAACGGTTGTGACAAAAAGCGTTGGATCTTACGAGCGCGGGCCACAGCCAGCTTGTCGTCGGGAGCCAATTCGTCCATGCCCAGAATCGCAATGATGTCACGCAATTCTTTGTAACGCTGCAAAGTGCCTTGCACAGCGCGAGCTGTGGCGTAGTGCTCTTCACCCACGACCAAAGGATCCAACTGACGGCTGGTGGAATCCAAAGGATCCACAGCTGGGTAGATGCCCAAAGAAGCGATGTCACGGCTCAACACAACGGTGGAGTCCAAGTGAGCAAAAGTAGTCGCTGGAGAAGGATCGGTCAAGTCATCGGCAGGCACGTAAACGGCTTGGATGGAAGTGATAGAACCCACTTTGGTCGACGTAATACGCTCTTGCAAACGGCCCATTTCTTCAGCCAATGTAGGTTGATAACCCACAGCAGAAGGCATGCGACCCAACAAGGCGGACACTTCAGTACCGGCCAAGGTGTAGCGATAGATGTTGTCCACAAAGAACAACACGTCTTTACCTTCGTCACGGAATGATTCAGCGATGGTCAAACCTGTCAAGGCGACGCGCAAACGGTTGCCAGGAGGCTCGTTCATCTGACCGTAGACCATGGCAACTTTAGACTCGTTCAAGTCTTTCAAGTTCACCACGCCTGAGTCGGCCATCTCGTGATAGAAGTCGTTACCTTCACGGGTACGCTCACCCACACCAGCGAACACGGACAAGCCGCTGTGCGCCTTGGCGATGTTGTTGATGAGTTCCATCATGTTCACTGTCTTGCCCACACCGGCGCCACCGAACAAGCCGACCTTACCGCCTTTGGCGAAAGGACAGACCAAGTCGATCACCTTGATGCCGGTCTCGAGCAATTCTTGCGAAGGGCTGAGTTCGTCATAGGCTGGTGCCTTGCGGTGAATCGTGGCTGTCTGTGTCTGATCGACAGGACCACGTTCGTCGATGGGGTTACCCAACACGTCCATGATGCGGCCGAGTGTGGCTTTGCCCACTGGAACGGTAATGCCCGCGCCAGTGTTAGTCACCATCAAACCACGACGCAAACCGTCAGAGGTTCCCAGCGCAATGGTACGGACGATGCCGTCACCCAGCAGCTGTTGCACTTCAAGCGTCAGGGCAGTGCCCTCAAGCTTGAGCGCGTCGTAGACCTTGGGCATTTGGTCGCGCGGGAACTCGACGTCCACCACAGCGCCAATACATTGAACAATCTTGCCTTGGGCATGAGCCATTTTTTGCTCCAAAAATTAAAATCAGACAGCAGCCGCACCGGCAACGATTTCCGAAAGTTCTTTCGTAATCGCAGCTTGACGCGTCTTGTTGTAAACCAGTTTGAGTTCGTTGATCACGTTCCCAGCGTTGTCGGTCGCGGACTTCATCGCAACCATACGGGCCGATTGCTCGGACGCCATACTTTCAGCCACGGCTTGATACACCATAGCTTCTACGTAGCGGAGCAAGAGCTCGTCGATCACGACTTGCGCGTCCGGTTCGTAGATATAGTCCCAAGTGCTGTGCACTTCGTTCGTTTTGAGCACTTCGGCCGACAAAGGCAGAAGTTGCTCAACCACAGACTCTTGCTTCATGGTGTTGATGAAACGTGTGTAGCACAGGTT
>Ga0007794_10000678_pt1 | contig 10438 bp, 6 predicted proteins | sample CryBogmetaGMA5M_FD_60365 | JGI IMG/M metagenome (GOLD analysis project Ga0007794, IMG submission 60365) | Freshwater microbial communities from Crystal Bog, Wisconsin, USA - MA5M | ecosystem: Environmental > Aquatic > Freshwater > Lake | place: Crystal Bog, Wisconsin, USA | collected 2009-07-06
ACAATGGAATGCACTGGATCGTTGGGTTAATCATCGTCTGGCTAATATTACTAAAGAAGACGATTTGGTCGCTTACCTTCGTGATGCCAGCGTAAGTCCGGAAAGTAAAAATTACACGCCGGACATCGCGCTAAAGAGTCAGGAATATAAAGAACTGATCGAGCAACTGAAAAAACTGGATGATCTGAAGCCCGCTTCAGGCTCAACGACTATTTCTGGCGTCAGTGAATTAGGCCATCCCGATTCTCCTCCCAGCTATGTGTTTTTTGGTGGCGACCATGAGCGTAAGCTTGAAGAAGTTCAACCGGCATTTCCGGAAGCTATTACCGATGAAAAACCGGTCATTACACCCACTGCCTTTTCTTCAGGTCGCAGAACGGCGTTGGCAAAATGGATCGCCAGCGATACTAATCCGTTAACGGCAAGAGTCTACGTTAATCGGGTCTGGGAAGAATACTTTGGACACGGCATAGTGGAAACTGTCAGTGATTTTGGTAAAGCGGGTCAAAAACCCACCAATCCCGAGTTACTGGATTATCTGGCCTCCAAGTTTGTCAAGGAAGGCTGGAGCGTTAAAAAATTACATCGCGAGATTTTACTGTCCAGCGTCTATCGTCAATCTTCTGATTACCGTGAAGATGCGGTTCAGGCTGATTCTGAAAACAAACTGTTGGCGGTATTCCCACGCAAACGTTTGGAAGCTGAAGAAATTCGCGACTCGTTACTGGTAGCCTCAGGTAATTTGGAAGATAAAGTCGGCGGCCCCAGCGTGTTCCCGCCCATACCGGCAAACTTGGGAGCAGCCGCGACTCAATGGAAAGTTTCAAAGGATAAAAAAGATCAAAATCGTCGCAGTTTGTATATCTTTACCCGACGCAGCCTTCCTTATCCATTGCTGGATACCTTTGATATGGCCACCGCACAAGAAGCCCATAGCAAACGTGACGTAACCACGACACCGCTACAATCACTGGCACTGTTTAATAGTGACATTGTATTTGGCTGGTCACAAGCCTTGGCAGGACGGGTTATTAACGAGGCGGGTAATGATGAATCGGCGCAATTGGACAAGCTTTATGAAATATTGTTTGCACGTAAAGCATCTGCTACTGAAAAAGAAACATTGGGCAAGTTTTTGAACACCCATGAAAAAGTCGTCAGAGACAAGACTTCAGAAGGTAAATTTGAAGTCAGCATCCCTACCGGCTTGAAAGACAGTCCTAAATTGGACCCCATACGTGCGGCCGCTTTTGTTGATCTGGTGCACACGGTTGCAAACTCTAACGAGTTTATATACCGGTTTTAATAACATCTATCACTTTTTTATAGGAAACAGGCATCATGAACAATCAATCACGTAGAGACTTTTTACTTAAATCAGGATACGGCCTGGGCGGACTTACGCTGGGCGGCTTACTGCCTGGCGGCGGCTTTATGTCTGCAGCTTATGCTGCTGATTTAATAGATCCACTGGCGTCCAAAGCCCCCCATTTTCCGGCTAAAGTTAAATCCGTCATCTGGCTGCACATGGACGGCGCACCCAGTACCATCGACTTATATGATTACAAGCCCGATTTGATCAAACTGCAAGGACAAGAGGTGCCCTCCTCTTTTATGAAAGGTATCAAAACCAGTACCCAAGGCGGTGTCGGCAAGCTGTTTGCTTCCAACAGAACCTGGAAACAACATGGCGAAAGTGGCGCATGGTTCTCTGATTTGGTGCCAAATATAGCCAAGCATGCTGACAAAATCGCCTTTATCAAATCGAGTGTGACGGTGGGTGCGACTCACGATATTTCGATACTTAAATTAAATACCGGCGGTTTAAACCCGGGGCGCCCATCACTGGGAGCCTGGATACAATATGCACTAGGCACCGCCAACCCTGACTTACCTGCTTATGTGGTGCTTTACAATGGTAAAAGAGAACCTACCGGTGGCTCTATTAACTGGAGTTCCGGTTTTTTGCCGGCTGTTTATCAAGGCACGGCTTTCCGTCCGGGTGACTCCCCCATCCTTTACCTGGATCGGCCGGTAACTGAAGCAGCGGCTCAACAAACCGAGAACCTGAACCTTTTAAAATTTCTAAATGAGAAGAAAGACGCGGCATACCCCGGTGACACTGAGCTGCAAGCCCGTGTACGTGCTTACGAGCTGGCATCGCGCATGCAATCGACAGCACCCGAAGCTGTTGATCTAAGCAAAGAAAGCGACAGCACCAAAGAGCAATACGGCTTAAATGACGATGCCACCAAAGGCTACGGCACCAGCCTGTTACGTGCCCGACGTTTGGTTGAGCGCGGGGTACGCTTTATTCAAGTGGTGTCCGGCCCTACAGATGTGGGTGGCGACAGCAGAAACTGGGATGCCCATACCAACCTTGAAGAAAACCATGCACAACATGCCAAAGCCGTCGATAAACCGATCGCGGGACTGCTGGCTGATTTAAAAGAACGGGGGTTGCTGGATTCAACGCTGGTGGTGTGGACTTCGGAATTTGGTCGCACCTCTTATGGCCAAAGTGGCACCGGACGCGACCACAATGCTTGGGGCTACACGCAATGGCTTGCGGGCGGCGGCGTTAAAGCGGGAACAACCTATGGGGCAACGGATGAAATTGGTTTGCAGGTGGCGGATAAAAGCACAGCGGTTGATACTTATGATTTACACGCGACTGTTCTCAATCAAATGGGCTTGGATCATTTAAAATTAATTTATAAATATCAGGGCCGCTCAGAACGTCCTACGGTTGTTTATGGAAAAGTTATTAAAGAGCTGCTCGCTTAACATAAAAAATCGATCGTACTGACTGGATTCGACCCGTAACCCGGAAGGCTTGCTTTCCGGGTTATTTTTATTGCCCGAATCTCGGAATAGACGAATCACTGTGACAATCTGTTAAATAAATTGTCGACAAAAACAGGGTGGCATGGAAACCACCCTTTTAAGGATAAAAATAATATGCGTAAGATGATTAACCTTTACGGAATTATTTTCGTGCTGGCAAGCAGCATGGTCTATGCCGAAGCCGAATTTGATTTCGAAACGTTGATGGAGTCAATAGACACTAATGCTCATAACTTACAGGGCAATATTGCCAGTAAGGACTCCACTGCAACCATCGCACTGGCCAAAAAAATGCAGAGCGATTTCAAACTGGTCGAAGGTTTTTTTGAAAAAAGAGGCAATGCCGCTGATGCGGTAACCGATGCCAAAAGATACGAAGATATGGCCGCCGAAATTGTAAAATTTGTAGAAGCCAGCGATTTTGATTCTGCCTCAACCAAGGCGATTGAAATATCCAATTCTTGTGATGACGCTTGTCACGATACTTATAAACCCCTTTAACCCCAATGTCGTTAAGTTAAGCGCCTCTTGGCAAGATAAACCGTTGGCTTAACTGAATGACATTGCCTTTAACCCCTTTATTTTAAGAGTAAAACTATGAAACGTATTCTATTGGGCTGCCTCTTGTCGAGTTCCATCACCTTTCCCGCTATCGCTGCCCTGAAGGCCGGTGATGCTGCTCCGGATTTTCAAACGCAAGCGTCTCAGGCCGGTAAGGCCTTTAATTATTCACTGAAAGAGGCGCTACAGAAAGGCCCTGTCGTGGTCTACTTTTACCCGGCTGCCTACACCGGCGGCTGTAATATTCAGGCGCATACCTTTGCCGTGAATGTTGATAAATTCGCTGCTGCCAACGCTTCGGTTATCGGCGTGTCTTTGGATTCTATCGACAGGCTTAACGATTTCTCGGCTGATCCTGCCTATTGTGCAGGCAAAGTTGCGGTTGCCTCTGATGTCGATGGTGCCATTTCAAAAGCCTACGATTTAGTCGTTAGAGAAGCCGCTGAAGGAAAGAAAGATTCACGCGGTGTCGACATAACCCACGGTTTTGCAGAGCGCACTACGTTTATTGTGACACCGGATGGCAAAATCTCGGCTACTTTATCGGGACTAAAACCTGCCGAGAATGTTGAAAAGGCGCTTGAAACTGTACAACAACTGGCGACAGACAAGCAGGCGGCAAAATAATTATGGGATTGTCGCGCCGGGTGTCGCAACAAGACATCATAGCGGTTTTATCGACACCCATGCGACATAAGCAACTGTCGCATAAACGCTGGAAGAGAAACGCCTTATTGGCTATCAGTACCTTTGCCCTGCTCGCCTCAGTCAAAAGTATGGCGGCTGAAGAGAGTAGGGAAATGTCTGCGCAACGCCTTGGCAGCGGCAACCCGCTTATCGGCAAAGAGAAATCGGATGCGGGACGTTGCCAAGAATGTCATGGTGAAGCGGGTATCAGTAGTGATGCCAAAATACCCAATCATGCCGGTCAGTATGCCGGTTACTTGGTCAAACAGCTCAACAATTTCCAGTCCGGCGCACGTAAGCACGAAGTCATGACTATTATGGCGGAGGACTTAAGTGCCGCTGACATGGCCGATATTGCGGCTTATTTTGCCAGCCAAAAGCCCATGCAAGGTGATGGAAGCGGCGCAAATCCGCTTGCCAAAAATTTGTTCGTCAACGGTGATCAGGCCAGGGCTATTCCTGCGTGTACCAGTTGTCACGGTGACGATGGCAAAGGCAGGATTGCCGATAATATAACCTACCCGGTCATTGGCGGTCAGCGCAGAGTTTACTTGCGTACCCAATTGGTCAATTGGAAACTGGGTGAGCGCAATAACAGTCCGGGGAATGTCATGAATAAAATTGCCAACGCATTGAGTGAGGATGAAATTGATGCCTTGGCCAATTATATTTCCGGGCTTTAAAAAAAATCGGTCGAGGTTTGTTCGTGGGAGCGACGCTAACGTCGCGATTTGAAACGTTAGTCGTGGCGATGGCGTCGCATCCACAACAGGCCGTTAATGAAGCACTATTTTCTATTAATTATAGAGACCTTCGTTGATTAAGCGACATTATTTTCTGTAGGGCGTGCCGTGCGCGCCTTGAAAAATAAGGCGCGCACGGCACGCCCTACGCACTTAATTAATTCAGGGCCCTATATTTCCTCACTATTTATTTTTTAAGAGGGTAACAATGAAGTCTTTAAATTGGCTGTTATATCAAGTCCATCGCTGGGTAGGTGTGGTACTGGGCTTATTCATGTTTTTTTGGTTTTTTACCGGTCTGGTGATTATGTATTCCACGCCGACCACACAAAATCGCAGTCAGCAACTCGCCCATGCCGAAACCCTGGCTCCCGAACTCGGCTGGTTAAGCTTGGGCGAGGCTTGGGAGCGCAGCGCTGAAGCCCGCAAAGCCGCTACCGAACAAAAACCCAAAGCGATGGAAAGTGCCGGCAAACCACCCGTCAGTGGTGGCGAAAGTGTAGCCGCCAGCATTGCTGATGCCCGCTTGGTGCGTAGTGCCGGCGAACCGGTATGGCTGGTTGAAGATACGCGCGGTCAATATGTTGCTTTATCTGCGCTGGATGGTTCACTGCATAAAACCTCAGTCGATCAAGCATTAAAAATTGCGGAAAACTGGTTTAAAGACAGCGATGACATCGGCATTATCAAGGCCGATTTTATGGAGACCATCAAGAACCCCATTATTCTCCGTAATCAGGAGGCTTTAAGTCCTTTCCATCGTATTGCAGTGGGTGACGATGGCTGCGAACTGCTGATCTCCGAGCGTACCGGCGAAGTATTGCACGCTTCCACACGCACAGACCGCGCGTTCTTTTGGGCCGGCAATTGGCTGCATTTGCTTAAACCCTTGGAAGCAATAGCCTTGGGTAAAATTCGCAACGATGTACAACTATGGCTGGGCTTGTCCGCAGCGATTGCGACCTTGACCGGTCTTATTATCGGCTGGTTGCGCTGGCGTCCGGGATTCGGCGGCAAACCCACTTATTCCCAAGGTCGCACCCAACCCTACCGGGAATTTTGGTTTAAATGGCATTTTTGGAGTGGCCTGATCGGCGGCATCGTGATCCTGTTTTGGGCTACCAGCGGTTTTGTTGATACCAACCCTGGAAAGATATTTTCACCCGCCAATCCCGGTCGGGAAGAAATGACCCGCTACTTGGGAAAAGGCATACCCGAAGCCATGCTGACTTGGCAGCCTGTTCTGCCGATTCTACTGACAACAGCGGTCGACGGTGCGGATATTGTCGAACTGGGCTGGCGGCGTCTGGGAAATGACGCCGTATTACTGGCGCATACCCGTGACGGGCAGCGACTACCGCAAACCCTTAATGACGCCATTACCGAAGCACAGTTCAGCGAGACCGCATTACTGGCTGCCGTAAATCGCGTGGCGGCTAATACCCAAGTGGAATCCCAAACCCTTCTGAATGAATACGACAGCTACTACTACCCAAGACACCATCAAAGCCTGGTTGAAAAGCCACTGCCGGTTCTGCTGGTAAAAATGGGCGATGAAACCGGTACGCTTTTTTATCTGGATCCACAAGATGGTCGTCTGTTGGCCAAGCTGGATAGAAGCCGCCGGGTTTTTCGCTGGCTTTACTCCGGCTTGCATCACTGGGATTTCGGTTGGCTGTATCAAAGACCGATCTGGGATGCCTGGATGCTGATATGGGTATCGTTTGGATTAGTGCTGGGGGCCAGTTCGCTGGTAGTTGGCTGGCGACGCTTGAAGCAAACTTTCTTCTCTAAAAAGAAAGTGGTTCGCTCTAAAAAAACAAAAGCCGGTAAACCTGTAACTATCGCGCCCAGGTATTTATAGATTTTAATAGCACTATGGTATTTACAGTATGCAACACAAGTCGTAGAACCGTTGTTCCCGGAAAGTTATCTTGTTCGATTGCCACAAAAATCAGGACGATATTGCAAATACCCTTCCAACTCAGGATTCATCTTGAAATTAAATAGTTATTACAAAATCGCCTGCCTGCCTGCCTGCCTGCCTGCCTGCCTGCCTCATCATATATTCCGATTACTGGCAAGGTAAAATAAAAGGCAGCGCCCTTTCCTGCTTGGCTATTAAAATTCAATTTGCCATGATGGGCTTCGATAATTGAGTTACAAATTGACAATCCCATGCCCATGCCTTCTGTCTTGGTAGTGTAAAAAGGCATTAATACTTTCTGTTGCTGATCTTCAGCAATGCCGGGGCCATTATCTTTTATCATGACCTCTATGCCCTCATTAAGCGTTAACAGGCTATGAATGGATATTTCCTTTTTCTGGATTTCAAGGCAACTTGCCAAGGCATCGGCGCTGTTTCGGATCAGGTTTATAATAACCTGTTCAATTTGAAGCGTATCAACATTAACAAACGGCAAAGAATCTTGTAATTCAAGGCATAGCGCTATATTGTTGAGCTTTAACTCAGGCAGACACAGACTAACCGCGTCTTGAATTAACTCATTAAGGTCGGCCGCTGAAACCTGCTTGGTATTGGCTTTAACAAACTCTCTCATGCGACGAATGATCTGCCCCGCCCTTAACGCTTGTTGCTGGGTTTTGTAGATTATCTCGGCAAGCTTGACCAAATCAGGGCACTCAACTTTCATCAAGTTTAAACTGACTTGCGTATAGGTAGCAATGGCCGTTAAGGGCTGGTTAACTTCATGTGCGATGCCGGACGCCATTTCGCCCATTAACCCAAGACGGGTAACATGAGCCAGTTGGCTTAGATGCTCCCGATCTTTCTGCTCCTGAAATTTACGCTCACTAATGTCCATCGTCGTACTAATAAAGTTGATCAACCGGCCTTGTGCATCAAGCACGGGCGAAATGGTCAATTCGTTCCAAAAAGGTGTGCCGTCTTTGCGGTAATTGAGTATTTCACCCGCGAATGAAGTAAGATTTTTTAGCGCCTTACGTATCTCAATCACCGTTTGTGGATCGGTGAGCGGCCCCTGGATAAAACGGCAATTCTGCTCCAGAATTTCTGCCCGACTATAACCGGTGATCGATTCAAAAGCCTCATTAACCCATAGTATGCTCTGGTCATCACGGGTAATAAGCACGCCTTGGCTTATTTCTTTCAGGGCAACATTACTAAGTCTGAGCTTATCTTCTGACTGTTTGCGCGCACTGATGTCAGCGGTGAAGCCGTGCCAGAGTATACTCCCGTCTCCTTCTTGCTCTGGTATCGAATTGCCCAACAGCCAGTTAATCGTTCCATCGCCAAAATCTACCCGATATTCATGTTGCCACGGAGTTAAATTTTGTGCTGATTGTTGGATAGAACTCCACACAGCCTTAACGTCCTCGGGGTGAATCAGCGCAAATACTTTAGATGCATCCTCGCGTACGTCTTCCGGGCTAAGCCGGTATATCTCTCGAATGCCTTCACTAATGTAAGGAAGGCAGGCACGCCCATCAGGATACAAGCGAAATTGGTAAACAATCCCGGGCAACCGACTGGCGATTTTCTGTAAGCGCTCCAAGAGTTCTGCGCGTTCAGTTACTGCCAGACGGGCGTGATGTTTTTGTGCCAAACTTTCCGACAAGCTTTGTCCAAAGTCCTTGACGATGTTAGTCTCAAGTAAAGACCAGGGAGCACTGCGACCACGCCATAATTCTGACCAGCTTTCAAAGGAATTTCGTGGGTTCAGATGAAAATCACCCGCTTGGGTTTGCACAAGGCCTTGCTCGTAACTGCCTGCCCAATTCACGGTACGCAGCTTCTCTTTACGCAACCACACCACGCAATTGCGCATATCACTTGAAAATAATGTAGCTATGATACCCGATACTATTTCTGGATAGGCACTGGCGGGTGCGAACTGTTCTGCCAGATAGTCACAGCTGAAAACATCGGTTATTGACTGCTTGCCCAACCAACCCAGGAGCGCATCAATGGCAGCCGGTTCGGGCACTTGCCCCTGTACATAGCGACTGCCTTCAACGACAACAATTAACCCCGTGGCCTTTACTATATCCAGCAGATCAGTGCTTAAATCACACAGAACAGTGGATTCTGAATGGATAATAATGGCTTTAAGCAGTTTCGTTTTGATGCGTACCACCTTGTCCAGCAGCACACGCTCTTTTCTGGTTTCAATCGCCGTTATTTCTGCTGATATCATGCGAGAGATAAACACGGCCGCCTCCCGTATTGCGAATGAAACCCGCTTTGGCGTTAAATGATGACAAGCAATCAAGCCCCATAGTCGGCCATTTTGCAGCAGTGAAATCGACATGGTAGCCTGAACCCCCATGTTACCCAGGTATTCCAGATGGATCGGAGACAGGCTGCGTAGTGCCGAATAGGTCATATCAAGCGGTTGTTGAGTGACCGGATTGAGTATCGGCATGATTGGCACCGCCTTGGCACCGACATCAGTAAGAATACGTATCCGGTTTTTGGTGTAGAGCTCTCGCGCCTGTGCCGGAATATCACTGGCAGGAAACCGACTATCCAGATAGGAGGTGGCCGCTTCAACACGACTTTGTGCGATAACCTCGCCGTCCCAATTAGCTTCAAAGCGATAGACCATGACACTGTCATAGCCGGTAAGCCCATGCACCAACCGGGCGACTTGCTCAAAGTAGTGAGTGGTATCGGTATCAGTTTCGATAGCCAGTAGTGAATCCTGCATGCGCATGAGCAGCTCACCCAGCTGCTCTCGCTTGGGCAAGCCGGTGTCCTGACAGAGTTCCAATACCCAAAACTCGTTGGAACTGTATAGATACGCATCAAGGTCTACAGACATTTGCTGATAGGTGGCACTGACCAAACCGGTAGCCGTTTTATGTGCTTGAGCGTTTTGGAGCAACTGCTCAATCTGAAGCGCCGAAGCCGCCCCCATCAGCTCAACCAGCGGCTTACCAAGCGCCCCCCCTGCCGGTAAGTCAATGAACTGATCCATATTGGCACTGGCCTGAAGTACCGTGTGCAGGCTATCGGCACTTAAAACCAGTGCCGCACCGTGTGGCTGAATATTGCCTATCTGATGAATAGGTTCGGCCGCACAGATTTTCAGCGCTTGTTCCAACCCCTCTTTAGTTGCCTTGTTCATGGGTTACGATACCGTTATGTGGCCTTGATGCGCAGCGTCATCAAGAACCTGATTGAATAACTGAAAGGTTTGGCAGGCCGCGTCCACTGCGGCCTGATGTTGGCAGTTGTCGCCAGTCAAGGTATCGGAAAAAGCAATAAAACGTTGCCAAAGGGGCATGGTATTTTCGCCATAGCCGGTAAAAAAACAGCTACCGGTGTCTCGCGTGAAGCCGAGGTTTTTAGCCAACAGTTGAGAGATCATCTGCCCACCCAGTGTAGAACCTTCTACAACATACAGCACGCCGACCAGTTGCCCGATAGTCTCTATGCTTAAAAAATCAGCCGCCGAGGGTGATAAAGGCGGTAGTGTCAGAGGATCAATTTGAAAGAAAGCCAAATCGTTAATTAACCAGTGTAATTTGCAGCGTTCGTCATAAGCAAACGCCTCGGGATGGCCTTTAAGAAATGCGTTAATGCGCTCTTCCAATAGCGCGTAAAGATGATAGTA
>Ga0007794_10000682_pt1 | contig 10390 bp, 7 predicted proteins | sample CryBogmetaGMA5M_FD_60365 | JGI IMG/M metagenome (GOLD analysis project Ga0007794, IMG submission 60365) | Freshwater microbial communities from Crystal Bog, Wisconsin, USA - MA5M | ecosystem: Environmental > Aquatic > Freshwater > Lake | place: Crystal Bog, Wisconsin, USA | collected 2009-07-06
CGTTGCTGAACTGCGGTGAAAAACTCCTCCGGCAATGGAAACCGGAAAATCTCCTCATCACACTCGGCGAACACGGCATGTGTTTGTTCCGGCGCGGCCAGAAACCGCATCATATTCCGACGATGGCGAAGGAAGTTTTTGATGTCTCCGGTGCCGGTGACACCGCGATTGCGACATTGGTGTTAGCTCTCGCCACCGGTGCGAATGCCGTCGAAGCGGCAGAAATTTCAAATCATGCCGCCGGAATCGTTGTCGGAAAAATCGGCACCGCCACCTGCACACCGACGGAGTTGCTGGCAAGTTTCGACCGGACGAACCGCTAGGCATCTTGACTTGCCGGGAAACTCCATGCCATAGTCCGCGCCGTTATGGCGGATCCCAAACCAATTAATCTCATGGAAAAGATTGTCGCGCTCTGCAAACGGCGCGGCTTCATTTTCCAATCCTCAGAAATTTACGGCGGCATCAACGGCTTCTGGGATTACGGCCCCGCCGGCGCCGAACTCAAACGTAATGTCCGCGATGCGTGGTGGAATGATACCGTTCGCCGGCGCACTGATGTCGTCGGCATTGATGGGGCCATCATCACTCATCCGCGTGTCTGGGAAGCCTCCGGTCACGTCACCTCTTTCAGCGATCCGATGGTGGATTGCAAAAAATGCAAAGGCCGCTGGCGCGCCGACCAGTTACCAGAAACAAAATGTCCCGAAGGCGGCCCACACGACTACACCGAGGCCCGGCAATTCAATCTCATGTTCGAGTCGCACGCCGGCCCGGTGAAAGATGAGTCCAACAAAGTTTATCTCCGCCCGGAAACTGCGCAGGTAATTTTCGTTCAATTCCAAAACGTCCTCAGCGTCAGCCGTCAGAAAATTCCGTTTGGCATTGCGCAAATCGGTAAAGCGTTCCGCAACGAAATCAATCCGCGCAATTTTACTTTCCGGAGCCGAGAATTTGAGCAGATGGAATTAGAATTTTTCATCAAACCCGGCACCGACGCCGACTGGCATAAGACTTGGGTCGCTGAACGTCTGAAATGGTATGAGACCATCGGCCTGCCGAAAGAAAAACTCAGCATCTACGAATACAAGAAAGAAGAACTTTCCCATTACGCTAGTGCGTGCATTGACGTCATGTTCGCCTTCCCGTTTGGCGTGCAGGAGCTGGAAGGCATCGCTGCTCGTGGTAACTTCGACCTCAGTCAGCACCAAAAATTCTCCGGCAAGAGCATGGAATATTTCGATGACGAGACGAAGGAAAAATATATTCCGCACGTCGTCGAACCGAGCGCCGGCGTTGACCGCATCTGCCTCGCGCTACTTTGCGCCGCTTACACCGAAGAAGAAATTGCCCCCGGTGATGTTCGCATCGTTATGAAATTTGCTCCGCGCATCGCGCCGGTCAAAGTCGCCGTCTTCCCGCTCCTCCGGAACAAACCCCCGCTCGTCGAAAAAGCGAAACAGGTTTTTAATCTACTTCAATCGCAATTCACCACTGAATGGGACGACCGGGGTAACATCGGTAAACGTTACCGGTACCAAGACGAGCAAGGCACGCCTTGGTGCGTAACCGTGGATTTCGACACGCTTGGCGAAAAAGGTCCGGAGCTACTCGACACCGTCACGATTCGCGACCGCGACACCATGCAGCAAGAACGCGTCAAAATCGGTGACCTTGTTCCGCTGATTACCGGCAAGTTGCGCGGGTAAAATCTATTTTATCTACGGACGACCAATACCGGTGCCTGCAATAACCCGCATGGCACGAGTTGGTAACCGTTAAACCAACGCTCTTTCCCCGGCACAAATTCCCCCGGTCCGGTCCAAACCGGCGACTTTTCTTTCAAGTGGAATGGCCCGTGAGAATTACGGCGGTGACCTAACACTTCGACTTGCAACTGAACCGGCGATTTGCCGATGAAACTTGTGATTTCCACTTCCTGCGGTTCCCATGCAGCGACACCGGCTAACCGGCCGTTCACCAATACACGCACTGCGACACCACGGTAATCTGGAATCTGGACAAATAAACGCTCACCGGCGCGCAGCTTCGGCCGGAGCGTTTTGCCATAGGCAATCGAGCCGGAATAAAACGGCAAACCTTGCCGACACCAATCGCCCAACCGAAGTGTCACCGGTACCTTGGTCAACGTCACTTCGCGACCGGTCACGACTGCGCCGAAATTACCGAGCAGGTAGATAATTTCCAAACCGGGATGAGTCTCGGCGTAATCGCATTCCAAACGAATTTCATTTTTTCCCAGACGCAATCCGGAGGGTTCCAAGCGCAATTTGCACAACGCCCGATCCACCCACCAGCCGCACTCGGTGGCGGCGCTAACGGGAATACCGTTGATGGTAATTCGGAAGGTTTGCGGTCGCTCCAGCGCAAGAAATAAATCACCGGCAGGCAAAGCGCGAATCGCAAAGGAATAACTCAACACAACCGGAATACGCCGCGGATTCTGCGGCGGCTTAGTGGCCCAGGGCTGCATCATTTCGCCACCACGCGGCGGCACTCCAATTGCCGCACGCACTTTTCGGTCCACACGCAAAACCTCGTCCGCCGGTTGCCACGCACCGTGGCCGATTTTATAGCGCGGCCGGTCGAGTACAATATTATTGACTTCCGATAACGTGACCGGCCAGCGGGCTGAAGTCAGAGGTGTTTTTCGCACCGTCGTTAATGGGCGTGACACCGGTATTTTGACTAGCAGTTTCCGTTTTGGAACGACAAATAACCGGCTGCCCAACGCCGGTAAAGTTGTGTGAATTTCCCAACCGGCACCTTGGCGAATTGCATTGGCACAAACGATAGCGCCGGTGGTCGGATTCAATTCGATTGGCACGCCACGACAACCGGCAAAGCCCCGGATGCGCACATCTGAAAAAGTTAGTTTCCGCTCGCTGACGCGCGATGCAACTTCGGAATTCTTTCTGGCGTGTAGAAAATCGTGCCCGGTATTACAAATGAATAGATAAAACGAATCGGCATCTTCTTTCAGCAAATGCAGAGCCGGAATAATTTCTTGACCAGCCGTATCAGTAATGGAAATTTGGCGCACTGGTTCTACTGCCGTGAGGAGTTTCCGGCCACGAGCAGGAACGCGCGGGCATTGTTGGGCAAACTCGACAACTTGTGGTGACGCTTTGGCGTCGAGATAGGTGGGGATTTCACCGGCAAAAATTACTCGTCCACCGGCGGTGTGGAATTTTTTCAAGAGCGCCAATGTCGAACTCCGCATGGTGATTGACGGCGGGATCAGTACGGTCGTATAGACGGCCTTGGCGACATGCAATTCTTGCTGATGAACGCGACCATGCCGGGCAAGAATATCTTCGTCGCCGTAATCAAAATCAATGTTTGCCGCGAGCAGGCTATCGCGGAGGTCAATTAACTGCTGATCGTAAGCGCTGACTTGCGGATCGGTTTCAAAAGCGCGCCGGAATTTTACCCACATGCTTTCCACCGGATGAATTACCAGCAGATCACGCACTTCCGTGCCGCGCGTCATGGTGGCGTGGATGCGCGCAAAATAATCTTCCACGTGTGGATACGATTCCCACCACGGTGATTGGTAAGAAATGGAAGCGGGATAATCGCGCTTGGCTTCCCCTTCCATCGAATACCACGCCAAGTGTTGACAACGAACATTAATACCAAGTGCCGCCTGCCAGTCACCAATGGCTTTATGTCCGGCGAAAGAAAAATCCCAGCCCGTGCACCCGTAAGTTTCCGTGATACGCCACTTACGGCCGAATTGCCGAGCGGCGGAACTGACTTGTTTGGCGGTGTCGTATTCGCGCCAACGCTCCGTCAGAATATCCATTCCGGGTACCTGCATATGCTCATAGAATCGCATGCAACTACCAACATTGGCTGTCTGCGATGAAAGTTGCGCTTCCTGCAACACGTGTCCGGTAAACTGTAAATTATTCCGGCCACACCATTCACCAATTTGCCGCGCAAACGAGTCCACAAACAGATGCGTGATGCACTCGTGATAATGATACCGGGCTGGCGAGACCAGACCACCATCCACGTCATAGAAAATCTCCGGCAAATGCGGAATCAAATCGTAGCCGTACCGGCGCCGAAATACCGCAGGCAGGGCAGCCGTCCACGGACGACGGTCGGGATTGTTCTGGAATGTACCGTACGTCGGCTCGTCCGTGAAGATGCCGGGAATTGTCCGGCCAAAATGCTGGCCGACTTGTCGCCGGTAGGCTTCATGGGTGACACGGAGAAACTCCCGTACTGCCGTCGGGTTCATCGTGTCGAGGTAGGTGTAGCCATTGGACCATGGGTGACATTCATCCACCTGGACTTCGTACATCAAAATGGAGTGCCCCGGCGCCAACCGCAGCGGCCGCGTGCCGCGCGGCAGTCGCACCACATCGAGCGCTTCAAAGCCAGTCACGCACGCCGTAAAGGCGGCCAAAGTATTTTTGTTCCATTGGAGTGCGGCCGGCTGGTCAAGGACACGCCCGGCCAGTCGCCGCATCCGGTACCGTGGATTCTTGGTGACCAATCCGCCGGCGGCACCCGACGGCCAGCGGTCTTCATCGTATAACCACGCCTCCATGCCGAGTTTGCCAGCCTCATCAAGACAGGCTTTGACACAGTCAAACCATTCCGGTCCGAGGTACGGCGTCGCTAATCCAACCCGGGCGTGCATGAAAAATCCGCCCAGACCCATCTGCTTTAGAATCCGGATTTGCCGGCGCAACTCCTGTGGCTCTAACCGTGCATTCCAAGACCAAAAAGGTTTTCCCCGGTATACACTACCGGGATTAGTGAATTCTTTTTTAAACGTAATATTCATTTCATCTTTTCCGTGCTCGAACCCTATGCAAAAGGTTTGTTTTGTAAATTAAAATCCCGCGTCGCCGGTCCGGAATCACCGGTGTTGTCTTCTTGAATCATCAGCAATTGATCTCGCGTAAATGGCGGCGATGGCAAAAACCGTTCGGCCAGTGTCGCTATGATTCGCGCCACCGGTAATGGGATGTGAATTTTTGGTTTGCGCCGGTTCTGCGCCGCCAGCAGTTTATCGTACAGCTCGTTCCAAGTGAACGCCACCGGTCCGCATAAATCGTAAGTTTTCTCTACCGCACCGGGATAATTCACGGCGGCGACAAAACATTTTGCCACTGTCGCAACTGAAACCGGCTGAATTTTCGATCGGCCATCGCCGAGAATCGGAATCACCGGAGCGAGGCGAACGATTTTTTCCAAGACGCTAATCGATTGGTTGCCGGGTCCGTAAATCAATGACGGCCGGAAAATTGTCCAGGCCAATCCGCTCTGGCATACGGCTTCTTCGGTGGCCCATTTAGTTTGGTGATACTGACTTCGCGCATTCGGCCGCACACCTAACGCGCTCATGTGAATCAATCGCTGCACGCCGGCCGCTTGCGCGGCGGCGATGACGTTGCCGGTGGCTTGCCGGTGGATTCGGTAAAAAGTTTGGTCGCCACTTTCGCGAATGATACCAACTAGATGAATGACAGCATCGGCACCGGTAAACGCATTTGTCAGCGTTTTCGGGTCGAGGACATTGCCGGTAAATAATTCTGCATCTAGTGGCGTAGTTGGCGGATTACGGACGATGGCGCGCACCCGGTAACCATCGGCTCGCGCTTGATGGACAATGGCGCGGCCAACAAATCCGGTGGCACCGGTGATAGCTAGTAATGGCATTTTACTCAATGCGGAATCATATCACGGTGGGCAGGTTGTGGACAAACTTTCCAGTTTCGACTTGTGCGCGTGGCGCCGGCGACATACAACGAGCAGGAATCGGAGATTATTATGATTAAAGTGGCAATCATCGGTGCGGGAAGTGTGGTGTTTTCAAAAAATCTAACCGGAGACATTCTGAGTTATCCGGAGTTCAGGAACGCTACGATTGCGTACATGGATATTGACCGAGAGCGGTTGACCGTGGCGGCGGCGCTGTGCCGGAAGGTGGCGAAGTCGCTGGGCGCGAAACCGAAAATCATTGCGACAATGAACCGCCGGGAGGCGTTGGCTGGTGCGGATTTCGTAATCAACATGGTGCAAATCGGCGGGTTTGATTCGACGTTGGTGGATTTTGAAATTCCGCGCAAGTACGGGTTGAACTTTACAATTGCTGATACGACGGGGCCGGGCGGTTTGTTTCGGGCGTTGCGAACATATCCGCTGTTGACCGGCTTGTGCCGGGACATGACGGCGGTTTGTCCGCAGGCGTGGCTGTTGAATTATTCCAATCCGATGTCGGAAAATATGCAGACCATCAGTCGCACCTCCGGCATCAAGTCGGTTGGTCTCTGCCATAGCGTGCAAGGCACGTTTCTCCAATTGATGCAGTATCTCGGCGAAAGTCCAGATGCAACGGAGTTTATCTGCGCCGGCATCAATCACATGGCGTTTTATCTGAAGCTGGCAAAAAAAGGCGTGAACCTTTATCCGCGACTGTTTGCCGCGATGAACAAGCCGGCCATCTACAACACGAATAAAGTCCGCTTTGAATTGATGCGCCGGTTGGGCTACTATGTCACTGAATCCAGCGAACATAGTGCTGAGTATTCGTCGTTATTCATTCCACACGGTGCGGAGCTGATGCGCCGGTATGACGTGCCGATTGATGAATATCTACGCCGGTGCGACGGAATCGTGAGCGAGTTTGAATCGATGCGGAAATTTGCCCGGAGCAATAAACCCATCGAAATCCACCGGAGTCACGAGTATGGTAGCACCATCATTCACTCCATCGTGACCGGTAAGCCGAGCGTGGTCTATGGCAACATGCCGAACCGAGGCGCGATTGCAAATCTGCCGGGAACCGCGATTGCAGAAGTGCCGACATTGGTGGATCGCAATGGCTGTCAGCCGACACTCGTCGGTGAATTACCGCCGCAGCTCATCGGTTATATCCAGCCGCACGTGACGCAACACGAATTATTCATCCGCGCCGCCATGGAAGGTCGGCGCGACCATGTTTATCAGGCGTGCATATTCGACCCGCTGACGGCGGCAACGATGCCGGCGGATAAAATCGTCGAGATGTGTGATGAGTTAATTGCCGGTCATGGCCGACTGTTGCCGAAATTGGATACGAAACGGACATTGGTTCCCACCAGCGGTAAACGATTCCGTCCGCCGACGGCTAAACAATTGCGCGCCAGTTGGAATACAGCACAGAAAAATAAAACCGAAGCCTACATCAAGGATTGGTGGTTGCTCGGCCCATTCAAGAGCAAGCAGACCGGCAAGATTAACCTCGCGTTTGCTCCGGTGGATGAATCGAAGTTGCTCGCCGCTCAACGGAAACCCACCGGCAAATGGGTTCGCGCCACCGCCGATGCACGCGGAATGGTGAATCTGGATGTGGCGTTGGGGCAAGTCGAGTGGGCGATTGCCTATGGATATACCGAGGTCGCTAGCGTTCATGCACGCGAGTGTGAGCTCCGGTGCGGCAGTGATGACGGCATTAAAATCTGGCTGAATGGAAAGCTCGTCCACACCCACGAAGTTGGCCGGTCTTACGCTCCAGACTCTGACCGCGCCAGCATCCGACTAGAAGCCGGGATCAATCGCTTAGTTGTGAAGGTAGATAATTACGTTGGCGGCTGGGGCTTCGGTGTCGCAATTCCAAAAGCGAATTTCTAGCGACTATCCTAATCAAGGACAAGTTGCACTAACCGACCAATAGCAACTAGGATTATTAGTTAGACTGCTCAGAGAAGCACTGCCAGTATGACCATCGAAAAAAAGAATGTTTGCAGCTCCGTTGTGACGGACAATTACATCACCAGATGTAGTTGGGTATGGGCTGTAGGTCTTTATGGTAGAAGCATAGTAAGGGCGAGGATCATTCGCGCTCTCTATTACATGCATAACAGACACGGGACTTGATAGGGTGGAACCACAATTGCCCTCTGGACGGTAAAAAGAACTACTACTATTACCTATATCTATGGGGTTATTGAAGACGTTATTGCATTGTAAGCTACCTACAGCGTTATTATTCTCCCCATAACTTCCACTATTTAGGGCGGTTCGATCTGTCGGACAATGCCACATTGTAGAGTTTTTTGTGGTGAGGTCTGGAACATAAGGTATCAGCCAATTCCAAAACTTAGGAAAAGGATAGGAACCTGTACCATAAGGTACGGTGAGAGTCCCGCCGCTATTGGGTGGTGGCCAATAGCCATTATTATCGTCGCCATAGGCGCGAAAGGCCATACCGATTTGATGAAGATTACTGATGCAAACGGCCTGCCGTCCCTTCTCTCGCGCTGAGACTAGGGCCGGTAATAGCAGTGCTGCAAGAATCGCAATGATGGCGATCACTACGAGTAGCTCGATTAACGTGAATGAGTTTTGCTGAGTGGATTTTTTAAGCATCATGTCCGCTCCGGAGCAGATGCGCCGACTCGTAATTCTGCTGTAAAGGCGACTGCCGGTTTGGTATGCGATAAATTAGCACCGACCATCGAAAGCACCATCTTAATTGCCGCAGTGGCCATTTCGTACCGGGGCGGAATCATTGTTGTTAGCGGCACAATAAAATAGTCGTCGAGACGGCGTTCGTTGCTACCACTGGCGACGGCGAGATCTTCAGGAATCCGCAACCCGGCCGCATAGGCATACGTTTGCAAGAGCAAGGCATCGCGGTCACGGCTACAGAAAATTGCCTCCGGTCTTTGCGCACCGCGCAACCAACGAATCAATTCGTCACACGGCGCATCTGGATCGAGTGTTTGGAAGGTGGGCGTCAATCCGTGGGCAGTCATGGTCGCCATATATCCTTCGCGGCGATCCATCGTGCTGTAGTGCCGCGATTCAGCAACTGGCTCTGCGAGATATTGAATCCGCCGGTACCCTTGTTTGATGAGATGTTCTGTCAGCAGTTGCGCACTCTTGAAATCGTCGAAATATAAAGCGTTGGTCGGCTGCTTGTCGTTCAGATACACCACCGGAAAACCGCTTGCGAGGATGCTCCGGTGCAGTTCCGTCGTGAATCCGCCGCCCATTTGGTTGATGACCAATGCGTCTAAATGCGCTTCGCGAAATGCCTTGGGAATGGGATTGATTTCACCTCGGACTGTGGAAGGTAAACGGATCAGGGACACATGGTAATCTTGAGCCACGGCGGCATCATACGCGCCGGCACGGAATTCTGGGAAATCAATCTCCGCCATCGTGCCCGGAGTATTCGCGAGGAAGTAGCCAACATTGAAGTACCGGCGAGTGCGCATGGCTCGCGCGCCGGCATTGACGCGGTAACCGAGGGCTTGCGCTTTATTTCGCACCCGCTGCTGAACCGCCGGGGCGACGCGAATCTTCGTGAAATTCTCATTAAGCACCGCACTGACCACGCCTTGCGAGACTCCGGTGAGCTGCGCAATGGTCGTCTGCGTAATCGGTGCGTGAGCGTGTGAAGTTTTCGCACGAATTTCCATTGATAATAGGTATATTGCACGGTGCCGAATAAGTTGCAAGGCGATTGCAACTCAATGGTAAAAACGGGCTTGACTCTCCGGTGAAAGGACATAAGATTTCTTCACTATGAAAATACGCATTATCACATCCGTCATTGCGGCGATGTTCTTGCCGCTGGCCGCAGTTCAAGCAGCCTTTGTCTGGATTGAAGGCGAGAGTGCTTATAAATCCACCATGCCACAAAACCCTTGGCAAAAAGGTGATAATCCAAAACTGTTGAGTGGTGGCGATGCGTTTGCTGGAGCCGCGGATCACCGAGAGGACTTGCCAAATCCGGCTTTCATTCTTTACAAGGTGACGATTCCAGAAGACGGTGCCTACTTTATTTACCTCCGGCATGGTTTCGCCGGCAACATGGGTGAAATACGCGTCCGCTTTGTGGCGCTCGATGCCACCGGCAAACCAGTGAAACCACCAGGCGCAGAAGAAGGGTGGACGAAAATTGACTGGGATGTACCGGTGGTGGATCGCATCGCCATTGGTCAATTCCGAACGATTGAATGGAGCAAGCAGGAAGCAGTGAAGCTCACCAAAGGTAATTATATTATGGATGTGCAGATCACCGGGCCAAATGCGAAGAAAACCGATGCGAATCCACCGACTTGGGCATTGATTGATGTGATCTGCCTCACAACGGATCCGTTCACACCACGCGGCGCACTAAAGCCAGGTGAGGAAGCGAAGACACCGGAAGCTGGTAAGGCTAGCGGAAGTTATTATTAACATTACTGTTGCAGACTAGAAACAGACATGGTTGCATTCGCTCCATGTCTGTTTCTCTTTCTACTAATCCAATCGTAGTCCGATGAATCTGACAAAACTAGACCTGATCATTATCGCTTTCCCGGCGGTAGTGGTTTTTGTCGTGGCACTGGTAATGCGCCGGTATCTCCGTAGC
>Ga0007794_10000683_pt1 | contig 10384 bp, 11 predicted proteins | sample CryBogmetaGMA5M_FD_60365 | JGI IMG/M metagenome (GOLD analysis project Ga0007794, IMG submission 60365) | Freshwater microbial communities from Crystal Bog, Wisconsin, USA - MA5M | ecosystem: Environmental > Aquatic > Freshwater > Lake | place: Crystal Bog, Wisconsin, USA | collected 2009-07-06
TTCAAGCTGTGTTGGCCAAACGCGGCATCACATCCGATGACCGACTCCCTGCCATTTGTGGTTTATTCAAAGATCGCTGTGACACCTTGTTGGTCTTGGCCGATTGGGCGACAGCGTTTTACAACGACGTGAGCCCGCAAGTTGAAGATGTTGCCAAACACATCACGCCTGCTGTCTTGCCCGCTTTAGATGCCTTGGCCACCAAGCTAAACGCTGTGGCTGATTGGACAATCGCGAACGTGAGTGCTGCATTTAAAGAGGTGCTCGCAGAGCAGGGTTTGAAGATGCCTCAACTTGCAATGCCTGTGCGCGTGTTGGTCATGGGTACGCCCCAAACACCATCTGTCGACGCGGTCCTTTGGCTGTGCGGCAAAGAAAAAGTTTTGGCGCGTTTGACGAAACGCTAAAAAATTAGCTATACTATCGCTCTCGACACCCAATGGGGGTATAGCTCAGCTGGGAGAGCGCTTGCATGGCATGCAAGAGGTCAGCGGTTCGATCCCGCTTACCTCCACCAAACTGAGTGTTGAGAAGATTTGAAAGAATCAGTCCAGGATATGACCCTATCGTCTAGAGGCCTAGGACATCACCCTTTCACGGTGAGTACCGGGGTTCGAATCCCCGTAGGGTCACCAAGTTTTGTAGCACTTGGTTGAGTTGCATAGCAGCTCAACAAACGTTACAGCTATCAGGAGTGGTAGTTCAGTTGGTTAGAATACCGGCCTGTCACGCCGGGGGTCGCGGGTTCGAGTCCCGTCCACTCCGCCAAAAAAATCCTTGTAAATCAAGGACTTAGATAAAGCCCGATGGTAACTCATCGGGCTTTTTTCTTGCCAAGACAAAACTCAGTCGGTCCAGCTTGACGCTAAATGTCTCTACTTTGAATCGGTTTGGATAGCGAGGTTCTTAGCGGCCATAAACTGTTCCGCCAGTGCCAGGAGAGCAGGGGTATCTACATCCATGACGCATCCTGGATCATTCACAGGCAGATAAATTGCTTGATGCCGTTCAACGACTGACTTCGCGCCTTGATCGCCAGTGATGTTCAGCAAGTCGTTTAAGCAGGCGTTTGAAAACCCAACCGGATGCCCCTGTTGTCCTTGATAAACAGGTCGGACTACACAGCATGGGTTGGTGTTTGGTGACGATATATTTTTGAGTTGAGTCGCTACTTGCTGCAACGTTGCAGCTTGAATCAGCGGCAAATCTGCAGGCAGGATCAACCAGCCCAACGCGCCTCGCGTCGCTGCTACGCCGCACGCAATGCTATCCGCCATCCCTGGATTTTTAATATGGGACAAGTGCTCACGTTCAACAATGTGGTGCGGCAATCCGCTTGCATGAACAGCTGCTAAGACATGTGTACGCACAGTCATGCCAGCGAGTGGCGCTTGAAGCTTGTCCAGCACGCCTCCGGCTTGTTTGAAGCGGGAGCCATCCCCTGCTGCTAGCACGATGACGTGTATGTTTTGCGGCATCAGGCTGTTTTGCGATGCGTCGCCGCATTCGTACTAGTGGCTGGCATGTCATGGGAGTTCTTTGCTGAAGTGATGCTGCATTTGTTCGGCAAAGGAATATTATTTTTGATTGCTATTACTTCAGCCATGATGCTGATGGCTATTTCTGAGGGCGTTTTACTGCCGATATAAATCCCAATCGGCCCACGCAAATTTTCCAGGCTTTCCTCTGATTGATCAAAGTGTTCAATCATTCTCATGCGTCGAAGCTCTGTGTTGCGTCGAGATCCGATCGCGCCAACATAGAACGCTTCTGTATGGATCGCCTCTATCAAGGCAAGATCATCGAGTTTGGGGTCGTGCGTCAATGCAATCACGCAACTACGTTTGTCGGGGTTGAAGCTTTGTATCAAGTCATCAGGCATTTCTGATGTGATGGATACATTCCCAACTGCCCATGATCTTCTGTACTCATCACGAGGGTCGCAAACTGTTACTGAAAACCCACTGAAGAGCGCCATGGTCGCTAAGTACTCAGATGTTTGCCCTGCGCCAATCAATAACATTCGGTAGCCTGGCCCAAAGGTGTTCCTCAGGGCGTAGTCGTCTATTTCCAATTCCGCAGGACTTTGGGCATCTTGTAGTTCGACTGTCCCAGTTTTGAGGTTTGTAATTCGACAAACCAACCTTCGTGATTCAAGTTGTTGAATGATTTCAGAGAGCAATTGAACATCCGGATTGAATTCCAGAACTAGCTCTAGCGTTCCCCCGCAGGGCAAGCCGAAGCGATGCGCTTCTTCTGCGGTAACGCCATATTTTCTAAGCTCGGGTTGCGTTGAGAGAAATTTCTTATCACCGCCTGTGAACTCGTGAATTAGGTCGTCTTCAATGCATCCGCCAGACACAGACCCTGCTACCGCACCTGTTTCGCATAAGGCCATGATGGAGCCAATGGGCCTAGGTGAAGATCCCCATGTTCTTACAACGGTGGCCAAAAGAACGTTTTCCCCCATCTGTCGCCATGTGTGGATTGATCGCAAGACTGCTAAGTCAGAGTTTTCCATTTATCTGTTCCCTACGGATATGTGTACGTCAAACCGACTCGGTTGTACAAGATCATCAAATTTTGCATCAGCTGGCATTCCCCCGTTTTTTGGTTTTCTTCTTTGCCTAGGTGCTCACGACATCCAAAAATGTATCCTCGATGGAGTTGGCCGTTGTGGAGGGCGGATTCGATGAAGGCAATCCCGCCACCAGTGGACGACACATGTATGCGGGTTCCCATGCCCAGGCCGGTGAGTTTGTGCATTGAAAGGGGTCATTCTTGACATTTATCCACAAAAATGTCGAAAGAGGTGCATAATCCTTGCGTGCTCGTTATAAAGACGAGCGCAAGTTAGTGATAGGTCAGTTTCGCGCGCTACGGCGTTACTTCTCGGGTTTGTTGTGCTTTCGGGACCCCATCGCTTTTTTTTTGTATCTAAGGAGTCCCCATGGGCAATAAACTTTACGTCGGCAATTTGCCATACACAGTTCGTGACAGCGATCTCGAGCAGTCATTTGGCGAATTCGGTGCTGTCACTAGCGCTAAAGTCATGATGGAGCGCGACACTGGCCGCTCTAAAGGTTTCGGCTTTGTCGAAATGGGCAGCGATGCTGAAGCGCAAGCTGCTATCGAAGGCATGAACGGTCAGTCTTTGGGCGGCCGTAGCATCACAGTGAACGAAGCTCGTCCAATGGAGGCACGTCCTCCACGTACAGGCGGCGGCGGCTACGGTGGTGGCGATCGCTCCGGCGGTGGCGGCTACGGTGGTGGCGACCGTTCAGGCGGTGGCGGCTACGGTGGTGGCGGTCGCGGCGGTTACTAAGCCCTGCAGATCCCTTGTCTCAGCCTTGCGCTGAGTACACCAAAAAGGCTTCGCAACTTCGGTTGCGAAGCCTTTTTTCATGGCTCTCTTTTAATGCGTTTTGACAACGCTATTGACCCAGTCGAGGCCTTTTGAAATTGCAAAGTTGGCTGCGTCTGCGTGGCTGGCAAAGTGATCGGTGAAGCACATCACGCGGTCGGTGCGCGCGCTGCCGCTGCCACTGGCGACAGACACTTGGGCCGCAAAGCGGCCACTGGGCAAGGTGCGCGGGCAGGCTGCAATGCAGTATTTACCGAGAGTGATGGAGTTATTTTGAATACGAATAGCGGGAATCATGAAAATCTTAGAAAAATAGAACGACGGAACATAGCCCTGAAAGGGCTAGTAGAAATACGCGAAGAAGTGGGAATTTACTTAAATGCCCCTTTGCTAAGGGGCTGGCACGGCAATGTAGAGGTGCGTGCTAGAAGTCGACTAAAGCGATCAAATATTGTAGCAGGCTTTGCTCTTATGAGCTTTTGAGGCCTGATTAGTCAACTTTGCCAATGCGTTGCACCAGTCCTGCCATGTCTTTTGCATCGGTTTGTACATAGCGTTCAAACTCGGGCATGTCTTGGAACATGAACGAGGTGCCTGCTGCAACGATGGATTGATTGGCTCGGGTATCGGTGGCTGCGAACTTGGCGGCTTGTCGCAGCTTTTCGACCACCGCGGGCGGTGTATTGGCTGGCACAAATAAACCCGCCCACTGCGCGTAGGCGATAGGCACCCCTAACTCTTTCAGGCTGGGGACGTCAGGCATTGCAGTTAATCGGCCTTCGCCCCAATGTGCCAAGGCGCGCAATTTACCGGCTTTAATTTGTTGCATCACGCTGGCAGGCCCGGTGGACAAGGCTTCAATTTGCCCTGACAACAAGGCCATCACTGCTGGGCCTGCGCCGGTGTAGGGCACGTGTAGCATGTGGGTGGCCGTGGCGACCTTGAGTTGTTCCATGGGCACATGCATGGTGCCGTAGTTACCGGATGAGCCGAAGGACACTTTGGCTGGATTGTTTTTTACAAATGCAATGAATTCAGCATAGGTTTTCCAGGGGCTGTCTGCGTTCACCACAAGTACCGTGGGGTCTGCACTGAAGCGTGCGATAGGTTTGAGTTGATCGAGTTGGAACAGGGGTGTCCGCTTGAGGACCTTGTCTGCCTCGGGAAGCACGACCAAGGATGACAAAGCCATGAGCACGGTATAGCCATCTGGCTTGGACTTTGCAACTTGCGCCATGCCAATGCCACCGCCCGCACCGCCTTTGTTTTCCACGATCACCGCTTGCTTCAGATAGCGTCCCATGGCCTCGGCCACGGGGCGACCCACGGCATCTGCGACGCCGCCGGGTGGGAAAGGCACCAGCATGGTGATGGGGCGGGTCGGATAGTCTTCTTGCGCGAATGCAGTGAGCGCAAAGGTTGTGACCACCAAGGCCAGTGTTTTGAGCAGGGCTGTACGGCGTGTCATGGTGGCCTTTGTAAGTTAGATGAATTTGTTTTCGATGTGGCCAATGCCATCGATCTCAACGCGCACCACATCGCCCTTTTGCAGGTAACGCGGGGGCTTCAACCCCATGCCGACACCTGCGGGTGTGCCTGTGGCGATGATGTCGCCAGGGTACAAGGTGATACCGCGAGAGATGGTTTCAATCAAGCTGGGGATGTCAAAAATCATGTTTTCGGTGGGACCGTCTTGGCGTTGCTCACCATTCACCACCCCACGCACGCGTGTGCGTGTGCCATCCATTTCATCGGCCGTCACCAGCCACGGGCCCATGGGGCAGAACGTGTCGAATGATTTGCCCATATCCCATTGCTGGTGGCGCATCTGCACATCGCGGGCGGTCACATCGTTGACGATGGTGTAGCCGTAGATGTGCTTCATGGCATCTGCCGCTTTGATGTTCTTGCCGCCTTGGCCAATGATGACCGCCAACTCGGACTCGTAGTCAATCTGGTCAGAGATGTCTGCGCCTGGCAGATGTACATCGTCAAACGGACCCACCACGCATTCAGGCACTTTGGTGAAGACGATGGGCCACGCTTGCGTGTTCGTGTTGCTGTCTTTGAACACCGACGCTGACAGCTCTTTGGCGTGCTCATGGTAGTTGCGACCCACGCACCAAATGTTTCGACGAGGCAGGGGAATAGGGGCTTCTAAATGCACATCCGTCACAGCCACGTTGTGGCTGGTCAAGGGAGGTAGTTGGCCGCCGGCCATGACGGTTTCAATCAACCGAAGAGCGCCGTATTGGGCGACTTCGGGTGTGACATCAAACGCGGTGACGTGGTGCCCGTCGGCAGAGACTTGGCCCACGTGGCGTTGGTTGTGATGGCGGTAGGTGGCAATGCGCACAAAGGGCTCCCAGATAAATGTTGAATCAGGCGAATGCTACGGCGTGTGGCCACTCCTGAGAAGCACCGCCTGTCATCTGTATGACTCTGGGTTAGCCTGCGCGTTGACGCCCCACCAAGCCCGACGCCAAAGCCGTGCCCAACACAATCACGAGGCCACAGACCATCATCCAATGCGTGACGACTTCGTCTAGAAAAACCACACCGATCAGGTTCGCGAACACCGGAATCAAATAGGTGACGGTCATGGCGCGTGCAGGGCCTGTGCGCGTCATCAAACGAAAATACAGGACATATGCCAAGGCTGTGCACAACAAGCCAGCGATGCCCAGCGCCCCCCAAGCGTGCCAGGTGGGTGTCTCGGTGGGCCACGTCAATAAGGCGGGTAAGCAGAGACCCAAACTGGCGCCCCACAAACTCCCTGTGGTCGTGACGAGGGAGGGCACGTTGTGCAAATACCGTTTGGTGAAACTGCCGGCGATGCCGTAACACAAGGTCGCGACCAAGCACGCCACCACCGCCAAACCAGAGCCGCCTGATTGGAAGGACACGCCACCCGGTACTTCGCTGGCCAGCAATACCACCCCTGTGAATCCCAGTGCCAAGCCCAATGCCCGCGTTGCATTAAGCCTGTCGCCCAACCAAAACCAAGCAATGAGGGCGCCAAACAAAGGTGTGGTGGCGTTCAGGATGGACGACATGCCCGTGCTGATGTGCATCAGCGCATAGGCGTAGCAAGCGAAGGGAATGCCTGAGTTTAGGAGCCCAGACAAAAACGCGGGGCGCCAATGCTGCTGAAGCACAGCCACCTCTCTACGCCAGATCAATACCGGCGTGAGCATGAGGGCGGCCAAGGTGACGCGCACCCAGGCGGTGGGGAAAGGTCCGAAGTCATGCGCACCTTCGCGCATGAACAAAAATGAGGCCCCCCACAACAAGGCCAACAAAACAAACTCAGGCACCCAGACGCGCCAGTGCAAAGCAGGCCCCGTCATGCGTGCGTTGCCTCGTGGGCAAGCAAATGTGTCTTGCGGTCCAAACCACCAGAGAACCCTGTGAGCGACCCTTTCGCCCCCAGCACGCGGTGGCACGGCACGAGGATGCTGTGCGGGTTTTGCCCAATCGCCGCACCCACGGCGCGCACGGCTTTGGGGTTGGCGATGTCGCGTGCAATGTCCCCGTAGCTACGCGTCTGGCCGTAGGGGATGTGTTTCAGTGCTTGCCAAACTGCGCGTTGAAAGGGCGTGCCCCAAGGGGCGTGCAGAGGCAGATCAAACGTGCGGCGCTCGCCGCTGAAGTATTCCCGTAGCTGTTGGGCCGCGATCTGCATCACGGGGTGTGCGTCATCCGTCAGCCATTGGCGACTGTCCGGCATGTGCGCTTGACGGTGCACAAACCATAGGCCAGTTAAACCGTGTTCATTGGCGGCCAACAACACATCGCCTAGCGGGGACGTGGTGTGCGTTTGGTAGGTGGCAGACGTTGGCATGTGGCGCGCGTGGCAATGAGTTTGGGAATGCGGGTGGAAGAATCATCATAGTTGGACCTTGCTCAGACGGGGCTCTGGCTCTCTACAATCTATTTCTATGCAAATTAACCACTCTATTTTCAAAGCCTACGACATTCGTGGTGTCGTTCCTTCCACTCTGAATGTTGACGTCGCCGAAGCTTTGGGCCGTGCCTTTGGCACACACGCAGCCGCATCGGGCGAAACCACGGTGGCGGTGGGTCGTGACGGGCGTTTGAGTGGGCCCTCGTTGGTCGAAGCCCTGATTCGCGGTTTGGTGGCGGCTGGGGTGCATGTGATTGACGTGGGCGCTGTCACCACCCCCATGCTTTACTTCGCGGCCAACACCTTGTGCAAGAGTGGCATTCAAGTTACGGGCAGTCACAACCCGAAGGATTACAACGGTTTCAAAATGGTGTTGGGTGGTCGTGCGATTTACGGCGATGAAATACAAGGCTTGCGCCACATCATTGAAGCTGAGAGCTGGGCGTTCAAAGCGGGCGGCAGCGTCAAGTCCGTGGATGTCACGGCAGACTACCAAGCCCGCATCGTGGGCGACATTCGCCTGAGCCGCCCCATGAAAGTGGTGGTCGATTGCGGCAACGGCATTGCAGGCGCTACCGCCCCCGCCATCTTCCGCGCTTTGGGTTGCGAAGTGATCGAGCTGTTTAGCGAGGTGGACGGCAACTTCCCCAACCACCATCCAGACCCGAGCAAGCCTGAGAACTTGCAAGACGTCATTCAAGCGCTGAAAACCACGGGTGCTGAATTGGGCTTGGCGTTCGACGGCGACGGTGACCGCTTGGGCATCGTCACTCAAGATGGCGAAACCATTTACCCCGATCGTCAAATGACGCTGTTCGCGCAAGATGTGCTATCCCGCGTGCCTGGCGGCACCATCGTGTTTGATGTGAAGTGCTCGCAACGTTTGGCGCCGGCCATTCGCGAAGCGGGCGGTGAAGCGCTGATGTTCAAAACTGGCCATTCGCTCATCAAAGCCAAGATGAAAGAAGTTAATTCACCTTTGGGCGGCGAGATGAGCGGCCACATCTTTTTCAAAGAACGCTGGTACGGTTTTGACGATGGCACCTATGCCGGTTGCCGCTTGCTCGAAATCGTCAGCCGCAGCCCCGATGCAAATGCGGTGCTCAATGCGTTGCCTACGAGCTTCTCCACCCCAGAATTGAACGTGGGCTGCGCCGAAGGCGAGCCACACCGTCTGAGCGCCGAGCTGCAGCAATTGGTGTCTACCGGTGAGTTGCCTTCGCCCGAGTTCAAGCCAGAGGCTTGTGTGATTGACGGTTTGCGCATCGACTGGGCCGATGGGTTTGGTTTGATCCGCGCATCCAACACCACGCCAGTGCTGGTGCTCCGCTTTGAAGGTCAAACCCAAGCAGCGCTTGACCGCATTGAGCATGACATGCTGGTGCTGTTGCGTCGCGTCAAGCCAGATGCGAAGTTTCAAGAGGCTGCGCATTGAGCGTGCGTGAACGTCAAGCACCGTTGAAGGTGCTGATCGTCAAACTCTCGTCTCTGGGCGACGTGGTGCACTCTATGCCCGCAGTGATGGACATTCAAGCCGCATTTCCGAATGCCCAAATTGATTGGGTGGTCGAGCGTGGTTTTGCACCCTTGGCGGCACGTTGTGCGGCGGTGCATCGCGTGATTCCGTGTGCGCTGCGTCGCTGGCGCAAAGATTTTTTCAAAGCCGAAACACGCGCCCACACACGTGACGAGTGGCAAGCCTTCAAAACGGATCTGCAGCAAGAAGCCTACGACGTCATCATCGACTTGCAAGGTCTGACTAAGTCGGCATTGATCGCTTGGCTCGCGCGCAAAGCGAAGGGCGGCAAACGCTATGCCCTGGCCAACCGCACCGATGGTTCAGGCTACGAGTTGCCCACGCGGTGGGTCGCAGATGTCGCGGTCACTGTGGCGCCGCACATCCATGCCGTTACGCGCGGACGCATGTTGTGCGCCCAAGCACTGGCCTACGACCTGCCAAAAACCATGCATTACGGCTTAGGCCATGCGGCGTTGCAACGCAAACCGGTGGTGGCTTTGGTGCATGGCACTTCACGTGCAGATAAAGAATGGCCTTTGGCGAACTGGTTTGAAATTGGCACACGTCTGAAGCAGCACGGTTTCGATGTGGCGCTACCGCATGGCACCGAGGCCGAGCGCGTGCGCAGCGAGGCCTTGGCCGACATGCTGCCTGGCGCTGTCGTGTGGCCGCGCTGGTCGTTGGACCAGCTCACGACTGAAATGGCGCAATGCACCGGTGTGATCGGTGTGGACAGTGGGCTGAGCCACATCGCCGTGGCGCTCGATTTGCCGCACGTCCAGATATACAACTTCGACACGGCATGGCGTACCGGCCCCGAAGGCTTAATCCACCAGAGCAGCGTGGTCGATTGCCCCACGCCCACCGTGGATGCGGTGTGGGATGCGTGGCTGACTTGTTTGCAAGCAAAGGATGCCGCGCCATGACCTTGCGGATGTATAGCTGGTTGATGTGGGCGTTGCAGCCTTTGTTGCGTCGCAAGTTACAGCGTCGTGGCCGAGATGAGGCCGGCTATGTGCAGGCGATCGACGAGCGTTTTGGCTATTACACGCAAGCGGCCACAGAGGGCGGCTATGTGTGGGTCCATGCGGTGTCCTTGGGCGAAACCCGTGCCGCGGCCGTGCTGCTGCAAACCCTGCGCGCAGCGCAACCCGATCTCCGTATTTTGTTGACCCACGGCACCGCCACTGGCCGTGCCCAAGGCGTGAGTCTGTTGCAACCCGGCGATGTACAAGTCTGGCAACCGTGGGACACGCCGGCGGCGGTGCAGCGTTTTTTGACGCACTTCAAACCGCGCATGGGCATCATTTTGGAGACGGAGTTGTGGCCTAACTGGGTGGCGCAATGCCACAAGGCGCAGGTGCCACTGGTGTTGGTCAACGCGCGTATGAGCGACAAGAGCATGCACCAAGCGCAACGCTTGTCATGGCTGTCGCGCCCCGCGTACCAAGGGCTGTCTGCGGTGCTGGCACAAACCGATGCGGATGCCGAGCGCCTGCGCACCTTGGGTGCCCCAGTTGTGGGCGTGTTGGGTAATGTGAAATTCGATGCCAAGCCTGAGCCCCTCCAACTCGCGCAGGCCTTGGTTTGGAAG
>Ga0007794_10000684_pt1 | contig 10382 bp, 8 predicted proteins | sample CryBogmetaGMA5M_FD_60365 | JGI IMG/M metagenome (GOLD analysis project Ga0007794, IMG submission 60365) | Freshwater microbial communities from Crystal Bog, Wisconsin, USA - MA5M | ecosystem: Environmental > Aquatic > Freshwater > Lake | place: Crystal Bog, Wisconsin, USA | collected 2009-07-06
GGCGAATTTACCCGCGCCAAAGTGGTGGCGACAGATGGTCATGACCTTGTCGCATTACCGATTTAAACTCACAAAAAAACAAAAGCCACCGATAAGGTGGCTTTCATTTAACTTATATTGGTGCCCAGGACTGGACTCGAACCAGCACGATGTTACTCGCTAGTACCTGAAACTAGTGCGTCTACCAATTCCGCCACCTGGGCATCTCAGGAAAGAGAGCATTGTATCAAGAATTCTGCACATACCAGTAGCTTACTGGAAGAGTTTGAAGGAACCGTCTCGGGTCACCGCGATGGACATGGATTTGTGCAACGAGATGATGGTTCGCCAGACATCTTTTTGCCGCCGAACGAAATGCGCGCTGTGCTGCACCGCGACCGTGTCAAAGCACGCGTGGTGCGTTTGGATCGCAAGGGTCGTCCAGAGGGACGCGTGGTTGAAATATTAGAGCGCTCCAAGCAGCCGATCATCGGCCGTTTGCTGCAAGAAAGTGGCGTTTGGATCGTCGCGCCTGAAGACAAGCGCTACGGCCAAGATGTGCTGATTAACAAAGGCGCGACGGCCAAGGCGATGGTGGGCCAAGTGGTGGTGGTTGAGTTGACCGAGCCACCGAGTCTGTATGGCCAGCCTGTAGGCCGCATCAAAGAAGTGTTGGGTGAGGTGGATGATCCCGGCATGGAGATCGAAATTGCCGTGCGCAAATACGGTGTGCCTTATGAGTTTTCTGACGCGTGCTTGGGGATGGCGCGGGGTTTGCCAGACAAGGTGCGAGCCCAAGATAAAAAAGACCGCATTGATTTGACGGATGTGCCGTTGGTCACGATTGACGGTGAAGATGCACGCGACTTTGATGACGCGGTGTATTGCGAACCGGCCAAAGTTGGCAAGGGCAAAGGCTGGCGTTTGCTGGTGGCGATTGCCGACGTGAGCAACTATGTGGAGACAGGTAGCGCGATTGATGTGGATGCGTACGAGCGTGCCACGAGCGTCTACTTTCCGCGCCGCGTGATCCCGATGTTGCCCGAAAAGCTCTCGAACGGTTTGTGTTCATTGAACCCGGATGTCGAACGTTTGTGCATGGTCTGCGACATGCTGATCACAGCCGGCGGTGATATTGAAGCCTATCAGTTTTACCCCGCTGTGATGTTCAGTCACGCACGCTTCACTTACACCGAGGTGGCCGCGATTTTGTCCAACACGCGTGGGCCAGAAGCTGCCAAGCGCAAAGCGCGCATTGACGATTTGATGAACTTGCACGATGTGTACGGCGCGTTGCTCAAAGCGCGTAGCGTGCGCGGTGCGGTGGATTTTGAAACCACCGAAACGCAAATTGTGTGTGATGACAGCGGTCGGATTGAGAAGATCGTGCCGCGCGTTCGTAACGATGCACACAAGCTGATTGAAGAGGCCATGTTGGCTGCCAACGTGTGTAGCGCAGACTTTATTTTGCAAAGCAAGCACCCCGGCTTGTTCCGTGTGCACGAAGGCCCAACGATCGAGAAAATTGGTGTGTTGCGCGGCTACCTCAAGGCGACGGGTGTCGGCATGAGTGTGAGCGACAAGCCAAAGCCTGCTGAATTTCAGGCGATTGCGCATGCGACCAAAGAGCGTCCAGATGCGCAGCAAATCCATTCGATGTTGCTGCGATCGATGCAGCAAGCGGTTTACACGCCTGACAACAATGGTCACTTCGGTTTGGCGTTTGAGGCGTATACCCACTTCACCAGCCCGATTCGTCGCTACCCCGACTTGTTGGTGCATCGTGTGATCAAGGCCATCTTGCTCAAGCGCAAATACCAGTTGCCAGCGTTGCCCACACCGGGTGAGGCGCATGCCAAATTGGCGCGTCGCTTGGCCTCGCGTGTGCGCGAGCCTGAGGACAAGTTGGCTCAAAGAATTAAACCCACGCTTGACCAACAAGCTTGGGAAGCTGCCGGCTTGCATTGCAGTGCGAATGAGCGTCGCGCTGATGAGGCCAGCCGTGATGTGGAGGCGTGGCTCAAGTGCAAGTTCATGCGCGAGCATTTGGGCGAGGAGTACAGCGGCGTCGTGACGTCCGCCACAGGCTTTGGCTTGTTCATCACCTTGGACGCGATGTATGTGGAGGGGTTGGTCCACATCACCGAGTTGGGCGGCGAGTATTTCCGCTTTGATGAGATGCGCCAAGAGTTGCGCGGTGAACGCACGGGCATTCGCTATGGGATTGGTTCGCGTGTGCGTATTCAGGTCAGTCGCGTGGACTTGGATGGCCGCAAGATTGACTTCCGTTTGGTTCGCGAGGCCGATGAGTTGCTGCCACGCGGTGGTGCGGCGGATGCCAATGCCTCGCCCGTTCACAAATTTAAAACGGCTGTGAAAAAAGCGTTCACCAAAGTAGGGGACAAAACCGGTCGTGGTGAAGACAAGCCCACGGGCGGTGCAGCGCGTAAGACGGGTGACAAAAAGGGCGGGGCAAAGGGCGGGGCAAAAAGCCGCCGCTCCCGCAAGTAACGCGCTGGGAGGCTTTAGCGCACCGAGGCTGCTAGCGCAGCGGCATCGAGTGCGGGCCCATCGCAAGGCCATGTGTCTGCCACTTGGCCATGTGTGAACACTGCTTGGCAGGTGGCTTCAAAGGCGTTTGCGCCTGCTGCGAGGTACGCACCCACCAAGCCCGCCAGCACATCGCCTGTGCCAGCTGTTGCTAACAAGGCGTTGCCTGAGGCGTTGATGACGGGGGTGTGGTTTGGGCTTGCGATCACGCTGCCCGAGCCTTTTAAAACCACGATGGCTTGGTATTGCTGGGCCAATTGATCGGCGGCTTGTAGGCGACGGCGTTGGATGTCTTCGGCACTGCATCCCAGCAGCCGTGCTGCTTCTAGCGGATGGGGTGTGAGCACAGTGGTCTTGCCGCGTGTGCTGCGCTTTTTCAGCAGTGTTTGCAGCGAGGTGTCGCGCGCAATGGCGTTCAACGCATCTGCATCAAGCACCAAGGTTTTGGATGCGGACAGGGCGTGCGCGAGCAGGGGGTGAATGAGGCTCCCGCCACCGCAACCGCAGACGACGGTGGCCGTCTCCAGTGGGAGGCCCAAGGGGTCGCGCACCATCAAGGCCGGATGCGTGGCTGTGACCGCTTGTCTGGCATCTTCATCCAGCAAGGCGGCAAACACACGGCCTGCGCCCCCGTGCAAGGCGCCTAGGCACGCCAGTACGGCAGCGCCGGCCATGCCCGGTGCGCCACCGATGACGATGACATCGCCATAGCTGCCTTTGTGGCTGCTGTGGGCGCGAGCGATTGGCTCGGGGTTGTTCTGTTGGAGCCAAGCTGTGGGGGCTGTATCGTGTGCCACGCCTAAGCTGTTGAACCAGACTTGCCCAGCGGCATCCCGACCTTGGGCGGTGAATAGGCCAGGCTTGAGCGTCAGCAGACTGAGCGTGTGGCGATTGCGATTGCGATTGTTATGCGTGGGCTGCGACAGCCATTCACCGCTGTCTGCCAAGAGCCCGGTGGGCACGTCGACATACAAGACGGCTGCGGTGCTGTGCTGCATGGTGTCTAGCCATTGCGCCATCAGGCCTTCGGGCGGGCGTTGGGCGCCGATGCCGAGGAGGGCGTCGATGGCGAGATCGAAATGGGACGGGGTATCGAGTTGAAACTCAACCCCTGCGGCTTTGGCCCGTTCCCAGGCGCGCTGCGCATCTGCTGGCACATGACCCGCTTGGCCAAGCCAAGTCACGATGGGATGTTTGCCCCAGGCTTGCAAGTGCACGGCGGCTTCTAGGCCATCGCCGCCGTTGTTGCCAGGGCCGCAGGCGATCCATATTTTTTGTGCGTGTGGCGCAATTGCCAAGGCCAGCTGTGCCGTGGCCAACCCTGCGCGCTGCATCAGGGTGTGGGCCGGTAAGGCGGCTTGGCCTGCCAGTTCGATGGTTTGAGTTTGCGCAACGCTGTAAAGCGGCCAAGTGTCTTGGCTGTTGATGGTTTGCGTCAAACGGGGTGTTTTCATCGTTTCAGGTGTAAACGTTCAAGGCCTAAACCTTGCAAATCAATCTCGGGGCTCTTGCCGTTGATGCTGTCAGACACCACACGAGCACTGCCGCAAGCCAAAGCCCAGCCGCTGGCCCCATGGCCCAGATTGAGCCATACCCCAGAGATGCCGCTTGCGCCAATGATAGGCGGGCCATCCGGCATCATGGGGCGCGAACCTTTCCAGACTTGGACGCTGTCTTGCGTACGCGCTGCGCCTGGAAACCAGTTGTCCAGCACGCGGTACAGGGTTTGGATGCTGGCGGCATGGTGGCGTGTGGTGTCGCCTCCGATTTCGGCCCCGCCTGAGACGCGCACGCGATGCCCATGGCGGCTGATGGCGACTTTGTATTGTTCATCCATGACGCCGCTGCGAGGTGCATCCAAGGGTTCGCGCACGGCCGCGCTGATGGTGTAGCCGTGGATGGCCGCCAGTGGAATACGCAGACCCAAGGGGCGCACCAGCTCGGCGCTGCCAAGGCCGGCACAGACGACCACGGCATCAAATTTTTCGCCGAGGTCTTGCTGTTTAAGGCGAATGGTTTTAGGTTGTGCGACGGACAGGGGCTGAACCGATGCATTGAAATGGAATTTCACACCCAGGGTTTCAGCTTCGTTTTTCAGCAGCAGCGTGAATTGGCGGCAGTTGCCCACGTCGTCATCTGGGAAGTGGATGGCTTGTGCCAAGCCTGTTTCTGGGTTGAGGGCGGGTTCGATGCCGCGCGCTTCTTCAGCGCTCAAGGTTTTGAAGCTCAGCCCCGCATCGCGCAAGACTTGCAAAGAGGCCTGCATGAGTCGGCTTTCGCGCTCGCTGCGTAGCAACACCATAAAGCCGCTGCTGCGCTCGTGTTCTAAATTCAGGGTGTCGGTGAGCGTGTGCATGCGACGGCTGCTGTATTCAGCCAGCCGCAACATGCTTTCACGGTTGCGCGTGAAGGTGTGGCTGTCACAGGCTTTACGCCATTGCCAGAGCCAGCGCCAATCGGCCAAGCTGGGGTTGGTGATGCGGAGCGGGGTGTCGTTTTGCCACAGGTGTGACAGCACGTGCTTGACCATGCCTGGCTTGGCCCATGGCCCCGTATAGCCCATGGAGGCCACGCCTGCGCCAGAGAAGCTGCCTTCTTCTGCGGCAGCGCCATTGCGCTCAAAAACGCTGACTTGGTGCCCCTGTACGGCAAGTTCATAGGCGGTGGTGATGCCAATTACGCCCGCGCCAATGACCGCTACTTTCATGCGTAAATCCTTGCGGCGGAGGGGCGAATGGGGGAAGGTGGCATGTTTTGCTGTGCTAGAATCATTGGGTTTTTCCGAGGTTGAGGCTTTGTCTCAAGATCGGACAAACATCACTCGCAAACCAGCCTAATCAAGGTGTTGCCGGGAGTTTTCAAGAATGGAAACTTGCGGTGATGACGGGCTGGATTTTAGACCCAACCTTTGGAGTATTTTTATGTCAGTCACTATGCGCGAAATGCTGGAAGCCGGCGTCCACTTTGGTCACCAAACTCGCTTCTGGAACCCCAAGATGGCCCCGTTCATCTTCGGTCACCGCAACAAAATTCACATCATCAACTTGGAAAAATCGTTGCCGATGTTCCAGGATGCCATCAAGTTCGTGAAGCAGCTGTCTGCGAACCGTGGCACTGTGTTGATGATCGGTACAAAGCGTCAATCCCGCGAAATCGTGGCCGCCGAAGCACAACGTGCTGGCGTGCCTTATGTTGACCAACGTTGGTTGGGCGGCATGCTGACCAACTTCAAGACGGTCAAGACATCGATCAAGCGTTTGAAAGACATGAAAATCCAGCAAGAAGGCGGCTTGGATGCTTTGTCTAAAAAAGAACAGTTGATGTTCAAGCGCGAAATGGAAAAGCTTGAAAAAGACATCGGCGGCATTCAAGATATGGCTGTGTTGCCTGATGCGATTTTCGTGATCGACGTCGGCTACCACAAGATTGCCATCGCTGAAGCCAAGAAATTGGGCATCCCATTGATCGGCGTGGTTGACTCAAACCACTCACCCGAAGGTATCAACTACATCATCCCAGGTAACGACGATTCGTCTAAGGCTGTGACGTTGTACGCCCGCGGTATCGCTGACGCGATCATCGAAGGCCGTGCAAACGCTGCCAACGACTTGGTCAAAGCTGTGACTGAAGGCGGCGAAGAGTTTGTTGAAGTCGCGGCTTAATCACTCGGCCCAAGTTTGAGAAGGGGCTTGTGAAGCCCCTTTTTCACACCCAAATTGTTTTGAACTGAATACGGAGAATTTAAATGGCTGCAATTACCGCAAGCATGGTCGCTGAACTGCGCGCAAAAACCGACGCTCCCATGATGGAGTGCAAAAAAGCTCTGACGGAAGCTGAAGGCGACATGGCCAAAGCTGAAGAACTGTTGCGCGTCAAGCTCGGCAGCAAGGCTGGCAAGGCTTCGAGCCGCGTGACTGCCGAAGGCGTTGTGACGAGCTACATCAGTGGCAACACAGGTGCTTTGTTGGAAGTGAACTGCGAAACCGACTTCGTCACTAAAAATGACAGCTTCTTGAGCTTGGCTCAAGCTGCTGCTGAGTTGATCGCTAAGAACAACCCAGCGTCTTTGGAAGCTTTGGGCGCTTTGGCCTACAGCCAAGACGGTTTTGGCCCGACGCTCGAAGATGTGCGTAAGGGTTTGATCGGCAAGATCGGCGAGAACATGAGCTTTCGCCGCTTCAAGCATTTCGAAGGCGCACACAAGTTGGCCGCTTACTTGCACGGCACACGCATTGGCGTGGTCGTCGAGTTTGATGGCGACGAAACTGCTGCCAAAGACGTGGCCATGCATGTGGCTGCGATGAAGCCAGTGGCCTTGACCAGCGCCGATGTGCCTGCTGAGTTGATCGAAAAAGAGCGTTCAGTCGCTGCTGCCAAGGCTGCAGAGTCTGGCAAGCCTGCTGACATCGCCACCAAGATGATCGAAGGTTCTGTGCAGAAGTACCTCAAAGAGGTGTCTTTGTTCAACCAAACTTTCGTCAAGAACGACAAGCAAACCGTTGAGCAAATGCTCAAGGCAACCAACACCAATGTGGCTTCTTTCACCATTTACGTGGTGGGTGAAGGCATTGAGAAGAAGGTTGATGACTTCGCTGCCGAAGTGGCTGCGCAAGTTGCTGCTGCAAAGCAAGCGGCTTAAAACAAAGGGGGGCTTCGGCTCCCCTTTTGATATCACTCGTACATAAATTTCACACCACACATCAAGGAGCCTTTCATGACCTCACCCAAGCCAGCCTACAAGCGCATTTTGCTCAAGCTGTCCGGAGAGGCGCTGATGGGCGATGATGCATTTGGTATCAACCGTGCCACCATCGTTCGCATGGTGGACGAAGTGGCCGAGGTCATTCACCTCGGCGTCGAAGTGGCCATCGTGATTGGCGGCGGCAACATCTTCCGCGGTGTCGCGGGAGGTTCGGTGGGTATGGACCGTGCCACGGCCGATTACATGGGTATGTTGGCCACGGTCATGAACGCATTGGCGCTGGCCGACGCGATGAACAAAGCGGGTTTGACTGCGCGTGTCATGTCTGCCATCGCGATTGACCAAGTGGTCGAGCCCTATGTGCGTCCCAAAGCTTTGCAGTACCTCGAAGAGGGCAAAGTGGTGGTGTTTGCTGCCGGCACAGGCAACCCTTTCTTCACGACCGATACGGCTGCTGCTTTGCGCGGTGCTGAGATCGGTGCCGAGATAGTGCTGAAGGCGACCAAGGTGGACGGTGTTTACTCTGCCGACCCTAAGTTGGATCCTCACGCCACGCGTTACACAGAGATCACTTTTGACCAAGCGATTGGTCAGAACCTCGGCATCATGGATGCCACTGCTTTCGCGTTGTGTCGCGACCAGAAGTTGCCAATCAAGGTATTCTCTATTTTCAAGAACGGTGCGCTCAAGCGCGTCGTTATGGGCGAAGACGAAGGCACTTTGGTGCACGCTTAATCGTCTACATTTTTACGTACATCACACTGCGTTGCTTCAGGAGCACAACATGACCATCGCTGACATTAAAAAAACCAACGAAACCAAAATGGCTCAATCCATTGCGGCCTTCAGCCACACCTTGAGCAAAATCCGCACAGGTCGTCCTAGCCCTTCCATGTTGGATACCGTGCAAGTCGATTACTACGGCTCCATGGTGCCTCTCAGCCAAGTGGCTAACGTGTCTTTGTTGGACGCGCGCACCTTGAGCGTTCAGCCCTGGGAGAAGACCATGGGCGCGAAGATCGAAAAAGCGATTCGCGACAGCGATTTGGGTCTGAACCCTTCTTCGATGGGTGAGTTGATTCGTGTGCCGATGCCGCCAATGTCGGAAGAGCGCCGCAAAGAACTGACCAAGGTGGTGCGTACCGAGGGCGAAAATGCCAAGGTGTCGGTGCGCAACTTGCGTCGCGATGCCAACGAATCGGTGAAAAAGTTGGTGAAAGACAAGCTCGCTTCAGAAGACGACCAAAAACGTGCAGAAGCCGATATCCAAAAAGAGACCGACAACCGAATTTCTGAGATTGACAAACTCATCGCCGGTAAAGAACACGAAATCATGGCGGTCTGAGCCAGATGTTGAAGCAACGCGTCATTACCGCCCTGGTGTTGTTGGCACTTTTGTTGCCGGCTTTGTTGGCCCGTGACGCAGAGCCTTTGGCTGGCCTGACGCTCGTTTTGATTGCGGCGGGCGCTTGGGAGTGGGGGCGTTTGAATGGCTTTGCCATGCGCGGTTCTTTGCGTGTGGCGGCTGTGTGTGTGACGCTGTGTTTGTATGCTTGGTCTGCCCGTTGGGCCTACGACCAAGCCCCTGCCCATATTTGGAACATCACTGGCGCTGCTTGGGTGCTGGTGGCCGCTTGGTTGATTCGCCACGGCGTTGAGCGTTGGGCCACGATTGCTCGGTGGTTGCGTTTGGTGGTCGGCGTGTTGGCTTTGTGGCTGACATGGGTGGCGATGTACCAAGCGAAGGTCGTCGGCATCAATTTCTTGCTGTCGTTGTTACTGCTGGTTTGGATGGCCGACATTGCGGCTTATTTTTCTGGCCGTGCGTTTGGTCGTCGTAAATTAGCACCCGCCATCAGCCCCGGTAAAAGCTGGGAAGGCGTGTGGGGCGGTATGGTTGGTGTGTTGCTCATGGCCTGTGTTTGGATTTGGGTGGACACACATTACGCGGTGGATAGCCTGAGCTTGTACAGCCGCTTGCAGAGCAAGGGTTGGGCCTTCTTGGTTTTGGCCACCGTGTTCTTGACCCTCATGAGCGTGGCTGGCGATTTGGTGGAATCCCTGGTCAAGCGCAGTGCCGGTATGAAAGACAGCAGCCAGTTGTTGCCAGGCCATGGCGGCGTGCTTGACCGCGTGGATGCTTTGTTGCCCGCCTTGCCCTTGGCGTTGATGTTGGCGCAGTCGGTGTGACCACCATGCACGCAGGCGCTAGGCCACAACGCATCACGGTGCTGGGATCGACGGGATCCATCGGCACCAACACCCTAGACGTGATAGCACGTCACCCTGATCGATTCGACGTATTTGCCTTGAGCGGCGCGACACAGGTTGATCTGATGCTGCGCCAGTGCGCGCAATTCAAACCGCGTTTCGCCGTGATGGTGCATGCAGAGGCTGCAGTGCAGTTGGCAGATAAGGTGCGCGCCGAAGGTTTGGCGACGCATGTATTGAGTGGCGCTGCTGCTTTAGACGAGGTGGCTGCGCATCCTGAGGTGGATGCGGTGATGGCTGCCATCGTGGGGGCCGCCGGCCTGTCGCCATGCTTGGCAGCCGCACGCGCTGGTAAGCGTTTGCTGTTGGCTAACAAAGAAGCCTTGGTGGTGGGTGCTGAAGTGTTTTTAGATGCCGTTCGGCAAGGCGGCGCAACCCTGCTTCCCATCGACAGTGAACACTCAGCCATTTTTCAATCGTTGCCAGAAGATGCCGCTACCTGGGATGCACGTGTTGAAAAAATCATCCTCACCGCATCGGGTGGTCCGTTTCGTACGCGCGAGCTCGCCACGCTGAAGGATGTCACGCCCGAACAAGCCTGCGCGCATCCCAACTGGGTGATGGGCCGCAAAATTTCGGTGGATTCAGCCACCATGATGAACAAGGCGCTCGAAGTGATCGAGGCGCGCTATTTGTTTGGTCTGCCGCCCGAGCGTTTGGAGGTGGTGATTCACCCCCAAAGCATCATTCACTCCATGGTTCAGTACCGCGATAGTTCGGTGGTTGCCCAGCTGGGGACGCCCGACATGCGCGTGCCGATTGCCTATGGTTTGAGCTGGCCCGAACGCATGACCTCGGGTGCACAAGCATTGGATTTCCACGCTTTGTCGGCCATGACCTTCGAGTCGTTGGATGACCATGGCCATCCGGCGCGTTTTGC
>Ga0007794_10000686_pt1 | contig 10374 bp, 7 predicted proteins | sample CryBogmetaGMA5M_FD_60365 | JGI IMG/M metagenome (GOLD analysis project Ga0007794, IMG submission 60365) | Freshwater microbial communities from Crystal Bog, Wisconsin, USA - MA5M | ecosystem: Environmental > Aquatic > Freshwater > Lake | place: Crystal Bog, Wisconsin, USA | collected 2009-07-06
ATTCTGGCCAAATCCGCCCTGACCGACCGCAATGAGGCGGTCTCTGACGCGGCGGTTCGGTCGGTCTCCGACTGGAAGGATTCAACCCCCATCGACGAGGCCCTCGCTTTGGCATCGAATGCCAAAACCGCCACCCAGAGGATCCTGGCGCTCCGGGGCTTCATCAGGATGACTGAGGCCGGAACCGATACCGGCCTGAAGTTCAAGCGGTATACCGGGGCGATGAATCTGGCCGGCCGGGATGAGGAGAAGAAGCTGGTCATCACCGGGCTGGGCAGCATCCCGACCCTGGACTCCTTCAAGATCGTTTCCGCAAGCCTTGATGACGCCGCGTTATCCTCGGAGGCACAGATCGCCTTCCTGAAGATCGCCACGGTGATCAAGGACTCGAATCCTGCGGATGTGGCTGAGGGGTTGAGGAAGATCCAGGCCGCCCCGGTCAATGACTGGGCCCGGGATGAGGCCGGTAAAATCATGAAGGTGGTCAAGGCCAGGACTGCACCACCCGCAAATAAATAAGGAAGGAATCATGAAACGCATTCAATTGTTTTCTATTCTTCTCATCGCGGGCGCGGCGGTGGCGGTTCAGGCGGACGGCCCCCTGCCGGGATACGACGACACCCCCCTGTTGCCCGGCAGCAAGTGGCGCGTGCATGACAAGAATCGCCCGTACCCCGTCGTTGTCACGCCCGGCACAAGCAGCACTCAGGAGTCGCCGGGGAAGGCACCTTCGGATGCGGTTGTGCTGTTCGACGGCAAGGACTTGACGCAGTGGGAGACGGGCGGGCGCGGCGCGGACAAGGGAAAGATGGTGGAGCCGCGCTGGAAAGTGGTCGAGGGCGCAATGGAAATGACACCGGGCGGGGGCGACGTGCTCAGCAAGGCGAAGTTCGGCGATTGCCAACTTCATCTGGAATGGTGCGCACCGCCTCCGCGGGGCGACGGCCAGTCGCGCGGCAACAGCGGGGTGTTCCTGCACGGGCTGTACGAGATCCAGGTACTCGACTGTTACGACAATGCCACCTACGCGGATGGCGGCGCAGGATCGATTTACGGCCAGTACCCGGCGATGGTCAACGCCTGCCGGAAGCCGGGCGAGTGGCAGACCTATGACATCCTGTTCGAGGTTCCGCGGTTTGACGCGGACAAGAAGCTGACACGGCCGGGCTATGTGACCGTCCTACTCAACGGCGTGGTGGTTCAGAACCATCAGGAAATCATGGGAGCCGGTACGCATCGCCGGGTGGCCACGTATCAATACCATGAGCCCACCGGCCCGCTGAAGCTGCAGGATCACGGGAACCCCGTCCGGTACCGCAATATCTGGGTCCGTCCCCTGAAACTGGCGGAATAAGGAGAACGACATGAACAGACGCACCTTCCTCAAACGCGCCATGGCTGCGGCGGGCGCCACGTTGGCATTCCCGACCATTGTCCCCTCATCGATCTTCGGCAAGGATGCCCCCAGCAACCGCATCGTCATGGGCGGCATTGGCATGGGTGGCATGGGTATGGGCAATCTGAATAGCTTCCTGGGAAAGCCGGGCGTGCAGTTCGTCGCCGTCTGCGACGTGGATGCCGGGCATCTCAAGGCCGCGAAGGACCGCGTCGACAAGCGTTACGGCAACAAGGATTGCGCCATCTACGGGGACTTCCGCGAGATGATCGCGCGGGGTGACCTCGACGCCATCAGCATGGCCACACCCGACCATTGGCACGCCATCACGGCCATCACCGCCCTGCGCGCCGGCATCGACATGTACGGAGAGAAACCCCTGACGCACGACTTGCGCTCCGGCCGGGCTCTCGTCAACACAGCCGCCCGGTACGGGCGTATCTGGCAGACCGGCAGCTGGCAGCGGTCGGAACAAAATTTCCATTTTGCCTGTGAGCTCGTCCGCAACGGGCGCATCGGAAAAATCCACACTGTCGAAGTGGGCCTTCCTAACGGCAGTGGTGGCGGCACCCTCGCGCCCCAAGCAGCCCCAGCCACTCTGGACTGGAATTTCTGGCTCGGCCCCGCCCCCGCGCGACCCTTCCAGGGCGTTGCACATTCTAATTGGCGCTGGGTGACGGACTGGGGTGGCGGCCAGATGATGGACTGGATCGGCCACCATGGCGACATCGCCCAATGGGGCCTGGGCACGGAATACACCGGCCCCGTTGAGATGGAGGGCCAAGGCAAGTTCCCAGACAGCGGACTCTACGACGCGCCGACGGCCTATAAGGTCACCGGCACCTACGCCAACGGCGTGCGCATCATCATCGCCAATTCCGCCCAGCAACCCAAAGGTATGGGCACACGCTGGATTGGTGATAAAGGCTGGGTCTGGGTGGACCGCTGGGAGATGGACACCGAGCCCAAATCTCTCCTGAACGAGAAAATCGGCGCCGGGGAGATCCGCCTTTACCTCAGCCGGGATCATCACCAGAATTTTCTCGACTGCGTCCGCAGCCGCAAGCCGACGATTACGCCGGCAGAAGTCGCGCACCGCTCGGCCAGCCTCGGCCATCTGGGCCAGATCGCGATGCTCACCGGTCGCAAGATCCGGTGGAACCCGGATACCGAACAGATCATCGGGGATCCCGGCGCCAGCGCCCTGCTGGGGCGAGCCAGCCGTGAACCCTGGAACGCCGCTTAACGGTCGATCGCCTCCCCCCGCCCGGTTGGATTTGGGGCTTTTCATGGCGGGAGGTTTCCGGTATTCACTTTTTAGATTTTTCACCCAAGGAGAACCAGCATATGCCCAGGACACCGAGACTGACTAAGCGCCCCGAGTGGAAGGCGCTCAAGAAACATGCCGATGTGATCAAAGCCACCCACCTGCGCGACCTCTTCCGCGACGATCCGGATCGCGGCAAACGCTTTGCCCTGGAATCCTGCGGACTCTACCTCGACTATTCCAAGAACCGGATCACCAGTGAAACCCTGAAGCTCCTCCTCGACCTGGCCCGCGCCTGCCGCGTCCAGGATGCCGCCCAGGACATGTTCACCGGCAGAAAAATCAATGAGACTGAAAAGCGGGCCGTGCTCCACATCGCCCTCCGCAACCGGTCCAATACCCCTATCCTCGTGGACCGGAAGGACGTGATGCCCGACGTCAACGCCGTCCTCGACAAGATGACCGGCTTTGCCGCAAGGGTCCGCGACGGCCATTGGCTGGGCTACACCGGGAAACCCGTCAAGAACATCGTCAACATCGGCATCGGGGGCTCCGACCTCGGTCCCGTCATGGCCTATGAGGCATTGAAGCCCTACACTGCCCGGCAGTTCACCGTGCGCTTCGTGTCCAATGTCGACGCCACGCACTTCGCCGAATGCACGCGCGACCTCGACCCGGCGGAGACCCTGTTCATCGTCGCCTCGAAGACCTTCACCACGCAGGAGACCATGACCAATGCCGAAAGCGCGCGGACCTGGTGCCTGAACGCCCTGAAGGACAAGGCCGCCGTCGCCCGGCATTTCGTCGCCGTCTCCACCGCCGCCGACGAGGTCGCCAAGTTCGGGATCGACACGGCCAACATGTTCGGGTTCTGGGACTGGGTCGGCGGCCGCTATTCCCTGTGTTCCGCGATCGGCCTGCCGGTGATGATCGCCATCGGCCCCGGGAATTTCATCAAAATGCTGGAAGGGTATCACGCCATGGACCGGCATTTTGCCGAGGCCCCGTTGGAGCAGAACATGCCGGTGCTCCTTGCGCTCTTCGGCCTCTGGTACAACAACTTCTTCAACGCCCAGACGCAGGCGATCCTGCCCTATGACCAGTACCTTCACCGCTTCGCGGCTTATTTCCAGCAGGCCGATATGGAAAGCAATGGCAAGGGCATGGACAAGCAGGGCAAGGCAGTCCAGTGGGAAACCGGGCCCGTGATCTGGGGCGAGCCGGGCACCAACGGCCAGCACGCCTTCTACCAGCTCATCCATCAGGGCACCAAGCTCATCCCCTGCGACTTCATCGGCTTCATCAGGAGCCAGAACCCGATCGGCGACCACCACGACAAGTTCATGGCCAACTTCTTCGCCCAGACGCAGGCCCTGGCCTTCGGCAAGACCGAGGCTGAGGTCGTGGCCGAGGGGACGCCGGCGAAACTGGTTCCGTTCAAGGTGTTTGACGGGAACCGGCCGACCAACAGCATCCTCGCCGAAAAGTTGACGCCGGAAGTGCTGGGCTCCCTGATCGCCCTTTATGAACACAAGATTTTTGTCCAGGGCGTGATCTGGAACGTGTATTCCTTCGACCAGTGGGGTGTCCAGCTTGGCAAGGTCCTGGCCAACAAGATCCTTCCGGAACTGCAGACCAAGGATGCCCCCCTGAACCATGACACGTCCACGAATGAACTGATGCGACGATACAAGAGAGGGAGATGAGAAGTGTTCAGTATAAGATGCTTTGCTCCTGATATTGGATTCTGAACACTGAACACTGGATACTGATTCATGCCCCACATTCTCCTCATTGGAAACGACGGCCAGGTTGGCTATGAGTTGGAACGCACCCTTGCCCCGCTGGGACAGGTGACGGCCCTCTGCTATCCCGCCATCGACTTCGCTCAACCCGACACGATTGTCCGGGCGGTCCGGGCGGCGAAGCCCACCCTGATCGTGAATGCGGCCGCCTACACGGCGGTGGACAAGGCCGAGACCGACACGGCGACCTGCTGGAAACTCAACGCCGCCGCGCCGGCGATCCTCGCCGAGGAGGCGAAGCGGCTGGGCGCGGGACTGGTGCATTATTCCACCGACTTCGTCTTCGACGGGCAAAAAACAACACCCTATACGGAAGAGGATACCCCTCATCCGCTGGGCGTCTATGGGCAGACCAAACTGGAGGGTGATCTGGCAATCCGGGAGTCCGGCGTTCCCCATCTGATCTTCAGGCTCGCCTGGGTCTATGGCAGGCGCGGGAAGAATTTCCTCCTGACGATGCAACGCCTGGCGGGTGAAAGAAAGCCGCTCCGCGTGGTTGCCGACCAGGTCGGTTGCCCCACCTGGTGCCGGTCCATCGCTGAAGCCACGGCCGCGGCTCTGGCAAAAACACAGGGCAAGGACAACGCCTTCAACCTGCGCGACGTCAGCGGCCTGTACAACTGCGTGTGTTCCGGCGAGACCTCCTGGCACGGCTTTGCCCGGGCATTCACCCCGCCGGACATTCCCGTCACCCCCATCACCACCGCAGACTATCCGACCCCGGCAAAACGCCCCGCTCATTCCGCATTGGACTGCTCGAAACTCCAGCGTGTTTTCGGCGTTGCACTGCCTTCGTGGGAGATCGCGTTACAGCGATGCCTGCAAGGCGAGATCGGCTGATTCGGCCCGCATCGTCGAGAGCCCTCCGATGTGGTCAACCCACATCCGATCGCCATCATTTAAGGGTCATTCCTTGCTGTCGTAGTGTCGCGTGTCCGTGCGAATGGCCTCGCGATTAGACATCTCGAACTCTCTCTGCCGGGCGTACTTGGCAAGACGCTCCTGATCCCTGGCACAGGGCACGAATCCCGGCATATCCGCCCGAGGGGACTTCTCAAGCGTGGCTTTGCCGGCTCGGATGATGTCCAGCGCGGCGTTGTACTTCGCCGGGTCGCCCTTGATCTTCTCCAGCCCGGGACTCATCTCAGGCCGGTCAAAACAGATATCCATGTCACTGAACCCCAGTTGCCCGGTTTGCGCGTCGGTCAGCGGCGAACGTCCATAGCGGTTATCGGGAAAGTTGCTTTCATACGCCGGGTAATAGGGTGCGTTCAGATCGATCCAGGTCACCATCCGGTCGAAATCCTCATCGCTGAGTTTGACGTCATGATGGCCCTTCTGGATGGTTTGAACCAGAGGCGAGGCATGGGACCCCCAGCTGTAGGCCGGCTTGATCTCCGCCGGTCCGGCGCCCACCACATGAAGCAACCCGCTCCTCCAGAGCGCCGTGTAGGACATATTGAATCCGGCATTTTTATCGCCCGCCAGGACGAGCTTCTTCGCACCGTCCTTTCCGAAATCATGACACTTGATGCAGTTCCGGTCCCACACCGGTTGCATCTCGGACAGGTAGTTGTGCGGCCTGGCCGGACCCCGCCAGCCTTCAAGCGGACTGGGCGGCCGGCGCAATGCGAGTGCCGTTCTGGCGTTTGCCGGCGTCGGGGTGGCAATCCGGTTCTCGTGACAGCCGATACAGCCGGCCCGCTCCCCTGATTGCGCAATCGTCCCCGTTCGCATGGACTGAATCATCATGCCTTTCTCGTCAAGGAGCTGGAAATAAAGAAACCGGTCGGATGGCACCGTGAAATACGCGCTGCCATCCGCCTCCACCGGCACTGTGCCGAGAATGCGCTTGCATGAAAAATCGTGCCAGTTCATGCCGGGCCGTTCAACACCCTGCCCTTCCCACGCAGGATAGGTCCAGTTGCGCTTTTCGAGGGACTCCACCACGCGCAGGAACTTGACCGCACCCGGTTTGACGCCAGCCATATGGGTGCCTTCATAGACATTGTAGACATAGAAGACACCATCCTTGTTCTCGAAGTCGCGGCGCACGGGAATCGATGGAGGCGCACGGCGTACGGCAAGGGGTTGCGGGTCATAGCAGCCCGGGCTCTCGAAATGGAGCTGGATTTCGTTTCCGAAAAGATCAAGCAGGAAGAGGCCCATCTGCTCGCCGCTCCCCGTGGTCCGAGAGGCGAGGAAGTATTTTGAGCTTAACGGAAACGGGTCCTCATACCTCGGCGTAACACCCTTAAACTGGTCCCACGCATTATTGGCTTCACCCGGATCGCGCACCAGGCTGGCAGCCGATAGCGGCCAGGTGCGGACCACCGGAGCGCGGCCATCCACCCCATTGCCCCGGTCAATGATCGCAAGGGCACCCCGCGGCCTGTCGTGACAACTGCCGAGGATCGCCATGACCCTTTTGGTCCCAGGGATCTGGCGCGCATCGATGACACCGCCGGGTGACGGGGTGTTAATGCCGTAGTACCCGAGGTGTTGTGTGCCGTCCGGGTTGCAAGTCCACAGCGCCTGGGCATCGCCGAAATTGCGGTCCACGTACTCCCAGCGGTCATACAGGATGCGCCCGTCATCCATCATGGAGCCGTGGGCATCATGCAGTGTATTCTTGCTGATCTGGTGGATGTTGGCCCCGTCGGCTTCCATAACGTAGAGATTGCACATGATGTGGATGTTGCACATGCAGTACTTCGGCTCTCGTGTGGACGAGAAGGCGATCCGGCCGTCTGGCAGGTAGAACGGATCGATATCCGTGATGCCACCGCCAAAGGTCAACTGCCTGAGACCGGATCCATCCGGATTGATCCGGTAAAGATGATAGTCGTCCTTGATATCCTTGCGCATGGAGAAAACGATCTCCTTGCCGTTCCAGCTGACCGTCGGGTCCCGCGCAATTCCCTGGGGCACATCCACCAGCACGGTCGAGCGCCCTGTCTTCAGGTCTATTGTCTTCAAGGCGCCCGGACCGCGAAAGGATCCGGTATTACACTCGCCTGTCTGGAACATGGTCTCCGAATTGTGATGATCACCGGCATACTGGGCGCGCACCACATAAACCAGCAGCTGGCCGGATACCAGAGGATTGGCGACGAGGGCTTCGTGCCGGAGGAGTTCCAGCTGCTTCAGTGCGTCGGCCCGTTCCGCCTCAACGGGGGATGTTTTCAGGATCTTCTCGAGACGGTCCAGTCTCGCCAGAAATTTCTTTCCGCCGCGATAGTGACGCCCGAATGTCGAAATCAAATCCTTTACCGCCGCGCGCAGCGTCCCCGCGCTCTCGGGTACGGCGAGGCCATCCGTGGCAGGGAGACCAGGGGCTGCGCCTGCCGCCCGGGCATCCGGCACGACTCGGAACCACACGAGGGCAAGCAGACAGAGGCATGAAATAAATATGTGTTTGTTTATCATAAGCCTACACCCGCTACGCGTCCCCCCCCTGAATCTGCCGGACATCGGATAACATCTTTAAACTGTACCATGCACTTTGCGGGGCATCCAGTACGCACCTTGATTATTTTATACCGGATCGGACTTAAACCAGCGTTTGCGCCTCCCTCGCTTCTCTCTGGCGCAATGAAGGGCGAATGGCTAGGATAAGACCGTTCCTTGGACTAAATCTCAGGGAGGATTATCATGGATCAGCTATTTGGAACGGATGGAATCCGGGGGCGGGCGAATTGTTACCCCATCACCCCCGAGGTCGCGCTACAAATCGGCAAGGCGCTGGGCCATGTCCTCGGTGCGTCGGGACACGGCTCCTGCAAGGCCGTCATCGGCAAGGATACCCGACTCTCCGGCTACATGCTCGAAACCGCCCTGACCTCGGGACTGGTCTCCATGGGAGTGGATGTCATGCTCGTGGGCCCCGTGCCGACCCCCGCCGTCGCCCACCTGACCCGCAGCATGGATGCCGACGTGGGCCTGATGATCACCGCCTCCCACAATCCATTCGATGACAACGGCATCAAGATCTTCGGTAGCGACGGGTTCAAGATTTCCGACCCCATCGAGGCCGACATCACACGCCACATTGACTCCGGCGAGCTCAGCAGCGAGCATATCCGCAGCGACCAGCTGGGCAAGGCCTACCGCATCGATGACGCCCGCGGCCGCTACATCGAGTTTGCCAAGAGCACCATCAAAAACCAGGACCTCGAGGGGCTTAAAGTGGTCCTGGACTGCGCCAACGGAGCCTCCTATTTCATCGCCCCGCTGATCTTCAAGGAATTGGGCGCCAAGGTGATCAAGGCCTCGGTCGAACCCGACGGCTACAACATTAACAACGGGTGCGGCGCCACGCACCCCGAGACCGTGGGCACCATCGTGAAAAAGGAGAAGGCGGACGTGGGCATTGCCTTTGACGGCGATGCCGACCGCGTCATCTTCTGCGACGCGCGCGGCCGCGTCGTGGATGGCGACCGGATCCTCGCTATGCTCGCCCTCGCCTTCAAGCGCAAGGGGCAGCTGGCGAACAATACCCTCGTGACCACCACCATGAGCAACCTCGGCCTGATCGAGGCCATGAACAGGGCCGGGATCAAGGTGGATATAACCGATGTCGGCGACCGGCAGGTCATTGATCGGATGCGCAAAACCGGGACCAACGTCGGCGGGGAGAAAAGCGGGCACGTGATCCTGATGGACTACGCCACCACGGGCGACGGCATCATCACCGCCCTGCAGCTCCTCCGGCTGCTCAGGCAGGGGAACATTTCCCTGGCCGACCTGGCCGACTGCATGAAGGAGTACCCCCAGAAACTGGTCAGCCTGAAGGTCAAAGTCCGCAAGCCGATTGGATCCCTCCCTACCCTCACAAGAATCATGAAGGAAGCCCGGGAAGATCTGGGCGACGAGGGTCGGTTGATTGTCCGCTACTCCGGGACAGAAAACAAAATACGGCTGCTTGTGGAAGCCCGTAAGACACAGACGGTGGACATCTGGATCAAGGCGCTCACCCGGGCGGTAGAGAAGGATCTGGGAAAATGAAAGCCATCCTCTTCGATGCCGGCCCCGTGCAAGGCTGTGAACCGGTCACCTGCACCCGCCCCCTGGGCGCGGTTCCTCTTGCCAACCGCTCCCTCGCGGACCTCCAGCGCGAGCGCCTGACGAACGCGGGTTATGAACTGTCGGACACGGGCAGCTCCCACGACCTCTTTGTGCGCGATGACGCGTGGCTTTCGGACGCCATGCTGCGGGGGTTGAGCAAGGGTGGACCGGCCGCCCTCCGTGACGCCACGGGCATCATTCTCGCGTGGGTCGGCGACTCGGCGCAGGCCGTACTGAACACCCGGACCATGACCCCGGACAAGGGTACCTTCCTGATCCGCTATCCCTGGGATCTCCTCGCCATCCATGAAGAGGTGATGGCGGCCATCGTGGCGCCCCGTATCGAGGGCGAAGTCAGCGCGGCGGCCACGATTGAGGGAACGCTGATCCTGGGCAGGGGCTCACGACTGCTGCCCGGCGTCATGATCGAGGGAACAGTCATCATCGGCGACGGCTGCAAGATCGGGCCAAACTGTTATATCCGGGGGGCTACAAGCATCGGCAACGGCTGCCACATCGGGCAGGCGGTGGAAATCAAGAATTCCATCATCATGGACCGCACCAGCATCGGACACCTGAGCTACTGCGGTGACTCGATTATCGGCAGCGAGGTTAATTTCGGAGCCGGGACGATCACGGCCAATTTCCGCCATGACGGAGGGACTCACCGGTCTCTGGCCGGGGGCCAGCTGGTGGACACAGGCCGCCGTAAGTTCGGCACGGTAATGGGCGATCGCGTCCACACCGGCATCCACACCAGCATCTACCCCGGCCGAAAACTCTGGCCCGACACCTCCACCCTCCCCGGCGCCATCGTCAAATCCGACCTCCACCCCTGA
>Ga0007794_10000687_pt1 | contig 10368 bp, 7 predicted proteins | sample CryBogmetaGMA5M_FD_60365 | JGI IMG/M metagenome (GOLD analysis project Ga0007794, IMG submission 60365) | Freshwater microbial communities from Crystal Bog, Wisconsin, USA - MA5M | ecosystem: Environmental > Aquatic > Freshwater > Lake | place: Crystal Bog, Wisconsin, USA | collected 2009-07-06
AGGCTCATCAGGTTGGAGCTGAGACCGGCCCAGCCCATGATAATGAAACTGACGAGGAAGGTGAGGGGGAGGGATAGCACGACGATCAGGGCTGTGCGCATCTCGGCAATGAAGAGGAAAAGAATCAGGATGACGAAGACGGAGCCTTCCAGCAGGGCATTCATGACGGTGGCAATGCAGGCTTCGATCAGCGAGGTGCGGTCGTAGAACACATTGACTCGGACCCCCTCGGGCAGGGTCCCCTGCACTTTTGCCAGGGTATCCTTGACGCGGGCGACCACATCGCGGGAATTTTCGCCCTTGAGCATGATGATCATCCCCGCCACCACCTCCCCGCGTCCATCCCGGGTCACGGCCCCCTGACGGGGCTCAGACCCGATGACCACCTCGGCCACGTCCTTCAGCCGCACGGGGGTGCCATCCATGGCCTTGATCACCAGTTGCTCGATGTCGGGGATGTCCTTGAGCAGCCCGACCCCCCGCAAGTAGACTTGTTCCCAGCCGCTGACAAGAACGCCCCCGCCGGCGTTGGCATTCCCGCGTTCCACGGCGGCGGTCACCTCCGCGACGGACAGCTTGTATTGGGCCAGCTTTTCCGGGGTCAGCAGGATCTGGTATTGTTTAACCACACCGCCGAAGCTATTCACCTCATTGACGCCCGCCACGGGTTTCAACATGGGGGCCACGAGCCAATCCTGAAGCGTCCGGAGCTCCATGGCGTTGTGGCGGTCGCTCTCCAGCGTATATTGGAAGACTTCGCCCAGTCCTGTGCTCAGGGGCCCCAGCTCGGGTTCCACCCCCGGCGGCAACTGGTCCCTGGCCATGGCCAGCCGTTCAAACACCACCTGTCGAGTCCAGTAGGTGTCGACCCCGTCCTGGAAGATGACGACCACCTGAGACAAGCCCGCCCGGGACAGGGAGCGTACCTGGGTGACCTTGGGGAGGCCCCGCATCACTTGCTCCAGGGGATAGCTGATGCGCTGTTCGACATCAATGGCCGCCAATCCGCTGGCCTTGGTCAGGATCATCACCTGTGTGTTGGTGACATCCGGAAATGCGTCGATGGGGAGGGCTCTCCACGCGAACAGCCCCGCCAGAGCCAGGGTGACGGTACCGAGCATGACCATCAGCCGCTGGGCAAGAACCGCTTTTATGAGGAATTTAAACATGGGTATGACTCCTTAATCTGCGCAGCCGGCACCCATTTTTTCACGCAACACGTCCGACTTCAGGAGAAAGGCGCCTTCGGTCACGACTTTCTGGCCCTCTGCCAGTCCCTCGACGATCTCGATCGATTCGTTGAAATCGCGGCCCTTCCTGATGGCGGTGCGAATGTAATAGTCATCCTTGAGGTGGGTGAAGACAAACCACTGGCCCTCGTCCTCCAAGGCGGCAGTACGCGGGACCGTGAGTGCCTCCTCATCGCGGGACCAGGTGAGTTTGGCGTTGCAGAACATTCCGGGCCTCAGGAGTCCGTCAGGATTCGGGAGCAGGGCGCGGGCCTTAACCGTGCGCGTGGTTTCATCCATGGTGGCACCGAGGGTCTCGAGAGTTCCTTTGAAACGGCGTCCGGGGTAGGCCCGTGTTTCAAGTGAGACCGACAATGCCTGCCTGGCCGACGCCTCGAGAACTGTGGCCAGATCGCGTTCGTAGAGGTCGAGCCAGACCCAGACAGAGCTGAGATCGGACACTGTCATGGCCGACTGGCCGGGCTGGATGCGATTCCCGGCGACGGCCTGCTTTTCAATCAGGGTGCCCCCGCGCGTCGCCCTGAGGGGCAGGGTGGGGGAGGATTCCCCTGAAAGGGCGGCCAGCTCCTGATCTGTATATCCCATGGCCTTGAGGACATGGGCGGCCGCATCCCGATCGGCCTTGGCGTGTTCATGGCGGCTCCCCGCCTCGTCGGCTTCCACCTGCGCAGAGACTTTTTGTTCGGCCAGCGTCTTCTCCCTCAGGTAGTTGCGCTGGGTCATGTCAGCCAGGGCCCGGTTTTTGACATAACTACTGATGGCGGTACCCAGCTCGGCACTCTCGATATCAGCGAGGACATCACCCGGCTTCACGAGCATGCCGGTGTCGCCCCTGACGTTCCGGGGGATGCCCGCGACAGGGGGGGAGAGACGGACGGTGGCGTTTTCATTGAGCGCGATTTCGCCGACCGTTTCAATTCCCTGTTCCACCTTCTGCCGGATGGCGGCTCCGAGCTGTATGAGCGCGGGACCGTTTGTGGATGGGGAGAGGAGCTCTGGAGCAAGCTTGACCACCCCCGTTTCATACCGGCATTCATCGCAGGTGTAGGTCAGGATTGTATGCTCGCACATCCGCGTCAACACATCGTTTTTCGCTTCTTCGGCCCGTGCAGGCACAGCCGAGGTGGCCAGGCTGAGCATGGCCGTGAATAGTATGGTTTGGTATGGGGTAGTCATTGTTGTCCTCTCGTCATGGTTGGTTGAAAAATGTCAGTCCTGCAGTATCCCCCGTGAGCCGGCTCATCGCCGCCAGGGTTTTGTGGTAGTGGGCCAGGGTTGTGATCCACCGGGTGCGGAGACTCACAAAGGAGCGTTCCGCGTCAACCCACTCGAGGTAGGAGAATTTCCCCTGTTCATATCCCGTTTTGGCTTTTTCCATGGCATCGCGGGCGGCGGGGAGCGCCTTGTCGCGAAGCACCACGATTTCGTTCCAGGCATTATCCACCTCCGCCAGCAATTCCTCCTGAGCGATCTGTTGTTTCAGAACGGCGGCCTGCTGAAGATGGGTGGCGCGGGACAGTTCGTGGCGGGCTTTTTGAATGCCCGCTGCGTTCCGGTCGAAGAGGGGAAGCGGCAGGGCGATTCCCCCCACCCAGGCGATCTCCTCGTTATCTTCAAAGCGGCGCACTCCCGCTGAGACCACAACATCGGGGTGGGTCAGGGATTCCTCCCGTTTTACGGCGGCAAGCCGGGCGGCATGTTCCTTTTCAGCCCGTAAGAGACCGGGGGCGGTTGAACGGGCTTCCGCGGCGGGAGCCCACGCCTTCACGGAGTCAAGGCGTCCTGTCAACGTGTCGAAGTCAGGCATCGTCTTTCCCATGAGGACGGCTAACCGGCAGTGTGTCAGTTTTGCCAGACGCCGGGCTTTGGCTTGTTCGACACCGGCCAATGCGGTCTCAACTTCAGCCTTTGAACTTTCCAGAGGGGCAACTTTCCCCGCCTGCACCCGTTGCGAAACCAGACGGTAGCGATCCCCGGCAAGCCGCACGTTATCCCGGGCTATCGCCTCCAATTCCCCTGCCTGAAGGGCGTCCACATAGTGATCCACGAGGGTTTGCCAGAGGTCGAGCCGGGTGGACTCCAATTCAGCCAGGGAAAGATCGTTTCCGGCTCGGGCCAGGGCCGTTCGTGCCTGGCGTTTCCCGCCAGTCTCGATGGGCTGGCTCAGGAGCAGCGTGGTCTCGGCGGAGTTCCAGCCTGAGTTCGGTCCGGATCCCCCGAAGTTTTCAGCCTCGAGGGAGAGCCCGGGGTTGGGTCTTGCGCCGGCCTGAGCGGTGGCGCTGTTGGCCGCATCCACTTGAGACTGTGCGGCTGAAAAATCCGGGTTGTGGCTCAAGGCCTGTTGCCAGGCCTGCTCGAAAGAAAGCGTGGTTTGGTTGGAATTTGAGGCCGGTTCATCCGCTGATCCCTGCGGAGGAAGGCTGCACGCAAAACCGATTATTATTAGAAAATGCCTGATGAATGATGTCATAAATCCCCTGTAACGTCGTGAATGTCAACAGGCCCGAGGGGCCTGCTCGTGTGAAGACGGATTGCCGGAAGGATCAGGCAATCGGGGGGCGGAAGATGCGGGAGGCAAACGAAAAGGCGGCCGAAGTTGGGGAGTGAGGAACCAGTCGGTCAGCAATCGGGGTTGAAAGATGGGACCCATCCGCCGGGGTGATATCAGCCGGGGTATGCGCGACACAGGAGCATTCCGGGGTACACCCGTCATCGTGGCCATGGCTGTCGCAGGGGAAGAACCCAGCCACCAAGGCGACGAGCGCGAGGATCCCGAGAAGTCTTGTGAACGTTTCCTTCATGAGCGGCGTAATCTATGGCTTTGCCGAATGGGTGTCAACCGTTCACTCACGTCACAGCAGGTCACACGCATCTTAAGTCCCCGGTAATCGAAGAATTATAACACGCGCTGGGAGTACCCAGCTCAAGCCGCGAAGGTCGCAAAGGGGGATAGGGATGCTGATCCGGTGTGAAATGTTGCGGTAATTTTACAGTCGTGAGTACCCGACTGTAAAATTACCACAACACCGCCTTTTCGAAGAGGGGATCTGTGTTCTTCAAAGAGCGGGTTTCACGAATTTTCCGGGAGGCGCGCCCATTCCAGATACGCGGGGCTCATCGGCAAGCCTGCCTCCCGTAAAATTCGTGAAACATTGGCGGGGCCGTCGTCTTCTCCTGAATTACTTCGCGTGCTTTGCGGCTTGAGCTGGGTACTCCCAGCGGGTGTTCAAGATCTTCTGTGTTTTGATGCGTTTGCCCTGCATGTCACAGCCACAATGGCTGTTCTCCTGGGGACTCGGCATCGAGGTGGCCGGAGGCCAGAAGGATGTCAAGCTGGGCCAGAAGGCGCTCCTTGTCGCGGGGGAGCCGTGCTTCCAGGGGAATGATGTTGGAGCTGTGATTGGCCCGGAACACGGTATTTGTCAATTCGAGTGCCTGAACGATCTGGCGGAGTTCTTCAACGGTTTGACGTTCGGTGAGCTGGGTAAACGTCCCTGAAGTAACATCGGCGTGCAACTCGGTTCCGGGTATCGGCACGACCCGCAGGGCGGACAGGAGTCGGGGTTGCATGGAATTTAGGGCGAGTGCCGTTGCCCGGGCGTGTTCCCGGAGCCGGGCCTGGCCGCCCAGGCCGAGCAGGATCATGACGGATACCCGCAGGCCGCATTCTTGGGCGCGGCGGCCGGCCTCAACCATCCCGGCGGCGGTTTCCCCCTTTTTGACCGCTGACAGCGTCTCCTCATCTCCACTCTCAAGTCCTAGATAAAGGGTGTGGAGTTTCTGCTCCCGCAAGGCGCGGAGTTCAGCGTCGCTTTTGGGTTGGATGGCATGGCCCGTGGCATAGAGGTTGACGCGGGCGAGGGCGGGGAAGTATTCGTTGAGGAGAGACAGGATGGCCTGTAACTCGCCGAAAGGCCGGCGCATGACATCGCCGTCGGCAAGAAAGATCCGCCGGGTGTCGGGGGCATGACGGGCTTCGCCGGCAATCATCAGGCGTATATCGGGGAGGGAAAGGCGCCGATAAGGGGTGTGCCGGTACATGCCGCAGAAGGTGCAGCGGTTGTAGGGACAGCCCTGTTCCACCTGGAGGATCAGGCTGTCGGCTTCCGCCGGGGGGCGGAATTGAGGGTTGTTCAAAGGCGGCTTCATGGGCAAAGATGATAGTCGAAAAAGGCGGTCGGCCCTATGACATTTTTTTTACAATCTTTTTGCCGGGGCGTGACGACTTATCAGGGGGGATATGGTGTCATGGTCTCATGAAAGGGGAACGGATGCGGGTGTGTCCGCCCTGATCAAGAGGTTTCTCAAGGAGGGCGTGTCATGAAAAGGATGAAGTGGAGCTGGGTGGTGGGAGTGTTTGCGGCAGGTTTGCTGGCAGCTGGCCCTGCAGTGGCCGCCCGCGGCGACAAGGTGACGTGCCGGGTTGACCTGGACCGGGCCGTCCTTCCGGCCGGCGATGTCACCCGCGCCGTGATCAAGGTGTCGCTGGATGCGCCGGCGCTGCGCGAAAGGGCGGAGCGGCAACCAGTCAACCTGTCCGTTGTCCTGGATCGTTCCGGCTCGATGAGTTCGGAATCGAAACTGCAAAAGGCCAAGGAAGCCGCCATTACGGCGTTGCGCCGGCTGGGCCCGCGCGACCTGTTCTCGCTGGTCATCTACGATCATGAGGCGGAGACCATTGTGCCGCCGCAGAGCGCATCCAATAGTGAGTGGATCGAGTCGCGCATCAACGAGATCACCACGCGGGGCAACACGGCGCTCTTCGCCGGGGTCAGCCAGGCGGCGGCCGAGGTCAGGAAGAATATCGAGGGCCGGTATGTCAACCGGATCATCCTGCTGTCCGACGGGCAGGCAAACTCGGGCCCCAGCCAGCCTGAGGATCTTGGACGGCTCGGCGCCGCCCTGATGAAGGAGCGGATCGCGGTTACCACGATCGGATTGGGCAGGGATTACAACGAGGACCTGATGACGAGGCTGGCGCAAAACAGCGACGGCAATACCTATTTTGTCGAGTCGAGCCGTGATCTGCCCCGGATCTTCTCGGCGGAGTTGGGCGATGTCCTGAGTGTGTTCGCCCGCGACGTGATCCTGGAGATTGAACTTCTCGGGGGAGTGCGTCCGATCCGGATCATCGGGCGCGACGGGCGGGTGGACAACCGTCGTGTCGAGATCCGGCTGAACAACCTCTACGGAGGGCAGGAGAAATACGTGCTGGTTGAGGTGGAGGTTCCGGCCGGGACAGAGCGGGATGTGTTGAAGCTGGCCTCGGCGAAGTGCTCCTACCACAACCTGATCAGCAGCCGCGAGGAGCAGGCCGGGGGTGAAGCCTCGGTGCGGTTCAGCAAGCGGGAGAGCGACGTTTCGAAATCCGTGAACATTGACGTCCAGAAGCAGCTGATGCTCAACGAGATGGCCGAGGCCAAGGATGAGGCGATCCGCAGGGCCGACAAGGGCGACTCCAAGGGTGCCGGAAGCGCACTCCGGTCCGTGGCCGTCTCGGTGCGGGAAAAGGCGAAGAAGTATAATATCAACGATGAAGCGGTGCAGAAGGAAGTTGAAGTGACGATCAATGCCGGTGCGGCGGTTGAGGCGGAGGGGATGGACAGCCGTTCCCGCAAGTCCATGATGACCGACAGTTACCAGATGAGAAACCAGCAGATGGCGCACTGATATTCGTTCTTCACCCGGGAGGGATGGCGGGTTAGGATACAAGGCGGAAATGTCACTGAAACCATCCAGTTTGCGTGTGGGGGTTGCCCTCCTGGCGGGGGCGACCCTTGCCATCGGCGGACTGTCCTTGCGGCTGCTCCACCGGGAGGAAGCCCGCCTGGCGGACGATGCGCGCCGTGTCCTGCAGGGGCGTGCCCAGATCATTGCCGATGACCTTCAGCTTGCGGTGCAGGGAGTGGAGAACGAGCTCCTGAACCGGCTCGCCGCGCTGTCTGCGACTGACTTGCCCGGTACCCTGGCCAAGTGGCCGGAAACGCATCCGCTGGTCCGGAACACCTTTATCTGGAATCCCGCCCGCCACCGGTTGGAATGGCCGGACCCTGCCGCGCCGACGACGGAGGAGGAGAAGGGGTTTATCAAGCGTACCGAGCACCTCTTTGCCGTGAGGCTGGAGCCCCTGCTTCGCTCCAGCGAAGGAGAGTTACCCCTGGTTGGACAAGAGGATTCACCGCGTGTGCGTTTGCAGCAGGAGGCCCGCAAAACAGTCAAATCCTCAGGTGCCGGGAACGGGCGCCATGGCTGGATCCCCTGGTTTGAAGGTGACCAGCTTTTCCTCCTGGGCTGGGTGGAGCGGGAGGGGCGGGTGATCGGCCTTGAGTTGGAAATGACCGCCCTGCTGGCGCGGGTTATCCAGTCTTTTCCCCGCGAGCAACACCCTGGCCGGGCCTGGGCCCTTTTGGACGGTGCGGGCAATGTGGTGCATCAGGCAGGTAGTCTGGATATCCCGAGGGGGGGCAAGCCGGTTCTTGCCGTTGGACTGGGAGCAGTGCTGCCGCACTGGCAGGTGGCGCTGTTTTCGACCGGGACGGTTGTCGCAGGGGCCGGCGGCAGTGTCCGGTTGGTATCCATGCTGATGGTCGGGGCCCTGCTGGCCTGTATACTTACCGGTGGCGGGCTGCTTCTCTGGGAGGCGGGACGTCGCGCGAGGGAAGCCCGACAGAAGACGACCTTTGTCTCCAACGTGTCGCACGAGTTGAAGACGCCCCTGACTACCCTGCGCCTTTATGCCGAACTTCTGCGCGAGGGGCGTGTCGCGGGCGAGGAGAAACAGCGGCATTACCTCGATGTGATGATTGCGGAATGTGCGCGGCTTGGGCGACTGGTCAACAACATGCTTGATTTCAGCCGATTGGAGCAGCATCGGCGGGTTTATGCCGTTGAGCCGATGGAGCTGGGTGCGTGGCTTGAGTCCTTTCTGGAGCCGCAACGCATCCGCATCCAGGAGGCCGGTCTCCAATTGGTCGTGCCGCGCCCGGAGGGGGAATTAACGGTGCGCACAGACCGGGATGCACTCGAACAGGCGGTCCTCAACCTGCTGGACAATGCGATCAAGTATGCCGGGTCTGGCAAGGTTGTCGAATTGCACCTCGAGGCTCAGGGCGATGCCGTCCAGCTTGATGTTCTGGATCGGGGCCCGGGAGTGCCGGATGGGTTGCGCGAGAAGATTTTCGAGAACTTCTACCGGATGGATGAGTCGCTGACGGCGCGTGTGCCCGGTAGCGGGCTTGGCCTGAGCATTGCGCGTCGGTTGCTGCGCGATCTCGGCGGTGATTTGCTGTGTCTGCCTCGGGACGGGGGCGGTGCCTGTTTCCGGATTGTATTGAGGGCCTCATGAATCCACATCTTCTGGTTGCCGAGGACGATCCCCACATTCGTGAGGGGCTGATTGCCGCGTTGGAAAGCGAGGGTTACCGGGTCACTGCCGCCTCCGACGGCGCGAAGGCGCTGGACCACTTCGCCAAGTCACGTTTTGACCTCGTGCTGCTTGATGTGATGATGCCGGAAGTGAACGGGTTTGATGTCTGCCGCCGGATCCGGGCGAAGGATCGGGCCGTTCCGATCATCATGCTGACGGCGAAGAGCGAGGAGATCGACAAGGTGGTCGGGTTGGAACTGGGAGCTGATGATTACATCACCAAGCCCTTTGGCGTCCGGGAACTGCTGGCGCGCATTGCAGCGGTTCGTCGCCGGGCCGTCCCGCCGGTCCCGGTGGAGGGGGGCGTCCCGGCTGGCGCGGAGTTTTCCTTTGGTGCTGTCATGGTGAACCGGAAGACCATGAGGACGACGCGGGGCAGGAAATCCGATGACCTGACTGCCCGGGAACTCAGGCTGATAGAGCTGTTTCTCGCCCATCCCGACGAGGTGCTGAGCCGGGACCGGCTATTGAACGAAGTGTGGGGGGTTGATTACCTCGGGACAACCCGTACGCTTGACCAGCATATCGTGCAACTCCGCAAGAAGGTTGAAAAGGAGCCCGATAATCCGACCACCATCCAGACTGTTCATGGTGTGGGTTACCGGTACGTGCGATGATGGGCTGATACTATTCCCTCGTCAGGCAAGTGGCCTTTGCCTGCGGAGTTCTCCTGGGCGTGTATTGGTGAGGCGCTTGAAGACTGTGGCGAAATATTGGGATGAGGAGAAGCCGAGCTGGTAGGCCGTGTCGGTGACTGATTTTCCCTGCTCGAGAAGACGGCGCGCCCTGTCAATTTTCCGGCGCAATACGTACTCTGCCGGCGGGACGCCGATCTGTTCCTTGAATTTGCCCTTTAAGCGGGACGATGACAGTCCTGCCACGGTGGCGAGTTGCGGGATCGACAGCGGGCCTTCCAGGGTTGCGTCGATATGGGCCAGTACCCGCTTGATATCGGGCGTATTGCGGCGGTCTGTCTCGGCTCCAGCGCATCTGACAATAATAGTCAACCACTGGATCAGCTTGGCGGATATTTCAATGCGGACCAGAGGCTTATCCGGCTGGTTGAAAAGGGTGATGATGTCCTCGAACAGGATCTTGAGCATGCGATCGCCCAGGAATTTCCGGTGCGGCAGCTGCCGGAGGCGGCTGACCAGCGGCCAGGCATCACGGGCTGAGAGTGTCAAAAAGGGGGCTGGCCGGTTCGGGAGCCTGACTTGGAGCCAGTAAAGAAGTCCCTTCCCGTGAGGATGGCGGCCGCTGCCGTGCCATTCGTCAGGCAGGGTGATGAAGACCTCGTTGCCGCGGAAACTGTGGTCCATGTTGTCAACATGGTATACGCGTTCCCCCCGGGTCAGGTAGCAGATTTCCATCAGTCCCGGATGCTGATGCGGCATAAGCCCCCTGACGGCATGACTTTGGTCATGGATTCCAATCAGCGGAATATCCGGCAGGCCGATCAGGGAAAGATCCTGCTGCAAACGATCAGCGTGCAAGGGGAGAAATGCGCTCCGTCTCATGTTTGATTTAGTACTCCAGTATTAGATTGAAAGCAATACCGGATGCAAGGTGTATCATTCAAGGATTATTCAATTCAGGGAGGTGGCGGATGGCCATGGACGATAAAATCAAAGCGATGAAGTTTGGTGCCCCGGACAACATTCCGGTGAACGTGGGGATTCTGCCGGCGGCATG
>Ga0007794_10000691_pt1 | contig 10333 bp, 9 predicted proteins | sample CryBogmetaGMA5M_FD_60365 | JGI IMG/M metagenome (GOLD analysis project Ga0007794, IMG submission 60365) | Freshwater microbial communities from Crystal Bog, Wisconsin, USA - MA5M | ecosystem: Environmental > Aquatic > Freshwater > Lake | place: Crystal Bog, Wisconsin, USA | collected 2009-07-06
GTGCATCTTGTAGGCTTTGCTCTCCAAGTATTCAAAGAACCGTTTGATGCCGTACCACTGGTGGTTCCACTTGCCCTTCCACAAAGGCGAGCCGTGGATGACCCAGTCTTTGTGCTCTTGACTCAGCTTGTACCAAGGCGTGTCGCGCGGTATGCCTTCGGCTTCGGCGTGTCGCATCAGATCGTCTTGGGTTTCTTTCCAAGCCGGTGTTTGGATGGTTTTGATCGCACCCGCTCGCAGCGTGAGCTTCTCGCTCGGAACCACCAAACCGTAGTCCACGCCGATGACACGGCCAAATCCTCGACACGTCTCGCACGCGCCCACGGCGGAGTTGAACGAGAACATCGAGGGGATGGGGTCGCTGTAGCGCAGATCGCTGTCGGGGCAATGCAAACCGGTAGAGAAGCGCCACAGAGAGAAATCGGTGTCTGACCCCAACTTCTCCCAATACACATTGAGTCGCCCACCACCGCGTTTGATGGCCAGCTCAATCGCTTCCACCACACGGGCCTGCTCGGTGTTGCCCAGCTTGAACCGGTCTGCCACCACATCCAACAGTTTGCGTGGGCCGGTGGGTATGGCCACTTCGCGCTCGGCATAAATGCGCGTGAACCCACTCGCGCTCAACCACTGCTCGACCTCAGCCGTTGTGGTGTTGGCGGGCAACTCCACAGGGAAGGTCATGATCAAGCGCGGATCTTGTGGCTGCGCGGCACACCGGCGTTGCAGCTCGGCATAAATGGTTTGCGGCGTGTCGTGCTGCACGGGCTGTGCAGTTTGGCGATCAAACAACTGACCGGCGCGCGCGATCAACAACTTCAAATGGTCGTTCAGCTCGGTCATCGTGCCCACCGTCGAACGCGAGCTGCGCACGGGGTTGGTTTGGTCTATCGCAATCGCAGGGGGTACGCCCTCGACCTTGTCAACGGCAGGCCGGTCCATGCGGTCTAAGAACTGACGCGCGTAGGCGCTAAAGGTCTCTACGTACCGGCGTTGGCCTTCGGCGTACAAGGTGTCAAACACCAAACTCGATTTGCCCGAACCGCTGGGGCCGGTGACGACGGTGAGCTCGCCGGTCCGAATGTCGAGGTCTAAATTCTTCAGGTTGTGCTGGCGTGCGCCGCGGATGCGAATGGTGCCGGTCATGGCGGAGCCTTTGAGAGTGTGGCGAATATTCTAGAGACTCGCACAACACCGCACCCGTGAAAGGACAATGCAAAACGCCACGGACAAGCCGTGGCGTTTTGACAAATGAAGAATTTGTAATTACTTGGCAGCAGGCGCGTCAGAAGCAGCTTCAGCCGGTGCATGCACCGCCTCATCGCCATGCTTCTCGCCCGCCATGTCTAAGCTGTTACCGCCTTTGAAAATGACGAACATGGCCAGTGCCGCGAAAATCACGAAACCCAAAAAAATTTTCAACATATCAAGTCTCCGAAATCAGTAAAAAGCCCTCCACCAGGGAGGGCTTGAATGTAGCACCCAGGTCTCCCTGGGGTGCTTACATGCTTAGTCGTCAGCGTAGATGTCCACGTCTTTGGTTTCTTTCACGAAGATCATGCCGATGACGAAAGTCATACCAGCAACGATGATCGGGTACCACAAGCCGTTGTACATATTGCCGGTCTGCGCCACGATCGCAAAAGCCGTCGTTGGCAACAAGCCACCGAACCAACCATTACCGATGTGATAGGGCAGAGACATGGACGTGTAACGGATGCGTGTGGGAAACATTTCCACCAACATCGCAGCGATAGGGCCATACACCATGGTTACCAAAATCACCAAGTAAGTGAGGATGATGGTGACCTTGACTTGGTCCACTTTCGCTGGGTCAGCCTTGGATGGGTAACCGGCTTCTTTCAAAGCATCGGCCACGGCCTTTTTGAACTCCGCCGATTTAGCTTTGACTTCGTCAGCGGGCACACCTTTGGATGTGTAGCTCACGATTTCAGTCTCACCGATCTTGATCGAGGCAGGGGCGCCTGCTGGACCAGCAGCGTTTTCGTAGCTCACTGAGCTAGAAGCCAACACTTGCTTCGCGATGTCGCAGGAGCTGGTGAACTTCACAGTACCCGTTGGGTTGAACTGGAACGAACACTCATTGGCATCAGACGTGACCACCACTTTGTTCTTTTGTTGCGCTGCGTACAGGTCGGGGTTAGCGGCCTTGGTCAGTGCTTCGAACACGGGGAAGTAAGTCAACACGGCCAGCAAGCAACCCAACATGATGATGGGCTTGCGACCAATCTTGTCAGACAGCGAACCGAAGACAACGAAGAACGGTGTACCGATCAACAAAGACACAGCCACCAAGATGTTGGCCGTTGCGCCGTCCACTTTCAACGCTTGCGTCAAGAAGAACAAGGCGTAGAACTGACCCGAGTACCACACCACCGCTTGACCCGCTGTCAAACCGATGAGGGCCAAGATCACGATCTTCAGGTTTTTCCATTGACCGAAAGATTCGGTCAGAGGCGCCTTCGATGTTTTACCTTCGGCTTTCATTTTCACGAAAGCAGGCGACTCGTTCATCGACAAGCGGATGTAGACCGACACGGCCAGCAAAGCGATTGACACAATGAACGGCACACGCCAGCCCCATTCAGCGAAAGCAGCTTCGCCGATGGCCGTACGCGTACCCAAGATCACCATCAACGACAGGAACAAGCCCAGAGTCGCCGTGGTTTGGATCCAAGAGGTGTAAGCACCGCGCTTGTCGTGCGGAGCGTGCTCAGCCACATAAGTTGCAGCACCGCCGTACTCACCACCCAAGGCCAGACCTTGCAGCAAACGCAAGCAAATCAGGATGACCGGAGCAGCCACACCAATGCTGGCGTAGTTCGGCAAGATACCCACGATAAAGGTGGACAAACCCATGATCAAGATCGTCACCAAGAAGGTGTATTTACGACCGATCATGTCGCCCAAACGGCCGAAGAAAATCGCACCAAATGGACGCACGATGAAGCCGGCAGCAAACGCCAACAACGCGAAGATGAACGCAGAGCCTTCATCCAAACCGCTGAAGAATTGCTTCGCAATAATCGCAGCGAGTGAACCGTACAGGTAAAAGTCGTACCACTCGAAAACGGTACCCAGTGAAGAGGCGAAGATCACCTTCTTCTCTTCCGCCGACATCGGGCGATCTACATCTAGTGTTGCCATGTGTGTTGTCTCCTCAGACTTGTTGTCCCAACCCCCTGAGTAGGTGTTGTGCCGTGCAACTATCTTGGAGATTGCTGACCGTTTTCTGACAACCAAAGGCCTGCCGACACAGCGCAAAACCAACGACCACGGCCGAAGCAAGTGCTAACCCTATGTTTTTTTTTCTAGATATGAAATAGCACACCAATCTCGGCCGGCAAACGCCCAAAGGTCCACCCCAAAGCGTAGGGGTTTATACCAACAAAATATCTCGCATTTTTAAACATTCCCCTCTGAAGAATAGGTTTTTTACCCATGGTGTGCGTAAGGACTTGGTCAGTCCTCATTCACACAATAGCGCGGTCAATGAAGGAAGCATCCTTCTTGCGTTTTTTGATATTCCAAATGGGAGATAACGATGAGTGATCCAGTGGTCGACAAGATCCAGAACCACCCGAAGTACAAAGCATTGCGCGCTAAACGCAATGGCTTCGGCTGGTTCCTCACCGTGTTGATGTTGGTCGTGTATTACGGCTACATCGCACTGATTGCATTTAACAAGCCATTTTTGGCACAACCCATCGGCACCGGTGTCACTACCGTCGGTATTCCGTTGGGCATGGGCGTGATCATCTTCACGATCCTGATCACCGGCATCTACGTGCGTCGCGCCAACAGCGAATACGACACGTTGACCAAAGAAATCTTGAAGGACGCCACGAAATGAAAAAGTTTTCTACTCTCTTGACCGCACTGCTGGCCTTCGTGGCCTGCGGCGCTGCCATGGCAGCAGGTGGCGATCTGGGCGAAACCGCCAAGCAGTCCACCAACTGGACCGCCATCGGCATGTTTGCGACCTTCGTGGCCGGCACACTTTGGATCACCAAGTGGGCGGCTTCAAAAACCAAATCAGCGGCTGACTTCTACACCGCAGGTGGCGGCATCACTGGTTTCCAAAACGGCCTGGCGATTGCCGGCGACTATATGTCTGCCGCGTCGTTCCTCGGCATTTCCGCTGCCGTAATGGCATCGGGCTATGACGGCTTGATTTACTCCATCGGTTTCTTGGTGGGCTGGCCCATCATCACCTTCTTGATGGCCGAACGTCTGCGTAACTTGGGCAAGTTCACCTTTGCCGACGTGGCAGGCTACCGCTTCAAGCAAGCCCCTATCCGCGCCTTCGCTGCCTCTGGCACGTTGGTGGTGGTGGCGTTCTATCTGATCGCGCAAATGGTTGGCGCAGGCCAGCTCATCAAGTTGCTGTTCGGCTTGGAATACTGGATGGCTGTGGTCATCGTGGGCGCATTGATGATGGTGTACGTGTTGTTCGGCGGCATGACTGCCACGACATGGGTGCAGATCATCAAGGCGTGTATGTTGCTCGCCGGCGTGACCTTCATGGCCATCATGGTGTTGTCTAAGTTTGGTTTCAGTCCTGAAGCTTTGTTCGCGCAAGGCGTGGTCGTGAAAGCCATGATCGCCGCAAACGCGAAAGAAGCTGCCATGGCCGCTGCTGCGGCCTCCGCTGCGATTGCTGCATCACCCGATGCCGCCGCTGCCGCTTCTGCCGCCTTGGCAAAAGCTGCTGCCCTTGATCCTGAAAAAGCTGGTTTGTCCATCATGGGCCCAGGTGGCTTTATCAAGGACCCTATCTCTGCCATCTCTTTCGGTATGGCGTTGATGTTCGGCACGGCTGGTTTGCCACACATCTTGATGCGCTTCTTCACGGTGCCTGACGCCAAAGAAGCTCGTAAATCTGTGTTGTGGGCGACCACTTGGATTGGCTACTTCTACGTGCTGATTTTCATCATCGGTTTTGGCGCGATCACTTTGGTCTTGACCAATCCTGAGATGGCTGACACCGCGAAGGGCATCATCAAAGGCGGCGCAGGTACAGCCAACATGGCTGCTGTGTTGGTGGCGAAAACTGTCGGTGGCGACGTGTTCTACGGCTTCATCTCTGCTGTGGCTTTCGCAACCATCTTGGCTGTGGTGGCTGGCTTGACCTTGTCTGGCGCCTCTGCGGTGTCACACGACTTGTACGCCACGGTGTTCAAGAAGGGCAATGCCGACAGCGCTGCTGAGTTGCGCGTCTCTCGCATCACCACGTTGGCGCTCGGCGTCATTGCGGTGGCCTTGGGTATTGCGTTTGAGAAGCAAAACATCGCCTTCATGGTGGCCTTGGCGTTCGCGATTGCCGCGTCCGCCAACTTCCCCGTGTTGTTCATGGCTGTGTTGTGGAAAGATTGCACGACCCGTGGCGCGGTGATCGGTGGCTTCTTGGGTCTGATCTCCTCCGTCGCTCTGACGGTGGTGTCGCCTTCTGTGTGGGAAGCCACACTGGGCAACCCCAAAGGTTCCGCTTGGTTCCCCTACGCTTCACCCGCCTTGTTCTCTATGACCATTGGTTTCTTGGGCATCTGGTTGTTCTCGATCTTGGATCGTAGCGACGATGCTAAAAATGAACGTGCTGCATTTGCTGCACAACAAGTTCGTTCAGAAACTGGCTACGGCGCTTCAGGCGCTTCAGGTCACTGATAGCAAACACGCCAGAGCGCCTTGTGCGCTCTGCGACAAAACCGGGCAACCTTCGGGTTGTCCGGTTTTTTTACGTCCTCATTCGCCGCGTAACTGACGCAGTTTGATGAAAGCCATGGCGGCCATCACAGCATCGTTGAGTGCGTCATGCGCCTCACGCACGGGCAAGTTCAAATCTGCCATCAAGGTGGCAAAGCGCAAGTCAATGTCGGGATTGGTTTGCTGTTCATAGGGCAGCATTTGACGGAACTTGTGGTCGTAATACAGGGCCGAAACTTCTATCTTTGGTTGCGGTAAGCCCTGACCCAAGAGCGGCCAAATGGCTCGATTCAGCATGGCCACATCAAACTCTAAAAAGTAACCCACCAAGGGGCGGCTGCCAATGAAACGCATGAGCTGCTTCATGGCGTCGTCAATCGGCAAGCCTTGCGCCACATCTTGCTCACGCAAGCGATGGATGCGCACGCTGTCCGCGGACACCCCACGCTCCGGCCGGACCAGCACCTCAAAGCGCTGGCTGGTCATGATGCGGTTGCCCACGATGCGAACGGCCCCGATGGAAATAATTTCATCGGTGGTCACATTCAAACCCGTGGTTTCGCAATCCAGCGACACCCATTCGTTGGGCGGCGGCGCATCAAACATGAAGCGGAATTCAGGAAGCCCCAAGTGGTAAATCAGCCACTCGCGCTTGAGCGAACGCCACCAGTGTGAAGGTGAAATGATCGACGACATCAGAGCGTATCGAGTTTGAATCGGCTGCGCAGCAAGGTCTTGAAATGCTTGACCACACCGAGCGCATCTTTCAGTAAATCGCGCTCCAACGTCGAGAGCTTGGCCACATTCACCAAGCCCGACACGGGGTGTTGCGTTTCTAGCTCAATCAACCCAGCCTTGAGTTTGAGTGCCATCAAGAAGTGCAGGCTTTCAGTGAGGTCCATGCCCAATGCCGGCGTGATGACGTGCCGCGCCACCAACGCATCAATGCGCGCGGTGGTACTGGTCTCCTGCAAGTGCTCAGCCAACGCCAAGCTCCGCACACCGTGTACCAGCGGGAAGATGCCCTCTTTCTTCAGATGCAAACCTTGCTGATCGTTGAGACCGAGCAAACGATTCCACCAACCTTGGCTGTTGCCAAAGGCATCGATCGAAGCGGCAAAGCGCGCCAGCATGGCATCGTTGTCGGTCGCCAAACGCATGAGCGCTTGTTGAGAGTGCTGCAGCAAATGTGGGTCACCACACACAGCATGCGCATCTAAGAAGATCGCTAAATTCATCAGACTGTTGGCATCGGGCATCAACAACCACTGCTGCACCATTTGTCCAAACGCATAGGACGTCTGACGCCACATGGGGTTGTTCACCATGATGTGGCCTGGACACTCGGGGTAGCCGAACGTCGACAGCGCCTGCGAAAACGCTTCGCAAATTTCCTGCAAATTGTCAGGTGGTGTGTAGCCGTCGCGCAGGATGAGCCCATTGTCTTGATCGGTCTTGAGTAGCTGCTCGCCACGCCCTTCGCTGCCCATCACAAACAAACAGCTGTTAGCGACCAAATCGGGCGGTGCGATGAGCTGCCAAGCCCGTTCAAACAATCGGGCGTTCAGGTCTTGCACCAAACGAGCGATCAAGCTCACGCGTGTGCCGCTGCGGTGCAGTGCGGTCACCATGCGCGTGATTTGCGTTGCCGCTTGCGCCAAACCATCGACATGGGTGGCAGCCTCCATCTGCACCGTGATCAGGTGCGAGTGGTTGGACAAGAAGCTGAACAAGTCGAGCGCCTCGAGCACGCCCACAATCTGTTCGCCATCGGTCACCACCAAACGGTGCACGCGATGGCGCAACAACAACGCCAAGGCGTCCCCGACTTGGTCGGAGGGACGGATGGAGATGAGGTCAAAGTTGGAGAGGGAGCCGACGGTTTGTTGCTCCAATGGAATGCCCGTCAGAATCGCGCGCTGCAAGGTGGACGCCGTGAAAACGCCCACGCGCACGGGCGTGGTGGATCGGTCGCGCACCAACACACTTTTCGTCCGCTGCGCTTGCAGCACCTTGACCACCGACAACACGTCTGCGTCCATCTCCACAAAATGCGGCGGACGCACAAAGGCCTCATCCACGCGTGACAGGGTCAGCGACTGCAACTCATGCTTGCTTTGACGCTGCGAGAGTGCGGTCAGCTTGTTACTCAAGTCCGAGAACAACAAGGCGCCAAAAGTGGCGTTGCTGGCGATCAGATCGGTGACCGTCTGGCGTGCCAGTTGGTAGCACACCACCTCCTCTTGCGCCACAAAACGGTTGCTGGTTTTACCGGCCACCAAACCACGTCCGTCAAAGGTGTCGTCAGGGCCGTAGGTGGTGATCACCTCATCCCCCTCGTACTGCGTGACAAAGCCTTTGATGATGACGAACAAGTGCGTAGGGGCGGTACCCACATCGAGGATGGATGCGCCCTCGGGGTAGTACGCCACGTCCACGCTGTCGCGCACGAGTCGTTGCTCGTCGGTCGTTAGGCAGTCAAACGGGGAAGCAAAAAAATTAAAAGCGTTAGGCATGTGGCATTTTGAAAAGCAATACGCCTATTCAACGCTTCACGCCTTGCTGGATGCTTGCGGCGGCATTCCATTCCGTGTCAAACCATTGATCTCCATCAAGATAGGCACGCAGCATGGGCAACGCATCCAAGCCCCAAAAGACTTTGTCGTCCACGCAGAAACTGGGCACGCCAAACACACCGCGCGCAATCGCTTGTTCGGTGTTGGTTTTGAGCTGATCCTTCACATCCGATGCGTCCACCGAGCGTTGGGGCGCCAGCTGTTGCGCGAGGGCTTGCAAACGCGCAGCGTCATCGGCTGCGGCACCACCCTGCCACACATGTTTAAAGATGGTTTCGCACACATAACGGTTAGGTTCCCCCTCAGCACTGCACGCCACAGCCAAACGCAACAAAGCCAGCGGGTTGAACGGGTGCGATTGCGGCATGTCTAACGGCACGCCCAGCTGCTTGGCTTGCCAAAGTACTTGGCGGTACGTCCACTCACGTTTGCCTGAAATTTCAGCAGGCCCTAACTGGCCGTGGTGTTTGAGCATCGCCGCAAACAACACCGGCTTGTAAACCATGCGGTGGCTCATACCCATCAGGCTTTGGGGCAAGGACTCAAAGGCGAGGTAGGCATAAGGAGAAATGAAATCGAGGTAGCAGGTGATGGTTTTCATGATGCGTCCCGTTTATTGAGCAGAGGCTTAGGCCGCCAAGCGTTCACCGATCAAGCGCCACACCACACGCTTGTCGTCAGCATTGCACTGGCCCCATCCGCCGATTTCATCCAGCGTACGCCAGCAGCCGACGCAATAGGTGGTGTCGTCCGACATGCGGCACACCGAGATGCACGGCGAGGGGGGCGCCTCCGCGCTTGCAAGCACACGCCTGACCTGCGCTTGCAAGCGCAAATCAGCCGGTCTCAGGCCTTGAATTTTGGGGGTGAGTTCGCTTCCGCACATAGCTTGCATTGTCAGCGAACAGCGCCCGCTTAAGCCGTACGTTTGTTCAAAACCGCTCTGGCCACCAGGGAATTGGGCTTGCGACCCAAGGCCTCACTGATGAACACGCCGGCGTCAATCAAGGCGTCGAGGTCAATGCCTGAGTCGATGCCCAGGCCTTGCAGCATGTAGACCACATCTTCGGTGGCGACGTTACCGGTTGCGCCTTTGGCATACGGGCAACCGCCCAGACCCGCCACAGACGACTGAAAGTTCCACACGCCCATCTGCAATGCCGCCAAGGTGTTGACCAGCGCTTGCCCATAGGTGTCATGGAAGTGGCCCGACACATCGTTGAGTGCATAGTGCTTGAGCGTGGCCTCTAGGGCCGCTTGAACTTTGCGCGGTGTGCCCACGCCAATCGTGTCGGCCACATCCACGCGCTGCACGCCAATACTTTTCATCAAGCCTGCGAGGTAGCCCACGCGCTCCGGTGCAATGTCGCCCTCATACGGACAGCCCACGGTGCAGCTCATCGCGCCCCGCACGGCAATGCCGGCATCGCGTGCGGCTTTGACCACGGGGGCGAAGCGTTCGATGCTTTCAGCGATTGAGCAGTTGATGTTCTTTTGGCTGAACGCCTCACTGGCCGCGCCAAACACCACGATCTCATCGGGCTTGGTTTTCAGCGCCGACTCAAAGCCCTGCAAGTTGGGCGTGAGCACTGAGTAGCGCACATCGCTTTGGCGATGAATGGCAGCCATCACTTCGGCGTTGTCTGCCATTTGCGGCACCCACTTGGGCGATACAAAACTGGTGACTTCAATCTCTTTCAAACCAGCCGCTTGCAGGCGGTGCACCAGCTCGACCTTGACGGCCGCTGGCACAGGTTGCTTTTCGTTTTGCAGACCGTCGCGTGGGCCGACATCGATCAGCCTCACACGGTGTGGCAAATTCATGGCCATGGTTACACCTTTAATTTCAAAAGTTCTTCGCCTTCGGCCACTTGATCGCCGGGGGTGAACAGCAGCTCTAACACCTCACCATCCGTCGGCGCGGCAATGGTGTGCTCCATTTTCATCGCTTCCATGACCGCCAGCGGTTGACCGGCCTTGACGATGTCGCCGGCCTTGACCGAAAACGACACCACCTTGCCCGGCATAGGCGC
>Ga0007794_10000694_pt1 | contig 10324 bp, 8 predicted proteins | sample CryBogmetaGMA5M_FD_60365 | JGI IMG/M metagenome (GOLD analysis project Ga0007794, IMG submission 60365) | Freshwater microbial communities from Crystal Bog, Wisconsin, USA - MA5M | ecosystem: Environmental > Aquatic > Freshwater > Lake | place: Crystal Bog, Wisconsin, USA | collected 2009-07-06
GCTGGGCATGGGCATGGATTTCCGCGACATCAAGGCCCTGGTCAAGGAGGCGCTGGCGAGCCTGGACCACGCCTTTTTGAACGACCTGGCCCCCTTTGCCGAGGAGAACCCCACGGCCGAGAACCTGGCCCGGCACCTGTACCAGGAGCTCTCCCGCCTGCTGGCCGCCAGGCCCGGCGCCGAGGTCGAGGCCGGGACCGTGCGCATCTCCCGCGTGCAGGTGGCCGAGACCCCGGGCGCGGGCGTCACCTACTGGGAGGGGCCTTGAGCCTATTGGTGACGGAGATCTTCCGCAGCATCCAGGGCGAGTCGACCCATGCGGGCTGGCCCTGCGTGTTCGTGCGCCTGACCGGGTGCAACCTGCGCTGCCGCTGGTGCGACACCAGTTACGCCTACGATGGCGGCAGCGAGATGTCCGCGGACGAGGTGCTGCGGCGCATTAACGCCCTGGACGCCCCGGCCCCGGGGCTCATCGAGTTTACCGGCGGCGAGCCCCTGCTCCAGCCCGAGGCCGTGGACCTGGTGAACCGGCTGGCCGCGTCCGGCCGCAGGGTGCTGGTGGAGACCAACGGCAGCCTGGACATCAGTGTGCTGGCGCCTGGCGTCGTCGCCATCGTGGACATGAAGGGGCCGTCAAGCGACCAGTCCGGCCGCATGGACCTGGCGAACCTGGACCGCCTGCGCGAGGGCGACGAGGTCAAGTTCGTCATCGCCCACCGCGGAGACTACGCGCACATGCTGGAACTCTTGCCGCGCATCGACACCGCGCGCAACGTGGTCAACGCCTCGCCGCTCTTCGGCGAGCTCCCCCCGGCCGAGCTGGCCGATTGGATACTGGAGGACGGGCTCTTTCTGCGCCTGAACCTGCAGCAGCACAAGCACATCTGGCCGCCGGAAACGCGCGGCGTCTGATTTTCAGGAGTGGGAACCATGCCGGAACTGGTCAACGACAGCGCCGTGAACGACAGCGCCCTGGTGGTCTTTTCCGGCGGACAGGACTCCGCCACCTGCCTGGCCTGGGCGCTGGCCTGCTACCGGCACGTGGAGACCCTGGGCTTCGACTACGGCCAGCGCCACAGCGTGGAGCTCTTCTGCCGCACCGAGGTCCTCGCGCGCATCCGGACGCTCAACCCCGGCTGGGACGTTAAGCTCGGGGCCGACACGGTGCTGTCGCTGGACTGCTTCAAGCAGCTGGGCGAGACCGCGCTGACCCACGACGTGGAGATCTCCTTAACCGCCTCGGGCCTGCCCAGCACCTTCGTGCCCGGCCGCAACCTGATCTTCCTGACCCTGGCCGCGGCCCAGGCCTTTCGCCGGGGCCTGAGGCGCATCGTCACCGGCGTCTGCGAGACCGACTTTTCCGGCTACCCGGACTGCCGCGACGACACCGTCAAGGCCCTGCAGGTGGCCGTGAACCTGGGCCTGGAAACGCGCCTGGTGCTCGAAACCCCGCTCATGTGGCTGACCAAGGCCCAGACCTGGCAGCTGGCCCAGGACCTGGGCGGCCCGGCGCTGGTCGAGCTCATCCTGGAACACACGCACACCTGCTACCAGGGAAGCCGCGGACAGCGCCACGCCTGGGGCCACGGCTGCGGCGCCTGCCCGGCCTGCGAACTGCGCGCGGCCGGGTTCGCCAAGTTCAGGGACGTCGCCGCCATCTAGGCCCTGGTCCAAGCGAAATCCGCAAACTGCCGGGAGCGCCCATGCCCCACCATGCATCCCGCCCCTGCCTGCGCCTGGCCCGCCTCGTGGCGGCCCTGGTCCTGCTGTCCTTCTGCCCTTCGGCCCAGGCTGCCGGTTTCCAGTGCCCGGACCTTTCGGGCACGGCCTGGGCCAACGCCACGCAGCGCGACCCCACGGGTGCGCCGCTCACGCGCTTCATCCCGCCGGAACTGTATTCCGGAGCCCCCTGGGACGGCGACCGCGAGCTTGTCCTGCGGCCCATGGACGTGACGCGCACGCCCGAGACCCCGCCCGACCACCCGGCCATCACCATCCGGGGGCCAATGCCCTCGACCACAAGCCCGGACATCATGGTGCTGACGCGCCGCAGGGAAAGCCGACGCCAGGGGGTCGTGGCCCAGGAGTTCGTCATCAACGAGCGCGGCGACGGGCTGGGCAGGCTCGGGGACAACCGCTGGCGCAAGGAGCGCCTGGCGGAATGCTTCAAGTTCCCGGTGGGCCTGTGGCGGCAGGGGGAGGAGCGCCGCTGCCGGGAGTCGGTGATCAGAATCCTGGAGCTGGACTACACCTACGGCTGCGTGCCCCACTCCCTCAAGTTCCGCTGGAACGGCGAGGGCACCTACATCTTCTCGCCCGGCCGGGGCCTGGTCTCCGTGACGCACTAACCCACCGGCGCAAGGACCGCGAGGCGCAATGCTCCGCAGGCTGTGGGGCCTGAGGCCCCCCAGACCCCCCCATTGCGCCGAAAGGGCTGGCTCAGGAGGAACCTGAGCCAGCCCTTTCGGCTTGTGCGGGTCATGGAATGCGACATTTCAAGCGTCTGCGCCAAGCAAAAGGCTGCATGAAAAGAATATTCCGGCAGCCCTATTCCAAGCCAAAGGGCCGGGAAGAGCGTCAGCTCTTCCCGGCCCTTCGGCTTGGCATGGGGGTTCCAAGGGGCCTCAGGCCCCTTGGCCGCCGGAGGCTATTCTCTTTGCTTCACGAACTCCGCGGTCACGCTGAGGCTGGTGCCGCCGCGCGGGTTGAACCGGGCGACGACCTGCATGCGTCTGGGCTGGCACACGCTGACCAGGTCGTCCAGGATCTTGTTGGTGATGGTCTCCATGAACGAGCCGTGGTTGCGGAAGGCGGTGAAATAGAGCTTGAGGGACTTGGTCTCGATGCACAACTGGTCCGGGACATAGGTGATCTCGATGACGGCGAAGTCCGGCTGGCCGGTCTTGGGGCACAGGCTGGTGAACTCCGGGTGCTCGAAGCGGATCTGGTAGTCGCGGCCCGGGTACTGGTTGGGGAAGGCCTCCAGGATGCTGGCCGTGGGCTCCTCGAAGGCGTAGCTGGTGCGGCCGGAGCCCAGAAGCTTCAGTCCGGTGACGTCGTCCGTGGTCATGGCGTGCTCCTGAATATTGTGGCTGGTGCGGCTTACGCGCGCGCCGCTAACGCCGCTTAGCCCAATCATCCGGCCAGGCCAAGCGTTTTTCCGCCATCGCCCTAGGTCCTGCGGCGCACCTTGCTTAAGGAACGCTGCAATTCGCCCAGGGACACGGGCTTGGTCACGTAGTCGTCCAGGCCCGCGGCCAGGAACTTTTCGCGGTCGCCCTCCAGGGCATAGGCTGTGAGCGCGATGATGGGAATCTGCGCCCGGTCGCCCAGGCTTGCGTCCGAGCGGATGGCCTGGGTGGCCTCCACCCCGTTCATCACCGGCATCTGGATGTCCATGAGGATGGCGTCGAACACGCCGCTGCGGAACTCCTCCACCGCGGCTTGGCCGTTGGCCACGGTCTGGACGCTGTGGCCCAGGCGCTGGAGCATGACGCGCATGGCAAACTGGCTGATGGTCTCGTCCTCGGCCACGAGGATGCGCAGGGGCGCGCCGCCCTGGACCGGGGTCTCGTCGAACTCGCGGCGGGGGCGTTGTTCAGCCCCGGAGGCGGGCGAGAGCGGCAGCATGATGATCATGGCCGTGCCCTGGCCGGTCTCGCTCTCCACGCAGATCTCGCCGGCCATGAGGTCCAGGATGCGCCGCACGATGGCCAGCCCGAGCCCGGCGCCCTCGAAGTTCTTGGAGTACGAGGCGTCGGACTGGGTGAAGCGGTCGAAGATGCTGGCCAGCTTGCCCTCGGGGATGCCCACGCCCGTGTCCGTGACGCTGACATACAGCCAGAGGCCGTCTGCGCCGCGCCCGGTGCGCGCCCAGGCGTTCACGCGCACGGAGCCGGACACGGTGAACTTCACCGCATTGCCCACGAGGTTGAACAATATCTGACGGATGCGCGCATCGTCGCCCAGGAGGTGGTCAGGCACGGACTCGTCCAGGTTCAGGCGCAGGGACACGCCCTTTTTCATGGCCGTGTTGCCCAGGATGTTCTGCACCATGGTGAACACATCGCCCAGGGCAAAGGGCGCCACGCGCAGGGACAGCTTGCCCGCCTCGATCCTGGAGAAGTCCAGGATGTCGCTCAAAAGCCCCAGGAGCCGCCGGGCCGCATCGTGGGCCTTGTCCACGTAGTTGCCCTGCTCCACGTCCATGGGCGTGCCCTTGAGCAGCTGGAGCATGCCCAGCACCCCGTTGAGCGGCGTACGGATCTCGTGGCTCATGTTGGCCAGAAACTCGCTCTTGGAGCGGTTGGCGTCCTCGGCCTGGGCCTTGGCCACGGTCAGCGCCTGTTCCGCCAGCACCCGGTCGGTGATGTCCGGGAAGGTGATGAAGGCGGCGATGAGCTTGCCGTCCCGGCCATAGACCGGCGCGCCGCTGACCAGTTCCCAGCGTGTCCCGCCGTCCTTGCGCACGATGCGGTACAGCGCATTCTTGGTGGTGATCCCGGCCATGGCCTTGGCCAGGGGCAGCTCCACCAGGGGCACGGCCAGGCCGTCCGGATCATACTCCTGCCAGGTCTGCCGCATTTCCAGCAGGGGCAGGCCCACGTAGTCCGGCTCATCCTCGATGGCCAGGAACTCCTTGCAGGCCCTGTTGGCGATGCGCAGGATGCCGTCGGGCAGGGTGACCAGGGCCATGGGGATGGGATTTTGCTCAAAGGCCGCATCAAGCATGGCCTTGGCATCGGCCAGCTCGGCCATGGCCGTCTTGCGCGCGCTGATGTCCTCAAGCACCCCGATGACGTACCCGGCCTGGCCGGAGTGGCCGACGACCATGCTCACGCTTAAGTGCACCCAGATGACGGTGCCGTCCTTGCGGATGTAGCGCTTCTCCATGTCGAAACCCGTGGCCTCGTCGGCCAGGACGCGGCGCATGTGCTCCAGGTCCTCGGCCAGATCGTCGGGATGGGTGATGTCGCGAAAGTTCAGGCGCAGGAGTTCGGCTTCGCTGTAGCCAAGGATCTCCGTGAGCCTGCGGTTCACGCGCTGGATCTCCCCGGTGAGCGAACAATGGCAGATGCCCACGGCGGCCTGCTCGAAGATGCCGCGGTACTGGGCCTCGCTCTCACGCAGGGCCAGGTCGGCCTCCTTGCGCGCGGTGATGTCCCGGGCCGAGGCGTAAATGGTCTTGCCCACCGGGAAGCTCCGCCACTCGATCCAGCGGTAGCTGCCGTCCTTGGCCTGGTAGCGGTTGACGAAGCTTTCCACGCTGGCCTGACCGGCCAGCTTCGCCAACACGGCCATGGTGGCCGCCGTATCGTCCGGATGCACGAAGTCGAGCAGGCGCCGCCCCTCCATCTCGCGGACAGGAAAGCCCAGCACGGCCTCCCACTCCGGGTTCAGGCGGCGGAAATACCCGTCCGTGTCCGCGATGCACAACAGGTCAAGTGTGTTGTTGAAGTAGAGCTCCAGCTCCTGGGTCTTGGCGAACAGGGCCAGGTCGGCGGCCTTGCGCTCGGTGATGTCGCGGCCCACGGCCACGGCCTCGGCCATGCTCCCGTCCAGGGCAAGGACCCCGGTGCCGGTCCAGGCGAACCAGCGCCAGCCGTGCACGGTCAGGCTGCGCAGCTCCACATGCCCCGTGTGCGGCGGGTCCTTGAGGCGCCCGATGGCCTCAAGGGTGGCCGGAAGGTCTTCGGGATGCACCAGGGGCGTGAAGCTCTGGCCCAGGAGCTCGGCCTCGGTCTTGCCAAAGGTGCGGCAGTAGGACGGGCTCACGTACAGCAGGTGGCCCTGCTGGTCGATCCTGATCAGCAGGTCCGTCTGGTGTTCCACCAGCAGGCGGTACTTCTCCTCGCTGGCGGCCAGGTCTGCGGTGCGCAGCCGCACCTGCCCGGCCAGGCGCTTGTTGAACGCCAGCAGGCCCACCCCCACCCCGCAACCCAGGATAAGCAGCGCGCCGAGCACGGCCGCGCCGAAGGACAGCAGGCGGTGCTCCCGGGCCGAGACCTCGGCCCGCACGTTCGCGTAGAGCATGGTCTGCACGGCAAAGTCCGGCGCCAGGAGGCCGAACTTCTTGAAGGCGTCGGCGATGAACCGCCAGCGCTCCGGATTCATGTGCCCGATCTCCACCAGGTCCGGCTGGATGAGTTCGCGCATGGCCTGGGCCTCGCCCAGCAGCTCGGCCAGCGGCCTGTCCTTGCTGTATCGTGTGCGGATCAGCGTGGCGATCTCGCGAGGATGGGCCATGGCATAGCGCCAGCCCTGGCGCGTGGCGCGCAGGAAGCGCTCCACCAGTTCCGGGCGCTTGCGGACCAGATCCTCGGAGGCCAGCAGGCAGTCGCCGTAGAAATCCACGCCGTACTGGCGGGGCTGGATGATCCCGGGCGCCACGCCGTGCCCGGACATCCGCCGGGGTCCGCTGGTCAGCGACGCGGTCCGGGCGTCCACCCGGCCCAGAATGAGATCATCGAGATCGTCGAGGCCGTCGAGGTCGCCGCCCCCCCGGGTGCCCAGCAGCACGGTCAGATCCTCCGGCCCCATGCCCTCGCTGGCCAACATGGCCCAGAACTCCGGGCCCGTGTCGGGCTCGACCAGGACGCGCCGGCCGTGCAGGTCGTGCGGCGTGGCCAGGCCCGAGGCCTTGCGGGTCAGGACGATGGTCGGGGAGTGCTGGAAGATGGCGGCCAGGATCACGACGCGCCGACCCGCCTGACGCTGCTGCAGCACCAGGGGGGTATCCACGGCGAACTGGGCCGCCCCGCTCTCCAGGGTCTCGACCGCGGTGCTGTTGCCCTGGTCCTCGGCCAGGGAAACGTCCAGGCCCTGGGCGCTGTAATAGCCCTTTTCCAGGGCCGCATAGTAGCCCGCGGACCGGAACTGGTGCCGCCCCTTGAGCTGCAGGCGGATCTGCTCCGGCTGGGCAGGGTCTGCGCAGGCCGGACCGGCCGCAACCGCGAAGACAAGGAGCAGGCAGAGCAGCAGGGCCGCGCCCCAGGCCTTCAGCCCGCGCCCCGGGCCTGTTTCCACCGCATCCCCCAGCCCTGGACCAGACATCACATCCCCCTAGCACGGCACAAAAACGCCACACACCGGACCTGCGTGGACCGTAGCACCACAGGGGCCTTGCTGACAACCGCGGAGGGACGAAAGCTTGAGCCTGGGCCTGGCAGACGCAGAAATGGCTGCACGAGGGCTAGATGTCCGTGCCCTGATCGAGCTCCACCAGCCGCACCAGCGCCCGGCGCTCCTCCTCGCTGACGGCCTCAAAGGTCAGGGCGATATCATAGGGGCCGCCCTCAACCTCGCGTTCCAGGCGCACCACGCGGCAGCCCAGGTGCAGGTTGGGTTGGCCGGGAAGCTCCCCGGCCAGGACGATATGCACCCGCGTGCCGGGCAGGATGGCCGTGGGCGACCGGCCGAGCAGGCCGCCGAAGCTGATGTTCAGGACGCTGATCCCCAGCGGCTCATGATCCTCTTCGCTGGCGAGCACCTTCAGGCCGAGCGGCGCGCGCGGGAACTCGCGGTTCTTCTCGGTATAGGAGCAGGCGCGGTTGCGGGTGCGCTTGGCCTCGTACAGGGCCTCGTCGGCCCGGCTGACCAGATCGCGGGCATTGATGGCGTCCTCGGGGAAGGTGGCCACGCCCAGGCTCACGGCCACAGGCACGGCCTTTTCGCCCACCTGCACCGGCCGGGCGGCCACGGCGCCGCGCAGGCGCTCGGCCGCGGCAATGGCCTGGCTGGCGTCGGTATGCGGCAGGATCAGGGCAAACTCCTCGCCGCCGTAGCGCACCACGTGGTCAAAGGTCCGGGCCGTGTCGCGCAGGACTCCGGACACGGTCTGCAGGGCGTCGTCCCCGGCCAGGTGGCCGTAGGTGTCGTTGAAGCGCTTGAAGTGGTCCACGTCGAGCATGATCAGCGAAAACCGCTGGCCGAAGCGCTTGAAGCGTTCCACCTCGCGCACGATGGCATCGTTGAAGTAGCGGCGGTTGTACAAGCCGGTGAGCTCGTCCACCAGCGCGCCCTGCTCCTTTTGCAGCAGCACCTGGACCTCGACGATGATCGGGTCGCGCATCTTGGGGTGCAGGTTCATGAAATAGTCGCACACGGCCACGCGCAGGCCCACGTCGCGCCCCAGGGCCAGGGTCAGCCCCTCGTGGTGGCGCAGGATCTCCTCCCAGTAGCACCTGGCGTCTTCCGCGCCAAAGCGCATGCGCGTGAGATGGTACAGAACCTCGGCATGGGCCTGGCCCGTGTCCGCTGCCCCCTCGGGCAGATCAGCGGCGCTTAGGCCCGCCTGCAATAGCAATTGCCGCACATCAGACCCCGTGCAGACGATTTCGCTCTGTCCCATTGGCTTTGTGCCTCCGAAAATCCCTTCATATAGATATTCTCAATCCGTAATCGTTGGAATAAATAGTACGTACCTTCCGGCCTGCTGGCAAGCAAAAGAAAACGGCCCGGGGGCCGGGCCGTGTACAAAGTCAAGAGCGCGCGGACCCAATCCGCGCATCAGATCTCGTAGTCCACCACGCTGCGCGAGGCCACAACCTGCTTCACGAAGCCCACCACCTTCTGGTGCTCCGGATGGGCCTGGTAGGTATCCAGGTCCGCGCGGGTGGCAAAGGCGGTGTACAGGATCACGTCGCAGGCCGGGCTGGCGGCAAAGACATCGAGCCCCACCTCCAGATCTTTGATGATCGGGATGAGCCCGCGCAGGGCCGAAAGCAGCTCCTTCATCTTCAGCGCGTTGGCGGCCTTATCCGCGCCCGCGGCCTCGTCCTTCAGGGTCCACATGACGATGTGCTTGATCATTGGCTCTCTCCGCTGCTGGTGTTGCCGGCGCTCAGGCGCCGAATAGAATGGCTTCGCTCACGTCGGCCACGGTCTGGCAGCCGGTGAGGATCATGGCCTGGGTCAGCTCGCCGCGCACCTGGTCCAGGTACTTGCCCACGCCCTCGCGCCCGCCGCCCAGGGCGGCAATGGACATGGGCCGGCCGATCATCACGGCGTCGGCGCCCAGCGCCAGCATCTTGAGCACATCTGCGCCGGTGCGCACGCCGCCGTCCACCAGGATGGCCAGCTGGCCCTTCACGGCCCGGGCCACGGCGGGCAGGACCTCGGCCGTGCCCGGGGTGTGGTCCAGGACCCGGCCGCCGTGGTTGGAGACCACGATGCCCGCGGCTCCGGCGTCCAGCGCCCGCTTGGCGTCGTCCGGGGTCATGATGCCCTTGAGCACGAACTTGACGGGCACGTGGGCGATGATGTGGCGCAAACGCTCCACGGTCTTGGGCCCCACCGGGCGGCCCATGAGGCGCAGGGTCACGAGGCCCGCGGCATCGATGTCCATGCCGATAACGCCCGCGCCCGTGGCCGCGGCCTTGTCCAGCTTCTCGAAAAGCTCCTTGTCTTCCCAGGGCTTGATGAAGGGGATGCCCGCACCATTCAGGGCGCTGATCGTGGCGAAGCCGGACTCGTGGATCACCGGGGGCACGCCGTCGCCGCAGCAGCCAATGACCCCCTTGTCCACGCAGCCGCCAAGCACCGCGTCGCAGTACTCGGCCTCCGTGATCTTGCCGCCCATGTTGAAGGTCACGCCGCCGATGGGCGCGGCCAGCACGGGCATGGCCAGCTTCTGGCCCAGGACCGTGACCGCGGTGTCCGGGCTCTCGGCCCCGTGGATCAGGCGCATGTTGAAGCGCAAGCGCGCGAGCGCCGCGACGTTGTTCATGAACGAGGAGCCCGTGCCCAGGCCGCCCATGCCGGGCACCTCGCCCACGCAGGCCTTGCCGTTGCAGACCGGGCACACCTTGCAGTAGCCCGTCATGAGCTCGCGGGCCTTCGTGCGCACATCCTTCATGGGTTCGACCTCCGTATTTGCTCTGGCGGATTGCTGTTGTTTCGCCCCTACTTGAGCCGCTCGGCCAGCGCCTCGGCCAGGTGGCGCACCTCGATGGCGCTGCCCTTGGCCTCCAGGCCGCCGCGCAGCTGCATGATGCAGCCGGGGCAGTCGGTGAGCAGCAATTCTGCGCCGGTTTTTTCCACGTTCGCAAGCTTTTTCTTGAGCAGCTCGGATGAGACCTCCGGGAACTTCATGGAGTAGGTGCCGCCAAAGCCGCAGCACACGTCCTCTTCCTCGGCCGGGAGGTACTCAAGCCCGCCGAGGCCGATGAGCGCGCGCGGGGCCTCGGTCACGCCCAGGCCGCGGCAGAGGTGGCAGGGCGCGTGGTACGTGGCCTTCCTGCCGTCAACGCGGAACCCCGAGGCCTCGACCTTCAGCACGTCGCGCACAAAGGAGCTGAAGTCGATGACCTTGTCCGCGAACTGC
>Ga0007794_10000697_pt1 | contig 10271 bp, 24 predicted proteins | sample CryBogmetaGMA5M_FD_60365 | JGI IMG/M metagenome (GOLD analysis project Ga0007794, IMG submission 60365) | Freshwater microbial communities from Crystal Bog, Wisconsin, USA - MA5M | ecosystem: Environmental > Aquatic > Freshwater > Lake | place: Crystal Bog, Wisconsin, USA | collected 2009-07-06
GGTTATCCCTGCGCCCTACTAATGAGGGATGGCGAGGTTATCGACTCACAATCGGCGCGTGAAAATTACCGATTGATTCGCAGGGAATCGGGGCGGGACTGGATTCCCGAGGCCGTTTTTATTCACTGGGAGGGCGATTCCCTCATCTGCGCCCATTCGGGCCGAGTCATCGAATCAGCTTATGGGGGTGACGAATGAGAATCGACATCCGAATCGAACAAATCGGGGGCCGAGGCCGTCCCGTTATTTTTTTTCCCGATGAGGTTGAACACAATCGACAAATCCTCGCATTTTCCGAGGCCGACGGGACGACAACTGCATCCAGATCTTATATGAGGGGCTGCAAAGAACCCGAATCCCCGACTGAGATGTCCGAGGCGTGGGCCGCGCTCGAACGCTATTCGAGGCGAATGCGCGAATAAAAATCTAGGGTTTCCCGCTCATCCATCAAAAGCGAATAGACCTAGGGGTCGATTGAGATTTGTTCTCAGTCGGCCCCTAGGTTTTTTCGTTTTCGGTTTTCGTTTTTGGCCCCTAGGGGTCGGGGATGCGCTCGCCCCTAAGGGATGGGCCGAACAATTCGCAGGGATTCGGCCTCGTTTTCAGGGTTTCCCGTTCTATTTCAGTGCAGGGGCGCAGGGATGGGCGAATCGGTCGGGAATCGGTCGGGATTGACCGAATTAAGGTTTTCGGGCCTAATTCGGGCCGATTTTGAGGGGATGAGAAAACGGCCTAGAACGGCCTCGGGGGGTTGAGGTATATCAACCCATTAAGACGGGATTATCTCGCCTTATTCGACCGATTAGACCCATTCCAGAAGATGTCGGGACGAGATTTTGGGTATTCGAGGCGCTCGGGTAGGGTTAATAATTCCCTTATTCCCGACTCGGATATTGGGTTAAATCGCCCTATTCCCGACTAGGACATGGGGACTTTATAGAAAAAATGACGTCCCAGACCCCCCCACTCAGGGTTTTTGAAAAAAAATTTGGACGTGTCTAAAAATCCTAGCTTCCTCTTTCCATGTCATAGCCAGCCGATGCTTCGTTAAATATTTCTTCATACTCAGGGACATGTGGGATTGGTACTTCAGCAGGCCATAGGCTTTGTATCACCAATGCTCTGACTGTCCTGTAATGCGCCACAACCCATAACCGCTTTCTCTGGTCTTTGTTTAACAGGTTGCCTTGGTCTAACGCTCCGTGGCAGGTATAGCAAAGGGCTGCGATCAGGTTGTCATCAGCTTTGATGCTTCGACCTTTACCTCCTCCCCAGTTTGTGTGCGCAGCTACCACTGTGCCGTTATCAGCGTCGCAGGATTGGCAGGATAGCTCACGCACAGCCTTTAATAGCTTTTTGCTGCGGATGTACTCATGTTTTGGATACATCATGCTCATGGATTTTTACGGAACAATGCAGGGGTTTGTTTTGGTGAAATTTTCAACATCTGTGTGGTTTTACGATATACCGATGCGTTGGTTCGCTCAAACCCTTCGCGTTTTAATGAACGGCAAGCAGCATCTCTGCTCTTTGATGTGCGCAGGATGTCTTCCTCAATAGGTGTCCAAGGGGTCATGATCTTGCTCGGATTGATTTGGCACATCTTTTGGTTTCCATGTCTTCACGGCTGTTATCGCCCATATATCTGGCATCACACACCTTTGCACACGCCTCACGCTCATGCTCAACAGCCAGTCTAGTCTGTGCTGCCCATCGCTTGAATGCTGCGTCTTCTACCAGTTTGGCAAAGGCTTCAAGATCAGACCACTTCAATACACCTGTGTTTGAAATCCATGCTTCAGGTAAGCCAGCCTGTCTAGCCATCTCAATGAGTTCTTCGGAATTCATAGCAAACCTTTCTTTCTTTTCCAATAATTTGCTGTTGACAATGACAAACTTTTACGACCTTCTTCTGTTTTTGCCCAAGCATTAGCTGACATTTTTGCGATAGATTCGGAAGATTTTTTCTTTCCAGAATTTGCTAATGCTATTTTTTTACGATGCTCAACAGATAGTGGTTTACCTTTATTAGCAATTGACAAAGCGGCTTTGTGTTCTTCTGTTAATTTTCTGTTTCGCGCAAGTTGAGAAACAGACATTTTTTCCCTTGTTTCATTTGAAGGATTTGCTACACCTTCACCGCCATCCGTCATGTTTACCAAGTTGTAGCCCATGTCTTTAAAACACCAAATCAAAAACTTTTCGTGTTCAAAGGCTTCTTTTTCTGTTTTCCATCCAGCAAGTCGTTCAACAGATAAACCATGTTTATTTACAGTATTTATCCAATGCTTGTTTCTACCTTGCCTTACAACTTCTCTGCCTTTTTTACCTTTTCCTATGTAAAAAATTGTTGAGTTGTCTTTTTTGAAATGAGCGTATGTATAAAACTTGATTTCATCTTGTGTCATGTCTTACTCCTTGAGTTGTTGCATCAACATTTTTTCTTGTGGCGTCCACTCAAAAGCGTCACCGTATTTCTTTCGCCAGTCTTCTGGTGGTGACAGATACCAAGCCCACCATTCTTTTGTTGGCTTGTCATCCATTGTTTTTCTCGCGGAGTTTGGATTCGACATTTCGTTTAGCTGTCTCACGGTCAATCATGAAGTCGCCATCCATGTTGCACTCCAGCATTTCCTCATCGGTCAGCTCAACCCATGTGCGTTGTTGTCGGTCATGTTTAACAGCGGCATCAATTTGCTTTTGAACTTCTGACCATGTGTACGTTGATTCGTGTCCTGTTGAAAGCATGTCTTACTCCTTAATGCCGTGGGCGGCTTCGATTGCTCTAGTAAAGCCATGAACGCTTTTACATGAATCATTAAACTCAATGCACAACTCTGGCTCAAACATTTCACCCATTTTTACAGTGAACTTGTCAGCCAATACATCAATCTGCTCATCCGTCAGCGGCTTTATGTCACTGCGTGACGGGCGTTGTTGTGGTGTGGTGTAGAGCGCAACCTCGTGCCTGTTGTCTGGCTCAGGCCAATAACGTAACCCTGATGCTGCACCCTTTTCGTCAATGTCCATCCACGCCACAGGCTCACACTGCTCTTGCTTTGGTTGCGCAAGAGACAAAGGCATTCGACCTTCTCCGCCATTCTTGTAAATGGTCGCGCAACTGACGGAATCAAAATGCTCTCGCACTTCATCAAGTTTTACCCAACCTTCTACTGCGTTCCAATATTCCAGCGGCTCACCCTGCTCTTGCTTGGCTGTTGGTGTTGTATAAAGTTCACCGTATTTTGCTGGCTTGCAAGTGCAGTCAATGGCTCTTAATGCGTAACAAGTGCATTGCTTCATGTATTTCCCCTTGCTTCTTCAATATCTGCTGCTGTTTGCACAATTGCTCGCCTAGTGGCTGCATATGGGTTTTCACCATGCTTAACGGGCTTTGTATCACTATATGGGACTATGGTTGCTATTCCTCGAATAAGAACATCAAGCCTTAGCTTCACAGCCAAGTTAAGTGCTTGTGCGCTGTTGTCCAACGGATTCCATGCAACGATAGAAAACCATCCGCCTTCATCATTCGGCATAACCCAGCTGTTTAATGCTTCATCCCATTCAATTTCAATGTCAGCGGATTTAGCGGCTAATCTCAATAATTCTTTATCAGTCATAGCGGAGCCTCTGGCAGTTGTGCGCGTTGCGCTTGTTGATACGCTTGTTCTTGTGCTTTTGTCCACGGGATTGGTGGATAGGGCGGGAAGGGCCAATTCATAGCGTCCTCCCAAGGATTTTTCCAACGATCATCAAAGCCTCTGCTCTTGCTTGGCTAGTGCTTGACGTAGGGTCATTGTGGTTGCCGCGCATTGAGCAAGTATCTTTTCCTCTTGCTGTTTGTGCGAAATCCATTCTGGATGGGCATAACAGGCGTACATCAATTCCAACGCCTCAAGCGCCAGCTTCATTGCTTCTTTCATGACTTCACCCCACAAACTTGTTCCATGTATGCCACATAGACTTGATCTGCTGTCGTGTAATGCTCAACTTCATTTGGAAAGTAATAGATAGTTGATGACTTACCAAAGTCTCCACTTTTCTTTTTCTTTGTAATGAGAACCTTGTTGACGTTTGTCTCTCTGTTGTAGCGGTGCAAGTAATGTTCCTTGTCACCAGATACGTGCATACCCATCTCCATTGGCAATGCACAAAATTCCTCAAATGTTAGTTCTTTCATTATTCTTCTCCAATCAAGTTTCTGATTTGATCTTCCATATCCACAATTCGCTCTGTTTGTCGGCGTATAAAATCATCATTAAATAGGTCTTGCTTTGTAAGTCGATCATTACGAGCGCGAAGCATCTTGTTTTCCAGCTCCAAAATTGCCACCAGCTCATCAACTTCAATGATTAGGTTTTTTAGCTCGTCACTCATAGCGGAGCCTGTGGCAGTTGTGCGCGTTGCGCTTGTTGGTGCGCTTGTTCTTGTGCTTTTGTCCACGGCATAGGTGGATAGTTAAAAGGCCACGTTGTCATATCTTGTCCTATCTTGTGTAACCCTGATTGGGTTGAGATAAATATACCACAGTCTATTGGTAGTCAACTTCTTTAATGTCAATTCCGTTGGTTGCAGACCACATCAAGAGCCATTCAATGAACTCGGCGCCATCATCTTTACTAAACTTTCGGCTCTGAATACCAAGTTGGATGACATCTCCGCCATCAAGAGATGCCACAACATCTCCGCGTGACTTCCCTGTATCTTTGGCCCATTGGTCTATCAGCAGTCGCTTCCATGCTTCCACATCCCACTTAGCTCCAGCGTGTTGAGCTTGTTTGGCAATCTGCCCGATGATTGCATGGAACTTTTTGTTCTGAGGGTTGCTTCTGCTTTCCTCAGTCACTTCCAGCACAACCTTCTTACCGTTGCGTAGGGTTTCTTTGATGATTTCCCAGACTGACAGCATCACAGCATGAGCCTGCTTATCTTCATAGAGCTTATATTTCATCTGGATACTCCAGCTCAATAAGCAATTCAATGTAATGCTTGGCCTTTTCTAAATCTTTTTTGCCGTTCTTTTCTTTATATCGGGTGACGTACTTGACCACATTGCCATCACAAAACCCCATGTTGTTCGCATGGATGTAAACGATAGGCTGAATGCCTTTGTCTTTGTAGTGACTACCGTCGATTTGGGTGTTAAGAGCTGTCATACGATTTCCACGATAAGTTTACGGGTATGTTTATCACCAAATTGGCGATGGATTTCAATGGGCCAAAAGCGTTTGTCGTTAATCATCAAAGCATCAGCCAAACCATCAAGGCCAGCCTTTGCAGCAGATAGACAATTGTCAGCATCACGATTGCGTTTGTCAGGCATGATAAAAGTGAGTTTTAAGGGGATGTCACCTTCAGTGGCTACCCACCCCTTGATTTGTGGTTTAGCAAGCCATGTAGACCCCTCACGGTAATCGCTACGCACTTGATAGAGCTTGGCCCAATGCGTACCCTTGGCACGGTTAGGGAAAAGTTCGGCAGGAGGAAAGTCGAGTTCGATTCTCACTTTGCCGCCTTTTTTCTCATGTTTTCCTTGACCAGAGCGCACATTGCACACATCCAGACCCTGTAGTTCCCCACATAGGTCATCTTGCTTCCCAGTTGTGAACGGGGTTTGTGGCACAAGCCACACATCCTTGACATACTCATTTAATGCTCGCTTTCTGTATTAGGGTCATCCTGCGTCTCAAATCCGAAGTAGCGAACTCTCCTCTGATTCGCTCCATTGCCGTTAGATGCTCTTGCCACCAAGCGAATGCTATGTTGGAGCCACTCGTCTTCTGTTTGGCCTTGTATCGTTTTACCCACTCCCTCGCTTCGCAATTCCTCATGTGTTCCAGCTCCGCTTGGCTTATCCCTCCTTTGTAGTTCTTTGGGCGCTCCAGTGCTGGCCCAAACAGTCTTGGGGCTTCTTTCGTTTTTTTCGTTGCCAATCATTCCTCCTCCGCATCTCTAGCTTTTAACATCGCATCAGCCAATCGGTATGAATGCTCGGCAAGCTGTCCAATTTCGTTTGAGTTCCAATACCAATCATTACCTAACTCTTTTTCCCAATCTTGTTTTAAAGTTTGCATTACAACTGGCAATGCTTTTGCAGCAAAGTAGTCACGAAGACTCATGCCAAGATACAAAGAATCTTGATTAGTTGGGAATGCTGCGCCACCTACATTGTCTTTACTCATACCTTCATCCCCTTTCCAATTTCTGCTGCTGCTCTTACGATTACTCGGCGCGTTGCCATATAAACATCTTGCAAATCTGTAATTTCCTCAAAGAAAACCCTGTTTTCAGTAGTCATAACATCAACACCATGTTTTGTTGTGAATAAATCCATTCTTAAATTTATCAGCAATCTCAAAGCTGTCCCGTCATCTTGAAGTGGATTCCAAATTCCCAATCCAACAATCCAAAGTGGGTATCCTTCTTTGATATTAGGAACCAATTTATATTTAGCAGATTTAGCAGCAAGTTCTAACAACTCTATGTCTGTCATATCTTCATCCCCTTTGTCAATTCAGCCATCTTTGCCCTAATTTCAGCAGACATAGGAACAGCCTTCTTTCGGTCAGCATCAATCTTCTTGAGCGCAGCGTCTTGGTTTGGCGGAGCAGGGGTTGTGACGCTTGAAACGTCAAACTTGTTTACCTGCGTTTTGTTTACCAGCCAATCGGCTTCAAAGCCTGTCCATCCCCTTGCACAACAAGTGCTTAATGCAGTCTCCAATGAAACACCCGCTTTGTCTGCTTGCAATGAGATTCTCAGGAGAGCAGTAATCGTGATTGGCGCTTTCTTTGACTTCCTGAGTGAAACGAAGTCTTGCCAAACAGATTCTGAAACACCGTCAGGTGTTGCAACGGTAGTTGCTTTCTTCTTGTGTTCTGTGTTCTGTGTCTTGTGTCTTGTGTCTTGTGTAGCATTGCCTTCGGATTGCGTTGGCAATGCGATCGCATCCTTTTCCTTATTCCATCGGGCTTTGGCGCTCTCGCTTGCCTTCAAAGACTTGTCTCCAGCCTTGAAAATCTCTGAATTTGCACGGTGATGAATCCATCCGTCATCAGTAGATTCAAAATACTCTTGCAATACGATGGCAATGCAATCGCAATGCGAACGCATACGAATCTGTCTTGCAGTCTCGTTTATGTCAAGTGGAATTGGTGTTTCATGGAGATAGTACCAATCAAGCAATCGTCGATAGGTCAAATCTTCCATCTCTGAAAGATGCTCTGTGTGACTTTTATAGTCACCAATGTTGAACTGGTAATAGTGCATACATCCCGCTTTTTAATAGCCCCTTTGAAGAAACGGCGGCAGGAGAAGGGGTAACTCTTTTCAGTTGGGGAGCAACTCCCAACCTAGCCGTGTCTCAAAACATTGTATCAGTTAAACCAAAGGTAAAACCCGTGAAGAATCCCTATAGGGAAAAAGATGGCTCCTGCAACCAAGAACCCCCACATCCCGTGACCAAAGCAGGTAAAGATGTGAGTTAACCAAGCGAAAAAGCAAAACAATCCAATAATTTGTCCCATCATGCTTCCTTTACCCAAAGACCATCGGTATTTAGCATACCTTTGCGATTTTTGATTTCTTCATAAGCGCCTTCAAGACAGCTCACCAGATTCAAGTCAGAGATTGCACAACCCATGATTAAAGTGACCAAAATGTCCCCATAGGCGTCAGCGATGGCTGCTTTGGAGCCAATGCGAAGCGCATCAATCAATTCATCCAGCTCCTCTTGTGTCTTCATTGCCTGCGCTTGCGCTGTGCTGTGTTGCACAATGCCGCGCTTTTCACCCCATTGGATGACTTTCATTTCATATTCTGCGTAACTCATGTCGTTTCCTTTTTCTTTTCGTCTAAAAACCATTCGGGTTTGAGATACCGTAATTCGTACTCACGACCTTTTGGGATTTCAAGTACCCAATGAGATACAGCCCCCTTTGTGATGCCAAGGATTTTGGCAAGTTTGATTCCACTGCCAGCTAGTTTGATTGCAAGTTTTTTTTCCATTCGCTGATTGTAGTTGATTTCCGTATACGTGTATAGACCCTTCAACTTAGTAGGGATTAGTTTGCTCCACTGTTTATTTGTGTATACTGCAATCTCTGACACGGAATGACAGCAACATGAAAAACTTTAAGAACACATTTATTCACTACTTGGACGAGTGGTCAACAGAAGCCTTCCCTGACGTTTTGGTCAACTATGAATTTCTCAATGGCGACCCATCAGTAGGAGAACCAGACCAGTTTGAAATCTGCGTTATCCGAAACAAAAAAGACATTTGGGAACTTCTCCTACCTTCCGAACAAGAGGAGATTGAGCAATACTGCGAATCCGACATGGAAAACGAAATCATAAGGAGCCAACAGCCATGAACCATACAACTCGCACTTACCCGCGCACATTGGATGATGCGTTTCCAGATACCGTAGAACACAACGCCATGCTTGAACGCTCTCTTTGGTTTGAACCTCATCAGCCAAAGGAAATTCGCTCTGAATTTTGGGGCTATGTGGCAATTTCTTTCCTTTGCGGTTACTTTTTCTTCAAGGTTTGGGGGTAATATGGATGCCCAAATATTGATTCAGACAGCAAGAATTGCATCTGAAACTCACGGCAAAGGTGATGATGCTTCAAGACTTGCATTCAGAACTGGATACCTTGAGGCGACCATTAAAGAGTTATGTGAACTGCTTGAAGATGCTCACAATGTAATGAGCGCACAAAAAGACTTGATTGAACGATTGAAAAAGGTCATTCCGCAGACCTGTAATTGCGGTTTTTAAACGAAAGAAGTAAATGGGATTTATTGCAAAAGACAAAGGTAATGGCGACTTCAAACGCATTCCACCCGGCTCATACATTGCACGTTGCTACCTGCTGGTAGACATGGGCGAACAACTAAGCGATGGCAAGTACGGTCAATCCGTACAGCATAAGATTCGCTTGGGTTGGGAGGTGTTCGGAGAAGACGATACGGGCGCACCACTCACAGTCGATATGAACGGCTCACAACGTCAAATGACGATTGGCAAGACCTACACCCTATCCCTGAATGAAAAAGCTGGTCTACGCAAGGATTTGATGTCTTGGCGGGGTCGTGACTTTACTGTCGAGGAACTTGTTGGGTTTGACATTACAAACATCTTGAATGTGTACTGTATGTTGAACATTACAACAAGCGAAAAAGATGGAAAGATGTATACCAATATTTCTGCCATTACGCCTTTGCCATCAGCTTTGCGAAACAACAAGCCAGACCCAGACCATGAAGTTGTTACTTTCAATTTGGATGAGCCAGACTGGAATGCTTTTGAGGCTTTGCCTGATTGGTTGTCTGAAACAATTAAGAAGTCGCCTCAGTATGCTGAGTTGTCTTCTATGCCACGCGAAGGGTTCTAAATGACTTCCCTGTACCAACTCAGCAATGTGTTTCGCAATCAGCTTGATGACTTGTTTGATGAGGACGGGGTTGCCAAACCTGAGTTTGAGGAGTTCCGAGTTCAACTTGGAAATAAGATTACTCAGGTTGCAGCTTACGTTTTGAACGTAGAGTCAGAGGCAGAACAAGCCAAGACCGCTATCAAACGAATTAAGGGTCTACAAACGTCACGGGAAAATAAGGCCAAACGGCTTCGTGAGTACCTTGCTGACAACATGAAAGTATCAGGCATCACAGAGATTAAAGCCGATGATGGCTCTTTTGAAGTGAAGCTGTATGTTGGTCGTGACGAGTCGGTTGAGATTGACGAAGGGGCAACCTTCCCATTAGAACTTTGCAATGACCCAAAGCCACCAGAGCCAAGCAAAACCAAGATTAAGAACGCAATTTTGGCAGGAGAGGCTATTGGCGGCGCACAAATCGTTCGTAAAGATCGTTTGACAATCAAGTGATAACGGGGGGAAAGCAGATGCTGTAGTCGCTAGGCACATAGCTTAGAAAGACGCAATGCAGCGAGTACCCCCACCTACAGGACAAGATATGTTTAAATTTATACGAGCAAGAGCAACAGATGCCATCACATCGTTTAAAGCGGCTGAGTCAATTGTTGATGTAGCCAAGATGCACCAAGAGGTGATTGTTGCGGCTTTACAACGGTTTGGCCCAATGGGTAAAGATGGGATTGCAAAAGCAACAGGACTTGAAAGTACTCAAGTGTCTAGACGAATGAATGAGCTTCAAAAGCTAGATTTAGTAGAGTTATCTGGAAAAGTAGTAACTTCCAACAGCGGCAGATCAGAACGTGAATGGCGCTTTAAACCATTCC
>Ga0007794_10000700_pt1 | contig 10266 bp, 9 predicted proteins | sample CryBogmetaGMA5M_FD_60365 | JGI IMG/M metagenome (GOLD analysis project Ga0007794, IMG submission 60365) | Freshwater microbial communities from Crystal Bog, Wisconsin, USA - MA5M | ecosystem: Environmental > Aquatic > Freshwater > Lake | place: Crystal Bog, Wisconsin, USA | collected 2009-07-06
TCTGGAAGGACGGCATTCTTGATCCCGAATCCAACGTCCAGTTTGGCGAGGGGGGAGCCGGAACGTTTTCGGACGGCAAGCTCACCTGCCGCTCTAAAGATCCCCTGGTGCCGTGGATACTGGAACGATTTGCCGCTTTCGGTGCTCCGCCGGAGGTGCGCTATCTGGCCAAACCGCATATCGGTACTGATCGCTTGAGGGTGGTCGTCAGTGCTATGCGTCACGAGCTTATGGAAAAGGGCTTCACGGTCCGTTTCAATTGTCGCATGACCAATCTCTCTCTCAAGGATGGCCGTGTCACGGCGGTGATCGTGAACGATAGTGAAGAAATTCCGTGTGACCATCTGATTCTGGCCAGCGGGCATAGTGCTCGGGACACGTTTGAGCTGCTGGAGCGGCTGAATGTGCCGCTGCAGCGCAAGCCATTTGCAATGGGACTCAGGGTTGAACATCCCCAGGATCTGATCAACAGAATCCAGTACGGCAGCGGTAACCAGCCGAACCTGACCGCCGCAGACTATGCCGTCGCCTGGAATAACAGCATCAGCGGGCGGAGCGCCTATTCCTTCTGCATGTGCCCCGGCGGGGTGGTTGTTGGTGGCTCATCCGAGGAGGGGGGCGTTGTCACCAACGGTATGAGCGGTCAACTGCGCAACTCCCCCTATGCCAACAGTGCCCTTGTGGTCAATATCCGGGAGACTGATTTCGATGGAGATGGGCCGCTGGGCGGGGTTCGTCTGCAGCGCAGGTGGGAAAGGCGGGCGTTTGAACTGGGTGGAGGCGGTTATCTGGCACCGGCCCAGAATCTGTTGGACTTTATGCGGCTGCCGGGAAAAGGCGCGGTACGCACAAGCTACCGCCCCGGTGTCCGTGAGACGGAGCTGGATTCGGTGCTCCCCGCTTTTGTCATTGACACGCTCCGTGAGGGGATCACGGAATTCGGTCGGAAGCTGCGCGGGTTTGTCACCGCCGAGGCGACCCTGATCGGTATTGAATCCCGCACGTCATCACCGGTTCGCATCCTGCGGGACAGCAGTTTTGAGTCCGTGGGGGTGAAAGGGCTCTACCCGGCCGGTGAGGGTGCAGGCTATGCCGGCGGGATTATGAGTTCCGCCGTTGATGGAATTAAGATAGCTGACAGTATTGCCGCGAGGCTGGCTCCCGCCTAGTCGTGTTTTTTTTGTTTTAATAGCTGTTCCTGCTGATTCTCCTAAGCAGCTTTTCGTTGGATTTCAAGTACCGTCAAAGCATTTGGATCATGCCGGAGCAAAGCAAGGGCACTGCAAGCAGCCCGGCTTGGCAATAAATCTCCACTCTCGTACTTTTGAAACGCTCGCGGCCCCCCACCAATCATAAGGCCTGCTGCCTCCTGTGAGAGATGAAGCTTTTTACGAATACTCCGTATTTCTTCAGGCTCAAGTAAACCTTCACTCCGGGCTTTGAGGCGATTTAACGCACGGTCAGACACTTTCATATCCTCACCGGTATGAATACTTTCTTCCGATTGATCACAATACCAGCCAGGCATATCGAAAGTAATACTCTCGCCCTTATAGGTAAGAGTCATGGGGCGGATCCCACGATACATCGGTGCTCCCGTTTCCGGGCAAACAGGATTAGTCATGGTTTTTCTCCTTAAAGGACAGCAGCAAAAACTCGGTAATAACATCGGCGGTAAACTTCACATACAACACACCTACCAGAGACGGAACGTGATACACATCCTGCCACAAACGGGAATCAGCATAGGATGTCATCGATTTATAGAAATGGCTTCGTTGCATTGTCTGAATTATGTCCACTATTTCGGCCCGTCCGCACCCAAGCGCGGCTGCACTGCGAAGTGCTGAACCTGTGACGGCAAGGCGTTCTGCGCGAACAAAAGTTGCCTTAAACGCGTTGAGGTCATATGTAGGTTTACGTTTCTCAGCCATGCATCGCTATATACACCATAATGGTGTAAAAAACAATGAATTAAACCAGAGAAAATTACACGTAAGGTCTATCCAAAGTCGGGCGGAATAAAACCACGTCCGTTGAACGACTGCAAAGGGAATCCCTTATGATTCATTATCTTGTCCTCGTAAAAATAAAAGATGCCGGACTCTTTGCCAAATATGTTAACGGTCACCTCCCATCAATCGTAGCGTACGGAGGTAAAATTACCTTTCGATCAATTGAAAACTATCCTGTGCTTGGACAGGAAACATGGGATGTTGTCGTAATACAGGAATGGCCGTCATAATCGGCATTTGATATTTGGTGGAATTCTGAAGAGTATCAGCCGTGGGCAAAAATACGGGACGATACAGCGTCATTGGGTATTATAAAATGCCTGAATCTGCTTCAGAGTTGATCCCGCTAGAAGTTGCAAGCCGGCCACTGAAGCGAATCCACAATCAAAAAGTGCCGTTCACAAGTATGAGTACGGAACAGCAGAAATGAATAACGTGGCTGTAAGCCGTTAAACAGCCATTGTGATAATTGGTTTTTTATACCATCCCATTGTTGACTCCGTAAGACGATTGGTTTATTATGCCAACTATAAAAGCAAAGTTACTTGCACACAGGAAAGAGAGAAATGCCGACGGCCGCATCACCGAGCTGAAGGCCTGGATTGTTCCTGTGACGGAGCATACCCCGCATGGCCTTAAATACTCAGTTGTCTACATTGTAAACGGCGTCAGGGTTGTTGGATATGACAACGAACGCGGCAAAGGTGACCACAGGCACTTCGCTGGAGATACGTTTTTACCAGCATGGAGCAGCTTCTAGCGGAGTTCAAGGCGGATGTAGTGCGCTACCTCGAAGGGGACGATAATGAAAGCGACCTTTAAAACCATCACAATCAAATCACACGAACAGACAATGGCTGAATTTGCTGCAATCTGTGATACCGCAATCAGTGGTGAAACGGTCAAGCCGGAAGAGCCTCAATACAGCTTCACCAGTTTTGAAGCATTCCGCAAGGCCATGACCCCGCAGCGTTTTGCCCTGCTGAAAGTCATTCGTGAAAAAAAGCCTGAATCCATAAAAGAATTGGCTGCACTCACGCACCGCGACATGAAGAACATATCTGAAGATGTAAAAATACTTCTGGAAATGGATCTGATTGAAATGGAAAAACATGGCAGGAATAAAGCCCCCCGTTTGCATTACGAGGGGTTCAGGCTTGAGGTTGCAGTTTGATATTGACGAAGACACCCACCAAATAGCTTCACTTCGGCACAGTAGTTTTCAAATCCAATTCCCGCACCGTGCCAAACATTGAAAGCGGCTGATCGAACTTCGCTCCATTTCCTATGACAACCAGCTTGAATGCGTCTGGATGCAGGTATTTCCGGGCGGCACTCAGTATGTCCGCTTTTGTTACTTTGGCGATATTCTCCCGGAACTGTTCAAGATACCCCTCGGGGTAGCCGAAATACTCCAGGCGGGCACGCTGGGTCACTATTGAGGCCGGACTGGTGAAGCCGAACATGAACGAGTTGATCATGTATTCCCTGGCAGCGCTCAGTTCCGCATCGCTTACCGGCTCCTTTGTCAGGTCGGTGATAATGCCTTTCATCAGCGAAATGGCCTTGGCGGTGGATTCGGCCTTGGTTTCCGTCTCGGCAATAAAGCTGCCGGTAAAACGGCGGCCGATATCAAAGTGACTCCCCACACTGTAGGCCAGCCCCTGGTTGGTGCGCACCTCCATCGTCAGTCGTGACGTGAAGCTTCCCCCGAGAATATAGTCCAGAAGGCGTACGGCGTAGATATCAGGGGAGTCCTTGGTCAGCCCGAGATGCCCCATGCGGATGACCGTCTGGTTGACGTCCTTTTTGCCGTAAAGCACCTCTCCCTGAAACTGCTGTTTCGGCTGGGCAATGTTCGGCAGGTCAGGCGCGCCGCTGTTTTTTACCGCGCCAAAAACCGCATTAAGCTCCTTCAGCAGTTCGGAACGGTCAAAATCACCCGATACGGCAAGAATCATACGATCCAAGCGGTAAAAGCTCCGATGGTAATCAATCATGTCCTGACGGGTGACAGCGCTGACCGACTCAAAGGTCGGAACCGTACCGAGTGGGTGCCCGGCATAGATGGCCCGGTGGATCTCCCGCCCGGCAATATCCTTCGGATCGTCATTCTGGCGTCGCAACCCTTCAATCGCCTGCCGGCGAGCAATCTCAACACGCTTTTCGCTGAAATCGGGATGGAGCAGCACCTGCCTGAAAATCTGTAGTGTGCGGCTGAAATTCTTTTTCAGCGACGTGAGCGATACCGCTCCCATGTCGCTGCCGATGCCGCTTTCGACGGCCGAGGCCATGAATTCCAGTTCGTCATCCATCGCTTCCGGTGCCATACCTCCGGCTCCGCCGCTCCGCATCACGCTGCCGGCCATGCCTGCAAGCCCCGATTTTGCCGCCGGTTCGTACACCGAGCCGGCCCGTACCATGGCGGTCACTCCGATGATCGGCAGCTCCGTATCGCGCAGCAGGTAGACCGGCATTCCGCACTCCAGAACAATCCGCTCGGCTTTGGGGATCTGGAAATTCAGCTCAGGAAATTTCATGGTGCGGGGGTTTCCGGGCTGGAAATCCGCCGCGCAAACCGCTGTAATTGTACTCAGAAGAAAACAGATGGAGATGATGAGCCGCCTCATTTGTCACCCCCTTTTTTTGTGATAAATCCGACGGTGCGGTTCTCGCGGGTAAAGTAGGTGCGGGCGACCCGCATGATGTCATCCGGCGTGACTCCGGCTATTTTACTGCGCTGCTCGGTCATGTAGCGCCAGTTACCGGTGGTGGCCTCATATTCCGTAAGGTTGCGGGCCAGGCCGCCATTGGTTCCCATGCGGCGCGCCTCTTCATATTCCATTTTGTTGAGAATGCGCTGCAGGTCGCGTGCGGCAACCGGTGTTGTTTTCAATAATTCCAGCTCCGCCTGAACAGCGGCTTCAACATCTGCCGCCGTGTGGGGAGCACGCGGGTTGGCGCTGACGACGAACAGGTTCGGATAGCGGTGCCCCGGCGCATCGAACGCCCCGATATCGGTAGCGATCTGCTTTTCAATCACCAGCTTTTTGTAAAAGCGCGAGGTACGTCCGCTTCCCAGAATCATGTTGATCACGTCAAAAACGTAGTCATCCGGGGTGCTGATTGCCGGTTTGTGGAAGCCCATTATCACGGTTGGTTCTGCATCCGCCAGCAGTTCGATGCGGCGCTCCCCGGCCTGAGCCGGTTCCAGGGTGGTGACCGGCGGCGGCTGCTTGCCCGGTTTGATGGCACCGAAATAGCGCTCGACCAGTGCAATGGTGGCGGTGGTGTCAATGTCACCCACAATCGCCACGATAGCGTTGTTGGGGGCGTAGTAGCTGTGGAAAAACTGTTCGGCCTTGCTGCGGGTCAGGTTTTCAATGTCGGACATCCAACCGATTGTCGGCTGCCCGTAGGCGTGAGCCAGAAAGCTTGAGGCGACAAACGTTTCCCACAGTTTGCTCTCCGGGTCCGCATCATAGGAACGGCGGCGCTCCTCCATCACGACCGAACGTTCGGTGTAGAATTCGCGCAATACGGCATTCTGCAGGCGGTCCGATTCGATGGCGGCCCATAATTCCAGTTTGTTGGAGGGGAGGCTGATGAGGTAGGTGGTGCCGTCACGGCTGGTAAAGGCGTTGTAGCCGGTACCGCCGTTTCTCGAATACAGTTCAAAAAACTCATCCTTGATGACGTAGCGGGAGGCGTCGGCCTCCAGTGAGGCGAGCTGCTTTTCAAGGCCGGCGATCTTCCCGGCATCGGCCTTTTCCCGCCGGGCCTTTTCGGCGGTCAGTGCCTGGGCAACCTCCTCGATCCTGTCAAGAACCGGTTTCTCGGCGGCGTAATCCTTGGTGCCCAGGGTGGTTGTCCCTTTGAACAGCATATGTTCCAGCAGATGGGCGATACCCCGCTCGTCACTCCGCTCGTCAACACTTCCGACTCTGAAGCGAATCCATGCTGCGACCGTAGGAGAGGTGTGCCGCTCCACCAGCAGTAATTTCATACCGTTCTTCAGTGTATGCTCGACGACCTTCTGCTCAAGCGTTGCAGCGTGTGTACAGGTTGCTATTGTCGCCAGCAGTGCAACGGCGAGCATGGTTCGCTTCATAGTCAGTGTTCCCCTTAAAATACCGAAAACTTGATATACTTGCGCGGATCCGCTTTGAAATCATTGACCAGGGCGTCAAGGTCATCAACCATCCGGTTCATCTTTTCATAGAGCGCCTTGTCGTTAACAAACTTGCCTGCGGTGCCTTCGCCTTTTTTTATTTTAACGGTTACCTCTTCGATCGCCTTGACCGATGCTTCGGCCTTGGTAATGAGAGACAGCCCTTTATCATAAAATTCCCGATCATTAAGCAGCAGCCCGATGGTGCCGTCTTTTGACATGATTTTTTTGTTCAGGCTGTGGACGTCCTCTGCAGCCTGGATACTTTTGTCGGCCAGTGAGGTCAGCTTGTCGTAGAGCATGGTGTCATAGATCAATTTGTTCAGGGTTCCTTCAGAGGCCTGAATGTCCTGCAGCGTACTTTCGGCACTGGTAAGAATGTTGATCAGCTTGTTGTACGGTTCCGGGTCGCGATTGAGTTTACCCAGCGTCCCTTCTCCCCGGTTGATGGTGACCACCAGATCTTTCATTTCATTGGCCAGCTGTGCGACATTCTTGTACAGCGCTTCATCCTTGGTAAGCTGCCCCAGTGTTCCTTTCCCCTGGTTGATGCCGTCGATGATACTGTTCACCTTGTCAAAGGAGTCGCCGGCCTTCTGGATGACATCATCCAGTTTTGCCACGGACGACCCTTGCAGCACGGTGGGCGGCTTTTCAGAGTATTTCTGAGAGGGGAGAATATCCACATATTTTTCTCCCATCAGGCCGCGGGTTTTGATCGTGATTTTTGAATCGTTGCCGATTTTTTTCATGGCATCGGTCTCAACCTCGATAACGACGCAGACCTGATTATTGTTTTTCGGGTCGGCAAACAGTACGTCAGTGACCAGGCCGACGTCCACCCCCGCCAGCCAGACCGGGGCGCCGACTTTCAGACCGACAACGTCGCTCATGACAATCCGCATGGTTCCCTTGGATACGAACATTTTCGTTTTTTGCCCCATCAGCAGAACACCGCCGGCAAAAATGACCAGCGCCAGAAAGATGAATACCCCTCCCCGCACCTGGGCCCAGCCGATCTGATTACTTCGTTTCATATGGCTTCCACCTGTTCCTGTCGTTTATACCTGCCGATTCAACAATTAAACTATGAACAGCGACCCGTCTGTCGGTTCCAAAAATTCCCGCACTTCGGCGATGTCGCAGGCTTTCATCTCTTCTTCGCTCCCCTCAAACAGCATGTGTGCCTTGTGCAGAAAGGTAAAACGCTGTGAAACCGTAAAGGCGGTCGCCAGGTCGTGGGTGACCATCAGCGTCGTCTTCCCCTCCGCCTGCAGTCGCTGCATCAACTTGCAGATGTTATAGACCCCTATGGGATCAAGGCCGGTGGTCGGTTCGTCAAAGAAAATATAATCAGGGTCGGCAGCCAGGGCACGGGCGATAGCCACCCGCTTTTTCATGCCGCCGGACAGTTCGGACGGGTACAGGTCAAGGGCCGCTTCCACACCGACAAACGTCAGTTTTTCCATCACGGTATTCGTTATTTCAGTCAGGGAAAGTTTCCCTTCCTCGAACAGGCGGTAGCCCACATTCTCCCCGACCGTCATGGAATCAAACAGCGCTCCCCCCTGAAAGACGATGGCGATCCGTCTGCGCTCCTGCATGAAGCTTGATTCCGGCAGCCCGGTAATCTGGAGATCGCCGATAAAAATATTTCCTGAATCAGGCTCAAGCAGGCCGAGCAGCAGCTTGAGTATGGTTGTTTTTCCGGCACCGCTGACCCCAAGAATCGTACGGTTGACGCCATGTTCCAGACGAAAGTCGAAGTCCTCCAGAATGGTCCGGCCGCCGATCGAATAACATACTTTTTCCATCCGGATTGAGTTGCTGGTGGTCATGGTCCGTCAACTCCCGCCATGGTGAGGATAATCCGCCACTCGTTTTCCGTCACCGGCTGGATGGAGAGGCGGCTGCGCTTGACCAGCGGCATATCGACCAGCAGTGGGTTCTGTTTGATCCGTTCCAGCGTCACGATTTTGCGCAGCGGTTCGCTGTAGCGCACATCAACCATGTACCAGATCGGGTTTTCCAGGGAAGCCTTGGGGTCAAAGTGTTCGCCGTGCGGGTTCCGGGCGGTGGAGTCGGGATAGCCGGCGCGGGCGATCTCCGCCAGACCGACCACGGCCGGCTCCGGAATGTTGCTGTGATAGAACAGTACCCGGTCGCCGATCTGGACCGTATCCCGCAGGAAATTGCGGGCCTGGAAATTGCGCACCCCATCCCACGGTTCGGTACTGTCCGGACGATTTTTCAGATCCTCAAAGGAAAAACAGCCCGGTTCGGTTTTGAAAAGCCAGTAATTCATCTTACCCTCGGAAAACCACAAAAATCTTCGCCAGAAAAAAATCGCAGACCAGAATCAGCACTGACGACAGCACCACCGCTTTCTTGGCGGCCGCGCCGACACCCTCGGCGCCTCCTCTGGTATTAAGGCCGACGTAACAGCCGGTTACGGCGATAATGATGCCGAACACCGCCGGTTTGGCCACCCCTTCGATCAGATCCTGAAACACCATGAACTGGGGTAGTCCGCTGATGTACATGACCGGGTTTATGCCGTACCCGGCGGACATGATATAGCCGCCGATAACGGAAACCATATCGGTCACGATCGTCAGGAGCGGCAGTGCCAGGAGCATGGCTTTGAGGCGCGGCGCAACCAGCCGTTTGATGATATCGGTCCCTTCCACCCGCATGGCATCAACCTGCTCGGTCACCACCATCGTTCCCAGTTCGGCGGTGATGGCCGACCCCACACGCCCGGCAACCATCAGTGCTGCCAGTACCGGGCCCAGTTCCTTGATCATGGTCACCGCGACCATGCCGCCGACATAGCTGGTTGCCGCGAACGGTTTGAGCTGGATCAGTGACTGCAGCGCCATGACCATGCCGGAGAAAAGACCGGTCAGCACGCAGATGAACAGGGATGAAAACCCCAGCTTATCGAACTGGACGGCAAATTCACGGTAATAGAAGGGGCGCTGGAAAATCCGCACGAAAGTGCGTCCGGCCAGAGTGAAGTAATTCTGCAGTTCGTGGAAGGAATTCAGCAGGACCTTGTCGATGACGGCAAAATTCATGTGCGGTTACAGCGCCGTTGCCAGTGCTGCCGCAGCATCGTTGACGAAAATGAACTGCAGGTCGTTCCGGACATTGTCCGGAATATCTTCCAGGTCGTCACGGTTGCGCTCCGGCGCGACGATGGTGCAGACCCCGGCACGGTGAGCGGCCAGAACCTTTTCTTTCAAGCCGCCGATGGCCAGGACCCGTCCGGTCAGCGTGATTTCTCCGGTCATGGCCACACTGCGCCGGGCCGGCTTGCCGGTCAGAAGAGATACGAGGGCGGTCACCATGGTGATACCGGCTGAAGGGCCGTCTTTGGGGATGGCGCCGGATGGAACGTGGATGTGAATAGTACGATTTTCGAAGGCGTCCTGCGGAATACCGAATTTGTCGGCATGGGCTTCAATGTAGGAAAGCGCAGCACGGGCCGACTCTTTCATCACATCACCCAGCGACCCGGTCAGGATCAATTCGGCTTTGCCCGGCATGGAGGTGACTTCGATGAAAAGGATGTCCCCTCCGGTTTCCGTCCAGGCGAGCCCGGTCACAACGCCGATACGGTCATCCTCCGCCGCGACCTCGTTATGAAACTTTTTCGGCCCGAGCAGTTCCGTCACGATCTCCGGGGTAATGCAGCTTCGGGCGGCCTTGTTCTGGGTGATCTCCTTGGCAACCTTGCGGCAGATTGAGGCAATCGTCCGTTGCAGATTCCGCACACCGGCTTCGCGGGTGTAGTCACCGATAACCTTCTCCAGGGCGGTGTCATCGAAGGTCAAGCCCCGATCTGTAAGGCCGTTCTCTTCCAGTTCCCGGCGGATGATAAAATTTTTGGCAATCTGCAGTTTCTCTTCGCTGCTGTACCCGGCCAGGCGGATGACCTCCATACGGTCCTTGAGCGGGCCGGGGATCGGGTCGAGCTGATTGGCGGTCGTGATAAACATGACTTTCGACAGGTCAAACGCCACGTCCAGGTAATGATCGTTAAAGGAGAAATTCTGCTCCGGATCAAGTACCTCC
>Ga0007794_10000704_pt1 | contig 10236 bp, 8 predicted proteins | sample CryBogmetaGMA5M_FD_60365 | JGI IMG/M metagenome (GOLD analysis project Ga0007794, IMG submission 60365) | Freshwater microbial communities from Crystal Bog, Wisconsin, USA - MA5M | ecosystem: Environmental > Aquatic > Freshwater > Lake | place: Crystal Bog, Wisconsin, USA | collected 2009-07-06
TCTCCTTTTTTAGCGGATAGCGTCTGCTGACAAGCTTCTCCCTGCGTTTGAGTTGATATCTTACTCCCAGTGCGGCGGCTCTAGCCAGAACAACCTCGCACGCGCGGATGGGGTGCATTCCATTTCATTGACGTGTCAGGCGCGGGTGGGCAGTGAAACGAGGATGCGCCTGGGAAGGGGCGCGTAGGAGCTTTCCTCTATAGGCGGACTTCGCGGTGACCGGCGGACGGTTCGGGGACCCGCCCCTACCACGCGTGGGGCCTCTTCGGTGGGGACGCATCCCCGAGGCGTCCGCGTCAGTTTAGGGAACCGTCCCGAATGACGCTAAGATAAGTTCCTATCCCCGGTCATAATCATAATCTTATCCTTAATCTGCCACTTTTCTGAGACACACCATCTGTGGGCCGCGCGGGTTGAAGCGGGTTTCGGATGGTGGTATGATACAGGTATGAAAAGAGGAGGGGTGCAGGTATGAGAGTTTTGGCGTTGTTGGGATGTTGGCTCGTCATGTTATGTCCTGCCTATGCCTTCAAAGTGTATGTGTTCACGGACATGGAGGGCTGCAGCGGAGTCACCGGGAGCGAGCAGGTCACCGGGGCTCGCGCTGACGAAGGCAAGCGGCTGATGGTCGGGGATATCAACGCGTGCGTCGCGGGATGTTTCGCGGCAGGGGCGACGGAGGTCGTGGTGCGGGACGGGCACTCGAACGGCACCAATGTGGATCCGGCGCTGGTCGACCCGCGCGCCAAGCTGATTCAGGGTGCGACGCGCGACGTGCGGTTCAAGGATTTCCAAGGGGCGGAGGCGCTGATCCTGCTGGGCTACCACGCGATGGCGCTGACGCCGGGCGGGGTGCTGGCGCACACCTATTCGTCGGCCACGATCCAGGGGATGTGGCTGAACGGCCGCGAGGTGGGGGAGATCGGCGTGGACGCGGCGATCGCGGCGGAGCACAAGGTGCCTGTCGTCATGGTGTCGGGGGATTCGAAGACTGTCGCTGAGGCGCAGGCGTGGCTTCCCGGCGTGGTCGTGTGCGAGGTGAAAAAAGGCACGGGCCCGCAGAGCGCGGAACTGGTTCCGCTAGAGACCGCGCATGCACTGATCACAAAGAAAAGCGAGGAGGCTGTGCGGCGGCGGCACGAGCAGGGCTGTATCGCGGTCACGTATCCGGCGACGCTTCGCTGGGATTATCTGCCCAAGGATTCGCTGCGCACGCACAACCCGGCTTTCAAACCAGTGGCGAATCCGCGGCGGGTGGAGAAGACGGGCGCTTCCGTCGAAAAACTTCTGTTGGGGCACGTATGAAAAAAAACGTTAGTGAGTTGCGGGAGCGGATCGCCTGCGACCCGCGGGTGACGCCATTCCGGCGCAAGGTGTACGAGGCGCTGCTGGAAGTCCCCCGGGGCTGTGTGACGACCTACGGGCTGCTGGCCCGCCGTGTCGGGTGCGCTTCTTCGCAGGCCGTAGGCGGCGCGCTGCAGGCGAACCCGTTCGCGCCTCAGGTGCCGTGCCACCGCGTGGTGGCAGCGGATCTGACGATCGGCGGATTCTGCGGCTGCCGCGAGGGCGAAGCTGTTTTGCGCAAAATTGCGCTGCTGAGGTCGGAAGGGGTGCCGCTGGACGGCGCAGGCAAGCTGTCGGACCGGCAGTTCGTGTGGACGTGGAACAAGTGAAAACGCGACGCGGGAAATTCTCCTTGAAGGGTGGCGCTTGGCTGTTCGTTTCGCTGTGGGCCGGCTTTGCTACAGCGCAGGAACCGCTGACGGTACGCGTGCTGCCGCAGGCGGTCGCCACGAACGGCGCGCCGCTGCGCCTCGGGTTTCAGGTGGGGATGCTTGACGGGTCGGAGAATCCGCTCGGCGCGGAGTGTTTCTCCGAGGAAGCTGTGGACACCTGCATGCAGACGCCGATGGCGGCAACGGGCGGGGGCGTGACCGCGAGGGCGGTGAACGATCCGGACACGGGGCGTCGTCTGTATGTGGTCGCCAACAGAGGGAAAAGCCCGGGCGGAATCGCGGTGACCACGCCGCCTCTCCGTAAGGAAGTGGGCTACACCGTGCGTGTAAGCTGCCGGCGCGTGAGCGGGGGCGGCACGCTGCGGTTCGGGTTTTCACCGCTCGGCGGGCCGCCGGAAAAGGAGACAAAGGAACGGGTTTCGGTCAAGAGCGATGCGGCGGCGGACAAGGTGTTCGCGGTGAAGCCGCACCGGGACGGCGTGTTCCAGTGCGCGTTTCGGATCGAGCCTGGGAGCGAAATGGAGTTCCGCGCGTTCTCGCTGATGCCGGACGATGCGGAGTCGGGGTGGAACCGCGAGGCGCTGTCGGCTGTGAGGAATATCGCTCCGGGTGTGCTGCGCTGGCCGGTGGTCAACGGGCTGGGTTTCTACAACTGGTATGACGGCGTGGGGCCGCGCGAGCTGCGTCATGCCGCTGTACCCGCGACGCATGAGAGCGGCGGGCGGAATTTCGGCACCGGCGAGTTTGTCGCTTTCTGCAGGCTTGCGGGCGCGGAGCCGCTGGTGAGGGTTCCGCTTTTCCTGCCGGGGTGCGCGGACTCGCGCATACCGGATGTGTCGGCCGGCGTGCGGCTAGCGGCCGACTGGGTGGCCTACTGCAACGCGACGAACGGCCATCCGCTGGCGGTGCTGAGAGCGAGGCACGGACTTGCGGGAGCATTGGGCGTAAGGTCTTGGGAGCTGGCTGCGCCGGAGGGCTGCACGGTTTCGGTGGATGTGCTTGCGGAGACGTGCCGGGCTTATGCGGTGGGGATGAAGGCTGAGTCCCCTTCGATCAGCGTGGGCGTCACCGTGGGCTCTCTGGAGTCGGTGGGGGCCGTGCTGCGCCGTGCGGGCGACGTGGTGGATTTCGTGTCTTGCGGTGCGACCGGTGCGTGCGGGGCTGTTCAGGCGTATAACCGCGAGCATGGGACGCGGGTGGCTTGGGCAGAAACGAGGCTGGTGCCTTTGCATGACCGGTACGTGGCGCAGGTGTTGCAGAGGCTGGCGCATGGCGACGCGGCGGAGCGCGCCTATTACGCCGAATGGTATGAAACGCTGGGCGTGGCCAGCGCGGCGCTGGAGCGGCTGCGGCGCGGCGCGGACGGCGTGACGTGTGCGCCGTTTGAGCCTGTGCAGATGTTGCATCGGGTGCCCTACGCGCGGAACATGCTGACGGAAGAGGGGCTGCTGCTAGCGCTGATTAACCGGTTTCCGGCTCTGACCCCGCTGGCTTCGGAGGGTGTGTCGACAGAGGCGGACGCGCCGTTCCGCGTGTTAGCGGCTTGGTCCGATGATCCCCATGCGCTGGTGGTGTTCGTTTACAACTCAGGATCGGAGGCACGCGTGTTGCGCTTGGAGCTGACGGCGCTAAAGAGGCGTTTCGCCTTTTGGCTGTCCGATCAGATTGCTGCGGACATCACGCGTCCACGCGCGGTGCCGACGATGCCTATTTTCCACAGGCAGAAAGTCGGGGCAGCGCTGACGCAAGTGGTGCCTTGCGTATGCCCGCCCGCCTCCTTCACGCGGATTGTCGTGAAAGAGTGAGCGGCTCGCCGCTCAACAGATAACGAGTCGCCGGCCGCATTCTAGGGCCGTCCAAGCGAGGCTTCGATCCGCTGCGCGAGACGGCGGGAGAAATCGTCGAGCTTGTCGCGCGTCCAGGTGGTGACGAGATACTGCCGCGTCTCGAGAAAGAGTTTTTTGTCGCGAGCCTCGCTTTCCTCGCAGGTCCAGAAGACCGGCTTGCCGAGACCGATGGCCAGGCCCGCCTCGAAGTATGCGAGCGGGTTCTGGCCGGTGAGGTCGGCCACCACGCAGTCGGCGTGCCGGAGCTCGACAACGATTTCGTCGTTGATTTTGTTGCCGTGCTCTTTGCTGTCGATGCGCACAGCGGTGTAGCCGGCGGCCTGAGCGCCGGCGGAGAGGCCCTGAGCCCAGAGTGTGTCGGCGTCTTTGTCGAGACTGAGGGTGACGACCGCGGTCGGTCGGGTCTTTGGAGCGGCGGCGGCATCGAGCGCGGCCCAGCCTGCCGGGGTGAGGCGGTAGGTGAGCCCTCCGCCCTGCTGGGGACCTTTGCGCGGCGCGGAGGTGTCCTCTTCGATCAGGTTCTTTTCGGCGAGGTAGCGCAGGCAGAAGAGCAGCTCGTTCTTGTTCGAGCAGAAGCCGACGGCGAGTTCGCTGGGCGACAAGGGCACGCTTTCCGCGAGCGTTTTCGAGCGGCGGCGCAGGTATTTGAGCAGGTAGTCGCCCTTGATGGCGAGATCGGTGTCGCGCGGCAGCACCAGTTTGGCGACCTTGTCGAGTTCGGTCCACGACTTGAAAAGGTCGACGGTGATGAGGAGCTTTTCGCCGAGGATGTCCCACGTGTTGCGGCAGAGTCCGGAGAGCAGGTGCTGGGGCGGAAACGGGGGCGGGCTGTTCATGAGCTGCGTTTCGGCGAGCGTCTGGACTTGGAAGCGACCGCAGCGCGGACAGTGGATTTCGGCGGTGTTGGTGCCCGCTGCGGCGCGGGTAACGTTGGGCGTGCGGCAGATGGGGCAAGGGGTTCGATTGTCCATGAGGCCTCCTCAGAAAAGTCGGATTGATATTTCTGCCCGCCAGTATAGCAAAAAACGGCACGGCGGATAGCTTGATTCTGCGGCGCTCTATGCTTCGCCTATGTATTCTCTTTTTACGCTTGCGTGAGGCAGGCGAAAAGACTAATTAAAGAACATGTTGCCAAAGTATAAATGGGAAGATGCGGCGGCGGATGAAGAGGCCGTCAGGGCGCTGGCTGCGGCGGTGGGGCTGCCCGTACCGGTTGCGCGGTTGCTCGTGGCGCGCGGCGCGTCGACGCCTGCCGCTGCGCACGTATTTCTGAGTCCGGACCTGAAAGCGCATCTGGCTGCGCCCTGTGATTTTCCCGGGGTGCGCGCTGCGGCTGAACGGCTGTGGGCGGCGGTGCGCGCGAGCCGCGAGATCGTCGTGTTCGGCGATTTCGACGCCGACGGCGTGGCGGCAGCGGCGGTGTTGGTGACGGCGCTGCGGAAGATCGGCGGCACGGCCGAGGCGTTTCTGCCGGCCCGCGAAGCGGAGGGCTACGGTCTGACCTTTGCGGCGCTCAGCCGCTGTCTGGGTGAGCGAGACGGGCTGCCGGGCGTTCTGGTGACAGTGGACTGCGGGATCGGGTCTGTGGCCGAGGTTGCTCATTTGAATGGGCTGGGTGTCGAAGTCATCATTACGGATCACCACGAGCCGGGAACGGAGTTGCCCGCGGCTGGGGTGATTGTGAATCCGCGCCTGGGTGCCTCTCCTGGCGCTGAGCACCTGTGCGGGGCGGGCGTGGCGTTTAAAGTGGCGCACGCGCTGGCTGAGTTGGGCAAGGCTAACGGGTGGTACCAGGGCAAGCCGTTCGGCGGTGAACTGCTGACGGCGGTGGGCCTTGCGACGGTGACTGACGTCGTGCCGCTGACGGGCGAGAACCGGGTGTTCGTGGCGAGCGCGCTGAAGCATTGGGCGCGCTGTGCTGGCGAGGGGCTGAGGGCGCTGCTGTTGCGGGCTTCGCCGCAGACGGTCGACACGTTGGACGCTGCCACGTTCGGGTTTGTGCTGGGGCCGCGCATCAATGCGGCCGGGCGCATGGGGTCGGCCATGGTCGCCTACGAGTTGCTGACCACGCGAAACCGCGACCGGGCGGCGGAGCTGGCCGCGCGGCTGGAGGCTTTCAATGGCGAGCGGCGCGGCGTCGAGTCGAGGATCATCGCGGCGGCGCGCCGTCAGTGCGGATTGGATGTGGGTGCGGGTGCGTTTGGGGAGGCTGCGGTGGTTGTCGGAAACGACGGTCTGCACGCGGGAGAATGCGGCTGGCATCCCGGCGTGATCGGCATCGTGGCCGCGCGGCTCAGCGATGAGGCGGGGCGGCCCGCGGCGGTGGTGGCTTTCGATGGAGAAGGCGTGGGGAGGGGTTCGGTGCGGGCGTGCGACGGGTATCATGCGCTGGAGGCTCTGGCGGCTGCTGGCGAAGCGCTCGAAGGATTCGGCGGGCATGCACGTGCGGCCGGCTTCAGGCTGAAGCCCGGTCGCTACGGTGAGTTCAAGCAACGCTTCTGCGCGGCGTGCGCGGGACAGTCGGCGGGCGCGGTGCGCACGCTGGCCGTGGACGGCTGGCTGGAGCCCGGGCACCTTTCGCTGGCGCTCTATCGCGAGCAGCAGCGGCTGGCGCCTTTCGGCATGGGCAACCCTGCGCCGCGCTGGGGCGTGCGCGGGGCGGTTGTGGAACGCGTGCAATCGATGGGGACATCCGGTGAGCATCTTCAACTCGTTTTCGCGCTGGGATCTGGCGAAACGGTGCGCGGCGTCTGGTTCCGCAACGGCGGACTGGTCGAGGCTGTGCGCGCTTCAGGCGGCCGTTTCGACGTGGTTTTTGAGCTGACGCAGAACGATTTCGGCGGCGAGTCATCGGCCGAGCTGCGGGTGGTGGACATGGCGCCCGCGAAGTGACCGGCGGGCAGGGCAGAGGATTCAAGCGTTCGCACGGCCTCAAAATGCATTTGCACTTCCCCGGCGTTTGGAATAAACTACGCCGCATTTTTCACGCAACAAGAAGGTCAGAAAATGAAGCAGTACAAGGTCGGTCTGGTCGGCATCGGCGCGGTAGGCACGGAGATGGTCAAGGTTCTCCGCCAGCGGAATTTTCCCGCGAGCGAAATCCGGATCCTCGCAACGCGCGAGCGCGACGAGGAGGTTGCGGGCGAGACGTTTCATGTGCTCGAGGCTAAGCCCGAGGCGTTCGACGGCTTGGACATCGTGCTGTTCGCGGGCACGGAGGGCTCCAAGGGAGCGTCCAAGCTCTTCGGCTGGGAGGCTGTCAAGCGCGGCTGCGTGGTGATCGACAACGGCGATGACTACCGGATGGACGACCGCGTGCCGCTGGTGATCCCCGAGATCAACGCCGACGCGCTCGCGAAGCACCAGGGCTTTATCGCCAATCCGAACTGCAGCACGATCATCACGCTGATGGGCATCGCGCCGCTCCACAAGCGCGTGCCGCTCAGGCACCTGACGGCCGTGACCTTCCAGTCTGTGAGCGGCACGGGACGCGCGGCGATCGAAGAATTGGAGCAGCAGGTTCGCGCGTACGCGACCGGCGGCGAGATGAGCGTCAAAGCGTATCCCCACCAGATCGCCTTCAACGTGCTGCCGCAGATCGGCGGCGCCAAGAAGGAGATGCCGGGCTATACGACTGAGGAGGCCAAAATGACCTTCGAGTCGCGCAAGATCCTCGGCTGCCCTGATCTGAGGATCGCCTCCACGTGCGTGCGCGTGCCGGTTTTCTACGCCCACTCGGTGGCTGTGCATGCGGAGTTCAGCGCGCCGATGACGCCGGAGGCCGCACGCGAGATCCTGTCCAAGACGGAAGGCGTTAAGGTCATCGACGATCTGGCTGCCAGCCAGTACCCGATGCCGCTCTACACTGGCGGCGGCGACGTGGTCAACGTCGGGCGCATCCGTGTGGACCCGAGCGTCGAGAACGGGCTGGCCCTCTGGTGCTGCGGCGACAACATCCGCAAGGGCGCGGCGCAGAACGCGGTGCAAATCGCCGAAGAGCTGATCGCCCGCAAGCTGATCTGATCAAGCCTAATCGATCAGCGGCCTGCCGCAGACGGCCCCACCCGGTAGCGGGCGGGGCCTTTTTTGTCAGGAAGGGCTGCCAGGCTGCGGACACCGCGACGTTCAGCGGTAGACCTCGTTCGCCCATTCGTAAGGCTCGCTGAGCGGCAGCCCCAGTGTCGTTTCGGCGATGAACTTCAGAATGCGCGCGCCGCTAAACAGCCGGAAATAGGAGCTGCGGCCGGCAGCGGCGACCGAGCGCCTGAGGGCGTCATCCTTGTGAAACGCGATCACTTTTTTTGCAAGGTCTTCCACGTCGCGAAAATAAACCGCTTCCTTTTCTGAGAAAAAGCGTTCAAATCCGCCTTCGCTGCTGAGAAAAGTCAAGAGGCCGTTTCCCATCAGGTGCGCGATGCGGTCGGATGAATACAGGCTCCACCCTTCGAAACGGTTCAGATTCAGCGCCATTTTGCTGCTGGCTAAAACGCTCTCGTATGCGGTTCCCCACGCCGCCGCGTGTCCGTGCATGCCGAAACTGTCGAACCTGACTTGGCCCCGTAGCGCTTCATGCAGACGGGCCACGAGCGGAAACCGGGAATCGGTCGGTTGACCCACACCGCAAAAAATCAAGTCGTGGACGAAGTCGCTTTTGAGGGCGTTATTCTGATCTTCCAACGCCTCGTCCGCCGGATTGGGCATATAGGCGACGACGTTGCTTCCGGTACAGAACTGCCTGAGAACAGCGCCTCCGGTGGTCACGAAGATCGCATCGCAGGTCTCCTGTCGTTCCCTGATTTGATTCTTAGTGGTTTCTTGCCACAGGGGATCCACGTTGAAATGCGCCATTTTGACTCTGGGCAGCAGCTTGCGGATGTCCCGCAGCGCCTGGTTGCCGATGATATCGCAATTTCCGATGAGCACGAGATCCGGCTTGAATCGGTCGCAGGTTTCAACCAGTTTCCTGTTGGCAATTAAGCGCCCGAGTGGGCGAATGTAAAAAGGGGACTCGAAACGGGCCGTGTCTCGGTCACTGAACTCGCAGACGCGCCAGTTATTGCGCACCGCACCGTTCGTCAACGCCCTGCCGGGACTCAGTTTCAGTTGCCCGTAGCGACGGATCATGAGATTGTCAACAAACACAATGCGCACAGTCGCCACGTCCTTTCTTCGAATGTCTGAAATCGAGTTGCCCGCGCGCCATGTCAGATGTTGCCTGACCGACTAGAGACCGGTGCGCGGGACAACCATGTGGCGCTGTCGGAGAGGTTAACAAAGGCTATGCATATGTTCAAGCGAGTCCGATGCGACTTTTTAGACTGTACTTGTCCGGCTCTGTTTGACAACCTACGCGTCATGATAAGCCGTAACCAACGGCGAAGACGGAGGTTTGCCATGAGCATCGCTTTGATTAACCGCAGGACTTTTCTCCAAACCACGCTTGCCGCCGGTGCGGCGCTGGCCGTGCCGGCGCGAGCCGCAGCTCCGGCTGGCGCGGGCCGCCACCTCCGGCTGGGCGCGCCGGCCTTTGCCAAGACCGACGATCCCGCCGAACTCGCCCGCTGGCACCGGGCCGCAGGTTACCGGGCCGCTTATTGCCCGAAGGTCGAGCTCGCAGACTCCGCTCGTATCCGGGCGGTTGAGGCCGCATTCGGCGAGGCTGACGTTGTGATCGCCGAGGTCGGGCGCTGGTGCAATCTGCTCGATCCCGATTCTGAGAAGCGGAAAAAGAACCTCGCCAACGTCACCGAGGGGCTGGCGCTGGCTGACGCCGTCGGGGCGAAATGCTGCGTCGATATCGCCGGATCATTCAATCCGGACGTGTGGTATGGACCGCACCCCGACAACTTCACGCAACGGTTTTTTGATGCCGCGGTCGAAAATGCCCGTGCGATCATCGATGCGGTCAAGCCGCGGCGCGCGAAGTTCTGCTACGAGGTGATGGGCTGGACCATGCCGGAGTCGGCCGACCGCTATCTCGCGATGATCAAGGCTGTTGACCGCCCTGGTTTCGCCGTGCACCTGGACCCGTGTAACCTCATCAGTTCCCCCGAGAAATTCTACCGCAACACGGATGTGCTGAACGAGTGTTTCGACAAGCTCGCGCCTTGGATCGTGAGCTGCCATGCGAAGGATCTGACGTGGGATGTAGAGATGAATGTCCACTTCCGCGAGGTTCGGCCCGGTCTGGGAAAACTCGATTACGGCACGTATCTCCGGCGTCTGGCGGCGATGCCAGTTCCTCCGCCGCTGATGATCGAACACCTCAAGGGCGAAGAGGAATACGCCGCTGCGGCGAAGCACATCCGCGCGACAGGCCAAGCCCTCGGCCTCACGTTCGAGCGCGAGGCGTGACGCGCTAGAGCGGGTTAATGTATTGTGTAGCCGCTTTACGGCTCGCGGGGACGCTCGCTCCATGCGAATAAAGTGCGATTTGTTGGGCGAGCGTCCTCGCGAGCCGCTTCGCGTTGGTACACGATGGCCACAGAGTAAGTGAGCCCGCTCTCAGGAGATGAATAGGAGAGGATCTCGCTGCTCTCACACTTTCGAAAGTGTGAAATAAGAAAAAGACACTCCAATTAGAGCGGTTTATTTTAAAGTATGGCCGTTGGTTCATGTCAGGTAGGGCGGGTTCCCCGAACCCGCCGCGGACG
>Ga0007794_10000706_pt1 | contig 10231 bp, 14 predicted proteins | sample CryBogmetaGMA5M_FD_60365 | JGI IMG/M metagenome (GOLD analysis project Ga0007794, IMG submission 60365) | Freshwater microbial communities from Crystal Bog, Wisconsin, USA - MA5M | ecosystem: Environmental > Aquatic > Freshwater > Lake | place: Crystal Bog, Wisconsin, USA | collected 2009-07-06
GGGCCTTAGTTGAGTATAATTCAACCACTCTTCTTCAAACTTCTCCTATTGTTCTTCGATGGGCTGGCGGCTCAGTGAGTTTTAACACCGTATCTGAGTTTCATACCTACGTTAATGAAGTAATTTTCCCCACTATTAATAAGGTATTTAATGCCGATGGTGTAGGAACTGGTGGAACTGTGTTACCGGGAGCCTACATTGCAAGTTCAAGTACGCTCGTTAACTAAGGTCATGAAATCCTCCAAGACTGCCCAACCGAAAAAAGATTTAGTCAGAATTGTATACTCTGAGTCGGTTAAGTCAGTTTCTGAAGGAGAGCAAGCTATTAATTCTCTTTGTGATGAACTTGAAAAGGAACGAATAACTCTACAAAAGGTGCTCTCTGCTCATTCCGCATACGCTTTAAAGATAACTAAGGATTTATAACTATGGCCAGGGATAGCAGATCAAGAAGACAGGATGACGACGATGAAGATCCGTTGTCTTCTTTCCTTTCCAACGAGCCCGCCATACCTAAGAAGCGAGTTGACGCTTTGGTAGATACTGCTCGTAGATCTGACGATCCTTTATTGGGTGCTTTATCCTTAGTATTAGCGGCTAATCATGACTATGCTAAGAGTGTAAGTAGCCTATTAAGCACCGATCTTTCGCAGGGTCAGTCATTAAATGAAATCAAAGAGCGACTAGCAGTTCTATTACAGAAAACTGATTTGCTAGTTACTAGCCAGGAAGAATTATTACAGATACTAAACGAATTACCGGAAGTGTATAAGGAAGCAGTAGAGTTCATGATTAAACAACATGAAGAAAGACATTCAGCCTATCTAGATGCTAAGTTTAGTAGAGTGTTTGAGGCTGTTGGACTAAAGAAAGACGGAGAGGTTCACGGAGAGGCTGATTCATTAATAAGAAAAGTAAAGTATCTTCTCAGTAAGCAAGTAATGACTGTAGTTATCGGAATGGTTTTATACAATGTAGCAGTTTGGATTATTGAACACGCAGGAAAATTATCAAAATAGGTGGTATGATGGATAAGAAAATGCTTTCTCTCTTAAATGATTCTCTCGCAGAATTAGATGTTCGTATTAATGACGAAAAGACTCTTAGTATCGTAGAGTTTTGTCTGGAGTATACAAATCTCCGAGGTCAAGAACTAATATACTTCTGTGAAGACATGATAAAGTCCTCTATCCCTTCTATTGTCCTTACCGAGAGCGCATTTTCAAACGTTGGTGACCGAATTAAGCATACCTTTAACACCGTTACTCAGGGTAGAGGCGCTTCAAGAGACGCTGAAAAAACTAACTCTAAGCCTTTATCTGGTTCTCTACTGCGAAATCGTGCTCAACAAGCTGGTAATTGGTTTGGAACTAGAGCCTCCCAAGTAAGAAATAGTGCTATGATTGAAATCGCAGGAGGAAAGGGTGAGGCAACTCGTTATCTTGTCTTCCCAGACCTGGATATGTCACGACCTGGGCATCCACAAATTTTACAATCTATCATTGATAAAGAGAATAAGGAAGGTAAATCAGCAAGCGAAATTCCTCCTAACGATGAGAGGAGAGCTAACATTGCTTCTAGAGCAACTGAAGTTAGACTACCCGATGCCGCTTCAGGTAAGAACAAAGCCGCTGTTGTAAAGGCATTAGACGATCTTAGTAAGTATGCTAATCAACAGAAGCTTGCTTTTAGTAGATATAACTTTGTTGCTCCAGAAGAAGTTCAGGGGATAGTTGACTACTCAAGTAAGCTTTTCCAGAACATTGCTTCAGCTGCTAAGGCTGGCGGAGAGAACACTGCTGAAGAACTAACAGCCGCTGGGGATGATAAATTAAAAGCTGCCGGACCAGGTGGACCCAATGCTGTATCAGCCGGTATAGACTCCGCTAAGGAAAGCATGACAGCCAATATTGGCCCGGCTAAAACTTCAATTGGTGATGCCGTAGATCAAGAAACTCCTGAACCTAAGGGTAAGGGCCTCTTAGATGCTGCTGGTAATTACATTCCTGAGCCTGAGTCTACCAATCCTTCTTTGCCCATTAAAGCAGAAATAGATGGAGCCGAACAGTCCTTACCGATCAAGCCTGCTGGTGAGCCTATAGCAAAGGAAGGTGCTCCTAATGTTGCTCCATTAGTTCCACAAGCTAACCAGCAGCAATATTCTGTGAACCCTGGTATTCAATCTGCCGCACCTGGAGGTCATGGTCAGACCTATAGAACTCCAGGAGCCACTTCAATCCCTTCTAAGAATCCTAATTTAGGCGTTCAAGGAGGAGGGACTATTGGAGGAGCCGAGGAAGATACCGATGGTGCTCCAGTAAGACGTATTAGAACTACCGCTGAACACACTGATCCTACCGAGTGGGCTCAGGTTTAACGGCATAATTAAGTTTATATGAAAGCCCTATATGCATGATACTCAGCTATTCACTATAACCTATATCTATAACGACACTAATGACAAAGTTATTCTAATGACTTCTGGCGACTCTTTAAACGAGGCATCGGAAGCTGAGTATATCCTATCCAGCACCAATAGCGAAGAGATTGATTTAGTTGAGTTCATTGTATCGTCTATTCCTATCTTTGCTATGTCTGAACCTGGAAGTAAGGAAAGTATTACCCATACGGCAGAGGATTTCCAGGCTTTGTATGATCTGCCCTTTAACGAAATTGAAGAGAGAGTAGACGAAGTGGTTTATGGGACTACGATTAATGATGTAGAATCCTTACTCGCATATACAGATCCTTCAGATTACATGAGCGAAGCTGCCACATCTGAATTTACTCAGCCTGTTGATTATCTTGAGGAAGAAGAAGTAGAAGAGACTTTCTATGCTCCTATTCTTACTGAAGAGGATGAAATTGATGGGGAGAGCCTAACTGAAGCTGGAATACCCTCGTTGGGTGAGGTTCTGCCTAGGTTTATCGCTGAACTTCGTAAGCTTGGAACAGTCATCTACCCAGAGGATTGCAAATCTATCTTTGCTAATAATCCTAGCGTTATACCTACCTCTTCTGGTGTGCAGGTATTATCTATGGCCGTGAGTCCTATGGTAAACACTGGTTATCATCTTTACCTGGATCCAGCTGGAGTGCCTTATCTGTCATCTGCCCCGGTTTCCTCCATTGAACCATCAGGGGAACCTTCCGCAATTGCTGCTCCTGGCTCAGTTGGCACTCTTGTGCCAGATCCGAATAAACAGAAACAACTATTTGGCCAATTTATCTGATTTAAATTTTGACACAAAAAAGGGCCGGAATACAACTCAATGTATTCCGGCCCGTTTAGTATCTTTATACTTCAGTAGTGTCAACGTCTTCTGCTAACACTCTAGTAATCTCTTCTACTGCTTCTTGTTCCTTCGTTATTACCTCTCCGGAAGAATTTTGTAAGTTCTTCAATGCTTCTAGCACTTCTTCACTTTGGTCTTCTTCCGGAAGACTTTTGATTAATTTCTCTACTTCTTGTGCTGTTTTATTAATTCTTGCTACCATTTCGCTGTATATCATATCTCTATCCTGTAATAATGCTTGCTCGTAACTTATTTAATGCTGACACGTGAATCTGTGAAATTCTACTTTCCTGAACGTCAAGTTCTTTAGCGATTATCTTGAAGTTTTTCTCCTTAAAGTAGTAGTTGTCGATCACATGTTTCTCTTTTACAGTAAGATTAGTCGTAGTTTTGATGATTTTATCCACTGTATGCTTCATTTCTACTTGTTCGTGCTCGTTCCAATTAGCTTCTTGGCCAGTTATATCGCAGTTTTGAGTATAACCGGAGGAAGCCTGTTCAGCAGTAGGAGCAAGAGGCTGGAGTTCGATAGTAAGGACTCCACTAATGTCATGCAGTTTACTATTCTTCTCGTCTAGAGTAATAACATTGCTCTTGAAATCCTTGTCAATCTTCTTGAACTTGGCCCTGGAAGTTCTTGACATTGTATCCTTAGTGCGTAAGTAATCTAACATCTTACCCCGGACTCTATGTAGAGCGTAGGTAACAAACACCACTTTCTTGTCTTCACTATAACGATTATAGCATTCAATCAGCGCAATCATTCCCTCTTGGTAAAGATCTTGCTTGGTTTCTACGCTATTATATAGTGCTGTCGCCTTTTTCCTTACTAGCGAACCCCATAATGCGTTCGTAGTGGTTTCTACTATAGCATAATAGTTTTCGATTGGTAAAAGTTTATGCTTATTTACTGTAGTTTCTGTCATATTACTCCTGTGGAATGGTCTTAATTTCGTAATTTGTTAATATCTCGAACTCAATATCTAATCCTGGGTAAATTTCATTTTCTTCACACCAGTTTCTAAAGTTTCTAGCATATTGATTCATCGGGACCATAGAATGATTAAACGCATGAACGAAATACTCTAAGTGTGTATCCGTCATCATTTCATAGTCTTCCCATAGCGGATCTATATAAAGGGTTCCTGAGGGAATATGTAGGATGGCGTAGTTCTTCATACTTAGTGCTTTATGAAATAGACTGAGTGAGTAGTATTGACTAACTTAGTGTTAAAGCAATACTTACAAGTATCGCACTTGACTTTCTTGGTGCTTGCTTGGTTGGGGCAAATAACCACTCGCTTGTTTACTAGAGTAGCGAAATCTGAAGCAGACTTATCTCCTACGTATGCTACTCTCCACTCTGGACCTGGAATCTGTCCATTAGTTAGATGCTCGTCATCAACAGAAGCGATCAAAGTAAAGTTAGGAACTTTCTTAATATCGTCAAGATGTGGTCCCCAGTTAGGAAGAGCCCAATTACGAGTATACGCATAGAATGTAACTTCGGGTAGGAGTTTCATCACTTGCTTCATGCTCATTAGATACTTAATATTAATAATATCTCCACTTACCTGCCATCGGAATGTAGTTGGAGCGTTCTTTTTCTTCTTAGTTAGCTTGGTAATTTCAGAGACTAACGAAAGCACAAAGTTAGGGTCATTAATGCCCTTTAAATTAATTTCGTATGCTTTTGCAGCATTCGTATAAATTCTTTCTAGTTTAGCAGCATAGCATATCTTGGAACATTCCGTAGTTTTTCCGGGGCATGATGAGATCGATGGAAGTGAAAATGACGGTATATTCCCTAATTTAGTATTCTTTGAAGAAACTCTGATATCAGTCATTTTTGTCGTTAAGTTCCGAGGCTCTGCTTACTAATAAATTTTTCCAGTATTTTTGGTTTCCGATTCTTGATTTATCCACGTTTTTGAGTTGTAACCAATACAAAGAGCGTGATTTACTCTTTTCTACATCAAATCCGGCATAAGAATCATCAACAAACAGCCACTTGTGATGCCAGATGTTCATACTAACTCCGGTTTTGCAGGTTCCTTGTGGAGTTACTCTGACATAGACTCCACAAGTAGGTTCATCTGCTGTATCGAAGTCAAGAGAAAGAAAGAAGGTAGTCGATCCGTTCTTAGCCAGCTTAACTACATTATATACAAAACCTGGATACTCAAGTTGCATTATTTTCTTCAGGTGGACTATTGAATATACTGGAAGAGTATGCTCGTAGTCCTTATGAATATATATATTCCCTCCAATAGACTTTCCTATCCCAGTTATTCTGTGTCTTTTGGGTAGGTTAGTCATCTTCATCCTCCAGGGACATATCTACTGATTCCTCATACTCGGCTACGCTCATGTTATTCTGCCATGCCATATACTCATGAGGGGTATTTACGCCATCAATCTCCAGCTTACTAATTAGTTTTTCGAAGTAATCTTCCTTGCTCTTCATGATGTTCTTTAGATAATCCTTATCCATTGTCATTGAGCTTGATTTAATGACAAGTTTAAGTTTCTTTTCCAGATCTGAATCAAGAGCATCTACTAATTTAGTCTTTACTAATCCTATCTTGTCCTCAGTAGAAATCCAGGAGTCTCTAGCGATTTCTGACATGAACTCATAATTGTAACCTACTCCAATAGAGGTTCTATAATTAACAGGATCTCTATCGTATTTAACTTTGTTCTCCATGATGTCTCTACAGCCCTCAATGACCTCTACAGCATCGTCAATATGAACACTGAATAAGATGGAGTCATGAACCCAGAACATCATTTCGGCCCGTTTCCCGGCTGTCTTGAGCCATTCCTTGAACTTACACGCCGCCATAGAGCACATATCGGATGCCACTGATTGAATGGGTGTATTCTTACAGGTCTTGGCTTCTTCTCGGAGTGACCAGTATTCGCCATCTCTTTTGAGTTGGGAGATATACTTACTCTGCTCTTCTGCCAATGCTCTGTATGCATCCAGTCTACCATGAACCTTGGGTGTTGCTCTACGCCTACCGAATGGCGTTTCGATGTATCCTCGTTGAACTGCTCCAAGGAAAGTTCCATTCTGCCATGTCTTTACATCGGGATAGATGTTATAGAAGTCAGAAATGAGCTGTCTGGAATCTTCAATAGAGATCTTTTGATCCATCGAAATCTTTTCAGCACCAGCACCGTAGGTAAGAGAGAAACTTAGTGCCTTTACTGACTTACGTTTAGCCTTAAAGTCCTTCAGGATATAGGACACTTCATTATACTTATCGGTCCCTTCCTTCAAAGACTTTAGTTCTGTTTCATATCTGGCGTAGTCAATACCATAAATCTTCTTGGTATTCTCGGAATGTAGGTCAAGCCCTGAATTAACGGTGGCAATCATGTTTTTATCGCCACTTACTGAAGCCAATACATACAATTCAAGCTGAGAATAGTCCATTTCTACCATGATGTATTGCTGTTTCAGGGTTAAATACTCATTAAACCTCTTTAGGACTGCTGGGTTTGTCTTTACGACAGTTTTCCAGTCGATGCCTTTAGCGGTTAGCGACTGGAAAGAGGATTGGATTAACTTTTTCTTTACTTCGGCTTCTATATACTCAGCCATTTATGCTCCATAGTATGCAAACTCTAGATATCGTTTAATGTCAGCGGTTAGACTCGGTGTTTCTTCGATCATCTTAAATGATGGTATGAATGAGTCTACTATTACTTGAGTGGTATTATTAATGATTTCATCAATTACATGAGTAACAGAGGGACTATTTAGTAGGCTTAATCCGACTGTCTCTATAATAATACCAGACATTTTCTCCGGAGACATTAAAATATTTCCAACCGCAGTAAAATCGGTATAATGAACTCTTACCATAGGTTGTATTGCACAGTCTCCATACGACCTATCTGAGCCATTCTTCAGGTCATTTAGCATAAGCATTGGAATAATGGTATTAGCCTCATAGGACATATTGTAATTTTTGATCTGAGTATCTAGAGAGTCTATGTGCCCTCTATAGAACGCTCTGCCCCGGTTAAAGGTTCGTGACCTCGTTGTTCTGTTGGTCTTGGTCTTGGACTGTAGAAAAGATACTTCTAAATCCAGCATTGAGTAATCTAACCCATGCTCTTTAGAAACCTTGATTATTGCAGAAACAAAAGCATTGGGTTTTAGAGCGACATTGTTTGATATAATTCCACTAACTGCTGGCTGTTTCATAGCCGAGACATAGTTAATTTCGCTATATGACGATACGGTATTTAACATTAAATACCTTTCTTTGGTTTCTCTACTTTTACCTTTTCAGGTATTACTGGCTTAATAATTACAGACTTGTCTTCGCTTTCAAGTAACTTAAACTCTTCTTGCTTGTCTTTTGGTAGGCAGTCTAGAATTTCTTGATAGAGGGAGTTCTCTATCTCAGCTACATTAGACGGAATAAAGTAGTGCTTCACTAGAGAGCCTTGAGCGGGTAGCGTTAGAATATTGCCACCCTTCTTAACAGATTCCGTATGTCCGTTAAAGTTTCTGGAGGCAAGTCTAGCAGTTCTATTAGTTTGGTTATACTGAGCATTGAGAGTCCAGTTACCTGTTCTCTTACGCTGTCTGGATCCTGTATTTAGGACTCCAGTATACCCCTTAATTGAATAAGACGAATACAGTTTCAGAAGTTTTCTTACTCTGGCCAACTTGAAGATGAAGGGATGAAATAGAATCAGATCATCTAATGCCTTAGCAGAAGTAGCGGCTACACCCTTGGGAGTCTTATTGAATACTGGCAACTTAAGTTTCTCAAAAAGAATTTCTGAGAGTTGCTTAGGTGATCCGATATTAAACTCTTCATTGATGTGCTCTTTGATAGAACCTCTGGCATCCTTATATGAGGTTTCTATCTCGCTCTCAAGAATGAACTTAGTATAGTTGAACCTATCTCTGGAAATAGTATATCCTTCCCAGCACAGTTCATTTGCTGTTTGAAGAACTTTGTGAGGAACCATGTAATAGAATTTCCATAGAGATCTGGCCAAATGCTTTTTCATGAAATTGATGAGTCTGCACACGGCTATTGCGTCCATCGCTGCGTAAGGCCCGATAATACTAAGGGGCACATCGGCAAATCCCATCTTCTTACCCTTTACTTTGGGTTGCTCTTCGATCCATTGCTTGATCGGATCCTTATAAGCAGGCAAGTTGATGATATCTGTGTTTTCTTTTAGCGCACAGGACTTGTTAGCATGATGGTATAGATTAAGTAATAACATTGTATCGCCAGCAAAATTCTTGGGTTGTCTTCCACCAAAGAGTTCATACAGCAATAATAAGTCATAAGCACCATTTTGGATATACATAGACTGAGGAGATTCAAAGAATATCTTCTCCGCATATGCTTTTGACTGAGCCATCGTAAACTTGCACTGACCCGAATCAATTAGATTTTGATTCATGGGGATACACCAGCCCTCTTCTTCGTCAGACAGCCATGCGATTGAGTAACAGAGAACTTGAGGGGCGGGATCTTTCACAAAAGGGTTCAAAAAGTTTGTTTCTGTATCCAGTCCGAATGGTTCGGTCATGCACTTGTTAGTGATATATTCCAAGTCCTCAATGGTAGTGGCTATTCTGAGTTTGGAAGGCATTGATTTAAACGAATCAATGTCACTAATCTTGGCTTTAATCTCATCAAATAGGCTAGAATACATCACCTTTTCCGTATAAAACAGCTCATTAAACGAGTTGTTGTTCATTAGGATAGGGTAAAGAGTCCCATTAATGAGTTGGGGAGAGTCAGACCAGAAGCATCCATGATTTAATCCATAGTTTATGATTAGATCGGGCTCTTCCTTTACTATAACTTCCGCCAACCCTTCTGACGATGTTCGCTTTATTGCCACTACATCTAATGTGCATGAGGCAGGTTTATGAACATATTCAAGTAATTTAGGAACTATGGTATCTTTCTCACCGGGGAGTTCCTCTACATTACAGATTAATAGGACTTTAATGTTTAGTCTAGGCATACTTCTCTATACAATAAGTGAGGATAGCAGAAACAACCTCGGGTGAGATCTGAGGATGTATATCTGGTTCCTTTATAGTTTGAAAAATTGTTAACAGTAAGTTCTTTGCATCAGTGTTAGAACAATGATCTAATAGTTCTCTGAAAAAATCTATGTCTTCAGTAGAGGGAATATATGCAGTAACTCCTGGGTTAGAGGTCTGATTCTTCTGTCGATACTGATTATATGTTGGTATAGTATTACTAGTAACTCCTGTAATATTACTTGCTGATATAGCCCACCCGTCTGATTTCATTGTCATATTATTTAGTACCTCATTATCTATATGATTTGCTAATTCTTTTACTATAAATCTGGGATAGTCTTTATCGGTATCTTCCATAACCCATCCTAATTTCCCCATTTTACCTGGCACTGGAACTTTCATGTATCTCCTAATGAGGAACAGTTTTCTTCGTCGTGTTTTTCATCTGGATAGAACCAGTGATCACATTGAGGACACTTCTTCGATTTGGGCTTGGGCTGAATGTTTATATCAACCCCAATCCAGCACCCACAGCCCATATTCGTAGAAACCTCAATACCTGTATCAAACTTATCATCCTTGCTATCTGGTTTGATTTCACAAAGTATCGCATCGTCATCTGGATTAAGAGGATGAAACCAGAAAGTAATACTGGCATCTTCTCTGCTACGAGTTGAACATCCGCACCCATCATGAAGCTGTTGTAGGGTGTTAATAAAGTCTTTAAGTTTCATTTCTTCTCCTCTTTAAATCCCTGCTGAATACAGATAGAAACTGCCTTAGGAGCATGATTAGAATAATGACAACACCAGTTATTATGCTTACTATTTTCTAATCTACTACCCTTGGGATGGCCAGCAACATGATGATGCGGACAACCCTTGCAATGGTC
>Ga0007794_10000711_pt1 | contig 10198 bp, 2 predicted proteins | sample CryBogmetaGMA5M_FD_60365 | JGI IMG/M metagenome (GOLD analysis project Ga0007794, IMG submission 60365) | Freshwater microbial communities from Crystal Bog, Wisconsin, USA - MA5M | ecosystem: Environmental > Aquatic > Freshwater > Lake | place: Crystal Bog, Wisconsin, USA | collected 2009-07-06
TGCTGGAGCGGGACGCTATTTCGGCGGTGGCGGTGGCGGTAGCCGATATCAAAGCACGGGCGGTGCGGGCGGCATAGGAGGAGGAGGCAGCGGTTCCGGAGTGGCCGGCATGCCCAACACGGGCGGTGGCGGCGGCGGCGGTAACAGTGCTGCGGGCGGCGCGGGCGGCTCCGGCATCGTGATCGTGCGGTATCTTCTCTCGAAGGGCACCCGTATGTTCGTGCAATGAAAGCATAAACCTCGCGTAGTAAAAGTGAAAAGATGATGAAAATGTTCCAAGAAAAACCGGGTATCTGGCTTATCTTCATCGCCCTAGCGGCGTGCGGTATGGCGCAGGACAGGGCCGATAAAACGGATGCGCGGCGCGGCATCTTTCAGACGCCGCTTCAGGTGAGCGACCTTGACTCTGCGGCTTATGCGGAATGGGTGGACGGCAAGCTGACCCCGGTTCCGGACGCCGAAAGAAAAGAGATCGGGCGCATGCCGGCCGGGCTGGTGTGGACGCGGGAGTCGCGGCCGCGCGGCGCCTATGGATATGCGTTCGGCAAATCCAAGAATCTGGGTGTGCGCCATCTTCGGATCGGGCTTGCGAAGTCGGTTCCGATCGGCTCGGTCCTGGCCGGAGGGAATATCAAAGTCAGCGTGCTGAAGGCAGGCGTGGCCTATCCCGGGAATCCGGCGGACGAGGGTCAGTGGCTGCCGGCGCAGCGGCTCAGAGCGGGCCGGGTCACGGGTGACGAGTTGGAAGGGCGGGGGGACTTCGCGCTGTGGTCGCTGCCGCCTGGCACGCAAAGCCAGGCGCTCCGCCTGACCCACACGGCCTCGGAAGCGGCCGATGTCGGGGGAGACGGCCAGTATGCGGGGAACGCGAGCGGGGTTTATGTCGTGCCGGAGCGGTTCGCCAACATCGCTCCGCTGGCGGCTGCGGCCGCGCGCAATTCAAACGAGAAAGCCTCTCGCCTGAATAACGGTAAGTTGGACGGCTATTGGTCTGGTTGGGAGAACATCAACGGAGACGACAAAGAAATGCTCGTGGCGGCGAAGCTGATTAAGGAAGACCCGGAGTGGGTCATGCTGGCGTGGCCACGTCCGGTGGCCCTGCGCGGACTGGCCTTCCTGGTGCCTTTTTTCTGTGCGGCCGACATTCAGGTTTACAAAGGGGACGGGAGCACGCATCCGCGCGATGCGGCGGAGGGGGATTGGGAAACGGTCACGAGCGTGTCGGGCTTGCGAACCTTGTATCCGTTGGGGCTTCCGGTGAGCTGGCTGGATTTCGGGAAAGAGCTGACGACGCGCGCGGTGCGCCTGCGCATCACCGCCCCGTTCGCGGAGGACGCCGATGTGGAGAACCGCGAGCACGGGCACACGCACGGCCATTCGCTGGGCGGCAAGCGCGTGGAGCTGTGCGAGCTCATCGCGCTGCAAGCCTTGGGCAACGGCGCACTGGCAACGGCGGTGCCGGCAGTTGAGGGCAAGGACGACGGGGCGGAGAAGCTGATACCGGTGAGGTTCACGCTGCCAGAGGACGGCACGGTCACGCTGGTGATCGAGGACCAGGCGGGCAAGCGCGTCCGCAATCTGGTCTCCGAAACGCCCTTCAAGAAGGGGGCGAATATTGTCTGGTGGGACGGGACGGACGATCTGGGGCGCGACTTCGATGCGCCGCGTCACGGGCTCTATCACATACCCGAGCAGCCCGTTGTTCCGGGCGAGTACCGCGTGCGGGGGCTGTGGCGCAAGGAGATCGAGTGCCGTTACGAGTTCTCGGTTTACAGCAACGGGAATCCGCCGTGGTCGACGCTCGACCATGCCGGCGCGTGGCTGGCCAACCATACGCCCCCCCAGTCGGCGTTGTTTGTGCCTGCGGCCAAATCGCCCACAGGAGAGCCGGCCGTGTTCTTAGGTGCGTATATCACGGAAGGCCCCGACGGCCTGATCTGGGTTGACTTGGATGGCAACAAGAAAGGCGGCAAGAAGTGGATCGGCGGCACGTGGACTGCGGCGCCTTACCTGGCGCGCGATGACGGGCCCAGCGCCGATGCGAAAATCAGGGCCTATGCCGCCTCGGTCGGAACGGGGGCAGGCCAAGCCGGAAAGCCAGCGCCCGAGCTGCGCGTGACGGCCCTGACGGCAGGCCCGGACAAACCCATTCTGCTCTATCCCTTCGAAAAAACGCCGGAATCCAAAGCCAACATGACAGGCGTCGGATTTGAAGAGGAGATCGGCGGGCTGGCAGCCTTCAATGATGTCGTGGTGTGCAGCCTGACCCTCAAGAACCAACTGCTTTTCATCGACGCGAAACGCGGGGAGATCCTGAAGAGGCCCACCGTCGATCAGCCCCGCGGAATCGTCTTTGATCCGAACGGACGGCTCTTCATTCTCTCGAGAAAGCGCGTCTACTGTCTGGAGCCCTCGGCGACACCGCAGGAGCCTAGAGTGGTGGTGGCCTCCGGATTGGAAGATCCTTTTGGCGTGACGCTCGATGCGGACGGAACGATCTATGTCAGCGACCGCGGCGGCAGCCATCAGGTGAAGGCGTTCACCGCCGAAGGGAAATTCATCCGCGCGATCGGCAAGCCGGGCGTGCCGAAACCAGGACGCTACGATCCGCTCCACATGAACAATCCGCGCGGGATTGCGGTGGACTCGAAGAGGCAGCTTTGGGTGACCGAGCAGGATTTCCTGCCCAAGCGTGTGAGCGTGTGGACAACGGAGGGCGCGTTCGTGAAGGCGTTTTACGGGCCTCCGAAATACGGCGGCGGGGGTGCGCTCGATCCTGTCGACAAGACGCTCTTTTACTATGCGGACGACGCCAACGGGCTCCTGGAGTTCAAGCTCGACTGGGAGAAGGGAACGTCGCAATTGGCGAGCATCCTTTACCGTGCTGGCACAAGCGATTGGAAACTGCCTGACAAGGGATGGGCGGGCGGCGCCGCTCCGCAATACGCGCTCTACCGGGAAGCCAAGGGGCATTCGCTCTTCGCAAAGAAGCAACGGTATTTCACGAATGGCTTCAATGGGCAGCCGACCGGCGGGGCCAGCCCCGTGTTCCTCTTCGGGGAGTTCAACGGAACGATCCGGCCTGTGGCGGCAGCCGGTGCGGCCAACCATTGGGAGGTTCTCAAGGACGAAGCTTTCAGGCCGCTCTGGCCCAAGGGCGTGGATGTCAGCGCCAAAGATCCGGGCAGGGACAACGGGAAGAACATGGCCTTCTTCATCTGGTCGGACCTGAACGGTGACGGCCAGGCACAGCCGGATGAAGTCGTGTTTCGGCAAGGGAAGTCAGGCGGCGTGACGGTGATGCCCGACTTCTCGTTCTGTGTCGCGCACATCAACGATCAGGCGATGCGGTATGCCCCAACGCGGTTCACTGAACAGGGCGTTCCGCTGTACGATTTGTCCAAAGGTCAGGTGCTGGCCGAAGGCGTGAGCCCGGCGACCACCTCGGGAGGGTCGCAGGCACTGATTGATTCCGCAGGCAATACCGTCGTCACCTTGGGCGTCAAACCTTTCCTCACAAGTTCGCTTTGCGGTGGGCGGGACGGCTGTATGACGTGGAGCTATCCTAGCCTGTGGCCAGGCCTGCATGCGTCGCACGAGGCACCCAAGCCGGAGAGCCTTGGCGAAGTGATCGGCACGACGCGCTTGCTGGGCGGTTTTGTGAACCCCAAAGGCTCCGAAGTTGGCCCGCTTTGGTGCGTCAACGGCAACATGGGGAACGTCTATTTGTTCACGAGCGACGGTCTGTTTGTGGCGACTCTGTTCGAGGATGTCCGCGCCGGAAAAGTCTGGCAAATGCCGGTTTCGCAACGCGGCATGAGCCTGAAAGGAATCAGTCCTGGCGATGAGCATTTCTGGCCCGCTATCAGCCAGTCATCGGACGGGCAGGTCTATCTCGTATACAACAAAGAAGCGTGCGCACTGGTCAAGGTCGAGGGCTTGGAGACGCTCCGCCGGCTGTCTGCAGGCATCGTGAACGTCACGGCGGACGATCTGAAGAAGGTTCAGGCCTGCCGCGTGGCACGTGAAGAAAAACGGAAGATGGAGCAGGGCGGCGGGCGGCTCTCTATTCCGATTCAGACCGCCGCGCCCACGGTGGACGGCGCGCTCGATGACTGGAACGGAGCCTCCTGGGTTGAAATTGAAAAGAGGGGCGTGGGCGCGTATTTCAATTCGAACTCGAAGCCCTACGACATCCGGGGAGCGCTAGCCGTGGCGGACGGCAAACTCTTTGCCGCCTGGAGAACGGGAGACCGGGAGCTTCTGAGGAACTCCGGTGAAATGCCTTCCACATTGTTCAAGACGGGCGGCACGCTCGAGCTGATGATCGGAACCAATGCCGGGTCCGATCCCAAGCGCCGGTCACCCGTGGCAGGCGACCTGCGCCTCTTAGTTACGCAAGTCAAGGGGCAGACAAAGGCGCTGATTTATCGTCCGGTTGCACCGGGGGCGCCCGCCGATCAGAAGGTGTCGTTCAGCTCCCCCTCGCGCACGTTTGTTTTCGACCGCGTCGAAGAGGTCAGCGACAAAGTAAAGCTCGCGGCGGACGGAAAGGGGAATTATGAAATCTCCGTTCCCTTGGACGTGCTGAAGCTGAACCCGCAGCCCGGCATGAAAATCCTGGGCGACATAGGTGTTCTCCGCGGCAACGGCTCGCAGACGCTGGCCCGCATGTATTGGAGCAACAAGGCCACGGGCATTGTGTCGGATGTCCCGTCCGAGGCGGAACTCACGCCCTCGCTTTGGGGCGTGTGGGAATTTCAGGAGAGATCGCCCCAAGGGCTGTGATTAAGCTGGCCGGTAACCGGGAGAATGAATGGTCGTACCGTCAAGCCGACTGGCGAGGACGTCAAAGGTGCCAGCATCTCAGAGCGGATGCGGTCTCCTGTGTATTGAAACGCAAGGCGAACGGTTGACAGCTATAGTTATGTATTATAGAATTTTCAAATGAATTGAGTAAAATGTGGAAAACGGTAAGGTGTTTTTTACGTACCAGTTTCAACTTAAATGACGGCATCGTAGTGGCAGGAAGGAAAGGAGATCGCGATGGGCAAAAACGGGTTATCAGGCGTGGTTTTCCAAGCGGCTGTGTGGGCCGTATCCGTATGGATCCCGATCCGTTGTGCCAGTGCCGCCACCAACGATGTGACGGGGCTGACTCCGACGCTGGCGATGACCTTCGACAACAGTTCGGTTGTCAACGACAACGGCTCCGGCACGCTCAGCAGCGTGAATGGCGAAGGCACAACGTCTTTCGCGGCCGCACCGAACGGGAAGGCGATCAACACCGCCCTTTTTACGCCGTACGGCAACTTGTCGGGAGTGACCACGGCCGGCAGCAGTTTTTCGGTATCTGCTTATGCCACTTTGGGCGCGAACGCCAATGGAATCCTCCTCTGTCTACGGGACAGCACAGCCGGCAGCGTCATCCTCCGACGCGGCGCCACTGCGGACACGGCGGTGCTGACGCTCGGAAACGCGACGACGGCGGTGCTCACCGCTTCGGGCATTTTCAGCGCGGACGTGATTTACCACCACTACGCGCTGGTGTTCACAGTCAGCAACACCACGCTGTATGTCGACGGCGTTGCTAAAGGCACGACTAATTCGACGGCGACGGCCTACGAGAAGATCTATTACCAGTTCGGCAGCCGCCACGGCGGCGTGTTGACAGGCGAGGCAAAAAATGGCGGGCGGCTGGACGATTTGCGCATCTATAATTCGGCCTTAACGGTGGCGCAGATTCAGAGCCTGTGCGCATCGCTTACAAGCGCATCGGCCGCTACCGGCGCGATCAGCATCAAAACCGGCGTGCGCGGAGACGCTGCGATTGACGGTAACGTGTCGCTTTTCAGCGCCCTGACGCTGGGTGCGGTGCCGACCGCTGCTGCCACATGGAACAAGACCCCGAACTGGAGCAACAACGGTGCAGGCATGGCCGGAGCTGTGACCAACCTGTACAGCTCGGAAATGCTGTCCGGCGCGAAGCTGTATTACACGTTCGCTAACACCTATCTCAATGGCGCATCGACGAACACCGCGAACGGAACGCTCACGAGGACCTATTTCGATGACGGCACGGCTGCTAGCTATAAGGTCGTCGAGGGCGTTGTGACCAACGTTCTTCCTGACCCCGGAATCACCCGCGGGTGGGAGGTGATGCTGACGAACGTGCCCTTCCAGAACGCGGATTTGTACGTCATTATTGGCAGCGACCAGGGCGCATCTGTATTTCTTGCCTGCCCGGTTCTTGTCAAAGTGGGCGACAGCGCGTGGACCAACTATTACGGGCTTCCGGGCATGGAGCGGACGGCGGTCGGGAGTCAGACCTGGCCCGGTGCCGTGTATTCGTCAGGCACGCTCAGCGAGGGCAACCACTATGTGCGCATTCAACTGAGCAACCTGACGACCAACACCGCCATCGCCATCGCGCACGGTGTGCGTTATAATCCAACTGGAAACACGCGCATCGGGCTGGCCGGCCTGCAACTCGTCAAGCGCGACAGCGCCGTTGACACGTCGGACGACCCGTTCTATCTCCGCACGGTGGCGGGGACAACCAACTGGACGGCGGCCGCGTGGACGAACAAGGGCACAGCGGGCAACAACTGGTCGGACAGCACCACCAACCGCAAGACGGTGGCGGTTCTGACGACATCCGGCACGACGTCCGTGGTGTTGCCCGATGCGGGAGCCACGGCAGAGGTGGTCAGCGTCAAGGGGTCTGGCGCTTTCACGCTCGCCGGTCCCGGCGGGCTGACGCTCAACGGCGGCTCGATCATCGATACGTACGGCATGCAGGCGACAGACGTCGTCAACATCGCGGCGGCTCTGATGGGATCAAATGTGACGCTCGCGGCCAACAACGCGAGCGCTGCGGGTTTGGGTTACACCCGGCTGGGTTGCGCGACAAACTCGTACGCCATGCTGACCGTCACGAAGGGCACCTTGGCGGCCAACACCCCGTTGCCGCCGACCTCGGGGCTGACTTTGAACGGCGGGTCGCTGCTGTTCACTTCGAGTGGGGCGATCACAAACCCGGTCACGCTGAGCGCCGACGCGAAGGTCCGTGTCCTGACGAATCTGACGGCTGAGATCAGCAGCTCCGTCACGGGCTCAAACTCAGTCACAAAATCGGACACCGGCACGCTTGTGCTGAGCGGCGGCGGCTCGTTCAAGAACCTGCTGTGGGAGAACACCGGTACCGTGCGTTTGGCAGGAACAAGTCCGTTCTCGCTTTCCGACACGACCGGCAACGGTTATGCGTCTTCGCTGGAGGTTGCCACGCCTGTTGCGCTGTCGGGCAGGTTGTCGCTGGGTGCGGTGACGCTCCCGTTGGCCGCAGGGGGGACGATCACGGCCTCCGCCCTCCGGTGGTGCGACATGGGTGCGTACAACACGACCGCGAACCAGACAGGCGGCAGAATCGTCGTGACGGGATCGGACAATTCGATCGCCAACACGTGTTCCCTGCTGTTCGCTCACTGGGCGGGAACGATGAATTATTCCCTGAGCGGCGGCGAGTTTCTGGCCACGAATGCGGTTGCGATGATGTCGTGGGACGGGCAGGCGACGTGGACCATCAGCGGGAGCGGCCGGGCCTACGTCAATGGAGTTAACATGAAGGGGCACGCGAGCGCCAACTACTCGAAGCTGATCCTGTCTGGCGGCACGCTGGAGGTGGGCGGGAGCGGCCTCTTCGCGTCTGACACGAGCAGTTCGCGCACCATCGAGCTGAACACCGGCACGCTGCGCGCGTGGAGCAATTTCACCGTCGCCGCTAGCGCGGTGTCTAACGCGGTCAGCCTGAAGGACGCCGCGACGGGCGTGACGCTGGACCCGAACGGCAAGACCGTGACGTGGAGCGCGCCGCTGTCGGGCATCGGGAAACTGGTGATCAACGACTCGTCGAGCACTGCGGGCCAGGTCAGACTGATGGCCGCCAGCACCCATGCGGGCGGCACCGATGTGCGCACCGGCACGCTGGCAGTCGGGAACGCCAGCGCCTTGGGTACCGGGCCGCTGGCTCTCGCGACCACTTTGGATGTCGGTGCCGTGGACGCGGCGTGTGGCGCGATGACGGTGACCAATCCCGTGACCCTGAAGGTGCGGCTGGGCATGGAGGCCGATCTGAGCGGCAGCGGCTCACTGTCACCTGCGACGCTGACGATCGCGTGTGACGCGACAAACGCCGTCCAAGTGGTGCTGGATCTGAACGGGATCAACACGCCGCTGGCGGGATACCCGCTGATCCTGTCCTCTTCGATTCCGGCAGACGCGCTCGCCAAGATGACGGTGGCCTTTTCAAACGGCGGTTCGGGGTTGCTGCCTACGGCTGCGGTTGCGCTTGAGCGCCGTGCGGACGGCATCTATGCGGTGTTCACCGGCGTGATTCCCCCGAAGAACCTGTTCTGGCGCAACGGGGTGTCGTCCGGTCTCTGGACCATCTCGGACGCGTATCAGCCCTGGGGCGCCGACTCGGTGAGTGGCGCTTCAACCAACTACACGAGCATCGACACGGTGAATTTCACGGATACCGACCAGCCGACGGCAGCGGTCACGGTGTCTGGTTCGGTTGCGCCGGTTCACATGAACCTCACAAACAGCGCGACCGCGTATACATTCGTGGCGGACGCCGGCGGCGCGACGCTCGACTTTTCGGCCTCGGCGCTGACCAAGCGCGGCTCTGGAAATGCGACCTTTGGCATGCCGGTTTCCATGAACAGCACGCTGACGGTCGAAGGTGGGACGCTGGCTCTCAATGCGCCGTTCGGAGTTGTCGCAACAGCGGCTTTCTCGAACGCGCTTTCTGTGGCGGCGAACGCGGTCTTGTCGTTCGGCGGCAGCGCCACTCAGACGCTCTCCGGCGCGCTCTCCGGCGCGGGGACGCTGCGCGTGACAGCCGGCCGGCTCAAGATCGGCGCGTCCGGCGCGGCTCTTTCCGGCGACATGGTCGCGTCGGGGGGTGTGCTGGAGCTGTCCGTGGCCAATGGGTTTCTAACCAGCGCGGCCCGGTTCCGGGTGGATGCCGGCGCGACGTGCGAACTGACCGCGCTGGACGCTAGCGGCTATGATGTGACCAACTCGAAGCCGCTCGACATCTATGGCACTCTGAAAGTCTTGCAGCGCGACTCGACCGCCCGCGGCATCAAGCTGCACAACGGTGCGTTGGTGCTGCTGAAAGGCTCGGGCATGGACAGCGGCCACGCGATGGATCTGTTCAACACGCCCACTATCTCCCTTGATGCCGGCGCGGCATCGTTCCTGCCGCTCGATGCGAACGACGCCACGCAGGCCACGATCATCGTGCGCACGGAGAATATGGTGAAGACGTTTGACGTTCAGTCGTCCAATGCTGTGCTGACCATGGCGACGCCGCTCATCGGCGGCATCACGGGCAACATCCTCGACAAGGTCGGGCCTGGCACGCTGAGGTGGACCGGCGCGAACACCACCGTGGCGAAGCTACGGGTGTCGGCCGGCGCCTTCGAAATCGGCGACTCGGGCTCGCTGGGAGCCGGCGCTTCGGCGCAGGAGATCGAGATTGCCGCAGGATCGGTGTTCCGTTACGCGTCCACTGCTAATCAGACGCTCTCGGGTTTGATCACATGCTCCGGCTCGTTCGCGAAATCGGGCTCTGGCCGCCTCGCGTTCTCGGGCACCCTGACCGTGAATGTCGGCGGCGAACTGGCCGTTCCCGCCGTCTCTGCGGCGGAGGACGCCGTGTCCTTCAACGGAAGCACGTTCACCGTGAACGGTGTCGTTCGCGTGTCCAACGTCGGCAGCCTCATTCCAGGCAAGACATACACCCTGTTGACATCGGCCCAGACCTTGCCGACGGACATCGCAACAAAAGTGGCCGGACTGCCTGACTTCTGGAGAACCGAAATCACCGACGGCGGAAAGACCCTGATCGTTTACAAGAAAATGGGGTTAATGATCAGGATCAAGTGACGTGGCTTTCGGAGCGCCGTCCCACTCGAAGACGGACGGCGCTGATAACGGACGAAACGGCCGGCAATCTCCGCCGCTCAGTTGGCAACATGCGGGTCGACCCTTTTGACGCTTGCGTTCCGTACTGTAAAATGGGGTTGACTTTTTTACCACCCCCCGCATAATGGGTTTCAACCATCGGTTCCAGAACGTTTCGTGGTTACGCCAGTGGTGGTGTGCGATTTGTTCCGGTTCATGCTATGGG